>FSUX01000926.1_pt1 | contig 27876 bp, 22 predicted proteins | sample 1637501 | NCBI WGS metagenome assembly FSUX01 (sample SAMEA3914816, study PRJEB12502) | metagenome | biome: forest; material: soil | place: USA | collected 2011-09-16 | depth 0.3 m
ACTGTCGACGACCCTGCGACAGGTCGTGGAAGGGTTGCGCGAGCAGGCGCTGAAGTGCGCCGAGGGCGACTTGCTCGGATCGGAGGACGATCTCCTGGCGCGCTACAGGGTCAGCCGGCCGACGCTCCGCCAGGCGGCGGCGCTCGTGGCGCAGGAACAGCTGCTGCAGGTCCGTCGCGGTGTGGGAGGCGGCTATATCGCCCGGCGCCCAACGAGCCGGGCGGTGGCGCATATGGCGGCGATCTTCCTGCGCACGAGCGACACGAGCCTCGAAGAGCTCAGCCGCTCCATGGCGCCGATTCGCGCCGAGCTGTCTCGTCTGGCCGCGAGCCATCTTGACGAGACCTCCCGTCAGGCCTTTCGGGAGTTCCTTCGGCGCGAAGCCGAGGCGGCGAACGACGTAGGGGGCGGCTTCCGCGGCTTCGCCAGCAGCGAGCGCGAGTTCGGCCAGCTGCTGGGCGCGGCAAGCGGCAATCACGTCCTCTCGCTCTTCCAGGATATCGTCTTCGACCTGGCGGCGAACATCCCTCCGGAGCACGACATCCTTCAGGGTCGGCCGGATCGGGTCAAAGACTATCGCGACCGGCGCGCCCGTCTCGTCGACGCGATTCTTGCCGGTGATCCCAGCGTGGCCGGATTGCTCTCCTATCGGGTGACCGAACTCAGCCAGCAGTGGCGCGACGAAGATGCTGCGGGTCCCCATCCGGTCGCCGCCATCGGGCGCGCCGCCGCCCAATAGGCGCTGGCCCTTCGGGTGTCAGGTCGCGAGCGACGGCTCCGCAATGTCACCTGGGCGTGCCTCTCCCGGGGCGGGCGCCGTGGACCGAGGTCGCGCGATGAGAACGCTGCAGGAGACCCGATCGACCAGATAGGCGCCGGACGCGCCCGACCACCAACGCTCCAAGAGGCTCTGGCGACGATGCCCGACGACAATGAGGTCGGCCCCGAAGGCAAGGGCCGCCTCCGCGATCACCACTGTGGGCTCGCCGGCGCTCACCTCTCCCTGCGCCGCCACCCCCAATCCCGCGAGACGATCGAGGCCGAGGGCCAGAAGGTCCTGCAGGGGCTTGAGATCACGGGGGGGCAGAGGATAGACCGCGTCGGCGAACTTCAGCCCAGGGCTGTCACCGTCGACAATCAGCAGGAACGCCGCCGCGCCCAGCGACTGCGCCAGGAGCGCGCCCTCCCGCAGGGCCACCAGGCTCTCGCTGTCGCTCGCCAGCAGGATGCGCTTGTACATGGGTCTAGACCTGTCCGACGAGTGGGTGCAGGAGGACGCCCGCCAAGTAGAAAACACGCGTCCAGACGACGGCCATAAACAGAATAACGATGGCGATGCAGCTCAGCGGCTGCGCTCTCCGATCGTGACGGGGCGGAGCACGTTTCTCGTGTGGCGGCAGATGTGCGTGGACGGCGGCACGTTTCGCTTCCCGAGCGAGGGTCTGGTAAGGCGCGCCGAACCTGAAAGCCACGAGCCATCCCGTATTCTTATTGAATGTATTCTATTTGCGACTCGGGCTCGTGTGTCAATGACTCACTGGCCGTCCTGTCTACGGACGAAGTTCCGAGATTATTGGAGGGAGAGGCGTTGGCGGCCCGCGGATTGCGCGCCCTGACGGGAAGCTTACAATCCTTATTGAGTGATCGGAAATGAGAGAGCAATGATGAAGCCCCCAAGCGCGACGCCCGACGAGGAGCGCGCGCTGCCCATGGCGGTCTTTCGTGCGGCCGAAGCGCCGGCGCTGCGTGAGGTCGATGCGATGCGCGCCGAAGGCGTGACCGTGCTGGTGCGCGACGGCCTCGCGCAACTCGTCGAAGCGGGATTGAACGAAGGCGAAACCGTGAAGCTGCTCTTCTCCGCGCCGGGCTTCAGTCTCGCCTATGCTTGGTTCAAGAGCGGTTTTCCGCTTCCGCGGCACAGCCACAACACGGACTGCCTCTATTACATCATCGCCGGCAGTTTGACGCTCGGCGCCCAGGCGCTTGGCAAGGGCGATGGTTTCTTTGTTCCCAGGGATGCGGCCTACACCTACGTCCCAGGGCCGGAGGGCGTCGAAGTCCTGGAGTTTCGGACCGTCGATCGGTTCAGCATCCGCTTCCTCGCCGACAATCCCACGTTCTGGTCCAGAGCGGCCGCCACGGTCAGTCGCGAATTGGGTGGTTGGCGCGGTCAGCGCCCGCCCAGCGAGCTCGGATCGAGCTGAACAGTCCCGCCACCAGGCCAATCGCTTGGCCTCCCAGAGGCTTCGCGCACGAACAGCTCGCAAGCTTCATTTGGGTGAAATGAGATGTCTAGGTTTCCCCCTCTCGTCGTGTCCGCGTTCGCGGCGTTGCATTGCACTGTGGCCGCCGCTGGCCCGAAGATGCCGGGAGAGCCCGTCCACGGGAAATTCCGGATCGGGGGCAAGGGGCTGGCCTTCGACGACATCCACATGGATCGCGTTTTCCGGGGGCGCTCAGGGCGATGCCGCCCAGGCGCCGTGTGCGTTGAGCCGCGGCTATATAGAGATAGTGCAATCGAGGTGGCGTGCCCCGGCTTGACGCCCAAAGGATGACAGGGGTCGGGCCGCGGCGCGCGGTCACCTTCAAACTTCGTCCGTTGCCGCGAGCGGGGTAGGGGGCCCGCCCTGCAGGAACCGGAAGCCCCGATCCGTGAAAAGCCAGCGCCCATCCACCCGGCGCAGGCTGTCTTCGTAGACGCCGAGATAGCCCTTGCGGCCTCCCGTATGGGCGGGATTGTCCATCACCCCGACGTGGGTTGCGGTGTCGCCGTCTAGGACGATGGCGGTGGTCTGTGCGACCGGGTAGGTCGTGCCCGGCGACATACGATTGTAGAATGCGATCAAGGCCTCGCGGCCTGCGATGTGGAGACCCGCAGACGCAATCCGGAAGACGCCTTCGTCGGCGAAGAGGTCGGGAATCTTCGCCGTCTCATTGTTGAGGATGTGGAGCGAATACATCGCGACGACTTCCTTGATCGCCTCGCGGTCCTCCAACGCCTGAACCCGCTGCGCCAGCTCATCCATCCGATTCTCCCTCCGGCTTGAGCCGGTCAGCGTGACCTGCAGGCGATGTCAGCTCTCCGGCGGTCGGGTGCGAGGCCTTCGCCTGCGTCCGCCTCGGCCGGCGATGATGCGATCGCCGAGCTCCCTGCAGCTCACAAAATAGCTTACTCAATTGTGCGCGCAACCCCCGCGATCCACCGTCGTGGTTCCTGCAGGGCCCTGCAACGGAACGGACCTGACCTCGCGTGTCTGCGAGGGTCGGCGCAAGACGCTGAGGTGCTCGGGTCAGGGTGGGCGCACCTAGGCGTGGTAATGCTGCGCCGACGAGGCCTTGGGACGGGGGCGGCCGACTTCCTCCGCCAGCCACTGGCGGTTGAGCTCGGAAGTGCGATTGGCCAGCAGTTCAGCGACATTCGGATCGCCGTCGAGGATCGCCTCGATCAACCGGGTCCGCTGCTGGCGGTAGGCTTTCACCCGCTCTGGCCGGCCCAGAAAGATGTCCCGCTCCGGCGGGATGTTCGCCGCCAGATCGTGGAGAATGTCCAGGAACAGCGACAGGACATGGTTGCGGCTGGCCGCGCCGAGCAGCTGCCCGAACTCGCGCTCGGCCTTGGTGAAGGCGCGGAATCCGGACCCGTCCGCATTGGCCCCGGCTTCGCGTTGCAGGAAATCCTGGAAGGCCTGGCGGGAGTCCTCGTCGAGATTGGCGGCGGCCAGGCGGGCGAGTTCCGCGCGGATGGGGGCCATCGAGTGGCTGAGCTCGTCGAGGCTGGCGTCGCGGGTGCGAAGGTAGATCGCCGCCATGTGGGCGACAGCCCGGCTTGTCGGCCGGCGCGCGATATAGCCGCCCTTCACCCCGCGGCGCACCTGCAGCAGTTGCTCCTGCGCCACCAGCGCCGCTGCCTGGCGCAAGGTCGGCCGGCTGACCTGATGGCGGGCCAGCAACTCATCCTCCGAGCCTATCAGTTCGCCTTCCGGGCACTGCAGCGACTCCCCGCGCAGCGCTTCCACCGTCTGCCGCAGCGTCGCCGACAACTCTGGATGCCGCTGCGATGCCTTCGTGCGTCTAGCCATACCCTGCCGGCTCCTCGATTTTCGTCCCCAGCTTACAGGGATTCCGGTTGCGCAATAGCATCCCCAGATGTGAGCTTGCGGAACAATCCCCCAAGGAACTTGGCGCGTGCCAAGATCGCCCCGTCAATACAGATCCCTCTTTGAACCTGCAATGCCAGATAGGCATCCCAAAAGGAAGGGGATGGCAATGGCGCTCGACCGCGAGACGCGCGGTCAACTGATTTGGTCGGTCCGACGGTTTGTGACGATCCGCCTACGCCCTCGGGAGACCACGGTGGCGGACGACGACGCCGTCCCCGAGGCCATCCTTGCGGAGATGCGGGCGCTTGGACTCTTCGGCCTCTCGATCCCGGAAACCTCCGGCGGGCTCGACCTCTCCATGGAGGACGAGTGCCTGGTGATCAAGGGAGTTGAACCTGCAACTCCCACGAGGTTGCGCCGGGTTCGGCCGTTCTTCAGCGGCTGCTCTGCGCGCCCAGTCGTTGAGTCATCACCGAAGCTCCGTGGTGCTGATCCCGGGCGGTGGCCCTTTAGGATTGAAGTCGGAGCGTTTGTTGCGGGGGCTCGCCTCCCGAACGAATTGCCGATGCTGTGGAGTGCCAATCCTTGCAACGCAGGCCGTCGACACGCGCGAACTCAGACAGATTGCCCGCGACGATGGTGCGCCTCCCGGCTCCGGGCATGCCCTGCAATGAGGAGATCGTAGCCTCCAGTCGAAAGACCTCGACGTTCGAGCGACCCTCGAATCTCGGCCGCGTGGTCCGCGGTGGCAGGAGCGTCGCGAGTTCGGCCAGCCGATCGCCGCCTTCCAACTGATCCAGGGGATGATCGCCGACAGCCAGACCGAGACCCTCGCGGCCCGGGCCATAGTGCTCGATGGCGCGCGCAAGCGGGACCGCGGCGAGGCTGCAATCCTGGAGGCGTCGGCCGCAATGGCCCGGCTGCCGACGCTGCGGGGCCGCCGCTTAGGCCTGTCGCCGGTGCGGGGTGATCGGCGGCGCCGGCGGTAGCTTGGCGAGCCCGGTGGCCTTGGACGCAACAAGGATGATCCCCTTGCCGCGAAGATTCTCGACACCGCGTTGGTTCACGCCGCGGACATCGATCTCAATCAGCGGCCCCAGCACCTCGTCGATCCGCGCGGCGGTGATCTCGCCGGTGATCCAGGAGGTGTCACCCATATAGTTGAAGGTCCGATACTCGGTGCGCATGTAGTACACCCACCCGTCGTCGCCCGCGAAGTTCGTCAGGTAGTGGGCCAGCATCCCGAACCGCATCGGCCCGATGTCGTAGCTGCTCTGCACGCCGATTGTCTGCGCCTGCTGCGGGTCCCAGTGAATCCGCTGTAGTACGTCCCAGGCATTGTACTCGTTGCGGGTGTAGAAGCCACGCGAGCCCTTGCGGGCCTCATAGGCCAGCCGGTGGGGATAGTTACCGTAGGGCGACCAGCCCGAGCCCATGTGGAAATTGATCAGGTCGGTAACGGTCAGCGGGCCTTTGACCATGGTCGGCAGGACCTGGCCCACGCGGCAGTCCTCGATATAGAGCGTGTCGGCGCCGCGAATGTACTGGCTGTCATACGCGTCTTCGATCTCGCGCAGCTGCTCGTCGGTGTAGTGGGCGGGCTCGTCCTTGGCATATTTGCCCTCGGTCTTGGACGCTTTGCGCCGCTCGGTATGGATGAACCAGTTCGAGCCGCCGCTGACCACCTCCTCGTCCTGGTTCCAGGTCTGTTGGCCGTTGGTCACCAACACCGAGCGAGTCGCGAAGGTGCTGCTCTTCTCCTCGACGGAGGCCACCCAGCCTGAGCGGAAGAGTTCGTCGCCCGGCCGAACCGGCTTGTAGTAGTAGATGTCGACGCCTGAGTTGAAGAGATGGATGCCCCGCAGCGCCTTGCGGGTCGCCTCGGCGAAGTCCGGCTCCATCGTCGGCGAGCGGTCCCAGCCCATCGACATCTCGTGCCCTGGCGGCGCCACCGGCCCGCCCCAACGTGTCGTCGCCGCGTAGGCGGGTTCGATATAGAGCGGATTGTCGTCCCCATTTGCGAGCGACCAGTGGCGAATCGAATCGTCCGACGCGGTGCGGTTCCAGGGCCCGAACTTCAGAGATCCCCGCAAGGTGGGATTGGGATACCCGATCCGTCGCCGCATCAGCGCGATCGTCTCATCGGTCAGAAGTTCGACGACAAGTCCGCTGCTATCCGCCATGACCTACCCGCTCCCAGCTGTGTCGCTATGCGACCCACATTAAGTAATCTCAATTCAAGGCGTCTCGTCGCCAAACTGCAATAGGGAAAATCGACGCCACGATTCGGAATCTCTCGGGAGAGCAGGAAAAACCCTGGAAAAATCGGCATGGTTAGGCGCGAGGCTCGAAGCCTTGCGGGCTGTTTCCGTTTTTCCCGAGGCGTTATTCCGATGTCTCTTTCGCTGCCGGCTCCATCGCCAGCCATGGGCCGCAAGCCTCCTGATCCGGACGCCATGCGGCGCTAAGGTAGGGCCCTGCGGAGCGCCAGGCCGAACGTCTCGCCTTAAGCGTCCTCCCGCCCAAAGGGGGGCTTATTCCGATATCTGTATTGGATCGAAATGGAGGGATGTATCGCGAATTACCTCCGAAATCTGCGTGTCTCGCCTTGACCGGCGGGACAATAGAGTTATGTTTTTGAGGCGGCGGTAAGCTCCTGGCGGGCCGAAAGCGCGATGGCGCTCGCGATCTGGGGGTCCGGATCGCGCGGCCCCGATGGGTCGCCATCCGATGACGGCGCGACGTGAACGGCCGGCTAGGCCTGGAGGACTGGATGGAACGAGCTCCGACCTTTGTGAGCGCCCTCGACGCCGAAAGCGGGACGCGTACGCCGCAGGTGTCCGGCGCCAACTGCGGGGCGCGGACGCTGCTTTGGGGAGCGCAGGCGTGAGCGCGCCGCGGCCGCCGGCGCGCCAGGCGCCGGACCCGAGCCAGGCCGAGTTTCGCCCGGACTCCATGCCGGTCCAGGCCTATGTCTCCCGGGCCTATTTCGAGCTTGAGGAGGAACGCCTCTGGCCGCGGACCTGGCAGATCGTCTGCCGCGCCGAGGAAATCCCCGAGGTCGGCGATTTCGTCACCTACGAGATCATCGATGAGTCCATCATCGTCGTCCGGACCGCGCAGGACGAGGTCAAGGCCTTCTACAATGTCTGTCAGCATCGCGGTCGCCGGCTCAAGGACGGTTGCGGCAACACGGGCAAGTCGATCACCTGCCGCTTTCATGGCTGGTCGTGGAACATCGATGGGTCGCTGAACTGCGCCACGGACCGGGACGATTGGGCCGGCTGTCCCAGCTTCCAGGACGAACAACTGGGGTTGAAAGACATCCGCCTCGAACAATGGGGCGGCTGGTGCTGGATCAGCATGGACCCGGAGGTCGAACCCCTCCTCGACTACCTGGATCCCATTCCGGACGTCTTCAAGAACTACGATCTCCAGTCGATGCGGTTCGCCTGGTACAAGACCCTCGTGGCGCCGTGCAATTGGAAGGTGATGATCGACGCCTTCAACGAGGGTTATCACACCGAGGCGACGCACCCCCAAGTCGGACTTCGCAGCGCGCTTGGCACCGTGGGCGCGGCGCACGGACGACACGGCATGTTCTTCTTCCCGTCTCCCGAGCGCGCGCGGCAGCGGATGGCGATGACGCCGGAGGGCCTGGATTTCCGGCCGCTCATTCGAGACGGACTCGCCGATGGCCGGTCGACGCTGCACGCCCTCACCTCCGAGCACAGGGTTCGCGCCGCCGAGCGCCTGATGGAGGAGGCCCCTGCCGACGCGACCCTGCCGGAGGTCTTGGCCAAGCTCGAAATCCTGCACCGGGAGGAACTCGAGAAGTCGGGCGCCAAGTGGCCGGAAAACCTCACGCCCGCGGACATCGCGCGGGCGGGTACCGACTGGCACATCTTCCCGAACGCCATCGTCTTGCCGAGCGTGGACAGCATCCTGTGGTACCGCGCGCGGCCGAACGGCCAGGACGTCGATTCCTGTATCTTCGATATCTGGTGCCTGGAGCGGTTCGGCGAGGGCAAGGCGCCGCCGCTCCGTCGGGATTTCTACGCCTCCCCCGAAGAGTTCAGAGGCGAGAACCCGTTCCTCGAGCAGGACTTCGGGAACATCGCGGCGGTTCAGAAAGGCATGAAGTCTCGCGGCTTCACCGCCGCACGGACCAATCCCATCCAGGAGGTTACGGTCAACAACTTCCACAAGACCCTCTACAGTTACCTGGCGACGCCGCCGGAGGCGCCGCCGCCGAAAGGCTGATCCAGCGGCGGCGAGGGTCCGTGAGGCCCCAGGGCCGGCGCACAGCGCGGCGCCCGCGGGTCATCGGGCGTCGGACGTCCGCATCGTCTTGGTCCAAAATGAGGTTCCTCTACTTGCGGACATGCGAGGGCCGGCGGCGATCCAACCCGATCATCGAAGCGGCCGATCGGAGTGCCGTATGCCTTCAGAATCGGGGCGCCAGCTCGCCTTGAAGAAGGTTTCGCGCCACGATGTCCTGTGGATTGCCCTGGACACCCTGGGGATATAGAAATAACTTAATTGACGATTTGAATGCGTGGCGGACTCCGCTATTCGGCCTTTGACAAGCGCTCGGTCGGGGAGGGGGGCTGACGTGACGGGCAACCCGCCGCCCGCGCGCTTCGCTTCGGCCATGGCGGCGTGACGGCCGGCGCGGGGTCTGAACCTCGGCCAGGTGCGACGGAAAGGGAGTGATTGCGTGAAGGACCATTCGATCGAGGCATTGTTCGACCGTCCGCCCGGCTCGCTTTGGCTGGTCGACCCGGCCGAGCATCAGGCCCAGCAGCTGGCGATGGTCGCGGCGCGCTTCGGCGAGCTCCGGCCGAAAGTCGCCCAGCTGGACAAGCTGGCCTCCCTGCAGGGCGTCGATCGCATCTCGGCCCTCAACGATGTCACGCCGCTGCTCTTCCAGCATACGGTCTATAAGTCGTACCCGGTTTCGCTGCTGGAAAAGGGCCGCTTCGACCTGCTGACCCGCTGGCTGGGGGGGCTGACGCTCCACGATCTATCCCGGGTCGACCTCTCGGGATGCGACAGCATCGATTCCTGGTTCGACGCCCTCGAGGCCCAGACCCCGCTTCGCCCCAGCCATTCGACCGGGACGACGGGCAAGCTGTCGATCCTGCCGCGCGACCGCGAGGAGCTGGAACGGTTCGAGCAGCATCGCGTCAGGGGCCTGGTGGAGCCCTTCCGCGACGAGCCCGACAGCCTGGCGGCGCTGCGCGACGGCGATAACCCGATCCCGATTGTCTATCCGTCATACCGCTGGGGCCGTCAGACGGCCCAGCGGATGTTGGACGGCTATGTGCGCAAGCTGGGCTCCGAAGAGACGACCTACGCCCTCTATAATGACTTCAATAGCGCTGACGTCGCCTCGCTGGCGGGGCGGGTCCGCGGCGCCAGCCAAAAGGGCGCGCTGGAGGAGATGAAGATTTCTCCTGCGCTCCTGCAGCGGTTCAAGACCTCGTTGGCCCGCCAGGCCAACCAGGCGCAGGACCAGGAGGCGTTCTTCGAGCGCATCCTGGCCAATCTCGCGGGGCGCAAGGTCCTCTGTTTCGGGGCGGTGCCCTTCCTCTACAACTGGACGGTCCTGGGCGAGGCGCGCGGCCTGCAGAGCCTATTCGCACCGGAAAGCGTCATCACCAGCGGCGGCGGCCTGAAGGGCGCCTCAGTGCCTGATGACTGGCAAGAGCGTGTCGAGCGCTTCCTGGGCGCGAAGCTGCGGTTCGGCTACGGCATGTCCGAACTGATCTCCGGCCACGGCATGTGCCCGCAGGGCCACTATCACGTGTCGCCCTACACCGTGCCCTTTGTCCTCGATGCGGAGACCGGCGCGCCCTTGCCGCGTGAGGGCGCCCAGACCGGGCGCTACGCCGTCTTCGACCTGCTCGCGGGCTCCTATTGGGGCGGCTTCGTCACCGGCGACAAGGTGACCGTCACCTGGGACGGCTGCGCCTGCGGCCGCAGAGGCCCCTATGTCCACCGGACGATCGAGCGGTTCAGCGAGCTCGAAGGCGGGGACGACAAGATTAGCTGTTCCGGATCCAACGACGCTCACGAGGAGGCAATGCAATGGCTGATGGCGCAGGCGAGCGAGCTCGCATGACCACCGTAGACATCCCGCTGATCATCCGTGGGCAGATCATCGAGACCGACATGCAGCGCTTCGCGGGGCGTGGCGGCGGCGTGGAATTCCGCGCCCCTGACCTGATGAAGCATCTCTCCAAGCTGCCGGCCTCCGCGCAGTCCCTGGGGGATCTCTATCGGATCAGCCTGGATGAGATCATCGACTTTGTGGCCGAGGTCGCCGCTCGGCTGGATTTCGACACCAACCCCCACCTCAAGGCCGCCTTCGAGCTGACTTCGCAATCCTCGAACCTGACGCCCTCGATCCTGGAACGCGTTTACCGGAACTTCGCGACTAGCTGGACCCGCGACGCCATTTCCCGCTTCGTCGATGTCCAGATTGGGCGACACTATCTGGAAGGTTGGTCGCCTCAAGACCTGGGCGGCGGCACGGTGCTCAATGTGCGGGCCTTCGGCGCGCGGGGGGTGCATGTGATCGCCGGCAATTCCCCCGGGATCGCCTTCATGACCATTCTTCGGACCGCGCTCACGCGCTCGGACACCCTCATCAAGCTGCCTTCCAACGATCCGGTGACGGCCGTGGCGATCCTGCGCACGATGATCGATGTCGACCCCGGCCACCCGGTCACCCGCCACATGAGCGCCGCCTACTGGAAGGGCGGCGACGAGCGGATTGAAGCCGCTATCTATCAGCCGCGGAATATCGAGAAGATCGTCGCTTGGGGCGGCTTCGCCTCGATCAGCCACATCACCCGCTATCTGCAGCCCGGCATCGACCTGATCACGCTCGATCCCAAGCACAGCGGCTCGATTATCGGCGCCGAAGCGCTGGAAAGCGACGCGACGATCGAAGGGGTCGCCCGCCTCGCCGCGCGTGACATTGGCGCCATGAACCAGGAGCTTTGCGCCAACGCCCGCGTGCTCTACGTCGTCTGCGATGAGCATGATCCCGCTCAGATGGCGCGCCTCAATCGATTGGGGGAGCTTATCCTCGCCGAGATCCAGGAGCTGCCGCCGAGCCTCAGCACGATCGCCAGACAGGTCAATTCCGAACTGCAGGAGCAGCTGGCCGGCATCGAGCTGCAGGACGACTTCTTCAAGGTCTACCGCACCGCCGACGAGCGCGCCGGCGCTGTCGTGGTCTCCCAGATCGACGACGTCGTGGAATTTTCCGACATCCTTGGCAAGCGCACAGCCAACCTGGTGCCGGTCGCCAGCGTCGCGGAGGCCCTTAAACGGATCACCGCGGCGTCCCAGACGGTCGGGGTCTACCCTGACACCCTTAAGCTCGAGATCCGGGACGCCCTGGCGATCCAGGGCGCGCAGCACATCGTCTCCCTCGGCAAGGTGACGGGGGTGGGGGCTGTCGGCCCTCAGGACGGCCTGCAGGTCGAACGGCGCATGCTCCGATGGATCCGCGACATGGATGTGGCCTGACGTGTGACCTCACGGCCAGTCCGAAGCGGGTGGTCGCTTGCGGCCACGGAACAACAACAACGGGAGAACGCACATGGGTGATGAACTGGTCCGCGCGCGCGGCGACTTCAACGATCAGGTGGTCTACGGCTTCTTCAAGCCCACGCTCGAGGCGTCGCTGCCGACGACGACCTGGTACGGGATGCGGGTCGACCTCTACAGCATGAACGCGGTGGTGACCGACGAGGAGGGGAAGCTGTGGTACCTGCTGCGCTTCCACGACCATGCGCAGTCGACGACATCCAGGCTACGGACCAACGGCTACGGCTCTGACCTCTATCATGAGCTCCCGGACCTCGAGCGCTCCTACCTCGGGCCGGTGAAACACCGGGTGGAGGGCGACGCCCACATCATCGAAAGCGCGATGCCCCTGCCCGGCAAGCAGCCCTACCGCTACAGTCGGTCGGTCGACCGGATGTCCTGGAGCGAAGGCGACCTGTTCTCGCTCACCGGCGAGGTGGTCTGCCCGACCATGGCCTATGTCGCGCCCGACACCACCGGCGGCTGGGCCTTCACCTCCGACGTCACCCGTGTCGAAGGCACGGTGATGGGGAAAAAGGTTCGCGGCTTCTGCGAATTCGGGACCGGCTGGGCCGGACCGGGCGTGTCCTACATGACCCGCTACGCCGAAAGCCGCCTGCATTGGATGATCCTCTGCAATCAGTATGAGGACGGCACCTTCGACATCGCCCATATCTCGCACATGATGCGGGAGAACCGCTTTGCCCTGCTGGCCAACGAGAACGGCCCGTACATGGCGACGGGCGACGTCAAGTTGGGGGTCGAACTCGATGACGGCGGGAACCGGACACGCTATCCGAAGGCGGTGGATCTGGAGCTGGGCGGGGAAAAGTGGCGCTGGACGCCCGTGGACGACAGCCAGGTCGACCTTCCCCCGGTCATGGGCGCGGCCAGCCGCGAGGGCTATGCCCGGCGCGCCGGGGACACCCGCAAGCTGGCCTACGGCTGGGGCTGGCTGAACACCAGTGGGGACGCGCGGATCGACCCCTACGTCACCAACCGGGGCTGAAGACGTCCGCTTGCCGATAGCGCGCCTCAGGCTCACCTCGGGCCTGAGGCGCGGCGTTCACCCGCGGGTCGCGGGTGCGCTCAGGCCTTCGCGAACGCAATCGCGTTCTTCAGCGCTGTCCGCAAGGCGTCGTTGAATTGGCGCGTGGAGTCGACCGGCGACTGGCCATCTGGCCCAGCGTCGCGACCCACCACTTCGTGGCCCCTGGATCACGTCGCGAAATGATCTCCTCTGAGATCACCGTCAAAACTGCTCGTGCGGCGCCCCGGCCCGGGGCGGCATGAAGTGGGCATAAAAGTCCGCGAGCCGTTCGACGGCGGCCGTCACGTACGGCTCGCGGTCATACAGATCGACATGGCTCGCGCCCTCGACCCAGAACAGCGCTTTTGGCTCTCCAGCCCAGGGGAAAGCCTCCTCGGCGATCCACTTCGTGGCCGCCTTGGTTCCGACGATCATCAGCAGTGGGCGCGGGGCGATCATGTCGATGAAAGCGAAGCCATCTGACGCGGCGATCTTGTCGACACTGATCCAGGGCGACTGCTTGGTCGAGCGCGAGTTCCGCGCGCGCGACGTACAATAATATTCCCAGCCCTCGTAGACGTATGGGCCTGCCGCCCGCGCATCGGCCTCGCTGGCTGGAAACAGCGGAAACGTCTGCACGCCCTCACCGCGCGCCGCCGCGGTCCGCGCCTTCGCGGCGCTGTCGAGCATGGCGCCAAGGACGGCCGGGTCCTGCTTACCGTCATAGCCCTGGCGGAAGAACTTGCCGATATCGACGCCGCTGACTGTCGCCAGCGCCTTTACACGAAGATCGGTCGCCGTCGCCGGTATGACGTAGCCGCCCGACGCACAGATGCCGAGCAGACCGATTCGGTCGGGATCGACATCGGTCCGCACGCTCATGAACGAGATCGCGGACTTGATGTCTTCGACCCGGTGGGCCGGATCCTCGAGCCCGCGCGGAGCGCCGCCGCTTTCACCATTATAGGCGGCGTCGAAAGCAAGGGTGATGAAGCCCTGTTCGGCCAGTCGGCGGGCGTACAGCCCCGCCGTCTGCTCCTTCACGCCGCTGGCGGGATGGCAAACGACGATGGCCGGCAGCCGCTTTGATGCCGCGCTTTGCGGGACATAAAGATGGCCGGCGATCGGTATGCCGGCGCTGTCGAATGTAACGTCGATCTTGGTCATTGGATGCTGGTCCTCGCTGGCGGCGGATCGGGCGCGACCGGCCTTTGAACAGGCGGTGACCACCTGGCGCAGACACGGCGTCGCCTCACCGCTGTCCTAACGGAATCCGTCGCCGTGCCGGTAGACCAAAGCTCCCAAGGACATGCACGATCCTACCAAGGTCGGCTATTTTCTATGCGACAAGGCTTATCCCATCCGACAAGATCCCTGAATGAGCCCGATGCTTTTTGACGAGCTGCGGTCGTTGATCGCCCGGCATGCGGGCCAAGACTCCCTGCGACTGCAGCTCTTGCCCAATGTCCTCCTCAGCCAGGAGGCCGCGCCCACGCCGCCTTGCCCGCACATCGTGGAGCCGATGGTTTCCGTCATCGCGCAGGGCTCCAAGCGCATGGATGTCGCCGATCGCAGCGTGGCCTATGGGGCGGGACAGTACATGATCATTCCCATAGACATGCCGATGGATGCCTATGTTGTCGAAGCGTCCAGCACGGTGCCCTTCCTCGGCCTGGGACTGGCGTTGCGCGCTGAGGCCATCGCCAATCTGCTTCTTGAAGGCGACGGATCGCGCCCTCCACCGCCAAATGGCCTCGGAATGACGGTGAGCGACCTCACCGACGATCTGCTCGACCCGATTGTCCGCCTGCTCCGCCTGCTCGACCATCCCAGAGATATTCCTATCCTCGGCGCGGCTCTGGAACGCGAGATCCTATGGCGGCTCCTGAGCGGCTCGCAGGGCGCCACGGTGCGCCAGATCGGCATCGCCGATAGCCGCGTGGCCCGGATTGGGCGGGCGGCGCGGTGGCTGCGCCAACACTTCACGGAAACGGTCCGGATCGAGGATGTCGCCGAGGCGGCCGCCATGAGCGTGACGTCGCTTCACCGTCACTTCCGCGCGATCACCTCGATGACGCCGATCCAGTATCAGAAGCAGCTACGGCTCTACGCCGCGCGTAGCCGTCTCATGACAGCAAGAGGGGGCGTGGCGGAAGTTGGCTTCGCCGTCGGCTACGATAGTCCCTCGCAGTTCAGCCGAGAATATCGCCGACTGTTCGGCAATCCCCCAGGCACGGATGGCGCGCGGCTGAGAGCGAGCTCAGAAACGGCCTGAGCTGCTAAGCGGAATCCGGTTCGTGAGTTTTCGCACCGCCTGTGGCGGAGCCCGCGGGCATGCCCAGCCGTGCGCCCCACCCAAATCGGTTATCGGCGGCGCTCCAGAGGATCTGCCCGATATCCGCAGGGGTCTGGCGAATGCCGCCCGCGCGATTGTCCAACATGGGGAAGGCGAGGGTCTAGTGTTCGCCCTGCTCGGCCATAAACTCCACGATCACCAAGTCCCACGCCAGCCAATGTGACGCAATTTCATCGAAGGCTCGGCTTGGGCCCGGCGGATCGAAGGCGACCCCACGATCAGGCTCCGGGGCGGCCACCGCCGCCCACGCCGTCGCCGGCGAGACGCTCAGCTTACCGTCTCACGGGCAATATGTCGCCGCGCCCGCCAGTAGAGCGCGCCCGCGACAAGTCCGAGCATACTGCTGGCCATGAGCGCCCAGCGGACGCCCGCGGCGGGGCCGAGGTGGCCCCCGCGCGCGAGGTTGTCGCTGATGATCCCGACGAGCAACGGTCCCAATCCAAGGCCGATGAGGTTGGTCAGCAACAGATAGATCGCCACGGCCGTCGCCCGCGTTCGAGGCTGCACGACGCTCTGGAACACCGAGAACATCGGGCCGTAGGTCAGGCCGTAGGATAGCGCCGGGATGACCATCAGGCCCAGCGCGAGCTTCGCCGAGCCCACCAGCAGCACCGCGAGGTAGGCGGGCGCCGCGACGAAATTGAATAAGGCGACCTGCGTAGCGATGGCCCTAGGATTGGTGGCGGCGTGCCGGTCCGCGAGCTTTCCGCCCACGAATGCACCTGCCATGCCGCTGAGTCCTGAAATCAATCCCATCGCCAGGCCGAGAAAACCCGCGGTGTGAAGCCCGAATGAGGCGGCGATTTTCCCGAGCTCCGGGCCGTGGTTGCGGAAGAAGAAGGACCCCATAAACGCGCCGTTCCCATAGGCGATCATGGCCTGGAACGCACAGCCGATGCTGAACAGCCAAAAGGTCCGGCAGGCGCGCAGCTCCCGGAACGCGTCGCCCAAGGTGGGAGCCGGGTCCGCGCCGGGCTCCGCCCGTTTCAGCGCTGTCCTAGGTTCGTTGAGCGTAAAGGCGGCCAAGGTCCCCAGAACAAGACCAGGCGCGGCAGCCACCAGGAAACCGGACCGCCATCCCCAGAGGTCGATGAGAAGCCCGCCGATGGCCAAACCGAGGAGGGCCCCAAGCGGGCCGCCCATGGAATACACGCCGAGCGCGGACGCGCGCTTTTCTCGAGGCGCCATGTCGCTGATCAGGGAATGGGCCGCCGGCGTGCAGCCTGCTTCGCCGACCCCCACGCCGACCCGCGCCAGGATGAGCTGGGCGAAGTTCTGGGTCAGCCCACAGACCGCGGTGAAGCCGCTCCAAACGATAACCGAGACGGCGATGATGCGGGCGCGATTGCCCCGCTCCGCCAGCCGGGCGATCGGAATGCCGAGCGTCGCATAGAACAGGCCGAACGACAGGCCCGTCATCATGCCGATCTGCCAATCGTGAAGATGCAGTTCCAGTCGGATCGGCTCGGCGAGAATATTGATGATCTGGCGGTCCAGGTTGTTCAGGACATAGATCGCGACGAGCAGGGCGAGCGCGTAACGCGGCATGCGTTGCGGCTCTGACGAGGCGTCTGCGGCCAGTGACGGCACGTCGACGTGGCTTTGCGCTGCCATGTAGTCCTCACTCCCCGCGCCCAAGAAATCCCGGAACTTGGGGACACATAGAGCATGCTTTTTGTTGCGCCGCCATCGCCCGATCCGACTCAAGTCGCCAAAAGAGGTTTCTCTTCTGGTCAGGAGGGCGCCGGCGCAGTTCCCGATCGGAATTGGCATGGCTGCGCCAAGGATGCGGCTTTTTCCTGAGAATTGCCGCAACTCTCGCCCCCATGGGGTTCGGAATTCACCCCGAATGTCGGATGAGATCCTGGACATGTGAATCGGATAGAGATATCTTAATATCGGATGCGCCAACCCGCGGACGATACCGTTCAGGTGCCGTATCAAAGCGACCCCCGCTAGATCTGGCTCAACGGAATCCTGGCCGTGGGCTGCGGCGAGCGAATGCCCTGGGGCGTGCGCCATTGCATATTCGCCATTCGCTAGCTGACGGGGAGATCGCGCCATGGACGGGCTGATGCAGGACTGGAGCCTCACCCTCGACCATCTGCTGGATCACGCCGCCAGGTGGCATGGCGCGCGCGAGATCGTCTCGCAGCTGGGCGACGGTCAAATCGGCCGCACCAGCTATGCCCAGCTGGCCGTGCGGGCCCGGCAGGCGTCCAATGCGCTCAAGGCCATGGGGATCGAGGCCGGCGACCGGGTAGCGACCCTGGCCTGGAACAATCACCGGCATCTGGAGATCTGGTACGGGGCCATCGGCATCGGCGCCGTGCTGCACACGCTCAATCCGCGACTGTTCCTCGAGCAGCTTGTCTACATCGTCAATCATGCCGGCGACCGGGTGATCCTGGCCGACCCGGCCTGCGCGCCACTGCTGGAGACCCTGCTGCCCAAGTGCCCCACCGTGGAGCGGGTGATCTTCCTGGCCGACCGGGCAGAGACCCCGACCACGAGCTTCCCCGCCGAGCCCTACGAGGAATGGATCGGCGTGCAGTCGGCGACCTGCGTCTGGGGCGACTTCGACGAAAAGACCGCGGCGGGGCTCTGCTACACCTCCGGCACCACGGGCAATCCGAAGGGCGTGCTCTATTCGCACCGGTCCAACTACCTGCACGCCCTGATGACCCTGCAGAACGACGCCCTGTCCCTGTCGGCGCGGGACGTGGCCCTGCTGGTGGTGCCCATGTACCACGCCAACGCCTGGGGCGTGGTCTATTCGGCCCCGGCGGTGGGGGCCAAGCTGGTGCTGCCGGGACAGAGGATGGACGGCGCCTCCATCCACAAGCTGATCGAGACCGAGGGCGTCACCTATTCCGCCGCCGTACCCACGGTCTGGCAGATGCTGCTGGACCATCTGCGGGCCAGCGGCGGCGCGCTGACCTCTCTTAAGCGCGTGACCATCGGCGGGTCAGCCTGCCCGCAATCCCTGATCCGCGCCTTCCACAACGACTACGGCGTCGACGTGATCCAGGGCTGGGGCATGACCGAGACCTCCCCCTTGGCGACAGTCTCGGCGCCCGACGCCCGGCTCGGCGGCGCAACCTTTGAGGAGATGGTCCCCTACAAGCTCAAGCAGGGTCGGTTGCTGTGCAATCTGGATATGAAACTGGCCGACGACGCCGGCCTGCGGCTCCCCCATGACGGCCGGACCATGGGCCGTCTGATGGTGAAGGGCCCCACCATCGTGCGGGCCTACTACGGCGACCCCAAGGGCGACGTCCTCGACGCCGAAGGCTTCTTCGACACCGGGGACATCTCGACCATCGACGAGGACGGCTGGATGCAGCTCGCCGATCGCGCCAAGGACGTCATCAAGTCCGGCGGCGAGTGGATCAGCTCAGTGGAGATCGAGAACATCGCCGTGGGCCATCCCAAGGCGGAGCTGGCCGCGGTGATCGGCGTGCCGGATCCCAAATGGGACGAGCGGCCCCTGCTGCTGGTGAAGCTGCGCCCGGGCGTCGAGGCGACCACGCAGGAATTCCTGCAGTTCCTTGAGGGCAAGATCGCCAGATGGTGGATGCCCGATCGGGTGACCTTCGTCGACGACATCCCCTTGGGGCCGACGGGGAAGATCGACAAGAAGCTCATCCGGCAACGACTGGAGGCCCTTGCGTAGTCGCGACGCCCACCTGCTCGCGATGACCCGGCCGCGCCGCCATCGCCCAATCCGGCTCAGAACGCTGAAAGAGGTTTCTCTTCAGGCCAGGCGGGCGCCTGCGCAGTTCCGGACCGGTTTTGCCGTCGTTGGGCCAAGACTCTGGCCGTTTGCCGGAGAATTATCGTAACTGACGCCCTCATGGAATCCTGGAATCCCCCGAACGTCGGGTGAGGTTCTGGACATTCGAATTGTATAGAGGTATCTAAATATCCGATGCGGCAATCCGCGGACGAGACCGTTTCGTTGCCGTATCAATCGGTGGCGGGGTTTGGCGGCACAGTGGATAGCCGGCGCGCAGCGAGGGGCCAGCGAGCGTCCAGTGCGGTTTGCCATCGGCCGTTCGCCGCCTTGCTCGCATGAGAGAGCCTTTATGTCCCAGCCGCCTTTCGAACCGCTCGCCCTTCCTCATTTCGAGGACCGCGACGCGCCGATGCTCTATGTCGACGGCTGTTTGGGCGGCGCACCCATGATGGGCGACAACATCACGCTCAGCTTCGGCGCCAAGTTTCTCGACCACACCCAGAGTCCTCCGGCGGCCTACTCAAAGACGGTGCTGCGGCTTGTCCTGCCCAGCGCCAGCGCGGTCGCCGCGGCTGAGTTCATCCAATCACTGGTGGCCTCCTTTGACGGCGACGCGCCACCAATCACCCGCGATTTGGAAGTCAATTGAGGCCTGGACGACATCGTCCCGAGACCAAGCGGCCGTTCGGGAGGTGAGTGGCGTCTTCCAGCTCGGCTATCCGAGCTGCTTCAAGATTTGCGAACTCGAAGGCTGGGCGCCGGTTCTGGCAAACGCCGCCCACTGGCGTCGCAACTCGCGTCCGAGCGGCTCGATATCGCGCCAATGCTCGGCGCCGAGCATCGGCGCATCGCACCAGGCCGACTCGTCGCCCAGAAGCAGGGGCAACTCGACACAATGGGTCGCCCCCAGCGGCGCACCCTTGGGCCGCCACATTACTTCGTATCGTGCGACGCGCTTGCCCTCGCGACGGTAGCGCCGGGCCAGCTTGTGCGCCGGCGTCCCGAAGACGCGCGCGGTCATGAGCCGCGCCAACAGCCTGGTGACAACACCGCCAAATCGCCGATTGCGCGCCATGGCGCGCAGGGCGACAAAGGGCGCGGCGTCGTCATGGGTGTGGACGATCATGACGTCATGCGGAGTGACCCCTCGCTGGATTTCGGAGGGCGGCCTGAGCGGGCTAAACGGAATCTGGATCGTCGATGCCGCCATCGTTTCCAGCTGGGCCCGAACGAGCTCTTCGGGGGAAACCCGGTCGACATCGCCATTGAGTTTCTGCTGGAAGAGGCCGCGAACAGCTTGGGCCTGGCGTGGGGTGAGTTCAAAATCCGCCGGGCAGCTTTGGATGATCGCGCGGCGGAGTAGGGCTGGGGCGGCCTCGATGAGGAAGACAATCGAGTGCGCGCCGGCGGATTGCCCGAAAACGGTGATGTTGTTGGGGTCGCCCCCGAACCGAGCAATATTATCTCTAACCCAGGTTAGCGCTGCAATCTGGTCCAATAGGCCAAGGTTCGTCGCCGCACGATCAGGCATGTGAAGGTAGCCGAACGCCCCGAGCCTGTAGGTCATGGAAACGACGACAACGTCCTCGTCTTTCGCCAGTTTGTCGCCGTCGTACCAGTTGTCTTCGCCCCCGCCGGTGATGTAGGCGCCCCCGTGGATCCAGACCATCACCGGCATTCGCCGCGAGAGGGACTTGGTGAAGACGGATACATTGTGGCAGGCCTCGGCCATGGTGGCGGCAGGTTCCGGGCCCATAACGATTCTCAGGCGAGAGGGCGCCTGGGGACATATGGCGCCTCGCGCCCTCGCGGACTGGACACCGGAGTGCGACGGCGGGCCGGCGGGTTTTTCAAACCGCCCCGCTGAAGCATAGGGAATCCCCCTGAAAATGATGACGCCGTCTTCGACGGCGCCCTCGAATTCACCCTGTTCAAGCTTTACCTTTGGGGAGCCGGGCATCGTCAATCCCATTCACTAGAAATCCGCCGAGAGCGTCACGCCGAAGGTTCTAGGCGGCGCGCGCCGCAGGCTTGTAGGTTTCGGCGTTGGTGGTGAACTCTGCGTGGCCGTACCGACGGAGGCGCTTGGTGATCTTGCGCACCAGGGACCGATCCGCGACGTCGCGAACGATCGGGATTCGCGCGGCCAATGCATAGGTCGCCATCACCGGAACGACATAGAGGCCCACGGCTACGGCCGCCAGCCGGTCCCACCCGGTGATCACGATTCCCATATCAGCGGCCTTCTTGGCGTCGCCGCCGGTGAACAATTTGGCGAAGAACAGTTTCGCGAAACTACGCTCCATTGAACTGCTGAAGCGACTGCCGATCGAGTGATCAGGCTCCAGATAGGCCGCCATCGTCGCGCGCAGCAACTCGCCGCAGGTCGTGTCGTCATAACCGGCTCGCAAGGTGGCGTTACGGGTGGCCATGATATCGACGATGGCCCGGGGCGTGTCGGCCAGGAGATCCTCCGGCAGGCCCAGCAGATAGCATCTATATCGGCACAGCTCGAGGCGCGCCCGCTCCGCGGGGGTAAAGGTCTCGCGCCCGTTGCTGAGCATGCGGAGGGCCAGGGTGGAGAAACTCTTGAGCCCTCCGGCCACCATCTGATCGACCTGGGGGATCGGGATGCCATAGGTCTTGACGTCCCAATGGTCCCCCCGGCGGAGCGCATTGAACCGCACCATGGAATGCATGAGCCGCACCATGGCGGCGGCCTTGAAGCCCGCCCCAAACCGCTCAAGGGCCCCGGGCAGGACCGATGTGGCGAAAAATGTGTCCGTCTCCTTCACCCGACGCGCCGCGGTCTCGTTTGACAAGGCGCCGGTCAGGGCCATCGGAAGGGCGGCATACTTGTTCATGAACGTCCCGATAAAGGCCCCGCGGATCGCGAACCGCTGGAGGTTGGCCGATGCGTTGCGGTCGAGGCGCGCGCCCTCCTGGACGAGCGCCATGTCCAGCCAATCGGGCACCTGCTCCATTTCATGGATGAAGGCGACCAACTCCGGCGGGGCGCCCTGGACATGCTCCACGCCGCGCTCGCAGGCCTCGGTGAGCATGGTCGTGAGGCGCTTGAAACCGTACTCGGGCATGAGGGCGGCATAGGCGTCCGCGACATTGTCGCCCAGCATGGTGTAGGCTCGGATGCGTTCCAGGCGGTCCTTGTCGGCGAGCAACCTAGCCCGGTCGCTGCGCGCGCCGCGCAGCGAACTGTCATCGGCGAGGTCGTCGGTGAACCTCTCGGGCTTGGTGTCGAAATCGACCTTTCCGTAGATCGACGGGATCAGCTGGCTCTGGGCAGCGACTTTCGCCCTCAACTGCGCAACGGAGGTTGTCATGGTTTCTCTTTGCTTGGTGCGACACGAGCCTCGGCGGGCCACCAGTCCGGCCCAATCGAGACTCATTTCCTATCAGACGATAGGATTATAAATTCCTATCGATCGCTAGATATTTTCGCAAGCCCATTGGGCAAGGATCTACGGGTCCGTACCCCAGGCGCGGGTTTCAGCGCCGCAGCGACATCGCCTTTCGCGCGACGCCGATGGCTTCGATCTGGGTGTCGAGCACGGCCCTGACGATAGCCAGCTCCTCAGACCCGATACCCCGCCAGTGCAATGTCCTGAGGGCGGCGTTCCGGCCCGTCTGGAATGCCGTCAGGCTGGACATCAACATGACCGCCTGAACCCGGGTCTCAGGGATTGGGGCGGCCCGTCCCTCGATGCGGCCGATGAGCGCAGCGATCAGCTCGACGCCGGGATTCCACAGGCGGTCGAACAGGATTTCGAATGCGGGCCCGGGATCAGCCAGTTCGCGCAGGACGAAGGAGGTCCAGACTTGGCTTTCCTTCGCGCCCACCAGGAGCCCGGTCAGGGCGCCCACCACCGCCTTCAGGTGGACCCTCGCCTGCTCAGGGTCGATCTCGCCCTGCAGGGCGAGCGCGGCGTCCGAGGCCGAGCGGTTGGCGAGGGCCAGGTAGCGGGTGGCCACTTCTTCGGCGCAGGCGCGGTAAAGGCCCTCCTTCCCGCCGAAATAGTATTGGAGAGCCGGCATCTTGACCCCGGCCTCCTCCACGATCCATCGCGTCGTCGCACCTTTAAAGCCGGCGCTTCCGAAGACCTGAAGCGCGGCCTTCAGGATACGCTCCCGCGCCTCGCCGCCCTTGCGGTAGCCGCCGGTCACAGGGGCGATGGCACGCGCGGCGCTGGCTTTCGGCGCCCGATGCGGCGATGGGACGGACGTCGTCAGAGGACTTCTCTTGAGGCGGCTTTCGCTGGTCCTCATAGCCTGGCGCCTAACGCAGAGGCTAGAGGGGGTGTGAAACCGATAGCGCCGCCCCCGGCGTAATTTGCCTCAGAGCCGAGCGATTATTTAGGCTGGCGTTTGGAACCCGGCGCTCAACGCTAACCGGCTGTTCACGCGGCGCCGGTCAGGTGTATGCGCCGGCCGCTCCGCGCCTGGAGTTGATCTCCATGACGAGGAAGGTGACATGCGTGATCAGAATGGCAATGCGGTGGGAAGCAACCCGCCGAGTTGCTTGGTTCAATTTCAATGTGCGTAACAAAGAAATGTTCGTGATCCGCGAACGCAACGACTCTTTGAGAAAATGGGTAATGATCGGCCCCTCCGGCGCCTGGCTGCAGCGGCGACGAATGGTCGCGCACGAGCCATTTTCTCTTAATATTTTGACGAGGTGTTCGCTTTAGTCTGCCTTGGGTTACCCAGTCACCGAGTAGAGCTTGCAACAGTCAGTCGAACGAACAATGCGTCCGGGCAACATGCTAACGCGGCGCCTCGCGGCGGCGTGGATATATGTGATCCTGCTGGCGCAGATGGTCGGCCTGCGCGACATGGTGATCGTGGGTCTGGCCTACAGCCTGCTCGCGGTCGTCGACTATGGCCTATCGCGACGCACCGCGCGCGAGCGTCCGTCCGTCTCGCAACAAGCGCTAACGCTGATGCAGGGGGCGGTGGTCAGCTCGGCAGCGCCGCTGCTGTTTCTCCATGGCGGTGAGATAGCACCTCTTTTGAGCGCTTTCGTGCTTGCAGGCGGTCTGTTGATCGCCATCTTGCATAGTTCCGGCCGCGGATTCTGGTTGGTGGCGGCGCCGTACGTCGCGACCATGTGCTTGGTCGTGCCGCTGGTCACCATCGAAATGGGCAAGCCGGCCGAGACAGTCATTGCCCTGGCGGGCGGCGGGGGCTTGCTGGTCTTCTTCAGCGCACATGTCGCACGCCTCCTAAGCCGGGTCCTTGCTGCTGAAGCGGAGGCGCGAGCTGACGCCGAGCAGGGCCGCGCCGCGGCCGAGGCAGCGACAGAAGCTAAGTCCGCCTTCATCGCAACCGTCAGCCACGAACTGCGGACGCCCATGAGCGCGATCCTCACAACGGCTTCGGTCCTTGAGCGCGCATCGGAAGAAGCGTCATCGCGCGCCAACGCCGCCCTCATATCCAGCGCCGCGCGGATGATGCGGACCATCCTCAACGATCTCCTAGACAGCGCGAAGATAGAAGCCGGTCGGATGACCGTTGAGGAGATCGCGTTCGACGCGCGAGACCTGATGAAGGACACGATCCGCTTCTGGGTGGCAGAGTTGCGCGCGCATGGCCTGCGGCTCAAGCTGACGGGCGCGCGCCACCTGCCGCCTTGGATAATGGGCGATCCCACACGCCTGCGGCAGATCCTAAATAACCTGCTCTCGAATGCCGCCAAATTCACCGCAACCGGCTCAGTGACGATCCGGATTGGACGCCTCGGGCGCGATCGGTTGACAATCGAGATCTCCGACACGGGTTGCGGGATGACCGACGAACAGGTCGGCCGCCTGTTTGCGCGGTTCGTGCAGGCCGACGACAGCGTCTCCAGGACTCATGGCGGCACTGGCCTCGGCCTGGCGATCAGTCGTGAGCTGGGACGCCTCATGGGCGGCGAGCTTACAGCGAGCAGTCACATCTCCCAGGGCTCCACGTTCCGGCTCGAATTGCCGCTGCGATTGGCCTCTCCCCAACAGACCGTTGAAACGCCCAACGGAGTCGCCGGCCGTGCGAGGGCGTTCGACGTGCTCGTCGTGGACGACAATCCGGTCAATCGCGAGGCTATGCGGGTGGTCCTGGAGGCGATAGGCGCTACGGTGACGACGGCAGCGGACGGCAACGCGGCGCTTGTGACGATGTCGCTGCAGCCATTCGACCTGGTGTTGACCGACCTACACATGCCAGGGCTCGACGGCTTGGAGATGACCCGTCGGATTCGCGCCTCAGTGACCGTGAACGCAAACACCCCAATCATCGCGGTGTCCGGAGAGGCTGGCGCGGAGACGCGGGAGAGGTGCCTGGCGGCGGGACTCGATGGATTGGTCGAGAAACCCATAGAGCCCGCTGAGCTCTTCCGTGAGATCGACGCGGCGCTCGCCGTCGAACGCTCCCCGGAGATCGATGGTCGCCAAGTCAGGTCCGTCGCCTGAGTTTGACCCGCGGCCTTCCGAGCGCGGCCGTTTGTGGTCGTCGCCGGTGCTGCGCCTTGGCCAATGATTGGGCGAAACCCACCGCGATCTTACCAGCACTCCGCAACGGACCGGTCGGACAGGCGGCAAATTGCTCAGGCCACCGCCCGTGCGGCGAAGTTGCGGACGACGGAAGACGTCTCGCCGCGACGGTGGGCCAACGCCAGCCGCGTGGTCGGGGCCTCACCTGCAATCGCGCAATACCCGACGCCGGCGACCTGGAGCTGGCTCATCGATGCCGGTACGATCGAGACGCCAAGTTCCGCGGCCACAAGTGTTATGATCGAGGCCATGTGCGGAGCCCCTTGGCCGATCACGGGATCGAAGCCGGCCTTCCGGCATGCGCCGATGACGCTGTCATAGAGCACCGGGCTGACTGGGCGTGGAAACAATAGAAACGGATCGGTCCTCAGATCCGAAAGAGCGACCTCCGGGCCCGCCGCGCAAGGATGGTTGGCCGGCAGCGCCACCACCATCGGCTCTTCCGAGAGCAGGCGGAGCTGAAACGCCTCGCTTCCGGCGGCGCCCGGCCGCAGGAACGCTGCATCCAAGAGGCCGTCCTTTAGACCCGCCACAAGGCGCGTCGTGTTGGCCTCCTCCAAAGTGAGGTCGACGTCGGGGTAGGCGCGGCGGAAGGCTCGAATAGTCCCTGGCACGACCACGTTGAAAGCCGACGAGGCGGTGAAACCTACGCGAAGCGAGCCCGTCTCGCCGCGGGCCGCCCGCCGCGCCGCCCTCGTTGCTCTCTCCGCCAGTCCCGGAATCGCCTGCACGACGTCGAGGAACGCCTCACCCGCCGGTGTGAGTTCCGCGCCATGCGCGAGGCGATGAAACAGCGGCGCCCCGACCTCGGCCTCCAGGTCCTTGATCTGCTGGCTGAGCGGCGGCTGCCCGATCCCAACCTTGGCGGCGCCTCGCGTGAAGTGACGCTCCTCCGCGACCGCCAGGAAGTAACGGATGTGGCGCAGCTCCATGAATCATCTCCAAAAGCGATGAACGATGTCTGTCATATATATTGGAGGTCTTGAGTGGCCGCATCCATCTTCGATTGGAAGGCCCGCCCACCCCGAATTCATGAGCGGCCCTCACGGCGCAAGCCCGCGCTGGCAGCTGATCTTAGGAGACTTTCCGATGACCCCGATCACCATCACTCAAGCGATCGCCGCCGACCGCGTTCGCGACATCTTCAAGGGACTGGAGAACGGCGACGGCGCCACCTTCTTCACGCACGTGGCCGACGACGTCGACTGGACCGTCATGGGTACTCACCCGCTCGCGGGTCACTACCTGAGCAAGGCCGACTTCATCGAGGGCACCTTCGCCAAGCTGGCCAAGGTGCTGCCTCAGGGCGCGCAGCTCCACGTGGAGCACGTGATCGTCAATGACGACGAGGCGGTGGTCGAGCTTCATTCGCTCGCAACGGCCAAGAACGGCATGCGTTTCGACAATCGCTACTGCTGGGTCGTCGACTTCAAGGACGGCGTGATCGTTCGCGTCCGCGCCTACCTCGACTCCGCCATGGTCGCCCGGCTGTTCGAGGAGAACCTGATCGGCTGAGGCGCCGTGCCGTTTGCGCTGTTTCCGGTCCCGCGAGGCCGCCGGCACGAGCCGGCGGCCTCCGAAGGAGCTAAGATCATGACGTCACATATCCAGACCTTGCGCGCACAGCTGCGCGACGAGAGGGGCGTGCTGCTGCCGGGGGCGCCCAACGCACTCACCGCCCGGATCATCGAGGACCTTGGTTTCAAGGCTGTCTACCTGACAGGCGCCGGCCTCACGAACACCGACCTCGGTCTGCCGGACCTCGGGTTCATGGATCTGAGCCAGGTCGCCGAGCACGTCCTGGCCATCCGGGGCGTCGTCGAACTGCCCCTGATCGTCGATATCGATACCGGTTTCGGCAACGCGCTCAACGTGGCCCACGCGATCCGCACCCTGGAGCAGGCCGGCGCCTCCGCCGTACAGCTGGAAGACCAGCGCGCGCCCAAGCGATGCGGCCACTTCGAGGGCAAGGAGCTGATCTCCACAGAGGAGATGGTCGGCAAGGTCTGCGCCGCGGCAGACGCCCGTCGCCAGAACATGGTGATCATCGCCCGCACCGACGCCTGCGCCGTCGAAGGCTTCGGCGCGGCGATCGACCGCGCAAGCCGATACATCGAGGCTGGCGCGGACATGACTTTCGTCGAGGCGCCGCAGACGCTGGAAGACCTGATCGCAATCCCCAAGCTGCTGTCGGCCCCGCAGATGCTGAACATGGTGCTCGGCGGCAAGACGCCGATTGTCGACGCGGCGGCGGCGGGCGAGATGGGCTTTGGGCTCGTGCTCTACGCCAATGCGGCGCTGCAGGCCGCGATCCACGGAATGCAGCCGACGCTGAGGGCTCTCAAGGCGACGGGGGTGCTGGACGAGCGGATGGTCACCTCGTTCGCCGAGCGGCAACGGCTGGTGGGCCAGGCCAGGTTCGACGCGATGGAGGTGCGCTACGCCGCCGGCGCGCCGACCCGCGCATAGGCGGATTTGATTTCCATTTCACGGGAGCAAGA
>FSUX01000147.1_pt1 | contig 17102 bp, 13 predicted proteins | sample 1637501 | NCBI WGS metagenome assembly FSUX01 (sample SAMEA3914816, study PRJEB12502) | metagenome | biome: forest; material: soil | place: USA | collected 2011-09-16 | depth 0.3 m
GATCCGGGGTCGGCCCAGGAACATGACGTGGTGGACGCAACGCCTCAGCGCAGTTGACGTCGGGTCGCGCTTGACGGCCGGGGGACGGCTCCAGCTAATCGCCGATCACAGAGGGAGAACGCCATGAAGCTCTACAATTCCGTCGGACCCAACCCGCACGTGGTGCGCATGTTCATGGCCGAGAAGGGCATCGACCTGCCGAAGGTGGACGTGGATATCCGCGGCGGCGACAACCGCAAGCCGCCCTATAACGACAAGGTCAACGTGGCCGGCCAGACCCCGGCGCTCGAACTGGCGGACGGCTCGACGATCACCGAGATCACCGTCATCTGCGAATATCTGGAAGAGAAGCACCCCACCCCGTCGCTGATCGGGACCACGCCGGAGGCGCGGGCCGAGACCCGCAAATGGACCCGGCGGGTGGACCTCAACATCTGCGAGCCCCTGGCCAACGGATTCCGCGCCGCCGAGGGCCGGCCGATGTTCGAACCGCGCATGAAGCTGGTGGGCGCCGAGGGCGCGGCGGAGCTGAAGGCCATCGCCCGGGACCGCATCCTGTGGCTGGACGGCCAGATCGCCGATCGGTCCTGGATCGTGCCCGACCGGTTCAGCCTGGCGGACATCCTGCTCTATGGCTTCCTGACCTTCGGCGTCGCGGTGGGCCAGCCGATCCCGGACGAGGCGGCGAACATCAAGGCCTGGCACGCCCGCGTCGCGGCCCGGCCGAGCGCTGCGGCGTAGGGCGCGCCGAACGCCTTTCAACTGTCATCCCGGAAAGCTGCGCAGCGGAAGGCCGGGACCCATAAGCGCGGGGCCTTCCGGAGAGATCGGTGTCTCTGGGTCCCGGGCCGGCCTTTCAGGCCCCCCGGGATGACAGGCTGCACCGGGGCTTCCCCATCATGCCTCCGACCGGAACGCCTCCACCACCGGCCAGAGCATGCCGAGATCGACGGGCTTGTTGAGCACCGGGATCTCGGCGAAGCCGTCCTCCGGCAGGGCGCTGTAGCCGGTGGCGAAGACGAAGGGCACGCCGCGGTCGCGCAGCACCCGGGCCAGGGGGAAGACCAGCTCGCCGCCGCCGAGATTGACGTCCAGCACCGCGCCGTCCGGCGGATCGGCCTGGGCGTCCAGCCATTCAAGCGCCGCGTCCAGGGCGCCGAACGAGCCGGCCACCTCGCAGCCCAGCTCCCGCAAGAGGTCCTCCATCATCAGGGCCACCAGGGCCTCGTCCTCCACCAGGATCACCCGCACCGGCTTCATCCCAGGCGAAGGCGGGGCGACAGGGGGGCGATCAGGCGGAAGCGCAGGCCGTCGGGGGCGAAGGTCAGGCGCGCTTCGCCGTTGAGTTCGCGGGCGATGCCCTGCTCGATCAGCCGCGAGCCGAAGCCGCGGGTCGGCGAGGCGGCGACCGGCGGGCCGCCGGTCTCGATCCAGGTGAGGTCCAGCATGTGCGGCTCGCCGGCCATGTCCACCGACCAGCCGACGGCGAGCCGACCGCCCTCGACACTGAGCGCGCCGTACTTGGCGGCGTTCACGGCCAGTTCGTGCAGGGTCATGTGCATGGCCACCGAGGTCTCCGGCGCCAGCATGATATCAGGACCCGAGGCCTGGATGCGCACGCCGTCGATGCCGCCGAAGGCGCCCAGGGCCTGGCTGGCCACCTCGGCCAGGGGGGCGTGACCCCATTCTTCCCGGGTCAATAATTCGTGGGCCCGGGACAGGGCGCCCAGCCGACCGTTGAACGCCTCGACGAAATGCGCCGGCGACGGCGAGCGGCGCAGGGTCTGGTCGGCGATCGACTGGACGGCGGCCAGGGTGTTCTTGCAACGGTGGTCGAGCTCGCGCAGCAGGAACTTGCGCCGCTCCAGGGTCTCGGTCAGCGAGGCGTGCAAGTGGACCGAGTCCAGGGCCGCGGCCGCCGCCCGGGCCATGACCTGCAGATTGGCGACTTCCGCCTCGGTAGGCTGGCGGACCCTGGACCAATAGGCGCCGATGGCCGCGATCGGGTCCTGCGGCCGCACCGGAACCATCACCAGGCTCTTCACGAAGGTGGGCCGCCAGGCGTCGTGGGGGATGCGGGGATCGAGATAGATGTCGGGGATCACCGCGGTCTGGCGATTGAGCATGGCCCAGCCGCAGATGCTGGCGTTGAGCGGGAAGCGCTGACCCTTCCACAGGGGGCCGATGGCGTCCTCGTCCAGATAGTGGCTCTGCGCGCCCTCGCGCAGGATGAAGGCCACCCCGTCGGCCCCGGTGATCCGGCGCGCGGAGGAGCGGACCACGGCGGCCACCTGCTCCACCGTGCGGGCCGAGGACAGGGCCTCGATCATCTCGACAAGGGTCAACAAGGCGTCCGGGGCCGTTTCCGGCGCTCGGAGCGCGGCTTCGGCCATAAACGAACCTCCGAACGGATCAACACGCGACAGGCGAATCTTGGCCCAACGTGCACGTCCCGCCAAGTGCAATTGGCGGTTGTTAACCTTACCGGGCCGGTTTTCTTCGACGGCTTGGTTAATCCGCCGCCGTCGGGACCACGGCCTCGGCGCCGGCGACGCCCGGCCCCTGGGCCAGTTCCTGCGCCAGCCGCGGCCGGTCGAGGTCGCCCTCCCACCGGGCGATCACCAGGGCGGCGACCCCGTTGCCCACCAGGTTGGTCAGGGCCCGGCACTCGCTCATGAACCGGTCGACCCCGACGATCAGGGCCAGGGCCGCGATGGGGATGGTGGGCACGACGGCCAGGGTCGCGGCGAGCGTGATGAACCCCGCCCCGGTGACGCCGCTCGCCCCCTTGGAGGTGAGCATGGCCACCCCCAGCAGGGTCAGCTCCTGGCTCCAGCTGAGCGGGGTGTTGGTGGCCTGGGCCAGGAACAGGGTGGCCAGCGTCATATAGATGTTGGTGCCGTCGAGATTGAAACTGTAGCCGGCCGGAACCACCAGCCCCACCGTGGTGGGCCCCGCCCCCAGGCGCCGGAGTTTCAGGATGATCTGCGGCAGCACGGTCTCCGACGAGGAGGTGCCGAGCACGATCAGCAGCTCCTCGCGGATATAGGCGACGAACCGGAAGATCGAGAACCCGGCGGCGAGCGCGATCAGCCCCAGCACCACCACCACGAAGATGATCGAGGTGGCGTAGAAGGTGGCCACCAGGGCGGCGAGCTTGGCCAGCACCGCCAGGCCGAACTTGCCCACCGTATAGGCCATGGCCCCGAAGGCCCCGATGGGGGCCAGCACCACCACCACCCGGATGATCCCGGAGAACAGCTTCGCGCCGTCCTCCAGCACGCCCGCCACCTTCTCCCCGAACGCCCCCAGCCGGGTGCAGGCGAAGCCGGTGAGGATCGCCACCACCAGCACCTGCAGGATCTGGCCCTCGGCGAAGGCGCCGAAGAAGGTCTCGGGGATCAGGCCGAGGATATAGTCCACCAGCTTCGGCGCGTGCTTGGCCTTCTCCAGATAGCCGGCGGCCACGGTCGGGTCGAAGGCCCTGGGGTCGGCGTTGAACCCCGCCCCCGGATGGACGAAATGGCCGATGGCCAGGCCGAGGATCAGGGCCACGGTGGAGACCGCCTCGAAATAGAGCAGCGTCTTGGCGCCCAACCGGCCGAAGGCCTTCAGGTCGCTCATCCGCGCCATGCCCGAGGCGACGGTGCAGAAGATGATTGGGGCGATGCCCAGCTTGATCAGCTTGATGAAGCCGTCGGCCAGAGGCTTGAGCTGCTCGCCCAGCTGCGGCTGGAGCAAGCCCACACCGACTCCCAGGGCGATGCCCAGCAGCACCTGGACATAGAGCACGCGAAACGGACGTAAGATTCCCATGCGGCTAGATAAGCTCCCCAGGCCCTGTTGCGGGAGAGCCCCTGTTCAAGCCCGCCCCCCTTGCGCTATCACCCCGGGCGGTCAGGCCCGGTAGCTCAGCAGGATAGAGCAGCGCTTTCCTAAAGCGAAGGTCGGGGGTTCGAGTCCCTCCCGGGCCGCCATCCAAGTATCAGATTATATTAGTGTTTCTGATCCTCGGACAGCGCGAAAACATCCGAATCGGGTCGCCAGGTCACAAATAGGTCCCAAGGCGCAATTGGCACTCCTGTAACGCCATGGCTTTGCAGCGGTTTTCACGGCAGTCCAAACGGTCGTTTTCACGCGTTTTCACGATTTGAGCCCATCGCACCATCGACTGATCGAGCCCACTCGATTTTGGTCGGAATGAAGTTCCAGGCGCCGAGGGCCAGATGCGGCCAGGCGTTGGAAATATTTTTCAGCACGGCGCGGCGGCTTTGCAGAGTCGGCCGGCCGCATTGTGGGGCCAGATGCGGCGGACGGGCAGGTACCGGCAAGGGTTGGTGTCGCGGGCCGCCTCGCCTGCCCGCGCCACCGAAGCAGCCTGAAACTGTGATGACCATGGCCCAGGCGTGAGCGCAACAGGGTGAACGCGCGCCTCAGCGCTACCCGCACGTACTGGCTGGATCGTAGTCCGAGCGGCCGGCTCCATGTCGCCTCTGGGCTCATCTGAGACGTTGGGAATGTCCGTTCCTGGCCAACGTAATTCTCGTTGTGGACGTCAACTTCGTCCACAGGGAGCCAAGCCGCCACGTGCACTCAGGCCTGTATCGTATAGCTGTGAGCTCTCAATAGGTTGTCCAGCGTCCTTTGGATGCTGGAGAGCCCTGAAGGCCTTGGTGGAATTGGAGCTAGGGTTTCCGGGGTGGTCAAGGACGGCCCTTACGGTTCCATGCCAGCGGATATCGTAGCTCCCTCTGTGTGAACGGCGGCGGGCCATTGACGAGTTCTCGTCAAGGCCACTAATTCGACCTACGCGCTCTTAGATTGCAGCGACGACGGTCGGGGAGGGTAGATCGCTGAAGCCAATGATCGGCACGGACTTGCGGCCCCTAGCGGGCAAGTTGGTCGGTTCGCCCGACTGGACATCCACCCTTGTTCTCATTCACGGCATCGAGGGCGATCCAGTGCAAACCTGGAAGCGCCGTGGCGCGGTGGTTGCCTGGTATGATCGGCTGGCCTCTGCGATTCCGGGCCTTGCGGTCGTCTCTCTTGGGTTTGGCGCCCAGTTGCGGCGCCAACAGCAGGAGAAGTTCATCGAACACCACAGCAGAGAATGCTTTGGGTGGATTATTGAGCGCCGTTTGCTGGATCGGCCGCTCACGATCTGCTGCTACAGCCTGGGAGGGATCGTGCTCAAACGCATGCTCGCCGACCACACCCATGACAGCCGGTTCGCCCTGAGGCGCCTGAACCTGAATGCCATTGTCTTCCTGGGAGTACCACATCGAGGTTCGAGCTGGGCCAGGGCGCCGCGGCGCTGGTTGCTTGGCGGTCGCGCCTCATCGGCCCTGAAGGACCTGGAGCCTGAGAGCCGCTTTCTGGAGGACGTTCACCACCGGTTCGCCGCCATCTGGTCGCGCCTGTCTGGCCATGTTCAGATGCTGAGCGTGCAGGAGACCCTAGGGCCTCGGCCAAGTGAACTCGCCCCGCTGCTGCGCCCGTTGCGCCTTATTCCGCCGGCCACGAGATTTCCACTCGTGGTGAGCCCGACGTCGTCGACGATGGGAGGCGTCAATGAACGGGTGATGAAGGTCCAGGCCTCGCACTTGAGCTTGCCATATTTCGGGTACCCCGACGCTCCGCTTATCGAGACAGAGATCGAAGCCCTCATCCGAGGGACCTCTTCGCCCTCAGGCGATGACAGCCGCCTCTTCGACCGTCTTACTTAGCAGGGGAGGGCAGGCCGTTTCACAACTGAAGAAAAGGGCTTCTTCGAAGAAATTCACCAAGAGATACGGGCTGCCCGCCCGATACCGCATACTATAGATCAGATAAGACTGATAGCGATGCTCCAGCGCCTCAAGGAAGTGGCTAAGCTTCTGCTGGAAACACAGACCCTTCATTGATCCTGTTGCGGTCAACAGCTCGCAGGAGGCGTTCTTGCAGGCCTGCCATACAGTCGGATGGGCCTCAGGCGTTGCGTAGACCAGCTTCCAGAACACACGCTCCATGACAATTAGCGCCATGCGCTCATTGATGTCGATGATCTCACGGGCGTCGGGAACGCGACTTGCAGAGGTCACGTCGACCCCCTGGATTGCCGCGTTCAGCCGCCAGACCGAATTGACGGGCTTCAGTTTTGAAAACCAAAAGCCGATATATCCAACGTACTTCGAGACCGCAGTTCGGCCTTCCTGATCCCGGTTCACCCGGTCCAGGTCGCGCATCGCGTAGAGTGCGACCTGGAGCATCTTGTCGTCGGAGATCACCGTGTCGGGATCATAGACAACCTGCCCGGCGCCACCAACCCGGGCGGCCTTCAAGGCGTCCAGCACATGCTGCGCGTACTGGGCGGCCAGCATGGCCATACCTTCGACCTTGAGGCCCAAATCGTGCGCGACCTCTGCGGCTAGAGCGCCGGCTTCAGGCTCTGACATTGGAGATTTCGCCCGATCCGGAGGTCAGTCGAGCCGAAGCACGATTTGGTCGAGGATCGCCTGCAGAGGCTGATCGACCGCCACATCCATGCCGCCCAGGAGCGCGCGATTGAAGACAGCGACCGAACCCCCATCGTTCGCCGCTTCCCGTGCCTCTCCATCGAAATTCTTGAGGCGCTCGGTGTAGCGCAGAGCGCGCTCTTCCAGAGTTTCGGGCATTGTCTCGCTTGGGTGAAAGGTAAAACCGTATGCAACCAAAGGGATAGGATGGTCATGTTGACCATGTCAACTATGCCAACTATACCAACACTTCCAACTAGCTCAACCGGTTGGACTTATTAACAGGAGCCTCGCGGCTTTCAAGCGAGGAGGACACGTGACGCTCATCGTCGACGGCAAGCCTTTCGATACCATGAAAGAAGCTTGCGCCCGCATTGGCATCAGCCGGCAGACGTTCCTTCGCTACCTTGCCGAAGGTTTTTTCACCGAACCTCGCAAACAGCGGCAAGGTCGCGGTAAGCAGGTGAGAATCTTTGACGAAGGCTGGTACGCAATCAACGAGGCCGCGCTGAAGACCGCCCGCGGCGAATAAGTTCCACGCGGGACCAATCGGCCGTTTGGGCAAATGCGATCTCGAAGTGGAACCCGCCCGTCACCCTTGCGGGCAAGCGGGAAGTTGGCGGATCTCGGGCCCGCCCGGGATCAGGGTGACGATCGCGCGCCGAAGTCAGGACGCTCGACCATCGACATGGTCGCGATCCCGGGGCGTTTCCGCCTTGGCGCCGGCTCCCAGCGGGCTTGAACGGTAAGTTTCTGGAGCCGCCCCAACTTCCGAAATTGGCGCGAATTTTCCGTACCGCGCCTGCCGCTTCACCGCTGAAGGTGAGTCGTGGCTCAGCTTGACTCGGCCAAACCCGAAAACGTCTTTCATCAAGGCTGTCGTCAGGCGGTAGGTCAGCCAGCGTTGCATCCGTCTGCTGGTGCCCTGGCGAGGATCCGTGGTCGAGGATGAGGAGGTGGCCGGAACTGGTCATTCTCCATTGTCACCAGCCGCCTATTAGGCGCTTTGAATTTTTGGTGGCGACGATGGCGCGGTCGCCAACTTGGTGATTGCGCGGCCACGGGGATCCCATCTGGGAGCTTCAGCCTATGCTGAGGTGACGCCGAATCGGACAAACCGTGACCACCGCCTCGACCCGCTCATTCGCGCCGCTGAAAGAAGGTGCCAAACCCGAACGGATGTCTGGGCGCACCTTCCGCTATTTGGGCGGCGCGGTGGATTGGGACGCTTTGCTCAAGCATCCGCGGGTTGTGATCTTGGCGGAAGCCTCGGCCGGTAAGACCTGGGAGTTGCGCCGACAGGCTACAGCGCTGGCGACTGAAGGCGACGCGGCCTTTTTCGTTCGTATCGACGACCTAGCTGACGGCCGGCTGGAAGATGGTCTCGACGCTGACGATACTGAGCGGTTCGAGCGGTGGCGTCGGGAGGGCAACAGCGACGCTTGGTTCTTTTTGGACTCCGTCGACGAGGCCCGGCTCAACCGCAAATCGTTCGATGGCGCGTTGCGGCGATTGGGTAAGGACCTCGGCGCCGCCCTAACGCGCGCGCGCATCGTCATCTCCTGCCGGGCTAGCGACTGGCGGGTGAGGGACGACCCCGCGTTGATCCGCCGCCTTCTACCCATACCCGCCGCAGAACCGGAGCCGGCGACGGTTCATGACGAAAACACCGTTCTGCTCGACCGTATCTTCCCCGAGAAGGAAGAAGCGAGAGAGCCGATTCCGCGCGACGAGGCGAAGTCGGCAGACATCTATGTCGTCCAATTGTTGCCGCTCGATGCCGACGATCAGCGGCGGATCGCCAACGCTCAAGGGATCGTGAATGTCGATGCCTTCATGGCGGCCATTGTGCGGTCGGGCCTGCACGAGCTCGCCGAGCGTCCCGGTGATCTTCTCAGCTTAGTCGCAAACTGGCGGGACAAGGCGGCGTTCGGCTCGCTCGCTGAAATGACGGCGCATGGCATTGAGGCCCGCCTCGCCGAACCCGATCCCTATCGCCCGGACAATGGCGCGCTGTCGCCCGAGATGGCGCGCGACGGAGCGGAAAGGCTGGCGGCCGCGCTCACCTTCGGTCAGGCGTTCACGCTTCTGGCGACAGGCGACCAAGCCGACGCAGCCCTTGCCGCAGGCGCGCTCGACCCGCGCCGGATCTTGCCCGAACTAATTGATGATCAACGGCAGGCCTTGGTTCGGCGCGGTGTCTTCGCGCCCTCGACCTACGGCCGCCTTCGGTTCCATCATCGCTCAGCCCAGGAATATCTCACGGCCGCTTGGCTGCGGCGTCTCCACGACAGCGGTTGCCCGCTCAGTCAAATCTGGGACCTCATCTTCGCCGAACGCTATGGCGTGGAAACGGTTGTGCCCTCGCTGCGCGCAGCCGGGGCCTGGTTGGCGTTGTGGTTACCGCAGGTTCGGGATGAGCTTATCCGCCGCGAACCCTTGACCCTGCTTTTATACGGTGACCCAAAGTCGCTTCCAATTCCGACTCGAGCGGCGCTGCTAGCCGCATGGGCCGCCAAAGGCCAGGCGGCGGCGCTGAGCCACGCGGACATCGACGACCGCGCCCTCTGGCTGTTCGCCGACCCTGCCCTGGTCCTGGCGCTGCGCGAGGCATGGGCCGCCAGCGATCTATCCGACCTTCGCACAGACCTCTTGCGCTGCATCCGTGAGGGGCGGTTGGTTGATTGCGCTGACTTGGCTCTGGCCACGGCGCTTGATCCCAGGCGGAGCGACACCGAGCGTATCGTCGCTGCGGACGCACTGGCGGAGATGGATGACCGCGACGGCTTGGCGAAGCTGGCAGACCTGCTGCGACAGGGGCTGCCGCCAAGTTTCCGTCTGGCGGTGACGGTCGCGCATTCTCTCTTCCCCGCTGTGCTGACCGCGGAGCAACTCGTAGAGACTCTCGGCCGTTGTGAGCTCGACGACGAGCGCGACTTCTCGAGCTACCTGCCCGGCATTATGCGAGACGCGACGACGGAGCAGCGCCGGGCTTTCGCCTACGCTGTCGGTGCAGCGCTGGGGGGCGTCGCGCCCGACGAAGACGATGAGGCTGCTCCGAACCATCGCTTCACCGATATGCTCAAGGGCTGCGCGCCGCTGGTGACCGATGAGGTGAACGCCGTGGCGGCCGGCGCGGCGCCGCCAGAGCTGGTCGCTCTCCTCGGCGCCATGCCGCCCACCCAGGCCCCAGCCAAGGTTGAGCGCGAAGCTCTCCTCGCCGCCGTGGCGAATAGGCCGGCGCTCAACCGGGCGGTCTTCTGGCGCGCCGCCGACGCCGCGCGCGACGACACCTTCGAGCCACGGCGCGTATTCCAGCTCAATTGGCGAGGGCGGGGCGGCTGGTGGAGCCTGAACGAAGGTGATTTGGCCTGGCTGGCGGCCGATCTGGCGGCCTCCCCCCGCCCGACCGATCAAGAGTTGGTTCTCGACGCAATCATCCACATCCTGCGCCAGTCGGAACGGTTCGAGACCGACGCTGCTTGGCTCAACGCCCTGGTCGCCCCCCACCCGGCGCTGCGATCGACCTTAGACGGCTATCGCACCCCACCGCCTGTTGATCCGGACGAGTCGCAGTGGGCGGCGCGACAGAAGCGCTCTGAGGCGAAAGAGAAGGTGCGCATCGTAAGCGCGAAGAACGCCTGGGTAAGATTCAAGGACGACATCAAGCGGGACCGGGAAAAGCTTACCGACGCAGCCGCCGCCGCGCAGTGGGACGGCACAGGCTTCATCCTCGACAACCTCGCGCGATGGCTCGTAGTCGGGCATGAGGGCGTCGACAGGTCGTCATTGCGCTGGCACGACCTCAAAGAGGCGTTCGGCGGCGAGGTCGCGGAGGCCTTCTGCATCGGCATGATGGCGCTGTGGCGGGGCACGGCGCCGCGTCGGCCGAAGTACACAGCTGAGAACCGCCTCACGACCTACACGATGAACGAGCTCGCTCTCGGAGGGCTCAACCTCGAAGCCGCGCGCGATCCAGCCTGGATCGGCAAGCTCAGCGACGACGATGTACGGCGCGCAGCCCAGCACGCCGCCTATGCGGAGCATCATTTCCCAGACTGGCTCGATGCCCTGGTCACCGCTCGGCCAAAGATCACCGTGCCGGTGTTGTTGACCTGCCTGAACGAGGAGTGGCGCAGGAAATGGGGACGCAACGAGCTCCTGGTCCGCTACGTCCGCAGTTCGGGTGACGCACAGGCGGCTTTGGTCGCGGAAGTCTTGCGCCTGGTGCTCGCCCGAAACCCGGCCAATCCGGACTCTCTAGCCAAGGCGGTGGTGATCCTTGGCCAAGGCGAGCTGTCGCCAGAAGATCGGTCCGCCCTGTTGCGCGCCTCTCGCCGACGTTGGAAGGCGGATCTGAAAGCGGGGCGGCTGGCCCGGGCGCGCTTGCAGTTGGCCTTGATGTTCATCGCCGATTCTCGCGTCGCCGCGGACACCTTTGCCGATTGGCTCCAGAGAGAGCGGCTCGATGCGGCGGTGATCCAGGGGACCTTCTCGACTCTATTTGGACGCGACAACTCGGCGCTGCCGGGACCGGTCTGGGCGGCGTTTTCCGTTCCGGTGCTCGCCCAGTTGCTGCGTCTGGCCTACCAGCACATTCCGCTGAAGGTAGAATCTCGGCGGCGCGGCCGCGTGGTCAGCGCGCGCGACGACGCAGAGGGCGCACGCAACGCCCTTCTGTCGGCGCTGCTCGATCGAACGGGGCCTGACGCCTTCGCCGCTTTGCAGGCGATGGCGAGCGAACCGGACTTTGGCGCCAGCGCGCGCCGGTTTGCCGAACTCGCCCATGGCGTCGCGGAACGCGCCACCGAACGCCCGGCTTGGACGGAGGGTGAAACGGTCGCCTTTGAGCGTGCCCATGTCGCGCCAGTGAAGTCGGGTGCCGACCTTCTGCGTCTGGTGACCGCCTTGCTCGACGAAATCCGACATGGCTTCACCCGGGGCGATAGCCACTCGGGAGCGGCGTTGCATCGTCTTCAGACCGAGGAGGAAGTGCAGCACTGGTTGGCGGAACAGCTCAATCTGCGCTCACAGGGCCGCTTCAAGGCGTCGCGCGAGACAGAGGTGGCCCTGGGCAATAAGCCCGACGTCGTCGTCACCTCGCACGCCGCGCCCGTAGAGGTGGCTCTGGAGATCAAGCATGGCGACAAGGCCGCTTGGACCTCGAATAAGCTGCGGTCGACCCTGACCGATCAGCTGGCTGAGCAGTATCTTCTGCCCGACAACCGGCGACATGGCGTCCTGCTGGTCACTCATCACGGTCGGCGGACGTGGCAAGATCCCGCGACGGGCAAGGCTTGGAAGTTCCAGGACCTGGTCGCTTGGCTTCAGACGCTGGCTGACGCTATCCACGAAAACCGCGCAGGCGGCGTCGAGGTCCGAATGATCGGCCTAGACCCTGGAATTCTTCTTGAGGCCAAGCCGAAGCGGCCCAAGGGCGCGGCCACGCCAGTCATGAGCCCCTGAGCCGCGCGCTTTAAGTGTTCTGCGCCGCGTTGCCGCTTGAGCCCTCGGGGTTGTCGTCGCGAAGGTATGCTTCCCGGATGCGCGGCTGAGTCCGCTTGTGGCGCGAAGCTGACAAGTGGCCGGATCGCGCCGACAGCGCCAGCCGCGCTGTGGTAGGCACGGCGCGCGGCTGCGCCGGAAACACCCGGGACGGGATCAGATGACCAAGGCTTCGCCGACACGTGCACAGAAGCGGGCTCAGCGGAAGGTCCGCACGCCGGCCATCACACTTGCCGCCGCCGGCGGGCCGGAGCTCCTCGCGACGTCGCCGGGACCTTCGGCAGAGCTGTCGATCGAGGCGCTAGGCTATCCCGGGGTGGTGGGCGAGCTGCATGTGGCTCCTGTCCGCGCCGGGGCGGAATTCGATGTCGACGCCGCCTTCCACGATTCCACGGAGCGCGAGTTCGAGGTGGCGGCTCTGTTGTCGACCTCGTGGGCCGACAACCCGTCCGCTAACTTCGCGTTCACGGCCGACGACGGCGGGTCCTATTTCACCATCGGGACCCCGATGGCGGTGATGACGCCTTGGGGCGAGGTCAGGATCGACCGGAACGCCAACGGCGAGGCGGCAATGATCTCCATGCGCTGTTCCGCGGGCTCTGCTGGCGAAGCCCTCAAACGCTTGCGCCTGGCGTCTGCGACCTTCCTGGACCATTGGTCTTTCACCGCCACGGCGCCAACCTACCTTTCGCGGCTGCGCGCGCACGACACCAAGCATCTGGTCCAGACGCTGCAGTTCCAGACACCCTTCCGGAGAACGGCGATCACCGCCTCGAACACGCCGACGTTCATACCGACGAGGCTGCGGCCGGTGCTGGCGCTTTACCGGGAGGCGCTCTGCGCCACCAGCCCGATCTACCGCTTCCTGTGCCTGTACAAGATCCTCGAGGGCTATTTCCGGCAGCTGAAGCCCGAGCTCGCCCAAATACTCCGCGGAGGCGGCGTCACCGACGCTTGGCCGACGGAGTGTGTGCCTGACCACAAAGACTACGCCCCCGACCTGAAGCGGTACGTGGGCAAGCCCATCACCGTCTTCTGGGAGGAGCAGCTGACGCCATACTTCCGCGACGCAGTCGCCCATTTCGCCGTGGACGGCGAGCAGCCGCTGGTCGCCAGCGCTCCCTCGGAAATCGAACGGTTCAACCACGTGGGCGTGGCCGTCGAGCTCTGCGCGCGCGTTTTGGTCGAGGCCTATCAGGCGGCCTTCCAGGCGGCGCAGGCGAAGGGCCTGGACCTGTCCGCCCTGGTGGAGCGCGATCCGTAGCGCTCGCGGGCTCCTGGCGATTCCGACGGTCGAGGCCCTGCGAGCCATGTGAGGTTCACCCCTGTCCACTGGCATCTCGCGCGGCGGCTGACTTCTGGGCCTGTGTGCGGGCGGTCGGCGGCCTTATTGGCCTCATCCCTGCGGGACGGGCCTTGACCGCAAGCGACGAAGCGCGTCGAGGGTTGTTGGTAGATCAGCCCAACACTCTTTTTTGGCGCATTCATCAAATCGCGTCTCAAGACAGATCAGCAGGCCAAGACCGGAAAGCCGTAGAGCCGAGTTGTGCGACGGCCAATGGTCCGCTCCCAGCCCCGGAACCAATGTCGGCAAGTGGCGCCGACCTGTCGTTGGACCGCAGCGGCGCCTATAAGCCTGAGAGCAAACGCTAGGAACGTGCGCCGAGGCTCGAAGCAGTCTCGCCGCATAATACGGCTGACTTTTCGCGCACGTCCCTCTGTCAGCGCCCTATGACGTCCCGAGATAGTCCTTCTTGCCGACCTCGACCCCGTTGTGCCGCAGGATGGCGTAGGCGGTCGTCAGGTGGAAATAGAAGTTCGGCATCGCCTGATCGAGCAGATAGGACTGGCCCATCACCACGCTGCTCTGGCCGCGCCGAACAAGGGTGATTTCTCGCGCCTCGGAGCCATCAATCCGGTCCGCGCCGAACGCACCCACGTAGGCCGCCGTCTTCGCCACCCGGGAGATTAAGTCGTCGAAGCTCACCTCTTCGTCCGCCCAGGCTGGCGGCTCCTCGCCGGCCAGCCGCGCGACCGCCCCCTTGGCGAAGTCGGTGCAGATCTGCACCTGCCGGATGAGGGGGAACATGTCCGGATAGAGTCTCGCCTGAAGCAATGCCGCGGGCTCGAAGCCCTTTGCTTCAGCATGGGCCGCCGCCTTACTCAGCACTTTGGTCAATCCCTTGAGCGCCCGGAGAAAGATTGGCGCCGAGGCCTGGTGCATCGATAGCGGCATGGTGACTCCCTGGGTGTCCCAGCGACCCCGCAGGCGGTCCTATAGCCTATGTCACGGCTTGTCGCGGCTTGAGGCGAGCGCCGCGACCTCCTCAAATGGGCGTATGACGTTGACCGGAACAGAGCCTTCACTGGCTCGCTTGAATGTCCGCTGTCCGACCAGGCCTCAACTTCTGCTCGTGGCGCATCTGAGAACAAATTGCCGATTGACCGCCCTTGTTACCGGCTGCGATCACCGCCGCGTTCGGTCAGAAGCAATCGAGCGCCGCGATCCCCCGGAACCAGATCGACCGCCTGCCCGAGCAACGGCAGGGATTGCCCGAACCCGAGCCGCGCATAGTGCTCCTCGCCGCCGCGGTCGCGGACGATCACCCAGGGCGCGCCGCCCAGTTCATCATGTGTCCCGCGCCGCACGACCCGCCCGCGCAATGTATCGGCGCCGAGCTCCCGCACATTGCGCCCGGTTTCAAGCCGCCGCTGGTGCAGGGTGCGGATGATGTCGTGGCGCAGTTGCAGGCCGCGGAGGCGCCGCTCGAGCGTATCATCGAGCTGGTAGCGCGCGCCTACTCTACGTGCGAGGCCGAGCGCCTCGAGCCTACGCAGCCGGCCACGCGTCAACGCCGCCCATGCGCCGTTGGCCCCGACGCCGTCGTCGACCACCCCGCTATCATCGGCCGCTTGGAGCAGTCGTCGGTCGAAGCCTGTGAAGCGGTCCGCCTGGGTTTCGCGCCAGATACGTCGCTCCGCTTCAGACCGTGACAGGTCGCCGAGCCGTTCGTGCGCCACCTCCTGGGCGCGCGCCCGGAAGCCGTAGCCCATGTAGTCGCGGGGGATGACCAGGTCCCGGCCGTTGGCCTTCCGCCCGCGAACAACGATGTGCGCGTGGGGCTGGTCGGTGTCGAAGTGGCAGGTCCCGATCCACTCGAGCTCCGGCTGGCCGAGATCCTCGCTCACGCGGCGCATGACCTCGCGCGCGTAGTCGCGAAGGTCCGCGATCCTGTCGCCATGCTCGGGCGAGATGATGAAGCGGAAGTGATGCCGATCCGCGCCCCAGCTCGCCGTGGCGCCGGCGGCATCGATCCCCTCGTCCGTGCGATCGAAGAAAGCGGGCCGCTCCCCTTCGAGTCCCGCGCCGGATCGCCCGAGATAGGCCACGTGCTTGCCGAGCGCTTCGCCGCGCAGCGCGCCTGAGCCGACATGCCGGGACACCAGGCCCTTCACGATCACGCGCTGCCGCACGTCCAGCCGGAAGGTGCGCCCCGAACGCCGCTGAGCGCTCCGCAGGACGCCGGCCTTATCTCCGATCGCGAAGGAGCGGGAGGCCGCGAGACGCTGCATCATGCCGAGGCGGACGCTGCCCCGATCAAGTTTCAGGGCGAGCGGCAGTCGGGCCACAGCGGCCAAATCGTCGCCGGAGCTGCGCAGTGCCATCCGCGCCTGAATGGCCTGACGGACCGTCATCGGAAGATCTCGAAACTGGCGTTTGGGACTGCACGTCATCGCAAGTCGTAACGTCACGCCGTCGCGCAGCTAACCTTCGGAAAGAATAGCAGAACGCGAGACGAAAAAATCTCCTTTTATCTTGCCCTCCAGCCCAAGACCGACCGCAAAATCAATCCAAAGCAAACACGAGCAACAACGGTCAAGCATTCGAAGGCCGACGCGGACACGCTCATCTAGGCCGAGCCGGCCTCCCCGCGCAGATCACGCCAAACGGCCAAACGCCAAAACCCGCCCGGCCGGAGCCGAGCGGGTTGAAGAGCGCGGAACCGGCCGCCTAAGCCGCTCGGGCCCGGATCGCCATGTGCCGGAGCCCGCGGGCTTCGGCCTGCTGCGCCAGGTTCAGCGCCGGCCCGAACGGATGCGACCGATCCCGGCGCTGGGCGTCCAGCGACTGCGCCAGCGTCAGGCAACACATCGGCTCCAGGGCCAGCAGATCGTCATTGGCCCGGAACGGCGCCGCTTTGCCGTGGCGGTCGAACTCGGCGCGCGCGAGCACCAGGGTGACGTGCTTCTGCTGCGCCCAGCGGATCGCGATCTTCTCGCCGCCCTTCGCCCCGGTCGTGGCCAGCACCAGATCCGGCCACTGGCTCTGCGCCCAGTTCAGCGCATCGAAGATCCGCTGCGCATCCTCGGCGCTGTCGGCGCTCGGTGCCGCCCGGAAGGCCACCACCGGTCCAGTGGGCTCCGCCGACCCGGCCCTGCGCCGCTCGACCGCGCGGATCGCCGACTTGGCCTCCAGCTGGGCGGCGGTGAGGAAGCTGCCACGCCGGCTGCCGCGCCAGGCCGTCCAGACCTCGCCGGTCATCGTCGTATAGGCCTCGGCGGCGGCGTCCCGCACCAGCTCGGCGGCGGCCTGGGCCACGTCGAACGCCCGGGTCTGCCGGGTCGCTTCCTGCAGCTCGGTGTCGGCCATCTCCGATCCGTCGAAGTCGCGCTCCAGCCAGCGCATACGGTCGCGACCACGGTCGGCCTCCCGCTCGATCCGCCCGGCCGCCGAATGGAAGGCGCCGATCAGACTCTCGGCGAGGATCGCCTGGACGTCTTCCAGCGCGGTCTCGCCCACCAGGTCGATCAGCTCGGTCATCAGCACATGCCCGAGCTGGACGAGGGCCGCCTCGGGCGGATGCGGACGCGTATCTTCCAGGGCCGCCGCCTGGACGTCGAAAGAGGTGTCTGAACGGGAGAAGGCATGCAGGGAAAAGGTCATCGGTAAGCTCCATGATGAGGGACCGCCGATGCGCCCCAAAGCGCAACGACCTCTCCTTCCGACACGTCGGGCCCCTGGGGGTCACCGGAGCGCAGCGCCTCTTGCGCGGAGCGGAGGGGAACGGCCGCCAGGCCGTTGACGCCCAGGGTGACGTGACA
>FSUX01000320.1_pt1 | contig 16338 bp, 12 predicted proteins | sample 1637501 | NCBI WGS metagenome assembly FSUX01 (sample SAMEA3914816, study PRJEB12502) | metagenome | biome: forest; material: soil | place: USA | collected 2011-09-16 | depth 0.3 m
ACTACCACGTCACGATGGAGGCCTATTTCGAGGCGAAGCGCCGCCTTTTCGAGGGCCGGACCCAGGCGGCGGTGGTGAACATCGACGATCCGTTCGGCGCCCGCCTGATGGGGCAGCTGGGCAAGAACGTGGTCCGGCGCATCCCGTTCAGCGCCGCCGGGAATCCCGACGCGGCGCTCTGGGCGGAGCGGGTCGAGGCCTCGGCCGAGGGGACCGCGTTCGATTTCTGCCACGGCGCCGACCGGGCCCGGGTCCGCATCCCGCTGATCGGCTCGTTCAATGTCGCCAACGCGCTCGGCGCCGCGGGGGCGGCCCTGGCGCTGGGGCGCGGCTTCGCCGAGGTGGCGGAGCGGCTCGCGACGCTGCCCGCGGTGCCGGGGCGGCTGGAGCGGTTCGGCGGCGGGGACCGGCCGGTGGTGGTGGTCGACTACGCCCACACCGAGGACGCGGTGCGCAAGGCGCTCCACGTCCTGCGCGGGCTGAAGCCGCGCCGCCTCCTGGCGGTGGTCGGCTGCGGCGGGAACCGCGACAAGACGAAGCGCCCGAAAATGGCCGCCGCCGCCGCCGAGCTGGCCGACCGCGCCTATTTCACCGCCGACAACCCGCGCGGCGAGGCGCTCTCCGCGATCTTCGCCGACATGAGGCCGGGGGTCCCGGCCTCGGCCGGCGCGCTCTGGATCGACGACCGCCGCGAGGCGATCGCCCGCGCCATCGCCGACGCGCAGCCGGGCGACGTGGTCTGCGTCGCCGGGAAGGGTCACGAGGCGACCCAGGAGGTGAACGGCGTCTTTTCTCCCTTCAGCGACCGGGCGGTGGTCGAGGAAATCCTCGGAGGGACCCAGTAATGGAAGCCCAGGCGCTGTCCCAGATCGCCGCGTGGAGCGGCGGGGCCGTGGCGCGCGGGGAGGGGACGCTTTCCGTCCGCCGCCTGCACACCGACACCCGGACGATCGAGCCGGGCGACTGCTTCGTCGCGCTCGTCGGGGAGACGTTCGACGGGCACGATTTTCTGGCCGCCGCCTTCGAGAAGGGCGCCGTGGCCGCGCTGGTCTCCCGGATTCCGGACGCCGCGCCCGCCGGGCTGGCGCTGGTCCGGGTGGCCGACACGCTGCAGGGGCTCCAGGACGCGGCGCACGCCTACCGCCTCTCCCTGGACGTGAAGGTGGTCGCGGTCACCGGCAGCAGCGGCAAGACGAGCACGAAGGAGATGCTGGCCGCGGTGCTGCGCCGCTCGTTCCGCGTCCATGCGACGCGGGGGAACCTGAACAACCACATCGGCGTCCCGCTGACGCTGCTCCAGCTTTCCCGCGACGACGAGTACGCGGTGGTCGAGATGGGGATGAACCACCGGGGCGAGATCGCGGCGCTGGCGAAAATCGCCCGCCCCGACGTCGCGGTGATCACCGGGGTCGGCTCGGCCCACATCGAGAACCTGGGGAGCCGGGACGAGATCGCCGCCGAGAAGACCGACCTGCTGGCCGCGCTGCCGAAGGGCGGGGTGGCGGTGCTCAACGCCGACGACGCGCTGCTGCGCGCGGGCGCGGGGCGCGCCCCGCGCGTGGTCTGGGCTGGGTTCGCCTCCGGCGCCGACTGGCGCGCCGAGAACGTGGTGGTGACCGAGACCGGCCTCGCCTTCGACCTCTTCGAGGGGACGGGGCACGCCGCGGTCGCGCTGCCGGTCTTCAACCGGGTCATGGTGTCGAACGCCCTCCTCGCCGCCGCGGTGGGGGGGCTGGCCGAGATGCCGCTCGCCGAGATCGCGGCGGGGCTGGGCGGGGTGAAGCTGGCCGGGGGCCGCATGGAGGTCCGCCGCCGCCTCGCCGGCTGGATCGTCGACGACTGCTACAACGCGAACCCGGAATCGACCCGCGCCGCGCTCGAGGCGCTGCGCGAGTTCCCCGCTCCGGCCCGCCGCGTCGCGGTGCTGGGCTCGATGGGGGAGCTGGGCGCGCACGCCCCCGCGCTGCACCGGGAGACCGGCGCCGCCGTCCCCGCCTCCGGCGCGGCGCTGCTCGCCTGCGTGGGGCCGCACGCCGACGACCTCGCCGCCGGGGCCCGCGACGCGGGGTTCCCCGCCGCCGCGATCCTCTGCTATCCCGCCACGTCCCAGGCGGCGGCCCAGTTCCCCGCCCTGCTGCGCGCCGACGACACGGTGCTGGTGAAGGGGTCCCGTTTCCTGAAGCTCGAACAGGTCGTCGCGGCCCTCTCCGTCGGTACGGATGGGGCGGGCCTGGCTCCCGTTTCCTCCGCCCACTAGACATGCTTTACTACCTCCACCATCTCACCGCCCACTTCCAGGGGTTCAACGTCTTCCGCTACATCACGTTCCGGGCGACCGGCGCCGCGCTGACCGCGCTGGTCTTCTCCTGGATCATCGGGCCGGCCCTGATCCGCGTCCTGACCCGGCTCAAGATGGGGCAGCCGCTGCGCGCCAAGGCGGAGGTCCGCGAGCTGGCCGACCTGCACAGCGGCAAGAAGGGGACGCCGACGATGGGCGGCCTGCTCATCATCTTCGCGGTCGCGCTCAGCAGCCTGCTCTGGGTCGACCCGGGCCACGGGAAGCTGGTCTGGCTCTCCCTCTTCGCGATGGTGGTGATGGGGGGCGTGGGCTTCCTGGACGACTACCTCAAGGTCGCCAAGAAGAAGTCGGACGGCCTGCCGGGCCGCCTCAAGATCGTGGCCCAGGTGGCGGTGGCGCTGGCGGTCGCGGGGGTCCTCCTCTCCGACCCGCAGTATGCCGACCGCGCCCGGACCGTCGACCTGCCGTTCCTGCGCGGGATCGTCTTCGGCCTCGGCTCCTGGGGGGCGGTGCTCTTCTTCGCGCTGGTGGTGGCGGGCTCGTCGAACGCGGTGAACCTGACCGACGGGCTGGACGGCCTGGCCACCGGCTGCACGCTGACGGTGGCGTTCGTCTTCGCGGTCTTCGCCTACGTGATCGGCAACGTCGCGCTCGCGAACTACCTCTTCATCCCCCACGTGGTGAACGCGGGCGAGCTGGCGGTCTTCTGCGCCGCGCTGCTCGGGGCCTGCCTGGGCTTCATGTGGTTCAACTGCCACCCGGCCCGCATCTTCATGGGCGACACCGGCTCGCTGGCGATCGGCGGGACGCTGGGCGTCATCTCGATCTGCCTGGGCCAGGAGTTCCTCCTCGTCCTCGCGGGCGGCGTCTTCGTCGCCGAGGCGGCCTCGGTGATGATCCAGGTGGCGGTCTTCAAGGCGAGCGGGCGGAAGATCCGCGTCTTCGCGATGTCGCCGCTGCACCACCACTTCGAGCTCAAGGGCTGGAACGAGTCCCAGGTCACGATCCGCTTCTGGATCATCAGCCTGCTCTGCGGCCTGCTCGCCCTCTCCAGCCTGAAATTGCGCTGACCCCCTTTCCATCCCCGCAGTACCAACCAACCCAGCAACCCCAACCAAACTCATGAAGCATCTCCTGAAGAACCTCGCGGCCACCAAGGGCCGTTTCCGCCTCCGGGCCGACGTCGGCGCCGAGGACGGCCTCACCGGCACCACCAAGGAAGGCACCGGCGGCCTCAAGCTGATGACCGTGTTCATCGCGGTCCTCGGCCTCCACATCCTCGTGATCGGCGGGATCACGATCTATCACTTCATCAAGGGTCCCGCGAAGGACGCGGCCCAGAGCGAGGCGTCCGCCCCCGAGGCGGTCTCCCCCGACGGCGCGGCCGACAAGACCGCGACCGCCGACGCCAACGGCGCCGCCACGCCGGCCGACGGCTCCGCCGCGACCCCGGCCCCGGGCGACGCGACCGCCGACGCCACCGGCGCTTCCGCGCCCGCGGTGCAGACCGCGGACGGCTCGGCTCCCGCGACCCCGGCCCAGGCCCAGGCCTCCATGCCGACGGTCAAGGCACCCGTGGCGATGCCCTCGCCCGTTCCCCCGGCTCCCGTGACGATGGCCTCGGCTCCCGCTCCGGCGATCTCCGGCGGCGCCCCCTACGTGGTGAAGAGCGGCGACACGCTGCATAAGATCGCCGCCGCCCACGGCATGACGGTCGCGAAGATCAAGGAGGCGAACGGCCTGAAGAGCGACATGCTCCACATCGGCCAGAAGCTGGTCCTGGGCGCTCCGGCCTCGGCTCCGGTCATGGCCTCCGCCGCTCCCGCGATGGCGCAGGCCGCCGCCCCGGCGACGGCTCCTGCTCCGGTTGCCGCCGTTCCCGCCGCCGCTCCCCTGGCCGCCGCGGTTCCGGCGCACAGCTACACGGTGGTGAAGGGCGACACGCTGACGAAGATCGCGAAGACCTTCGGCACCTCGCCCGCCGCGATCCTGGCCGCGAACAAGGCGACCCTGAGCGACCCGAAGAAGCTCAAGATCGGCCAGGCGCTGACGATCCCCGGCAAGGCCGACCGCCACGAGGTGAGCGAGCAGAAGGTCGCCCCCTCGACGCTGCAGCCCCAGGCGAATCCCGACCTGGTGATGAACAAGTAGGGTTCCGTCCCGCCTCGCAAACGGAGAATTCATGAGACCGGAAACCGCCGCCCGTACTTTCGCGAAGATTCGGCTGTACATCGCCCCCGATTCGGGGACGATGTGCGGCACGGTCGCCGCGCCTCGTGCGCGGCGGCGGTCGTACGGCCATAAGACATGAAAAGCTCCACGCTCCACCGCCAGGTCGGCTACCTCCTGCTGATCGCGGTCCTCTGCCTCCTCGCGCTGGGCATCGTGATGATGTTCAGCCTCTCGGGGAAGCAGGCGGCCCAGGGCACCGGGGCGATCTACGGCTCGCTGCAGCGCCAGCTCTTCTGGATCGCCCTCGGCGGCGCCGCGTGCGTCGCCCTCTCCCGCGTCGATTACCGCTGGTTCGTCCGGCGCTCCGTCCCGATCCTCTTCGGGACCACTTTCCTCCTCCTCCTCGTCTTCGTCCCGCACGTCGGGAAGAAGATCAACGGCTCTTGGCGCTGGCTCTCGGTCGCCGGGATGACCATCCAGCCGTCCGAGTTCGTCAAGGGCGCGGTGGTGCTCTTCCTGGCCTACTGGCTGGCGAAGAACCAGCGCCGCATGCAGACCTCGTGGCAGGGGATGGGCGTCCCCGTCCTCGCCGCCGGCGGCCTGGCCGCGATCCTGCTCGTCTCGCGCGACATCGGCTCGGCCGCGATGGTCTTCGCGGTCCTCTCGGTGATGCTCTTCGTCGCGGGCGCGCCGAAGCGGTATCTCCTCCCCATCCCGGTCTTCGCGATCGCGGGGCTGCTCTCGATCGCCTGGCTCTGGCCGGAGCGCCGCGCCCGCCTCCTCGCCTTCCTCCATCCCGAGGCCCACTCGGACAAGGCGCACCAGCTGACCCAGGCGCTGATCGCCTTCGGCTCGGGCGGCCTGACCGGGGTCGGCCTGGGGAACAGCCGGCAGAAGATGTACTGGCTGCCGGAGGCGAACACCGACTTCATCTTCCCGGTGGTGGGGGAGGAGCTGGGCCTCTGGGTCACGCTGGGGGTGGTCGCCTGCTTCCTCATCCTCATGCTTTGCAGCGGCTGGATCACGCTCCACGCGCCGGAGCCGTCGGGGGTCTTCCTCGGCGCCGGGATCACCTCGCTAATGGGATTCCAGGCGCTCGCCAACATGGGCGTGGTCACCGGGCTGCTGCCGAACAAGGGGCTGCCGCTCCCCTTCATCAGCTACGGGGGGTCGAACCTCATGCTTTGCCTGCTTTGCGTCGGATTTCTTTTCAACCTGCAGCGCGAGGGGGTCTGCGGCGACCAGGAGGAGGCGCAGGCCTCCGGACTGGGCGCCGATCCCCGCGCCGCGACCGTGCGGATGTGACGTGAACCTGGAGAAACCGATGGCATCTCTACGCGTGGTGATTGCGTGCGGCGGGACGGGCGGGCATCTCTTCCCCGGCGTCGCGGTGGCGGAGGAACTGCAGCGGCGCGGGCACGACACGATGCTGCTCGTCTCGCAGAAGCAGATCGACCAGACCGCGCTGCGCGGACGGGACGATCTCAAGGCGCACGCGCTGCCCGCGATCGGCTGGCCCGGGCTCTTCACGCCCCGCGTCTTCACGTTCTTCTGGCGCCTCTGGCAGACGCAGCGCCAGTGCAAGGCGCTCTTCCGCGACTACAAGCCGGCGGCGGTCCTGGGCATGGGCGGCTTCACCAGCGCGGTCCCGCTCTGGTCGGCGCGGGAGCACGGCATCCCGGCGCTGATCCACGAGTCGAACGCGGTCCCGGGCCGGGTGACGCGCCTGGTGGCCCGGATGGTGGACAAGGTGCTGGTCGGCTTCCGCAAGTGCGCGGACGTCCTGCGCGGCGCGGCCTGCGTGGTGACCGGCACGCCGGTGCGCAGCTCGCTCAAGACGGTCCCGCGCGAGGAGGCGGCCGCGAGGTTCGGCCTCGACCCGAAGCTGAAGACGGTGCTGGTGACCGGCGGCAGCCAGGGGGCGCAGGGGATCAACCGGGTGGTCTGCGAGACGCTGCCGCGCTGGGACGACCACCGCGACTCGTGGCAGTTCGTCCACCTCACCGGCGAGGCCGACGAGGGCTGGGTGGTCGACGCGTACCGCCGCCAGAACTTCAAGGTGATGGTGCAGGCGTTCTCCAGCGAGATGGCCGAACTCTACAGCCTCTCCGACCTGGTGATCAGCCGCTCCGGCGCCTCCAGCCTGACCGAGCTGAGCCACTACCACCTGGCGAGCATCCTGATCCCGTATCCCTCCGCCGCCGACGACCACCAGACCGCGAACGCGCGCATCTACGAGGACGCCGGCGCCGCGGTGCTGCACCGGCAGGAGGAGCTCAGCCCGGAGATCCTGGACGCCTCGGTGCGCCGCCTGCTGGGCGACGAGGAGCGGCTCTCCGGGATGAAGAAGGCGGCGGGCAGCCTGGGCGTCCCCGACGCCGCGGCGCGGGTCGCCAACGAACTGGAATCATGCGCGAGGAAGTAGAAAGGACGATCGAGGCGGTGCTGGCCAAGCCCGGCGCGGCGATCCACCTGGTGGGCGTCGGCGGGAGCGGCATGAGCGCCCTGGCCCGCCTCGTCCTGGGTGCGGGGAAGGGATACCGCGTCTCCGGATCCGACCTGCACGAGTCGGAGCTGCTGCGCAAGCTGGCCCCGCTGGGCCTCTCCTTCGTCCCGCGCCACGAGGCGGCCTCGGCGGCGGGGAAGGACCTGGTGGTCTATTCCTCCGCGATCGGCGACGGGAACGCGGAGCGGGCCGAGGCGGCCCGGCTCGGGATTCCCTGCGTGCGCCGCGCCGAGCTGCTCGCGGTGCTGGCGAAGAGCCGCAAGGCGATCGTGGTCGCGGGGATGCACGGGAAGACGACGACCAGCGCGATGCTGGCCCACGTCTTCCGCGAGGCGGGGCGCAAGCCCAGCCACTACATCGGCGCCGAGGTCCCGCTCCTGGACGCGAGCGCGGTCTGGGACGAGGGGGAGGAGCTGATCATCGAGGGCGACGAGAGCGACGGGACGCTGGTGGCGTTCCGTCCCGCGCACGCGGTGCTGCTCAACATCGAGGAGGAGCACCTCGACCACTACGGCGACATCCGCAAGATTTTGGAGACCTTCACGGCGTTCCTCGACCGCGCGACCGGCACGGTGGTCTACTGCGCCGACGACGAGAACACCGCGGTGCTCTGCTCGCAGCGCCGCAACGCGGTGGGCTACGGGACGAGCGCGGCGGCGCGCTACCGCGCGGTGAACATCCTCTCCCGCAATTTCGTCTCCGAGTTCGAGGTGCTGCGCGACGGCAGGCCGCTGGGCCGGATCGCCCTCAACATCCCCGGCTCCCAGAACGTGAGCAACGCCCTGGGCGTGGTGGCGCTGGCGACCGAGATGAACCTGCCGTTCGAGGCGGTGGCCCGGGCGCTGCACTCGTTCCGGGGCGCAAGCCGCCGCTTCGAGGTGAAGTACAAGAGCGCGGACTTCATGGTGGTCGACGACTACGCGCACCATCCCACCGAGATCCGCGCCACCCTGGCGGCGGCCCGCTCCGGGGGGTGGAAGCGGACGGTGGTCCTCTTCCAGCCGCACCGCTACACGCGGACGCAGCTGCTCAAGGACGACTTCGCGGTGGCGTTCCGCGACGCCGACAAGTTGTTCCTCACCGAGATCTACGCCGCGAGCGAGGCGCCCATCGAGGGCGTCACCGGGGCGACCGTGGCCGAGGCGGTCAAGGCGTCGGGCCACGCCGACGTCCGACACGAGCCCGACCTGGCCCGCCTCCTCCAGGCGGCGGCGCGGGAGGTGGAGCCGGGCGACCTGATTTTGACGCTGGGCGCCGGGAACATCCACGAGACGGCGACGGCGCTCGCGGCCGAGCTGGCGTTCTTCGAGGGGCTGCGCGCCCTGGTCTCGCCGGAGAGCGAGGTCTCCCGCCAGGAGCCGATGCGGAAGCACACCTCGATCCGGGTGGGCGGCCCCGCGCAGTTCTGGTTCGAGCCGGCCACCGAGGCCGACCTGGTCGCCGGGCTGCGCCACGCGCACGGCCACGGCTACCCGGTGACGCTGATCGGCCGGGGGACGAACCTGCTGGTGCGCGACGGCGGCATCCGGGGGCTGGCGATCCACCTCGGCCACCCGAATTTTTCGAAGATCGAGATCGAGGGCGAGCATATCGTCGCCGGAGCGGGGGCCCAGCTGCGCGCCATCGTGGCGGCGGCGAAGAAGCAGGGGCTGGGCGGCCTCTCGTTCATGGAGGGCATCCCGGGCAACCTGGGCGGCGCGCTGCGCATGAACGCGGGCGCGATGAAGGGGTGGACCATGGAGGTGGTAGAGGAGATCCGCACCGTCGACCGCGACGGGGCGGTCCGCACCTACCGCCGCGACGAGCTGGAGGTCGAGTACCGCAGCGTTCCCGTCCTCAAGGACCACATCGCCCTCTCGGCCCGGATCAAGGCGGTCCCGACGCCCGCGGCGCGGATCGACGAGGAGCTCAAGCAGTACAGCAAGAAGCGCTGGACCAGCCAGCCCGCGGCGCCGAGCGCCGGCTGCATCTTCAAGAACCCCGGCGGCGGCAAGGGCGCGGGCCAGATCATCGACGAGAACGGGCTGAAGAATCTTTCCGTGGGAAAAGCGCGAGTTTCGGATGTACATGGAAATTTTATCGTGAATGATGGCGGGGCGACGGCGGAGGAGATCCAGGCGCTGATCGTCCAGATCCAGGAGAAGATCCGGGCGGCGCAGGGGATCGAGCTGGAGACCGAAGTCATCGTCATGGGAGAGAATTTGTGAGCCAAGGAACGATCCGGAAAATCGCGGTGCTGAAGGGCGGCCCCTCGGCCGAGCGCGAGGTGTCGCTGCGCACCGGCGCGGCGGTGGCGGTGGCGCTGCGCGGCGCGGGCTACGAGGTGGCGGAGGTCGACGTGACCGGCCGCGACTTCGTGCTGCCCGCCGGGACCGACTTCGCGTTCCTCTCGCTCCACGGCACCTTCGGCGAGGACGGCGAGGTGCAGGCCCTGCTGGAGAAGCGGGGCATGCCGTTCACCGGCTGCGGCATCGAGGCGAGCGCGCTGGCCTTCGACAAGGAGCTGAGCAAGGCGAAGTTCCGCGCCGCCGATATTCCGACTCCCGCCGGGACCGTCCTGGGCCGGGGGGAGGCGCTGCCCGCCGATTTCCCCGTGCCGCTGGTGGTGAAGCCGTCGCGCCAGGGCTCGACGGTGGGGATGAGCTTCGTCTTCGACCGCGCCGAGGTGCCCGCCGCGCTGGCGAAGGCATGGGAGCACGACGAGCGCGCCATCGTCGAGGCCTACGTGAAGGGCCGCGAGTTCACGGTTGGCGTCCTGGGCGACGAGGCGCTCCCGCTGGTGGAGATCGTGCCGAAGCAGGGCTTCTACGATTACGACAACAAGTACACCGCCGGGGCGACCGACTATTTCTGCCCGGCGCGCCTCGACGAGAAGAAGGCCGCCGAGATCCAGCGGCACGCCCTGGCCGCGCACCGGGCGCTGGGCTGCCGGGTCTACTCCCGGGTCGACGTCCTGCTGGACGAGGCGGGGAACCCGTTCGTCCTCGAGGTGAACACCATTCCCGGCATGACCGCGACCAGCCTGCTGCCGAAGGCGGCGGCCGCCGCCGGGCTCGATTTCCCCGCCCTCTGCGAGAAGATCCTCCGGCTCTCCCAGGCGGGGCTGCCGCGCAGCAAGAACGCCGTCTTCGGGAACATCTGACATGCCTCCGCGCCGCCACAACCAGTTTCGCCGCTCGGAGACGAGCATCCTCTTCACGACGACGAGCAAGCGCCACCAGCGCAAGGTGATGACCCGCTACGCGCTCTGGGGGCTGCTCTGCTGCGTCTCGCTGACGGCGGTCGGGGTCGGCACGCACTACGCGGTCGACTCGTTCATGCGGCACGCCCTCTTCGAGAACCCGACCTACGCGCTGAAGCGGATCGACGTCGACGCGCGCGGCGGCCTGCAGCGCAAGCAGGTGCTCCAGGCGGCGGGCCTCCGCCTCGGCCAGAACGTGATGACGCTGGACCTCCAGCAGATCGAGAAGAACGTGGAGCGGCTCCCCTACGTGGCCGAGGCCCAGGTGCAGCGCCAGCTGCCGGACCGGGTCTCGATCCGCGTCACGGAGCGGCTGCCGATCGCCCGGATCGCCTCGCGCCGCACCGACCTGAACATGATGGAGGTGCTGTACCTGGACCGCGACGGCGTCGCGATCAAGCCGCAGCCGAACGAGCCGCTCCGCCTCAACCTGCCCGAGATCGCGGGCGGCCCCTTCAACGACGTGGAGCCGGGCCAGCGCTTCGACGCGCAGAACTCGCCCGAGACCGCCGCCGCGATCTTCCTGCTGGGCCAGATGGAGCTGACCCCGCTGCGGGCGCAGTTCGACATCGCGGTGCTGGACGTCTCGCACCCGCTGGCGATCGCCATGAAGACCCGGGACGGGGTGGTGGTGATGTTCCAGCTGGACTACATCCCGCAGCAGCTGGAGCGGCTGCAGGAGATCCTCGATTTCGCCGACAGCCGGGCCCGCCAGCTCGCGAGCGTCGACCTGACGCCGGAGCGCAACGTGCCGGTCCGGCTCCGCTGACCCTTTAGTTTACACAACCAACCGCAGCCAAAAAGGAATGAGCATGTTCTGGAGAAAGGACCGCAACATCGTGGCCGCCCTCGAGGTGGGCAGCAGCAAGATCGCCGTCGCCGTGGCCGAGCTGCGCGACGACGGCTCGCTGGTGATCCTGGGGGTCGGCGAGGCGCCGTCCCACAAGATCCGCAAGTGCGAGATCATCGACTTCGAGCTGGCGCAGAAGTGCGTCCACGACGCCCTGGCCGACGCGGAGAACAAGTCGGAGGTGGAGCTGCGCGAGGTGTACCTGGCGATCTCGGGCGCCCACATCCGCTCCGTGACCGCGACGCTCTCCACCGCGATCAGCGGGGAGGGGGACGAGATCGTGCCGGAGCACCTCGACGAGCTGGCCTCGATGGCGCGGCAGCAGCCGCTCCCCAACGGGCACGCCCTGGTCCACGACCTGATCCAGCGCTACCGCCTGGACGACGGCTCGGCCACGGAGAACCCGGTGGGCCTCTCCTCGCGCCGCCTGGTGGCCGACTACCACCTCGTCTCCGGGATCGCGACCCGGCTCCAGACCACGATCCGCTGCGTCAAGGAACTCTCGATCGACGTGCGCAACTACGCCCTGAGCGCCTACGCGAGCGCGCAGGCGGTCCTGACCCCGGAGCAGAAGCGGGAGGGCGCGATCGTGATCGACTGCGGCGCCGGGGTGACCGACTACCTGGTGTACCAGAACGGCGCGGTGGTCCACACCGGCGTCCTGGGGGTGGGCGGCGACCACCTGACGAACGACCTGGTGGCGGGCCTCAAGCTTCCCTTCGTGACCGCCGAGCAGCTCAAGCGCGAGCACGGCTCGGTCTACGCGCTGGAGCCGGAAGCGCCCTCCACCATCACGCTGCCGGGCAGCTACAGCTTCGAGGAGCGGACGATCCGCGCCCAGGCGGTGGTCGACATCATGAACGCCCGCCAGGCCGAGCTGCTGGAGATCGTCCGGGACGACCTGGAGGCGCAGCCGTTCTGGGGCGAGTTCTCCGGGGCGGTCCACTTCACCGGCGGCGCCTCGCAGGTGGGCGGGCTGGCCGACCTGGCCGCCGAGATCTTCGCCTGCCCGGTCCAGCTCGCCGGGGAGTGCCCGCTCGAGGGCGACCAGGGCTACGCCTCGCGGCCCGAGCTGGCGACCGTCCTGGGCCTGCTCCACTACGCCCGCGTGGTGGAGGCCAGCGCGCCGCCCGAGGGGACCTGGGGCCGGGTGGGCCTCTCCCTCAAGAAGATCTTTTCCAGCATGGGTCTGTTCTAGACCGCCAACCGAATCCAACGCCGAACACTCCGGAGACTGACATGATCGAATTCATCCATGACGCAGAAGGCGACGACGTGAACGACCTGAGCGACGAACGGCGGGACGCGGGGACGCGCACCCTGGTCGTCGGGCTGGGCCACGCCGGGATCAACATCGTCGACCAGATCGTGATGCGCGGCTGGGAGACCTGCTGGGGCCTGGACATCGTGGCGCTCGACTCGGACAGCAGCTCGATCGAGGGTTCGGTCGCGCCGGACAAGACGCTGCTCGCCCCGGCGCTCTGCCGCGGCCTGGGCTGCTTCGGCGATCCGGGACGGGCCCGCGCCCTCTGGAAGGCGGAGAGCGCCCGCGTCCTGGAGCGGGTGGCCGCGGCGCGCGACATCGTCCTGACGGTCGGCCTGGGCGGCGGCACCGGCGCCACGCTGGCGCTGGAGATCGCCAAGGCGGCCCGGGCCAAGGAGAACCCCGGCCGGGTCGTCGCGGTCTGCACCATGCCGTTCGCCTTCGAGGCGGAGACGCGGCAGGCCCACGCGCGCTACGTCCTCGCCGAGCTGCGCCGCCACGCCGACGCGGTGATCGTCTTCTCGAACGACCGGGTGGACGCCTGGCCCGACGCGGCGGAGAGCATCCGCAAGGGGCTGCACGCCCTGAACCTGTCCCTGGCCCGCGCCGTCGAGGCGGCGGCCCAGATCCTGGCGGCGGGCGGGATGAGCCCGCTCGACTTCGGCGACCTGCGCAGCCTCTTCGGCCGCTTCGGCGCCGACGAGGCCAACGCGGAGAACTGCTGGATCGGCCGCGGCGAGGCGGCCACCGCGGAGGAGGCCTCCGCGCTGGTGGAGCGCGCCCTGGCCAGCCCGCTGCTCGCGTCGCCCTCGGGCGGGGCGTGGGAGGGGGCCGATTCGTGCCTGGCCTGCATCACGGGCGGCCCGGAGTTCTCCGTGACCCAGCTCAAGGCGGTCAGCAAGGCGCTGGAGCGGGCGTTCGCGGCGAAGGGGGCCAACCAGATCCGCCTGGTGATCGGCGCCCGCAGCGTGGAGCACCAGGAGGGCCGCCTGGGCCTTTCCCTGCTGATGGCGGTAACCCGTCCCGCCGAGAAGGCGACGCCGGAGGCCGCTCCCGAGGCCGAGGCTCCCCTGGCGGCCGCGCCCGCTCCGGTGCCGGTCCGGCCGATGCCGGTTCCCGTTTCCGTTCCCGCCGCCCCGGCGCGCAAGGCTCCGTCCGCGCCCGCGCCCGTGGTCGAGGTGGAGACCGCCGTGGCCGCCGCCGTTGCCGTGGCCGAGCCGGAGGGGGAACTGCCCGTCTCCCGCGTGGAGGCCAAGCCCGCCGCCGCCCCTGCCGCGGCCGCCCGCCGCACCGCCAAGCCGGTGAAGCAGGAGGAATTGCCGTTCGACGCCGGTTCCCGGGGCCGCTTCGAGAACAGCATCGAGACGATCCACAAGGGGGAGAACCTCGACCAGCCGACCTTCCGGCGCCGCCGCCTGGCGGTCAAGCCGTAGGCGGGCCGCCGGCGGCCGCCGCCGCGCCGGAGAGGCCGTTCCAAGAGGGAGAACCGGGGGGTTCTCCCTCTTGCGTTGCGGCCATCTTCCTCCTTTTCAAGGGGTCCCGTTCTTTTTAGGATGGGCGTTCCCTCATGATCATCGTCCTGAAACCGGGCCTGGCGGCCGCGCAGATCGACGAGGTGGCCGCCGAGGTCGCCAAGCTGGGCTACGAGCCCCGGGTGATCCGGGGCGAGGTCCAGTCGGTGATCGCCGCGATCGGTGACGAGCGGACCCATCAGAACCTCCAGTCGCTGGCCACCCTGGCCGAGGTGGAGCAGGTCATCCCGGTCCAGAAGCGCTACAAGCTGGCCAGCCGCGAGGCGCGCGGCGATACCGTCGTGAAGGCGCGCGGCGTCGAGATCGGCGCCGGGAAGGCGTTCTGCGTGATGGCCGGGCCGTGCTCGGTGGAGAGCCGGGAGCAGCTCTTCGCGGCGGCCAAGGCGGTGAAGGCGCAAGGGGCGGCGTTCCTGCGCGGCGGGGCGTTCAAGCCCCGCACCTCCCCCTACGAGTTCCAGGGCCTGGGCGAGGCGGGGCTGCAATTGCTCGCGGCGGCGCGGGACGAGTTCGACCTGGGCGTGGTCACCGAGGTGCTGGCGGAGAAGGACGTCGACCTGGTGGCCCGGTACGCCGACATCCTCCAGATCGGCACCCGCAACGCGCAGAATTTCGGCCTGATCACGGCGGCGGCGAAGACCGGCCTGCCGATCCTCCTCAAGCGCGGCATGGCGATGAAGGTCGAGGAATGGCTCCTGGCCGCCGAGTACGTCCTGGCGGCGGGGAACCCGAACGTGATCCTCTGCGAGCGGGGCATCCGCACCTTCGAGACGTATACCCGCAACACGCTGGACCTCGGCGCGGTCGCGGCGGTGAAGCGGGAGTCGCACCTGCCGGTGGTGGTCGACCCGAGCCAGGGCTGCGGCCGGGCCGACATGGTGGTGGAGCTGTGCAAGGCGGCGGCGGCGCTCAACGCCGACGGCCTGCTGATCGAGGTCCATCCCAATCCCGCCGAGGCGTGGAGCGACGCCGCGCAGCAGGTCGATCCCGCCCGCTTCGCCGCGCTGATGGCGGCGCTGCCCCCTTTCCTCCGCGCCGTGGGGCGCCCCGCCTGATATAACACTCCCCCCTATGACGACGCCCCCGAAAAAAGCTCCCGCCTCCGCCGACAAGGTTCCCGCCGCCCCTGCGGCCTCCGCCGCTCCGGCGGCGCGGTCGGGCTCGTCGCGCCTCCTGGTGATCGACGACGAGAAGGACGTCCACTACTCGTTCAAGCGGCTCCTGGAGGTCGACCAGATCGAGGTCCTCAGCGCCGAGTCGGGCGACGAGGGGCTCAAGGTGCTGAAGCAGACCCCGGCCGACGTGGTGGTGATGGACATCCGGATGGGGAACCAGAACGGCCTGGAGACGCTGAAGCAGATCCGCCAGCTCAGCGCCCGCCAGGTGGTGATCATGATGACCGCCTACGGCACCTCGCAGACCGCGATCGAGGCGATGAAGCTGGGAGCTTACGACTACATCCTGAAGCCGTTCGACATCCCGCAGCTCAAGGAGCTGCTGCACCGCGCCCTGGAGGCGGCCCGGGTGATGCGGGAGGAGGTCACGCTCCCGACCCAGAAGCCGGTCCCGGGCGAGAGCCACGTCATCGTGGGCAACGCCCCGGCGATGCAGGGGGTCTACAAGACGATCGGCCAGGTCGCGCCGAGCAGCGCCACCGTCCTGATCACCGGGGAGAGCGGCACCGGCAAGGAGCTGGTGGCGCGCGCGATCTATCAGAACAGCCCGCGCGCCAACAAGCTCTTCATCGCGATCAACTGCACCGCGATCCCGGAGAACCTGCTGGAGAGCGAGCTCTTCGGCCACGAGCGGGGCTCGTTCACCGGGGCGATGAACCAGCGGATCGGCAAGTTCGAGCTGGGCGACGGCGGCACGATCTTCCTGGACGAGATCGGCGACATGCCGGTGACGACGCAGACCAAGATGCTGCGCGTCCTCCAGGAGGGGGAGTTCTGCCGCCTGGGCAACAACGACTCGATCCGGACCGACGTGCGCGTGATCGCGGCGACGAACAAGAACCTGGCCGAGGCGGTGAAGAACCGCGAGTTCCGCGAGGACCTCTTCTACCGGCTCAACGTGGTCAACATCCACCTGCCGACCCTGGCGGAGCGGAAGAGCGACATCCCGCTGCTGGTGCAGTATTTCCTCCAGAAGCACCGCCAGAAGAACCCGGGCGGCCCGTCCCAGATCACGCCCGACGCGCTGGAGTGCCTGCACTCGTACTCGTGGCCGGGCAATGTCCGGGAGCTGGAGAACGTGATCCAGCGCGCCATCGTCTTCGCCACCGGGTCGTCGATCCAGGTGGCCCACCTCCCGGAGGCGATCGCCGGGGCGTTCTCGGGGCGCAACGCGGTCGGGAAGCAGGCGGTGGCCGATCCGTCGGAGCTGCTGGAGCCGGCGGTCTCCGGGCTGATCGGCCTCTTCCGCCGCGACGAGCGGATCGACCTGCCCCGGCTGGAGCAGGAGCTGGCCTCCCGCGC
>FSUX01000850.1_pt1 | contig 15535 bp, 14 predicted proteins | sample 1637501 | NCBI WGS metagenome assembly FSUX01 (sample SAMEA3914816, study PRJEB12502) | metagenome | biome: forest; material: soil | place: USA | collected 2011-09-16 | depth 0.3 m
CCCTCGTCGCGGACGAAGGCGTGGGCGGCGTTGAACTCGTGCCACTGGAAGCGGCGGCCCGCGGCGGTCAGCGCGTCGTAGACCGCCTTCCGCCCCTCCAGCGGGACGTGCGGGTCCTGCCGGCCCCAGACCATCAGCAGCTCGGCCTCGATCCCGGCGCAGCGGGCCAGCGAGTCGTCGCGCTTCCCCTGCCCCAGCGAGGCGGCGTGGAGGTCGGTGGCGTAGAAGCAGGCGGCGGCGGAGACCCGGGGATCGAGCGCGGCGCGGAACGCCAGGTGCCCGCCCAGGCAGACGCCGAACGCGCCCGCCCCCTTCCAACGGTACTCGGGCCGGGCGAAGATCCAGTCGAGGAGCGCCCGGGCGTCGCCGTCGAACGCGGCGACCGGCTTCTCGTACTTCAGGAAGTTGCCCCGGTCGCTCCCCGCCTGGTCGTAGGCCAGGACGGCGCCGGGCGCCTCGTACTCGTGGTAGACCTCCGGCACCAGGACCTCGAACCCCTCCCCCGCGAGCCGGGCGGCGAGGCGGGCGATCGGGGCGGTCACCTGGAAGATCTCCGAATAGAGGATCGCGGCGGGGAACGGGCGCGGCTCCGACGGCGCGAAGCGGTGCACCCGCATCGGCCCGGTCGGGGTCGGCACCTCGAAGAAAGCGGGTTCGAGCAGCGTCATGGGATCAGGAGCCGGTCACGAACTCGACCTTGTCGGCGACGAGATAGTAGCGGTTCTTCACGTCGGGATAGGCCCGGATCGTGCCGCTGACGCGGAGCGCCGCCTCGCTGAACGGCCTCAGGCTGGCGAGGCGCGCGTGGACCGGCGCGGGGAGCCGCTCGTCGATGAACTCGATCGAGTCGGAGCCGGTCCGCATCTGGAACACGTAGGGTTGCCCCCCGGCGCACTCGAACGAGCCGCGCATCTGGACGTGCTGCCCCGCCCACTTCTCCGGCGCGGCCAGGATCTCGGCGTAGGCGATGTCCCGGGGCTTGGACGGATCGGCGGCGTTGGCCGAGTTGGCGTCGAACGGCGGGAGGAAGTCGATCGACTGGGCCTCCAGCAGGTAGTGGCTCTTCCGTCCCGGCGAGGGGCGGACGATCCCCTTGATCGTCATGAGCCGGTTGGAGAACTGCGGCTCGACGAGGAGCTTGGCCTGGAGGTCGTCGGGCAGGCGGCCGAAATCGACGTCGATCTCGTCGACGCCGCGCCACATCGTGAAGACGGTCCGGTCCGGCTCCCGGAAATCGAACCGCCCCTGCATCGTGACGGCGCTGTGGAGGAACCGCTGGGAGAAGCGGGCGATCTCCGGGTAGGTGACGAAGCCGTCCTTCGAGTCGTAGGTGAACTGGGAGCCCGCCCCCTCCAGCTCGATCCGGGAGGCGATGATCATGATGGGGAGGTCGTGGACGTTCCCCTCCCGCACCGCGCCGGTGACCGCGAGCGGCGTCTCGGAGAACTGGCGCAGCTCCCGCAGCGACATCTGCCCCTCGGGAGGCAGCCCGTTGAAGTAGACGCTCACGGAGCGGTCCCCCATGCGCAGCTCGAAGATCGGGCCGTCGCTCTGCAGGTAGTGGAAGGTGCCGTGGACGCGGACGGTCTGCCCCTCGTAGTTGTCGAGGTGGAGGAGGAGATCGGAGTAGGCGACGTCCGGCACCGGCGCCGGCGCGGGAGCCGGGGGCTCCTCCGCCGCCTTCTTCGCGTCGGCGGCGGGCGCTCCGGCCGCCGCGGCGAGGAGGAGGCAGGCGGCCAGGGCGACGCGCAGGGGACGGTGCATGGGCGCCGATCGTAACCGGCGCCCGGCGCGATGGCTAGATTTTCTCCCAGTTCGCGTCGCCGGCCTCCCGGGAGGCGCCGAGCGCGGGGCGGGCCGCCCCCCCCTCCATCGGGATCGGGCCGGCGGCGGCCGGGCGGCGGCCCGTCGAGACGCGGACCGCGGCCACGGCGGGGCCTCCCGGCGCGGCGCGGCGCCGCCCCGGCAGGGACGGCGCGGCGTCCGCCCCTGCGCCCTCCGCGCCCTCCACCAGGCGGATCAGCTCCGAGGTCGCGGCGCGCAGCTCCTGGGACTGGGCGCTGAGCTCCTCGGCGGCGGCGGCGGTCTCCTCGGCGCTCGCCGCGTTCGCCTGCGTGACCTTGTCCATGTTGGTGAGGGCGTCGTTGATCTGCGAGACCCCCTTGCTCTGCTCCGACGAGGCGCGGGCGATCCGGGCGCTGAAATCGTCGACCTCCCGCACCTTGGCGAGGATCTCCTGGAGGCGGGTTCCCATCGCCGAGGCGCTGGTCGACAGGCCGCCCAGGTGGGCCAGGACCTGCCCGGTCACGGCGACGCCCTGGTCGCTCTTGGCGATCGACGCCTCGATCAGGCCCGCGGTCTCCTTGGCCGCCTCGGCGCTGCGGTGGGCCAGGCTGCGGACCTCGTCGGCGACCACCGCGAAGCCGGCCCCGGCCTCGCCCGCCCGGGCCGCCTCGACCGCCGCGTTCAGCGCCAGGATGTTCGTCTGGAACGCGATCTCGTCGATGGTGCGGATGATCTTGCCGATGCCCGCCGCGCCTTCCTTGATGCCGCTCATCGAGGCGGCCATGGCGTCGCTCGCCCCCTTCATCTCGGCGACAACCGACTCCATCCGGCGCATCTCGCCGACACCGGTCTCCACGACGCGAAGGGCGGTCTGGGTCCGCTCCTGGGCGTCGCGGGACGAGTCGCTGTTCTGCCGGCTCATCCCCGACATCTCCTCCAGGGCGGCGCTGGTCTGCTCCAGGGCGGCGGCCTGCTCGCTGGCCCCCTGCGCCAGCGCCTGGCTGGCGACCGCGACCTGGCCCGCCGCGGCGCCGGTCTGGTCGGAGCCGCCGGCGAGGCGGTCGATGAGGAGGCGGATCGGCGTCGTGACCGCCCGGGTGATCCCCAGCGAGAGGACGACGCCCAGCACGACCGCCACGGCCAGGCCGATCAGGAGCGTCAGGGAGGCGGTGCCCAGGTCGACGGCGTTCCCGCCCGCGGCGTCGACGATCTTTCCCGAGACCCCGTCGGCCAGGTCCTGCGCCGCGGCGGCGGCCGCCTTTCCGGCCGCGATGCGGCGCGCCTGGATGTCCGCCATCTGGCCGAGGGCGTCGCGCAGCAGGCCGAACGCCGCCTCGTACTTGTCGAGGGAGGCCTCCAGGGTGGTTCCCTGGGCCGACTCGCTCGCCGACTTGAGCTGGGGAGTCAGCGCGGCGAGCTTGTCCCGGGCCGACTGGAAGAGGGGCGGCGCGTCGTCGAGCGCCGCGGGGCTGCGGGCCAGCTGGGCCTTCATCCCCAGGGCGTCGAGCTGGCCCCGGACGGTGCGCAGGTCGACCATGATGTCGAGCTTGGCCAGGCGCTCCTGGAGCCGGGCGGGCGGGGTCGCGGCGGCGATCTCCTGCTGGAGCGCCTTCTGCTCGTCGGCGCAGAGGGAGTAGACGGTATCCTTGAAGGCGGCGCTGGCCTCGTCGATCGCGGCGCGGGCCTGGCCCGCCGCGGCGATCCGGTCCCGGGTCTCCATGGAGGCGGCGCGGAACTCCTCGACCGCGCCCTTCAGGACGGGCAGCCGCTCGCGGAGCAGCGCGAGCTGCGGATAGCGCCGGAGCAGCTCGTCGGCCCGGGCGGCGCTCTTGTCGGCCTGCGCCAGGTACTCCATGCCGCCGTCGTATTCCTTCGCGTCGCCGGTGTAGCCGTAGGCACGGAGCTCCCGCATCGAATTGAGAACCTCTCCCTGTATCTCCAGGGCGAGGCGGATCGCCGGCACGTACATCGCGGAGAGGTCGGCCGTCCCGCCGCGCACCGCGTTCATCCGCCAGATCGCCAGGCCACCCAGCAGGACCGTCAGCAGGAGGAGCGCCCCGAAGCCCGCCGCGATCTTTTTCCCCAACCGCCACTGGTGGAAATTCATGAACCTCTTTTTTACCCCAGCCGCCCCCCGGGGGCAAACGAACTCTGCCCGGCGGGAAAGAGGGCCGCCGGCGCCGGAGGCGCCATGGCGCTATTCGGCCAGCCCGTGGGTGATCGAGTAGTGGGTGAGCTGGGCGTTGTTCGTCATGCTCATCTTCTCGAGGATGCGGGTGCGATAGGTGCTGATCGTCTTGACGCTGAGCGAGAGCTGGGCGCCGATCTCCTTGATCCGCTTCCCGGAGGCGATGAGGCGCATCACCTCGAACTCCCGGTCGGAGAGGACCTCGTGCGGCAGGGAACCCTCCTTCCGTCCGTCGTCCAGGCCCAGCGCCAGCTTCTCGGCCAGGCCGGCGCTGACATACTTCCGCCCGGTGAGGACCTTGCGGACCGCCTTCACCAGCTCCTCGGTGGCGGTCTCCTTCGTCAGGTAGCCGGAGGCGCCGCCCTTGAGCGCCCGCACCGCGAACTGGTCCTCCGGGTGCATGCTCATCATCAGGACCGGGAGCGTCGGCTTCGCCTTGCGGATGTCCTTGAGGACGTCGAGGCCGCTGCGGCCCTCCATCGTCACGTCCAGGACCATCACGTCCCATTTCTTCGCCATGACGAGCTGGAGCGCCTGCGCGGCGTTGGACCCCTCGCCGAACTCGGCGCTGGGGAACTCCTCGGCCAGGAGTTCGCGCAGCCCGCGGCGGACGATGGCGTGGTCGTCGACAAGGAGGATCTTCATGGATCAGGAGGGGTCGAGGGGGATGGTGAGAAGAGCGGTGGTACCGGTGGAAGGATCGCCCTGGAGCGCCAGGGTGCCGCCGATCGAGGCGGCCCGCTCGCGCATCCCCAGGAGCCCCAGGGAGCGGGACCGCCCCAGCTCGGACGAGGTGATGCCGCGCCCGTTGTCGTGGACGCGCAGCGTCAGGACGCGCCCCTTCGCGGCCAGCTCGGCCCGGATGCGGGTCGCCTGGGCGTGGCGGGCCACGTTGGTCAGCAATTCCTGGAAGATGCGGAAGACCACGATCGCGGCCTGCGGCCCCGGCTCGCGCTCCAGCCCCCGGCTGTCCACCTTGCAGGGGACGCCGCTGCGCTTGGCGAACTGCGCCGCCTGCCACTCCAGCGCCACCCCCAGCCCCAGGTCGAGGACGCCGGGGCGCAGGTCGGAGGCGATCTGCCGGATCAGGTTCACCGTGGCGTCGAGCAGCTGGGAGATGCCCCGGCTGCGGCGGGAGAAGTGGGGCCGGTGCCCGCGCGGGACGTGGTCGCGGAAGCGGGACGAGAGCGTCCCGATCTCCATCTTCAGCGCGGTCATGTTCTGGCCCAGGTTGTCGTGGATCTCGCGGGCGATCCGGGTCCGCTCCTCCTCCCGGGCGCGCTGGAGGTGGCCGGTCAGCTCCCGCATCCGCTCCCGGGACTCGCGGATGAGCTGCTCCGCCTCGATCCGGGAGGTGATGTCGCGGGTGAAGGCGTGGTGCCCGGCGAACGCCCCGTCGGCGTCGTGCGCCGTGATCATCACCGTCTCCCGGTGGAACGTCGTCCCGTCCTTGCGCCGCGCGCGCGACTCGATGACGTGGCGCCCCCCGGTCATCATGCCGATGTAGGCGTCGATGACCTTGGCATGCTCCTCCAGCGGGATGATCTCCTGCCAATCCAGGCCGAGCATCTCGGCGGGCACGTAGCCGTGCATCGCCGCGTAGGCGCGGTTGACCCGGATGTGGACGCCGTTGCTGTCGAACTGGGCCATGCCGTCGAGGGCGTTCTCGAAGACGCCGCTCATCATCCGCCACTCCTCCTCGGCGCGCCGCCGCTCCGAGATGTCCTGGACCGCCAGGGCATAGCCGGAGGCTCCTTTTCCCTTCATGGGCCGCCAGTCGATCTGGACGTGGCGCCAGAGCTGGTCGCGGTGCAGGAAGCGCAGTTCCGGGATGCGCCCCGGTCTCTTTCCACCCCGGAAGCAGGCGCCCAGCAGGTCCCGATCGGAGGGATGGACGAATTCGGAAACGGTGCGCCCCATCATGTCTTCCTGACGGTATCCAAACAATTCACAAAAGGAAGACTCGATCGCGATAATTTGTCCACGGGACGAAACCGCGAGCAACGGGATGGGCGCTGCAGCCAGGAGCTGGGCTGATGTGACGTGAAAACCGGTGGTCGCGGACATACCGAAAAAAATTCTACTGCTCCCAGGCAAACGACGACGCGGACTACGGTGAATAGGGTATCAGATTTCCGGGGAATGCAAGCATTCCCCTCACCGCCATTTAAGCGAATGCGCGCCGCCCTAACGGCGCGCCGCCGCGGCGAACGCGGCGAAGAGCGGCGCGTAGACCGCGCCCCGTTCCGGATGGTACTGGACCCCGACGACGAACGGATACCCGGGCGCGCGGATCTCCTCCACCACCCCGTCGGCGGCACAACGGGCCTCGATGCGCAGGCCGGCGCCCGGAACGTCCACCGCCTGATGGTGCGAGCTGTTGACCCTCTCGAACGAGAGGAGCGCCCCCGGCTCGCGGACGAGGAGTTGGCACTCGGCGCTCTTCTGCTCCGGCAGCCCGTGGCCGGGCAGGTCGAGGCGGAGGGTTCCCCCCAGGACGACGTTGAGCACCTGGTGCCCCCGGCAGATCGCCAGGAGGGGGAGGCGCCGCTCCAGGGCACGCCGCGCCGCGGGAAACTCCCAGGCGTCGCGGGCCGGGTCGGTGTCCTGGATCGGGGAAGGATCGGGGACCGGCTGCCGGAGGAACGGTGCCGAGACGTCCTCGCCGCCGGTGAGGAGGAGGGCGCCGATCCGATCCAGATCGACCGGCTCCCGCGCCGCGTCGCGCAGGACCAGGCCGGGGAACGGGGCGAACGCCGCCGCGAACAGCTCCCGGTCGCAGGCCCGGAGCCAGGTGCCGACCTCGATCGCCTCCGTGCCCATGCCCGCGCCCCTTACGAGTCGTAGCCGCCGGAGCGGGTTTTCTTGATCGCGGAGCGGACCTTCTTCGCCTTGAGAATTTTCTCCTTCAGGCCGCGCGGGCGGAACTTGGCGCGGCGACGGCGGGCCTTCTTCTCCGAGGCGTCGCGGCGCGCGGCGACGCGCTCCTGCTCGGCGTTCCGCAGCCGCTCGGCGAGGCGCTCGCGCGCCAGGGCCCGGTTCTGGTCCTGCGAGCGGCTGTCCTGGACCCGCACCGAGACGCCGGTGGGGCGGTGGAGGAGGAGGACCGCGGTGCTGACCTTGTTGACGTTCTGGCCGCCGGGACCGCCGGAGCGGCAGAACGTCTCGACGAGGTCTTTTTCCTGGAACGGAACGGCGGGCGTCATGGACGAAGGGGGAGCAGGCCGGGGCCCGCTCAAAGCTGGTACGTCTTCCTCAGCATCTCGTCGGTGACGTGGATCACCTTGGCGTTCGCCGCGAACGAATTGCTGCCGACAATCAGGTCGACCATCGAGCCCACCACGTCGGTGTTCGAGTCCTCCAGCGCGCCGGAGACGACCGTGCCCAGGCCGTTCGCGCCGGGCGTCCCGGAGGAGGCCCCGTCCGGCCCGGCGGCCAGGGAGAGGGTGCCCGCCGAGGTCGTCGAGCCGTCGGCCGCCGTCGCGGTCACGGCACCGTCGCGGCCCACCGAGAGGGACGAGCCGGCGGGCGCCTGGATGCGCCCCGACTGGCCGAGGACGTAGCCGCCGTCGGCCGACCGCAGGTAGCCCTGGGCGTCCTGGAGGAAATTCCCGTCGCGGGTCGTCGTCACCGTCCCATTCCCCTGGTCGATGCGGAAGGAGCCGGAGCCGGAGAGGGCCAGGTCGGTCGAGACGCCGGTCTGCCGCACCGGCCCGGCCGAGGTGTCGGGCACCGTTCCGGAGAACGGGACGCCGGAGGCCGACGCGCCCTGGACGAACCGGGCGGCCTGGAAGCCGGGAGTGGAGAGATTCGAGAGGTTGCTCGCCGCGACGTCGACCCGGTCGCGGCTGGCGTTCAGTCCTCCGAGGGCCAGGGAGAGAGCCTGAATCATGGGTCTCAGCCTACCCCGAAGCGCCGGGAAATCAATTCCCTTCGACCAGCTTCAGGGCGTCGATGAAGCCCTGCGCGCCGCCCGCCGGGGCTCCCGCCATCGCCTTGGAAAGGTGCTCCTCCGGGTCGAGGACCAGGTAGGAGGGGAAATCGACCACGCCGTACTTCGCCTTGAGCGCCTCGTTCTGCGCCTCGACGCCGGGAGGCAGCTTGGCCGGGTCGGCCGAGAAATCGAGACGGAGCAGGACGTAGTGCTTCGCGGCGTACTTCCTGAAATCGTCGGTGGAGAAGACCTCCTGGTCCACCTTCGCGCAGGCGTTCCACGAGCCGGTGAAGGCGAGCAGCATCGGATGGCCGGTCTTCTTCGCCTCGGCCAGCGCTTCCTTGTAATCGGCAAGCCAGAGGGTGTCGGCGCGCAGCGCCGGAATGGCCAGGAAGAGGGCCAGCAGGACGAAACGAAGCATTCCCGACGCTAGACAACCCTTCCCGTCAAGACAATCTCTAAGTAGTTCTACTGACTCAGCTCGGCAGCCCGCTTCCGGGCGGCGGCGACGGCGGCGCGGAGGATTTCCTCCCACTGCCGCTCCTCCAGCACCGCGCAGGCGGCGACGGTGGTGCCGTTCGGGCTCTTTACCTGGGCGGCCAGATCGAGCGGGGAGAACGCGGGATTCTCCGCGACCATCCTCCCGGCGCCAATCACGGTCTGGGCGGCGAGGAGGCGGGCCACCTCGGGCGACAGCCCCTCGGCGACGCCGCCCGCGATCAGCGCGTTCACGAAGTGGTAGACGTAGGCGGGGCCGCTCCCGCTGACGGCGGTGACGGCGTCCAGGTCCCGCTCCTCCACCCGCACCGCCCGGCCCACCGCCGAGAGCAGCGTGTCGACGAGCGCCAGATCGGCGACGGTGGCGCGGGCTCCCGGCGCATAGCCCGTGATCCCCTCCCCGATCAGCGCGGGGACGTTCGGCATCGTGCGGACGACGCGGGCGTTCGGGCCGAGCAGGCCTTCCAGCTTCGCCGTCGTCGTCCCCGCGAGGAGGGAAAGGAAGAGCCGGCCGCTCCCCGCCAGCGGCGCGAGGACGTCGGCGGCCTGGCCCGGCTTGATCCCCAGGACGACCACGTCGGACGCCGCGACCAGCGCCGCGTTGTCCTTCGGCAGCGAGACCGGCGCGCCGATCGACTGCCCGAACGCGGCGAGCGTCTCGGGGGTCCGCGCCGTGGCGGCGAACGAGAACTCGCCGGGCCGGGCCTTCGCCAGCCCCGCCGCGATGGCCCGGGCCATCTTGCCCGCGCCGAGGAAACCGATGGTGATGATGCTCATGATTCGTTGTTCCAGATTGCGAGGATCTCCCCACCGATTTCCTCCACGGAGCGGCGCTCCGCCTCCACCACGTGGTGCGCCAGCCGGTACGTGGCCTCGCGTTCCGCCAGCTTCGTGCGCAACTCGGCGAGGTGGTCCTTCCCGTGCAGGAGCGGCCGGTGGGCCGCCCGCTCCGTGCGCGCGGCCAGTTCCTCCGCCGAGGCGCGCAGGTAGAAGACGATCCCCTCCTTCAGCGGCGCCTTCCGGTTCCCGGCGTCCATGAACAGGCCGCCGCCGGTGGCGATGACCTGCGGCTGGCGGGCGCTCGCGAGGACACCCTGCAGGATGGTGCTTTCCAGGCCCCGGAAATAGTCCTCCCCCGCGTCGCGGAAGATGTCGGAGATCGTCCGCCGCTCCGCCTGGGCGATCAGGGCGTCGATGTCGCAGTACCCGGCCTCGGGCCGCAGCTCCCGGAAGAGCCACATCCCCACGGTGCTCTTGCCGCTGCCCATCATGCCGACGAGGACGAGGTGCTTGTTCATTGCCAGAAACCGGAGGCCATTGTTAATCTGCCCCACCTAGCCATGCCAAACACTTTCGGACATCTTTTTCGGATCACCACCTGGGGCGAGTCGCACGGGGGCGGCGTCGGCGTGGTGATCGACGGATGTCCCCCGCGCCTCCCGCTCGCCGAGGCGGCGGTCCAGGTCGACCTGGACCGGCGCCGGCCCGGCCAGAGCAAGATCGTCACCCCGCGCAAGGAGTCGGACGCCTGCCGCATCCTCTCCGGCGTCTCGGAAGGGCAGACCCTGGGCACCCCCATCTCGATCTGGGTGCCGAACGAGGACCAGCGCCCCGAGGCCTACAGCGAGATGGCGACCCTCTTTCGCCCCTCCCACGCCGACTACACCTACCAGGCCAAGTACGGCATCCGCGCCTGGCAGGGCGGGGGCCGCTCCTCGGCCCGCGAGACGATCGGCCGCGTCGCGGGCGGCGCGGTGGCAAACCTGGTACTGAAGCGCGACCTGCCCGCGCTGGAGATCGTCGCCTACGTCTCGTCGGTCCACGAGCTGGAGGCCGAGGCCGACCCGTCCGCGGTCCGCTTCGACGAGGTGGAGGGGAACATCGTCCGCTGGCCCTCGATCGCCGACTCGGAGCGCGTCGTGAAGCGGATCGAGGAGGCGCGCTCGAACGGCGACTCGCTGGGCGGCGTCGTCTCGTGCGTCGTGCGCGGCATGCCGGTCGGCCTGGGCGAGCCGGTCTTCGACAAGCTGGAGGCCGACCTCGCCGGGGCGATGCTGAGCCTGCCCGCCTCGAAGGGGTTCGAGATCGGCTCCGGCTTCGCCGGAACGCGCCTCACCGGCTCCCAGCACAACGACGCCTTCTATAAGGAGAAGGAAAGCGGCCGCGTCCGCACCCGCACCAACCGCAGCGGCGGCATCCAGGGCGGGATCAGCAACGGGGAGGACCTCTTCTTCCGCGTCGCCTTCAAGCCGGTGGCCACCATCTCCCAGGCGCAGCAGACCGTCTCCGTGACCGGGGAGGAGGCCGAGCTCAAGGCGCGCGGCCGCCACGACCCCTGCGTCCTGCCCCGCGCCGTGCCGATGGTCGAGGCGATGGTCCGCCTCCTCCTCGCCGACCACTGGCTGCGGCACAAGGCGATCTCCTAGCCGCCGCTAGTCCCGGTCGGAGAGCCGCCGCCACAGCCAGATCAGGAACAGCAGGGCCAGCACCCCGCCCCCGACCTCGGCGTAGAAGACCGCGTCGCTGACCGAGGGATTCTCCGGCCATTGCTCCCGCGCCTCGTGGAACGCGTTCCAGGCGTCCAGCGCCTTGCCCTGGCGCGCCGCCCCCACCGCCTGGTCCCAGGCGATCCGGGACGCCTCGTGCCGCTTGCCCGTACCGCCGTCGTCGGGCGGCGCCGCCACGGCGGGCGCCGGGGCGACGGCCACCGCCGCCGTTCCCGCCGCCGCGCGCAGGCGGACGGCCCGGGGCCAGTCGGGAGCGCCCTGCGCCAGCGCCGGGATGGCGGCGGCGCCCTTCCCGTCCTTCAGCAGCGCGGCGAGCTGGTCGAGCTTCCACCGGGCGACCGCCTCGGAGCCGGGCCAGATCGCCTCGACTTCCTTGAGGACCCCCAGGCCCCCGTCGACGTCGCCCGAGGCGAGGCGGGAGGCGGCGTCGGGAAGGCGGGCCAGGGCCTGCTCCATCCGGTCCACCGGCTCGGCGACGAGCTTCGCCTGAAGCTGGGTCACCTTGTCCCGCTCGCCCCCCGCCGCCGCCGCGGCGGCCTGCGCCTGGACGTCGAACCCGGCCTTCTGCGTGCGGATCGCCTGGACGTCGGCCGCCTCCTTTTCCACACGGTTAAGCTCGTCGTTGGACAGCATGGGGTAGTAAGAGTGCGGATCGTCGTCGTGGTAGTACTCTTTCAGCCCGGCATAATGATGGGCGGTGACGTACATGTTGCCGGAGGGAGGACTGGGACGGTACAAGCCGTCGGTACATACCCCGCCCCACCCCTCCACCGGAGTCGGCGACGTGGGAAAAACTTCGCCGACCGAGGCGCGCAGGTCGGCCACCAGCTTGTCCTCGTCGGCGGAAAGCGTCTCCTTCTTGGCCAGGACGGCGGCACGGGCACCCTCGGGAGTCATGCCCGGGAGCACCGCGTCGACCGCCGCGAGCGCGGCACGGACCAGGGCGGGATACGAGCCCGCCTTCGCCAGGGGCGCCACCTGGGCCAGCAGCCCGGGAAGTTCCGTCGCATCGCGCCGCTTCGCCGCCGTTTCCAGGCGGAGGCGAAGCGCGTCGGCCGCCGCGTCGTCCCGCCATTCTGGAAGCTCCTCGACGGCGATCCACCGCTCCCCGTGCCGCTCGTTCCCCGCCGCGACCCGGGACATCTCGGCGGCGAACGCCTCGCGGCGCGCCTGCACCTCGGCGAAGAGCGGGCTGTCGGGATAGGCGGCCAGCCAGGGGTCGAATTTCTCCCGGATCTGCGCGGCGTACCACTCGGCCTGGAGGGAATCGGCGGGCAGCCGTAGCGCGGCGGCGGGATCGGCGGCGGCCGCCTTGTCCCGCGCGGCCCGCGCGGCGCGGATGCGGTCGCCGAAGTCGGTCTTCGCCGGGTCGACCTCGGCCCGGCCCGCCGCCTGGTTCAACATGAGCGTGGCGTCGCCGACCGCGGCCAGGTCGACCACGGTCCCGGCGATGACCAGGGTGGTGCCCACCGGCTTGCCGTCCAGGACGATGTTGAAGACGGTGTCCTCGGCCAGCGCAACCTGCTTGGGCTGCGCCTCGGGATGCTGCTTGAGCCACGCCAGGGGAGAGCCGTCCTGGGCCCAGCCCGCGACGGTCCATCCCAGCCAGCACACCCACGCCATCCCCGTTTTCCGCATGGGGGCATCGTGCCCCCACGGGAAAGCGAATCAAGCGAAAGCCGGAGGCGGAATCACGCCAACGCCGGGGCCGCGGGCGCGGGCGCCTCGAAATAGGAGAAGAGGGCGTCCCGCAGCTGGGCGGTGGTGAACGGCTTCTCCAGGAAACGGCAGCCAGTCTTCTTGTGGAACTCCTGGATGTTCTGCCCCTGGAGGTCGCCGCTCATGAAGACGAATCGCCGCTGGTAGTCGGGGTGGCGGGCGACCGCCTCCTCGTAGAAGCCGACGCCGTCGAGCTCAGGCATCTTGATGTCGGAGAGGACGACATGGTAGCTCCCCTGCTTGAGCTTCTCCAGGCCCTCCAGCCCGTTGGCGGCGGTGACCACGTCGATCTGGAGGATGTTGAGGAAACGGTTGAGGAACTCCAGGATCGCGGGCTCGTCGTCGACGACCAGGATGCGGCCCTGCTTCCTCGCCGGGGCGGCGGGGGCGGGCGGCGCGGCCACCTCCACCGGCAGGTCGGCCCCCAGCGCCGCCTCGGCGTCGGCCGGCGCGGGCAGCGGGAGGACCTGGGGGAATTCCAGGACGAAGCAGGAGCCGGACGAATCGCTCGACTCCAGGAAGAGCTTGCCGCCGTGGGACTCCATGAGCGTGCGGCCCACCGCAAGGCCCAGGCCGGTCCCCTCCCCGACGCCCCGGGTGCTGAAGAACGGCTGGAAGATCGACTTCGCGGTGTCCTCCGGGATGCCGCAGCCGCTGTCCTGGACGCGGAGGCGGATTCCCTCCCCCGACCGCTCGGCGCGGATCGAGATGGAGCCGTGGCTGCGCGCCCCCCCGCCCTTGGCCAGGGTGGGGACGACCGCCTGCTCGGCATTGTTCACGAGGTTGAGGAGGATCTGCACCGTCTGCTCCAGGTTGGCCTCGACCGCGGCGGGGGGGTCGGAATCGCGGAACTCCAGTCGGATGTTCTGGACGCGCAGCGGGTACTCGCGCAGCTCCAGCACCTTGGCCGCGATGTCGCGCAGGGCGACCACCTTCCGCTCCGAAGTCTCCCGGCGCGAGAAGTGGAGCAGGGTGCGGATGATCCGGGAGGCGCGCTGGGCCTCGCGCATGATCGAGCGCAGCGACGACATGTTCTGCGTCGTGAGGTTGGAGGCCAGGGCGAGCAGCGAGGCCTGGCCCAGCACGGTGGTGAGCGGGTTGTTCAGCTCGTGGGCGATCCCGGCGATGACCTTGGAGGTGGCGGCCATCTTCTGGCCCTCCATCAGCTCCTCCTGCATGAGCTGGCGCTCGATGAACTCCTCCTGGAGCGTGAGGGCGAACGAGACCAGCTCGGCGAAGAGGCTCAGGGTGGTCAGGTCCTCCTCGGTGAAGACGTCGACCTCGAAGCCGTCGAGGTTGATGACGGCCCAGACCTGGTCGCGCACCAGGACCGGCACCGCCAGCTCGCTCTTCACCTCGTCGAAGAGGCCGACGTAGCGGGGATCGCGCGACGTGTCGCGGACCAGGCAGGGCTGGCCGGTGCGGGCCACCCAGCCGGTGATGCCCTCGCCGATGCGGAGGCGGCAGGCGAGCTTCTCGGGGTTCCAGCCGGAGCCGAAGGTGGAGGTGATGTCGAGGCTCCCCTCGTCGTGGTCGACCCGGATCAGCGAGCCGCGCACCGCAGTGGCCAGGCCGCAGGCCTGCCGCAGCACCAGGGCGACGACCTCGGCCGGCGTGGCCCGCGCCCGGACGGCTTGGAGCACGATGCGGATGGCTGCTGAGGTCCGATCCATGGGCGTACTTTATTCGAACAGCACAAAGCGCGCCAGCCCTGGATTTCTCCTAAGTAGAAAAGCGTAAAAACGCCACTTTCCCCTTTTTTCGCCCCGGTTGCCCGGGATCAAGGCCCGTTTCAGGCCTTCAGGCTGCGCAGGACCGCCTCGGCGGTGGCCGGAATCACGGCGGGCTGGTCAATCCCTGACCGGAGGGCCGTATCGGGATCTTTCAACCCATGGCCGGTGACGGTCACGGCGATGCGGCTCCCGGACGGGATCAGCCCGGCGCGGTGCGCCTTGATCAGCCCGGCGATCGGCGCCGCCGAGGCGGGCTCGACGAAGAGCCCCTCGAGGCGGGCCAGGAGGCGGTAAGCGGAGATGATCTCCTCGTCGGTGACCTTGTCGATCTTCCCCTGCGACTCGGCGGCCGCCGCCTTGGCGCCGTGCCAGCTGGCCGGGTTGCCGATGCGGATCGCGGTGGCCACGGTGACCGGGTCGGTGATGACGCGGTCGTCGACGATCGGGGCCGATCCGGCGGCCTGGTAGCCGAACATCCGGGGGAGCTTCTTCGCGATGCCGTCCTGGTGGTACTCGCGGTATCCCTTCCAGTAGGCGGTGATGTTCCCGGCGTTGCCGACGGGGAGGAAATGGAAGTCGGGGGCGTCGCCCAGGGCGTCGCAGATCTCGAAGGCGGCGGTCTTCTGCCCCTCGATGCGGACCGGGTTGATCGAGTTGACCACCGAGAACTCGGGGCGGGTCCCCAGCTCGCGGACGATGTGCAAGGCGTCGTCGAAGTTCCCCTCGATCGCGAGCACGGTCGCGCCGTACATCATCGCCTGGGCCAGCTTGCCCAGCGCGATCTTCCCGTTGGGGAGGATGACGACGCAGCGCAGCTTCGCGCGCGCCGCGTAGGCGGCGGCCGAGGCCGAGGTGTTCCCGGTGCTGGCGCAGATCACCGCCTCCTTGCCCTTGGTCAGGGCCTCGGTCATCGCCATCGTCATGCCGCGGTCCTTGAACGAGGCGGTCGGGTTCATCGCCTCGTACTTGATGTGGAGGTCGATGTCGGCGCCGATCTCGCCGGGCAGGTGCCGGGCGTGGATCAGCGGGGTGTTCCCCTCGTTGAGGGTGACCACCTTCGTGGCGGCGTCGACCGGCAGGCGGTCGCGGTAGGCCTCGATCAGGCCGGGCCAGCGGGGAAAGCGGGGATGGCTCATGGCGCGAAGTCCTCCACCCGCAGGCTGACGGCCGG
>FSUX01000001.1_pt1 | contig 15462 bp, 12 predicted proteins | sample 1637501 | NCBI WGS metagenome assembly FSUX01 (sample SAMEA3914816, study PRJEB12502) | metagenome | biome: forest; material: soil | place: USA | collected 2011-09-16 | depth 0.3 m
CGGCTCAGACGGTCGACGACCCGCGCATTGCATAGCCAGGCGAAGTCCCGCCGGTCGAGATGAAGCTCGAGCCCGTCGAGCCCCGCTCTTCGCGCCAGGCCAAGTGACAGGCCCAGCCGCGTCTCGACACGATCGATCGGGCTACCGTCCGGCGACTGGCTCTGCTCGGCCGCGATCAACTCGACGATAATATCAAATCCGAACCTGTCGTGGCGATGCGTCATGAACAGGATGATGTCGGTCGCAGCGAAGCTGTCAAGGGTCAGGGTCACGCCGGCACGCCCCACCGCGTTAGGGATCGAGCCCGAAGGGTGGAGACCCGGAACGGGGCTCCATCGCAGACGACGAGCCCGGCGGCAGGCTCTGCCTGACGCAACGCTCAATATACCGGCGGTCCGACGGGTCTGCTCGGCATCAATGGCACGCCTCAAAACCGTTTGCGCAAGGTATCGAAAAATGATACTTTCAGGAAACGGAACCTAACGCCATGTTTGCCCGGGACTTCATACGACAGCTTGCCGCATCCGGCCGCTACACCTTTACGACCGCGGACGCCAACGCTGCCATGGGTCAAACCTTGGCCGCCGTCAAGCTCGCGCTGAACCGTCTACGGCGCAAGGGCGATATCGCCAGTCCCATGCGCGGCTTCTGGGTCATCGTACCGCCGGAATACAGGCGGTTGGGCTGCCTGCCGGCCGAACAGTTCATACCGTCGCTGATGGCCCATCTGGGAATTCCCTACTACGCCGCCCTGCTCAGTGCCGCACAGTTCCATGGCGCGGCGCATCATCGTCCCCAGAGCTTCCAGGTCATGGTGGAAAAGCCGAGACGGCCCATCCGTTGCGGCAAGGTCAGTGTCACCTTCCATGTGCACAAGCACTTGGCGAGCGTCCCGCTGCAGGCCTTCAATACGCCGCGCGGGTCCATTGCGGTATCAAGGCCGGAGGCGACGGCGTTTGACCTTGTCGGCTATGAGGCCCAGATCGGCGGACTGAACGCAGTTGCGACCGTCATGGCCGACCTCGCCGAAACGCTCGACCCGAGCACCCTGGCCGACCTCGCCCCGCAGATACCTCTGCCGTGGGTCCAGCGGCTGGGCTATATCCTGTCGCGCCTCGACGACCCATCGCTGGCCGACAAACTAGCCGACTATGTGCGAGACAAGGCGCGGGCGTATATTCCGCTTCAGTCTGGGGCCGGCGAAGGTGAAGACGTCCGCGACCCGACCTGGAAACTGCTCGTCAACGCAGAATTGGAAGCCGAAGGATGATACCGAGGGACTTTGTGACCGAATGGCGTGCCCAGGCGCCGTGGCCGGACGATGCCCAGGTCGAACAGGATCTGGTGATCTGCCGCGCGCTGGTCGACATTTTCAGTCACCCGGTCCTGAGCCAGGCCTTGGCCTTCCGAGGCGGCACGGCGCTGTATAAACTCTATCTGAAGCCAGCAGCGCGCTATTCCGAGGACATCGATCTGGTCCAGGTCCGGGCCGAACCCGCCGGCGACGTCATCGGCCATCTGCGTGAAGTGTTTGATCCATGGCTCGGACCGGCCAAATGGAAGCAGAGCGAAGGCCGCTTTACCCTGACATACCGTTTCGAGGCGGAGGGTCCGCCGGCTATTCCGCTGCGCCTGAAGATCGAGATCAATACGCGGGAGCATTTCTCCGTCCATGGCTTCACCCAGGTGCCTTTTTCCGTGGCATCGCGCTGGTTTGCCGGACGGTGCGACATCACGACCTATGACCTCGACGAGCTCATGGGCACGAAGCTGCGGGCGCTCTACCAGAGACGCAAAGGGCGCGACCTCTTCGACATGTATGTCGCGCTGACCCAAGGCAAGGCCGAACCGGCGCGGATCGTCACGGCCTTCAGCTCATACATGGCGGCCGAAAACCACGTCATAACGCGGGCGCAGTTCGAGGAAAACCTGGCGCTCAAGATGGCGGATGCCCGCTTCCTCTCGGACATCAGCCCCCTGCTCACGGCCGACCAGTCATGGGAACCGGCAAGGGCCGCGGCGCTTATCGGTGAACATCTGGTCGCACGCCTTCACGGTGACCCTTGGAAGGCACCCGAAGGCCATGGCGGCAAGTCCTAATCGACCGCCCGAATCCCCGAGCAGGCCGGAAACCCGGAGCAGCCGAAGAAGCGCTTGCCGCGATGCACGCCACGGCCCGCCTCGCGCAACACCATGGGACGCTCACAGAGGGGACAAAGGACATCCGATGCCGCGACCGGCGCCGGCAAACGCTCCGCTTCCAGTCGGCCGCCCGTCCCTGCCCTGCCCGCTGCTAGCAAATCCCGCAGCCTCTGGCCACTGATCAGCCAGATCGGCTTGCCCCTCGCGAAGTCGCTGGCCGCCTTTGTGAACCCGCCGGACGTCACGACATAGCCGCCGGCTGCACCATCCGCACACATCACACCGTAGAGCACCCTCAACACCTCGACACCGACCGTCCGCGCCCGCCAGTGCTTGGCCTGGACGAGAAATCGCTGGCCCTCTCGCTCCAGGACGATATCGACGCCGCCATCGGCCCCGTCGGCGGTGAGCTGCGCGGAAAACCCGTGCGTCGAAAAGCCGTGCGCGATGACCTTCTCGAAATCGGTCCAGAACAGGCCGGCCAGGATCTCCGGGTCTGCTGAGGCCTGCGCCAGCCTGCCGAGCCGGCGCCGCTCGACATGGCCGATCCCCCAGAGGACCGCCGACATGACGAGGCAGACCGGCACCAGGTACTGGAAGACCAGGGCCAGAACCCGTACGATGCTCAAAGCGGCCGCGTCCGCAGCACCATCCGGGCCGCGCGCCGGCACAACGGCCACACCCGCCACGTGATGGCACAGCCAAAAGACCGCGACCGCCAGCGGAAGCGTCACTGCCGGCGGAATGCGGCTCAGGATCTTGATCCAGTCGATCAGGTCGGGCTTTCGGGGTCGGGCCATGCAACACCTCCTTGGACCATGGAGTGTGGCAAAGGCGGCCAGGGCGTTACAGGGGGTAAAATGGGGCCGTTTTGCCGCGATTGCTGCGGATTGGCCTCCATTGCGGCAGATCAGCGCCCGAGGATGCGAAACGACCGCACGGCGATCCGACCGCTACTGGGAACCTAACCCGGCAGATCGACGACGGTATCCCGCGATGGACGGCGGTCCTTGAAGAAGACGATGTGCAGGTCGGAACTGACCGCGGTCTTCCCGGTCGCGAGGTTGACGATGTCGGACAGGAAATGCCAGGTCAGCTTGTCGCGCGTGACGCGGATGTCGACGCGGTAGCGGTCGTTCCCCGTCAGGAAGGCCAGGTATTTGATGTGGGCTTCCATCACGACGGGGACATGGACATCGATATCGACACCGCGCGACCGCAGGAACTCGTGGCGGGCATGCTGCAGATATTGCAGATAGATCGAATTGTTGACGCCCTGGTGCATGTCGACCTCGCTGTCGCGCACCTTGTCCTCGAGTGAATACAGAACCTCGCCCACCGGCACCTCCCTCGATACTGCGCTGCGCCTATAGCGGCGGAGCCGCCAAACGTCCAGATGGCACCAGATGGAGAATGGTCCCGAGCCGAAGCCCGGGACCTCGGACCTCTACTTCCTCGCCGTGACCGCTACCGTGCGGATACCGCGGCCACGGGCAGCCTCGGCCAGACGCACAGCCGGACCGAAGGCCCCTTCTGCGGCCACGGACGGATCAAGCGTCGCTTCGAGCGTGAGGACCAGAACCGGATCGAGGGTCATCAGCTCGTCATTGGCCCGGAAGGGCGCAGCCGACTTGAACCGGTCGAAATTGGCCTTGGCGATGATCGGGTTGATGCGCTTGTCCCGCGCCCACTTCAGGGCAATCTGCTCGGCGCCATAGTTGCCGGTCGTGGCCAGCCGCATGTCCGGATACTGCGCCAGGGCCCAGTTGAGCGCATCGTAGATCCGCATGGCATCGATCTGGGTCTTTGCATTGCGGGCGCCGCGGAAGACGACGACATGGGCGCCTGGATCGGCCAGGGCCTGTTCACGACGCTGGCGTGCCCGCAAGGCTTCGCGGGCCTCGGTCTGCGCCTGGCTGGTGGCATGGTTGCGGGCCGAACCGCGCCAGGGTGTCCAGACCTCGCCGGTCTGCTGGGTATAGGTCTCCGCCATGGCGTCGCGCAGCACCTCGCCGATCATGACCACGGCCTCGGCCCGGTTGAACTTAAGGTGGGCCTCCTGAAGCTCGACGTCCTTGATTTCGCTGCCGTCGAAGTCGCGGGTGAGGCGGCGCATGTCGTCACCTGACCGGTCGGCCTCGCGCTGCAGCCGCAGGATGGCACTGTGCAGACCGCCGATCAGGCCCTCCATCAGGACCGGCACCTGCTCTTCGAGCGCGGTGTTGAGGAAGGCGTCCAAAATTTCATTGGCGAGGTTGTGGCCGAGGCTTTCGACCTCCGCCTGGACGGGATGGGGCAGTTCGTGCTGGGCGTGGGCGCAGGCGGTGTCGTAGGCGTTGAGACCAAGGGTGGAAAGAAGAGCGTTCATGGTGAGGACCTTGCAAAGAAGAGAACCGGCTGACCGGGGAGGCCGCGGTTCGCCTTGCCTCCGCACCCCGTTCGCCACGGCGGATTGACAGGGCAAGGGCGCGCCTGCGCGCTCGTCTTGACCCTTGCCCCAAGGCAATCCGACCGTGGCAGGGGATGCGTTCAAGGAGGCATGGCGATCCGCGGCGGCGAGCCACCCGGGTCCTCTCGCAAGGCTCTGACAGCATGCGCCTTTTGCCCGCTTTGCGCGCGACCACTGAGGTCTGGCCTCGGGTTGCCCTATTCGCCGGTGGAAAGGTCTTCCGTTTTTGCCGTCGACGCATGGCTGGCACCCTCGATCATGACCGGCTGTCGCCGACGAAGAACGAATCATCGAAGGCGTATGTCGGGCAGAAACGTGTGGTCGGTGAGGCGTGTTGCAGGAGACGAAGTTCAAAGTCGCTTTTGCGAGCAAGCTGACGCCGGGCTGACATTGGTCGCTGCCGTGGCCAGGGTCAGTTCAGCAGAGGCAGCTATTGTGACATCTCGTCGTAAATCTGGCATGGCGTATTGTTCGGCATGCATTTCGATTGGCAATTGTCGACGTAAAGCGAAAGCGTGAAATCCAGTTCCTGCAGCGCCTGGATGCGCGCCTGGATGGCCTGCCGTTGCTCCGTGAAGAAATCCGCTGTCTCCTGGCAGGGTTTGCCGCCCGCTTCCATTGCCAGCAACACCTTAATCTTCTCGAGAGACATATCCACCTCGCGGCATCGCCGGATCAAGATGAGGCGCCCAAGGTCCTTTCGGTCATAGGCTCTATGGCCGCCTTCACGACGCTGCGCCTCAGGCAGGAGACCGACGGACTCATAATATCGAATGGTAGGAACCGTGCATTGAGCACGCTTGGCCAATTCACCAATAGAAATCATCGGAACCTCTAAAATCTGGCCTTGAACCTAAAGTAACTTGAGGCCGCAAACAATGTTTATCAGTCCGACCGGGCCTGGTAAAATTGGAGAGACACATGATCAAGACATCAATCCTTGGGCTCATTTTGGCCTGCGCGGCGTGCTGCACGGTCCCCTTGGCCCTACCCATACTTGCCGCAGCCGCTACCGCGGGTTTCAGCCTGTTCGGCATGAAGTTCACTATGAACGCCATCATATGCGCAGTTGCTTTCGGAAGCTTGGCGTTCGTCGTGGCATATGCGGTTCTGAAGGCAAGGACGCCAAAGTCTCGTAATCCTTGCGGTCAAACGCACTGCGCCGTAAACGGATCGTGTGGCTGCAAATAGACAAAGCTCCCTGCGGCAGGCATAACTCGCACATGAACACTGTTGCCATTTATTGCGTCGCCGCGTTGTTCGAAATTGCGGGCTGCTATTCTGTCTGGGCTTGGCTGAAACTGCACAAATCGCCGTTATGGACGGTGCCGGGCGTGGTCAGCTTGATGCTCTTTGCCTATCTCCTGACCCGGGTCGATTCCCAAGCGGCCGGGCGGACCTATGCAGCCTATGGCGCAATATATATCGCCTCCTCGATCCTATGGCTGTGGCTAGTGGAACACCAACGTCCCGACCGGTGGGACATCGCCGGGCTTTCCATCTGTCTGCTTGGGGCCGGCGTCATTCTGTTCGGCGTCCGGCCTCCAGCCTAGGCATTGATTATTTCCCGATCAATGGAAAAGCCACCGGCTCCAACAGCCGCCATTGGAGCGCGGAAACCAACATGACCGTGGCAAAGCCCACCGCCAGAAGTGTCGCTATAGCTGGCCGTGTGCGCGTGCGGTGGGTGTGATATCCAACCCAGCCCCAAGCCGCAAAGACGGCTACGGCAGCTACTCGGGTGATCTCTCCTTGATTCTGTGCGAACCAAGCCATCGTTCCGCCGCCAATCGCCAAGACAGCGGCAGGCAATGCGAACGGCAGAACACAACAGACGCCGCATGCCACAGCGCCTGTTGCGGCCACGGCTGCCGTGGCTCCGACGACCTTCCCGGTAAGGCGACCCCCTCGCGGACGAACAGCGAGCGACCCGCCTGATGCAGTATCACGGCAACTCTCGCGGTCTAGGATTTGAGGGGCCTCGAACGTGGCGCGAGAGCGGAACTGTCCAAAGACGGTTTCCGCAGCTTCGCGCGCGGCTTCCGGCGCAACCACGACGACCTTCACCGTGTCGTCGGTTTCGGACACGTTGAAATCCAGGAAGGCACAGCAGGCGCGTTCCCCTTCCACCATTGCCCGGACCAGATCACGTGCGGAGCCGGCATAGGTCAGTTCCAGTCTAAGATCATCACGATGGTCGGCCAGCAGCGCTGACATGTTCAGTTCCGCGATTGACTCCAGACGAGCTTTGAGATCCCCCGCTTGAAGCGTGCAAGCGATAGGCTCTTGAATGGTCTCCGGCATGGCTTGATCCCTTGTCAGTCAAATAGGAGACTTTGATGGCACCTCAAGCGACTTGAGATTCAAGAAATATTTCAGGCAAGTCGTGCGATTGTTCCGCCAAGGCCATGAACGAAGGTCGGTCAGGCGTCCCAGCAATCCGGGCACCGCCTGGGCCCGGCACGACCATAGCAAGCACTAGTTCCGGCACGAGCCGCAATGCTGGATCCCTGCGACCGAATTACCTGCCCGCAACAAGACTTGGGATTCAGTACGGAGGAAATTCAATAGGTTGGAGCACCCGGCTTGATCGGCTTTCCCCGCAATGGCGTCATGGCAAGCCAGCGCCGCCGGCAGGCCTCGAAATGGGATTGCGGGGTTTCCCCGGCCACGGGCCGGTAATTGCGCACGAAGCCCGGATTGATCCCGGCCTTTTCACGCGCCGCCCAGATACGTGCGATCTGGTCTTCGGGAACCTGGCGGCCGAGGCGCTCTTCGATGAAGGGTATCTGCTCCAGAAGCTGGCCGTCGTCGTCGAAAACCGTCAGAGTATACATCAGACCCAACTGGTTGAGCGGAGAGTCATCACGCAGATACCAGCTGACGCCTTCCTGGCGCCTTGTATCGGCAATGAATTTTCGGAGCTCGTCCAGGGTCATGGCATTGTCTGCGTGTATCGCAAAATTCATTCGTTGTTCAAAAGGATTGGTTTCACAGTGTCGTTGCAGAATCAACCGGTGCAAGGAGGCACGTCTATACGGCACAAGTAAAGGGCACCGCCTCCGCCGTTGCGTTCAGGCCGCAATCGCCGGCGGCTCCGACCCGGCCTCACCGGCCTTCCCCGCCCGGAATTTCAGGATGAAATCCGCTGCCGCCTGGGCCTTGCCCGCGGCCTTTAGGAGTTCGGCCGGCCGGTCCTTGAGGATCCTGGCCCAGGACCCGAGATAGGCGACATGGTTGGCGAAGACGCTGTGGCTGGGATTGATGCCGAGGTGCAGTGAGGTCAGGTGCGAGGTCAGCTCGGCCACCAGTTCCTCGCGGGCATAGTCCTCGCGGGTCTCGCCGGCCACGAACCGGTCGAGTCGGTGCTTCGCGCCAGTGGCATGGCCGAACTCGTGAAGCAGGGTGGCGACATAGTCCTCATCGGTCTCGAAAGCATCTCTGGGCGGCATGCTGATCCGGTCCGACAGGATGTGATAGCAGGCCGCATTGCCGCCGTGCGTCACGGGAACCGGAAAGGCAGCCATGATGCTGGCAATGTCGGCATGCAGCGGTTCGCGTACTTTGGCCGGCAGTGGCAGAAATCGTTCAGGCAGGCCGTCGATCTGGGACGCATTGAAGACGTTGTAGGATTTGAGAAAGCGCAGGACCTTGTCCTCGCCGCCCTCGTCTTCGCGCCCGTCGACCACGCGGGTCTTGTACAGGATGGCCGGCGACGCTTTCTCGCCCTTGCGCACGTGGCCGCCCAGCTCGACGGCCTGGTTGAAGGTCAGCCAGTAGGGGCTATCGAAGCCATGGATGGCGCCGAGTGTCGACAGCAGGACCGCATTCATCCCGGAATAGGGCTCTCCCGTGGACCGCAACGGCAGAGACGGCGATCGCGACAGGGACCATGGGCGCCGCCAGGGTGCATGCCCGGCTTCAAGGTGGGCGATGAGGGTGGACATGGTGTTTTCAAGCAGAGGGGGCATGGAAATCTCCAGAGTTCACCTCGACCATTCGAGGCTCGCCCGGGCCCTTCCCTCCCCTCTTCCTCGCGCCGCACCCCGCCGTATCCTGCCGCATGGCGACAGCAGGTCCCAAAACCTGCCGTCGCCGCGCAGCGTCTAGTGGAGAACCAGTTCCTGGGCCGGGTAGGCCTTCAGGACGGCACCCATCACCGTGACATCGCCGACGGGGAGAAACACCCGGGCCGAGTGGTTTATGATTTCTACGAAACAGCCGAGGTCGCGCAGCCTCCGGGCTTCCGCGCCGGCGCCGGCCACTTCCAGCCGGTAACGGTCCATGACCTTCGAGCGCGTCATCCGCAGGCCTTGTGCGAGACGCAGGGTCCCGACGTTCTTCATAACCAGGTCCTGGGCGGTCACGGGATTGGCGATGTCCCGCTGGACGTCCGTGACACCCAGCTGCTGCAGGAGACGCAGGGCGTCGCTTTCGGACAGGACACGGCCGAGCCATGTCCGCCCGTCCGGCGCGCGCAGCCGCTTCACGCGGCATTGCTGAGCCGGCAGGCTTTTCCAGATGGGGAGCAACAGCCCCGACACGAGGTTGAGTTCGGAATGGACGAAGGGATCAAGACCCGCGACCTCGGCCTGCCAGAGGCGCCGCCAATCCGCCTCCGGCACTTCGTGCCAGTGGCTCTCCTCGTACTGGCTCTCGAACACGACCTCGGTCTTGGTCGGCCGGTGAAGCCGAACCGCCTTGACCAGCCCGTCATCGTCGCCCGTCGTCGTCACGCCCCGTTCGAGAAGCGCGGTGCGTTGTGACTTCGCATTGTAGATGAAGGCGTAGGCTGTCCTCGGCCAGTTGTCGAAGATGTGAGTGAAGTCTTCCAGCGCCTTGATCTCACGCCGCTGACGGACCGAAAACTTGAACAGACGCGTCTCAGCGCCGGTCTTGTCCGTACGGATGACGGCGTCGCTGATCAGTTCCACCTCATCCGGGACGACATCCTCGACGCCCTTGTCGAGCTGGCCAGACGCCTCGGCGCGTTCCAGGATCGCCTTCAGCCTGGTCTCGAAGGCATCGAAAAGGTCATCCTGGTCGGCAATTCGCAGAGCCAGCATACGGTTCAGGAAGGTGTGAAGCGGTGGCAACATCTCCGAGGAGGCCAGCCCGCCGTCTCCGTCGCGCAGCTTCAAGGCCGTCTTTCGCTCGAATGCCTCGATGCCCATGCAGGCGATCTTGCCCTGGTACATGGCGCCATAGAAGGCCTGCAGCGCGCGGCGCGCGAACTCGTTCTCCAGATTGTCCTCGGGCTTGAACAGGCCGTTGCCGGCACTGCGCCGTTCCCCCTTGGTCAGAGCGCCCAGGCTGTCGAGGCGACGGGCGATCGTCGACAGGAACCGCTTTTCGCCCTTGATATTCGTGGTCACCGGCCGGAAGCAGGGTGCGGACACCTGGTTCGAGCGATGGGTCCGGCCGATGCCCTGGATCGCATTGTCCGCTCGCCAGCCCGCTTCCACGAGATAGTGCCGCCGTGGCTTGTGGTTCCCGCACGCCCTGTCGGCGTGGTAGCTCCGGCCCGTGCCGCCGGCCTGGCTGAACACGAGGATGTCCTTGCACCCGCCCATGAAGTCATCGGTTTCGGTTCGCGCCGCTGATGACGACCGGCGCTCGAGGACCATCCGGCCCTCCTTGAGCACGACACGGCGATTGCGGCCGGTGATTTCCGAGATCCGTTCTGCCCCGAAATGATGGATCAGGCTGTCGAGCACGCCTGGGACCCCCGGCAAGGTGCCCAGGGTGAGGATCAGTTCGTCCCGCAGGGCGAGCGCCTCCTGGCTATGGACCGCGTTTCCATCCTTGTCCTTCAGGGGCACGGCGATCTCGTTGCCGTTGTCGTCGGTCTCCATGACCATGCAGGTCGTCGGAAAGGCGTGCTCGAGATATTCGGTCACGGTATCGCGCGGCGTCAGGTCGATGTGCAGGTCGTTCCACTCCGTCGGCGAAACGGCATCGAGCCGCCGGTCCATAACCGCCTGGTTGGTGCTGACAAGCTGGACGACACAGGCGTAGCCGGCCGCGACGTCATCTTCGATCGCCCGGATCAGCGTCGGCGCCTTGAACCCGCAGAGCAGGGCATTGAAGAACCTTTGCGCCGTGGAGGCGAAGGCTGATTTCGCCGCGGCCTTGGCCTGGCCGGAATGGCACTTGCCGTCCGTCACCACGCCGATCGCCTCGAGCGCCTTGTCCAGATTGCGATGAATGATCTCGAAGGCGTCGGCCCAGCTGTCCCAGATCTCGATATTGGCCGGCGTCAGTTCGTGCATCAACGGATCGATCGTGAGACCGTCGAACGACAGCATGCGCGCCGTGTACAAACCCTGGGCCTTCAGTTCCCGGGCGATGAGCTCCATCACCGCCACCCCACCGTCATCGGCCGCCTTCAGGAACTCCTCCCGCGTCATGAACGGCGCCTCGGCCGAACCCCACAGGCCGAGCCGGCAGGCATAGCCGAGGTTCTCCGGCGTCGTGGCCCCGGTCGCGGAGACATAGACGACCCGGGCCTTGGGTAACCGGTATTGCAGCATCAGGCCCGCCAGTCCTTGCTGCGACGGCTTTTTCGCCCCGCGGTTCGATTTGCCGCCGGCGGCATTGGCCATCTCGTGGGCTTCGTCGAAGATCAGGGCGCCGTCGAAGTCCTGACCCAGCCAGTCGACCAGCTGGTCGAGGCGCGACATCTTGTCCTGGCGTCCGCCAACGCGCAGGGTGGCGTAGGTGGTGAAGAGGATGCCCTTGTCGGCCCGTATGGTCTGGCCGAGCTTGTAGCTGTTCTGGCTGATCAGGTCGGACGCGCTGCCGCCGATCGCCGTCCAGTCCCGACGCGCATCTTCGAGCAATTCGTCGTTCTTGGATATCCAAAGGGCTTTGGTGCGGCCGTTGGCGACATTGTCGGCGATGATGGCCGATATCTGGCGTCCCTTGCCGACGCCTGTCCCGTCGCCCAGGAAGAAGCCCTTGCGCAGCTGGAAGGCGCCAGGTGTGCCTTCCTTGACCGCGCCGTAGGTGTTCTGTCCCTCGCCAAGGGCCCACCAGCCGGGCAGAATGTCGCAATGGGCCTGGCCGGCATAGATGACGGTTTCCATTTGCGCGTCCGACAGCCCGCCATCGATGACGGATTGCGGCAGAAGCGGCCAGTAGCTCGGCGCCGGCGGCGGCACGGTGCCCATGGCCGTGGATTCGACCAGGCTGGACGGATGCTCATGGCTTGGCCGGATGTCCATCCGCGCCACGCGGTAGGCGCTGTACAGGCCAATATCGCTTCCGACACCCGCCCAGTCCTTCGCCGTGAATTGGACGAGGGCCGTCGAATTCAGGAAGGCGAGCCGGGTCGAGGCCGCCGGGCGGGCAGCATTTGGGGCCGGAAATGCCGAATTAAGCGCCGCTGAGCGGAAAACACGCGCACGGGCGGTCATCCTCGGCCGGACCGCCAGGACGGCCTCCACGGCGCTTTCCAGCGTCTCGACGGGCAGGATCGAGGGGAACCCTTCCTCTGGAGGCGCGCGGTCGAAGACCAGCAGGCCAGATCCGACCGATGTGCCGTGCTTGCCGAAGCTGTCATCCGGCAGCAGGATCGCTGCCCTAACGGCAAATAACCGCGCGAGGCGCTGGGCTTCCGGAGCCCGGAAGAACGCGGCCGGGACGATGGCGCTGACGCGTCCCCCGTCCGCGACGCATTTGCCGGCGCTCAGCAGATGGGCCTCCAGCTGCTGGAAGGGCGGGTTCAGCACGACGGCGTCGAAACTTCCCGACGTCGCCACGCGGTCATGAAGGGTCGCGGCGTCGAACCGGGACCGTGCACTCTGCGGAAACAGTCCGTCCAGAAGGTCGGCCCGCGTCGGCGCCAGTTCGTTGAGGTGCAGCCTGGCGCCCGCCAGTTCGGCTATGACTGCCAGCATGCCTGTGCCGGCCGACGGTTCCAGCACCGTGTCGCCAGGTCGGACCTGAGCCGCCAGGACCGCCAGCGCCGCGACCTCGGGCGGCGTCGAGAACTGGTCGAGCGCGACCTGTTCCTCGCTGCGAGAGGTGTGGGTAAGGCCCAAGCGCGTGAGTGCCGCCACCGCCGCAATGGTTTCGAGCGGCGCATCCTCCAGGCGGGCGACCTGATAGGCCATTTTGCGAAGGTGAAGGACCTGGGCGGCTTCCTGAGCGTCATAGGCGTCTTTCCACGTCCACAGGCCCTCTGAGTCGCTACCCATGAAGGCAAAGCACATGGCCTCGCGCACAGTGGTGCGGTCGAGGCTCCGTCCCTTGGCAAGAAGAGGCAAAAGCGCGCGGGCCGCGCCGAGGATACCGGCGGATCGGCTGATGGATGAGGCAGCGAAGAGTGATAGGTTGGCGGACATGTCCAGGCTCCCGATCTGGCGTGAGGCCCATCCTCATCGTCCAGTCGCCCGTCCCTGCCCTCCCCTTTTCCTTGATCTCCACCTGTCGGCAGAGGAATGGCCCCAGCCGATCCCGCTGGGGCCACGCAACCTATTCCGCGGCGATTGCCGGCGGCTGCTCTTCATCTGCATCGGCGCCATCGGCCTGTGCGTCATCCGAAGCGATCGTATCGCCCCCGGCATCTTCGTCGTCGTCCGCCAGATCGGCCTCGGCGATATCATTGGCAAAGCTCAGGGCCGGCGGCTGCCACTGGCGCAGTACGCCTTGCTCGGCGACGAAATCGGCCAGGGCGCCCTTCTTCAGGCTGACGATCTCCTCAAGGTCGCAGCCCATCTGGGACGCATAGCGCAGCAACTGCTTCTTCGACCCCCGGGCGTAGAAGGTACTGTCCGGATACCAGTAGGCCCGCAGGTCGAAGTCGAGTTCGTCGGCGACCTCCTGGATCTGCGCCCGCGCGCGGCTCTTGATGCGGTCGGTCCTGTCCTCCTCGATCCAGACATTGGCCGCGGTCATCAGGGCGAGCAAATCCTGGATCTGAGGGAAGCCGAGCGACGTGACCCAGGCATAGGGCCGCAGGCCGGACGCCACGTACTGGTCGCGGTAGGCGACGAGCCGGTCGACCAGGTCCTTGTCGAGCCCATCCATCGGGGCGTAACTGCGCGACTGCACGTTCTTGACGCACGAGATCTGCAGGGCCTTGTCGTCGCCTATGCCGAAAGGCTGGACAAGAACGATCTGCTCGAACTGCGAGGCGACCTGGAGCTTCAGTGCCGCGACGAAGCTGTCGGAGAGCGCCCGACGGAATCCGCGGACGAGCACCTCCGTCGCCGATCTGTGGAAGGCGTGACCGCGGTCGGAGGTATCGACCACCACCTTGCGTTCCGGCATCGGGTCGGGCGTACGCGACGGCTCCGGCGTATAGGCGGAGGGTTCCGATGTCATTTCCGCCCGCCAGGCCGCGACATCGGCATCGGTCGTGTAGACACCGACCCTGACAGGCTCGCGGTCGTCCGGACGCAGCAACGCGGCCCTGACGGCCATGGGCGCCGCCGTCGCCTGGGCCAGCTCAAGCCTTGCCGAGAACAGGGCTTGCCAGGCCTGGTCGTCGCCGCGTGCCAGGGCCTCTTCGTGGTCGGCTTCGACGGCGTCGCATGCCGCCTTTGCGGCATTGATCCGGGCTTGCTCGTCCTTGGTCCTGTTGTAGCGATAGGGCAGTGCGCAGTAGCCGTCAGGCAGGTCCGCGTCTTCATCGGCCGAGACGAAGACCGTGACCCCTGCCGCTTCGCCCCGGGCCTTCAAGGGCTCGACCTTTTCGGACCAGAGGCGATAGGCGAGCGCTGCGTCCGTGCAGGAGTCGGGCAGTTCCCCCAGCAGGTCGGCAGACAACTTGCCGCCGGCGGCCCGATAGGCGTCCATGCCCACGAATGTCATCACGGGGCACTCGGCGGACAAGACGCCTTGCTCCAGGTAATGCTCCACATGACCTGGCCACAGACGGCCATTGGCCCTTGCCGCCACCGCCAGCTTCTTCTGCTCGGCCTGGGACGGCACCCGCGCGATCAGCTTCAGGACCGAGAACTCGAAGAGCTTGTCCTTGAAGGCCAGGAGAACGTCCATGTGGACCTGCGAAACGGCGTGGTATTTGCGGGCCTCCGCAAGATCGACGCACAGCGCCCGCGCCATGGCTTCGACCGTGATCTTCTTGGCGGCCAGGGCACGGATGGCCAGGATGATCTCGGCCGGTTTCAGCGGGAGGCGGGCCTGGTTGGCCGTGATCGCCGCAGCGGCGATCGCCTCCTTCGTCTCACAAAGATAGGCGGGGATTTCGAGATCTTCGGTGACGAGGCCCGCCGCCAGCAGGTGGTGGAAGCCGAACAGGCGGCGGCGCCCGTCAAGCGCCATGAACGGCTTCTCCTTCTTGCCGCCGGGGCGGACGAGGAGCGGCACCAGAAGGCCGGCGGCATCCGGCGCCAGACTGGTGGCGAGGTCGGGTATCAGCTCATCCGGTCCTTCCAGGAAGCGCGGATTTTCCGGCGCGATGTCGAGGTCTTTCAGCTTCACAGTGATCGACTTCAAGGCGGTGGCCGTTTGCGCCGGGACGGCAGTCGAAACAGGTACAATCGGGGACGAGGTCATGGTTAGATTTCCCGACTGGCCGAGGCCCATCCTCGATTACCAGTCACCCTTCCCTGCCCTCCCCTTTTCCCTGCCGGCCGCAGCCAGGGCCATCCTGTTGAAGTCCTCCCACGGCCAGTCGGGCAGGACCACTTCCGCATCGATACCGGCGCCGTTCAGACCTGCGGCCAGCATGCTTGCCGCCCGTTCGCCGGGATCGCCGCGGTCCGCAGCGATCGTGACCCGGCAAACGCCGGTGGGCGGACGCCAGTGGCGGAGGTTTCCCGCGCCGAGCAGGGCCGCGCCCGGTAGGTCGAAGATCTCGGTAGCCGACAGGGTGGTGATGACGCCCTCCGCGACCACCACGA
>FSUX01000804.1_pt1 | contig 14330 bp, 14 predicted proteins | sample 1637501 | NCBI WGS metagenome assembly FSUX01 (sample SAMEA3914816, study PRJEB12502) | metagenome | biome: forest; material: soil | place: USA | collected 2011-09-16 | depth 0.3 m
GCGTGCGGGTGTTGTCGGACAGCAGTCCCACCATGGGATCCCAGATGGCGTCGATCACCACCGCCGATCCCAGGGCCCAGCTCACCCAGTGCGCGGGCAAACCCTCAAGCTGGTTGTAGTAGAAGAGCAGCGCCCCCAGCACTTGCAGCTTGGCGCCGTAGGCGATGGAGCCGACACCGTAGGCCAGCTTGGTTCCAAGGCTGACGTCTCTGTGGCTCACGTCCCTTGCCGGGGCGGTGACAGGCCTCACGAGAGGGCGCTCCCTGGCGCGAATGCCGCCATACCCATTTGAATTCTCCCTGATCAAATCGCTTATTTTTATCGGGCGAGTTTGATCACGCGTTGCGCGACGCGCCAGTTCTTTCGCGCGGCCGCCGACCTGGACTTCAGCCGGCCGCGAAGGGATAGGGCGAGATGGACTTGGTGAAATCGTCGACGGTTAGCGTCCGGCTGACCGGCTCGGCCGCCCGTTGCGGGCAGGCCGGCCGCTCGCAGACCCGGCAGGCGGGTCCGATCTCGGTGACCACCGGATTGGCCAGGTCCAGGCCGCGGGCATAGACCAGCCGCGAGGCGTACTTCAGCTCGCAGCCCAGGCCGATGGCCAGTTCGGAATCCTCTTCGGCATAGGGCGAGGCGATCCGCCAGACGGTGCGCGAGAGGGTGAAGTAGCGGGCCCCGTCCGGGGTCTCGACAATCTGGGTGAGGATCTTGCCGGGCGTGCGGAAGGCCGAGTGGATCTTCCACCTGGGGCAGGTGCCCCCGAACCGCGAGAACGGGAACGCCGCGCCGGCGAAGCGCTTGGAGATGTTGCCCGCCGAGTCCACCCGCAGCATGAAGAAGGGCACGCCCCGGGCCGTGGGCCGCGACAGCGTGGTCATGCGGTGGCAGACCTGCTCGAAGCTGGCCCCGAAGCGGGTACGGATCAGCTCCACGTCGTGCAGCGTCTTCTCGCAGGTGTCGCGGAAGGCCTCGTAGGGCATCATCATCGCCGCGGCGAGGTAGTTGGCCAGCGACACCTTCAGCAGCCGCCGCGTGGGCCCTGCCGGCGCCCCGGACCTCTCCGCCAGGGCGTTCAACTGCGGATCGTGCTCCAGCAGCGCCAGTTGGTAGGCCACGGCGAAGGCGCGGCCCGGGCCGCCCAGCAGCTCCGATAGCATCAGGCGGCGGCGGTGGTGGTCGTAGCGGCGGATGGAGTCGGGCAGGACGTCCATGGGCAGGACCCGCACCTGCACGCCGTGGCGCTCGGCCAGGCGCGCCCGCGCCGCCGCCGCGAAACCCTGCAGCTCCGGCTTCAGCTCGGCGGCCATGGCTTCGCCCAGCTCGTCCAGATCGGGGAAGAAGTTGCGCTGGGTCTGGATATAGTCGCGCACCCAGTCGGAGGGCGTGACGGACGGGCCAGGCCCCTCCCCGTCCTCGCTGCGGTCGAAGGCGCCCAGGTCCGCCAGCCGCCGTCGGTCGTCATAGGCCCGGTACAACCGCACGATGGCGTCGGCGACGCCAGGCGCGTTCTCGGCCACCTCGGCGATCTCGTGGCGCGGAATCCCGAGGTCGCGGAACAGCTGGTCGGCCAGCACCTCGGACAGGTCCTGCGCCCCAGCCGCGTCCTGGTCGGCCGACAGGCTGCGCACGTCGATGTCGTAGACCTCTGCCAGCCGAAGCAGGATCTGGGCCGTGACCGGCCGCTGGTTACGCTCCAGGTGGTTGAGATAGCTGGGCGAGACGCCCAGGTCCTCGGCCATGCGCGATTGGGTGAGCGCCAGGTCGCGCCGCAGCCGCTTGAGGCGGACACCGAGGAACAGCTTGCGCTCGGGGGTCAGGGCCATGACGACTCTCTGTCATGTTTTGACAATTGTGACAAGGTCGTGTTGTGACAAAATGGCCTTCTCTCAGCAGACTCCTGCTTTCCCAAGGGGTTTGAGGCGTCTATCGGTCACAACCACACAACAGCTACGCCTCAGTTGGAGACGAAAGACATGAGCGGCTTCGAGAGCCTGGTTCCCAATGCGCCCAAGGGCCGCTTCGACGGTATCGAGCGCCCCTACTCGGCCGCCGACGTGGCGCGCCTGCGCGGCTCCTTCCCCATCGCCCACACCCTGGCCGAACGCGGCGCCAACCGCCTGTGGAAGTCGCTGCACGAGCAGCCCTTCGTCAATTCCCTGGGCGCGGTGACCGGCAACCAGGCGATGCAGATGGTCCGCGCCGGCCTGCAAGCGATCTACCTGTCGGGCTGGCAGGTCGCCGCCGACGCCAACACCGCCTCGGCCATGTACCCCGACCAGAGCCTGTACCCGGCCAACGCCGCGCCCGAGCTCTGCCGCCGCATCAACCGCACCCTGCAGCGCGCCGACCAGATCGAACACTCCGAGGGCGGCGCCCAGCGCGACTGGTTCGTGCCGATCGTGGCCGACGCGGAAGCCGGATTCGGCGGCCCGCTGAACAGCTTCGAGATCATGAAGGCCTTCATCGAAGCCGGCGCCGCGGGCGTCCACTTCGAAGACCAGCTGGCCTCGGAAAAGAAATGCGGCCACCTGGGCGGCAAGGTCCTGATTCCGACCCAGGCGCACATCCGAAACCTGAACGCCGCGCGCCTGGCCGCCGACGTCATGGGCACGCCCACCCTGGTGGTCGCCCGCACCGACGCCGAGAGCGCCCAGCTGATCACCTCCGACATTGATGAGCGGGACCATCCCTTCATCGAGCGCGAGAGCCGCACGCCGGAAGGCTTTTTCCGCCTGAAGAAGGGCACGGGCCTGGCTCACTGCATCGCCCGCGGCCTGTCCTACGCCAAGTACTGCGACCTGATCTGGTGGGAGACCTCGCACCCGAACCTGGACGAAGCCCGCCAGTTCGCCGAAGCGGTGCACAAGGAGCACCCGGGCAAGCTGCTGGCCTACAACTGCTCGCCGTCGTTCAACTGGCGCGCCAACCTGGACGACGCGACGATCGCCAAGTTCCAGCGCGAACTGGGCGCCATGGGCTACAAGTTCCAGTTCGTGACCCTGGCCGGCTTCCACGCCATCAACCACGGCATGTTCGAGCTGGCCCGCGGCTACAAGGACCGCGGCATGGCGGCCTACTCCGAACTGCAGGACGCCGAGTTCGCCTCGGAAGCCAACGGCTACACCGCCACGCGCCACCAGCGCGAGGTCGGCACCGGCTACTTCGACGAAGTGGCCCTGGCGATCAGCGGCGGCGAGTCCTCGACCACCGCCCTGGCCGACTCCACCGAGGCGGCCCAGTTCAAGAAGGAAGCGGTTCCGGCCTAAGCCATTGCATCGGCGGCGCTCCACGGCGCCGCCGGACAGGCTGACGACCGCCTTTGGAGCGTTTGAGATGACCAAGGAACGGTTCTGGGTCGTGGGCGGCGAGTACGCCTGCGTCGGCTTCAAGCAACTGAAGGACGGCACCCAGCAGATGCTGGGCCCCTTCGAGTCCCGTGACGAAGCGGCCCGCCATTGGCGGCGCCTGTCGGCGGAGAACTCCAGCCGCGCCACCGCGCGGTTCTCCATCGCTGCTGAAAACATCAGCCTTCCGGGCTGACAAGCGTTACTGGTGGTGGCCGTGCCGCCGCCTTTTTTCTTGAAAGGCCTCTTCCCACATGACCGGGAAGAGGCCCTTCCCTTCTTTGACATTCCGGGAGCCGCTCGATGGCCGACACCGCAACCCTCGCCCCCGCCGAGGTCCTGGGCCCCGTGCAGGGCCGCGCCGCTGAGATCCTGACCCCCGAGGCGCTGGCCTTCCTGGCTGAACTTCACCGCCGCTTCGACTCCCGCCGCCGCCAGCTGCTGGCCGCCCGGCTGGAGCGCCAGAAGCGTTTCGACGCCGGCGAGAAACCCGACTTCCTGACCGAGACCGAATCCGTGCGCGAGGGGAGCTGGAAGGTCGCCCCCATCCCCGCCGATCTGCAGGATCGCCGCGTGGAGATCACCGGCCCGGTGGACCGCAAGATGATCATCAACGCCCTCAACTCAGGGGCCAAGGTGTTCATGGCCGACTTCGAGGACGCCTCCTCGCCGACCTGGGCCAACATGGTCGAGGGCCAGGTGAACCTGAAGGACCGCTGGGCCGGCAAGATCGACTTCACCGATGCCGTCACCGGCAAGATGTACGCGCTGGGCCCCAAGCCCGCCGTGTTGATGGTGCGCCCGCGCGGCTGGCACCTGCCGGAAAAGCACGTCCGCGTGGACGGCGAGGTGATGAGCGGCTCGCTGTTCGACTTCGGCCTGTATTTCTTCCACAACGTCCGCGCCCAGATCATGGCCGGCGCCACCCCCGCCTTCTACCTGCCGAAGATGGAGTCCCATCTGGAAGCGCGGCTGTGGAACGACGTCTTCGTCTTCGCCCAGAATACGCTCGGCGTCCCCAACGCGGTGATCAAGGTCACGGTGCTGATCGAGACCCTGCCCGCCGCCTTCGTGATGGACGAGATCCTGTACGAACTGCGTGACCACATGGCCGGCCTCAACTGCGGGCGCTGGGACTACATCTTCTCGTACATCAAGCGCCTGGGCAGGCAGGCCGACGCCCTGACGCCGGACCGGGCCGTGATGGGCATGGGATCGGCCTTCCTGGCCGCCTATTCCCTGAAGCTGATCCAGACCTGCCACCGCCGCGGCGCCTTCGCCATGGGCGGCATGGCGGCCCAGATCCCGGTCAAGGGCGACCCGGCCGCCAACGAGGCCGCCTTCGCCAAGGTCCGCGCCGATAAGGAGCGCGAGGCGTCCAACGGCCACGACGGCACCTGGGTGGCCCACCCGGACCTGGTCCCCATCGCCATGGAGGTCTTCAACCGCCTGATGCCGACGCCCAACCAGCTGACCAGGCTGCGCGAGGACGTGAGTGTCAGCCGCGAGGACCTGCTGAAAGTGCACGAGGGCGAGCGCACCGAACACGGCCTGCGCGAGAACATCCGCGTCGGGGTGCAGTACATCGAGGCCTGGCTGCGCGGACGCGGCGCCGTGCCGCTCTACAACCTGATGGAAGACGCCGCGACCGCCGAGATCAGCCGCGCCCAGATCTGGCAATGGATCCAGCAGAAGGCGACCCTGGCCGACGGCCGGGTGGTCACGGCGGCCCTGTTCAAGACCCTGCTGGACGAGGAGATGGCGGCGCTGAAGGCGGTGCTGCCCACCTACGAGACCGGCCGATTCGCCGAAGCCATCCAGATCTTCTCGGACATGAGCCTCGCCGACCGCTGCGAGGAGTTCCTGACCCTGCCGGCGTACGAGGCGTTGGACTGACGCCTCAGGCGGGCTCCATCGCCACTGTCCTCAAGCCGGCCTCTTCCACCTCCGCCAGCGCCCGCTCGATGACCTCGACGCCCGCGCCGGCCTTGGCCCCCTCCACCGTCAGGGTGCGACGCCAGGCGCGCGCGCCAGGTCGGCCGTGGAACAGGCCCAACATGTGCCGGGTCATGGCCGCCAGGTGGGTTCCGCGAGCCAGCTCCCGCCGCACATAGGGCAGATAGCGGACCGCCGCTTCGGCCGGACCCACGTCGGCCGCGGCTTCGCCGAAGACCCGCCGATCCACCGCCCCCAGCAGCGCCGGCTCATGGTAGGCGGCGCGGCCGAGCATCACCCCGTCCATGCCTCGCGACAGATGCTCAAGCGCCGCTTCCAGAGACGGCACGCCGCCGTTCAGCACCACGGTCAGTCCCGGACGGTCGCGCTTGAGCCGATAAACCAGATCATAGTCCAGCGGCGGGATGTCCCGGTTTTCCTTGGGCGAAAGGCCCTTGAGCCAGGCCTTGCGGGCATGGACCACGAAAGTCTCCACCCCGGCGGCGGCGCACAGGTCGACCAGGCGGAACAGGCTCTCCTCCGGCTCCTGGTCGTCGACCCCGAGCCGGCACTTCACCGTCGCGGGCACACCCACCGCGGCGCGGATCGCCGCCATGCCCTCGGCCACTAGCTCCGGCTCGCGCATCAAACAGGCGCCGAACCGGCCGCTCTGCACCCGGTCGGAGGGGCAGCCGACGTTGAGGTTGATCTCGCGGTATCCCAGGTCCTCCCCGATCCTCGCCGACGCCGCCAAGTCAGCCGGCCCGGACCCGCCCAGTTGCAACGCCACGGGATGCTCCGCCGGATCGAAAGCCATCAGCCGCGCGCGGTCGCCATGCAGCACCGCCCCGGTGGTCAGCATCTCGGTATAGAGCAGGGCGCGCCCGCTCAGCTGCCGGTGCAACATCCGGCAGTGGCGGTCCGTCCAGTCCATCATGGGCGCAACGGACAATCTATATGCTTGAAATTGCTGCACTTTTCCTGTAGTCTCAAAGAGTTGGATCGGGGCGTGTGCACTCGATTTTGCGACGCGATATGACGTTTTTCTGGCGCGTGACATGCGCGTTCGTTGGGCGCTTGAAGAAGTGGGCTAGACTTACGACATTCGGCTTGTTTCATTCACTGAGATGAAGGAACCCGCGCATCTTGCGCGCCACCTTTTGGGCGGATTCGCGGCTCGACCGACCTCACGTTCGACGGAGGCCCGTCAGCACGAACCGGAAGAGGCCGTCGACGAGATCCGGCGGCGGCAGCGCGGCGTCCGCCTTAGCATCCACCAGTAGCATCGCCAGTCCATGGACGGCCGACCAGCACGAGAGACTCGCCATCTCGAGGTCGGCGCGGTCTTCGGGTGCGAGGGCGAAGTGCCCTGAACGCGCTCCCCGCAGGATAATTCCTTCGAGAACCGCCTTTGCCTGCGCCCCAGCCAGTTCCGCTGTGGGGGGCCGCCCCACAGCGCCTTCGGCTAGCGCCGGGCCGAACATCAGTCGGTAGAGGGCCGGGTTGTCGACTGCGAAGCCAACGTAGGCCTGGGCCACCGCGACGAGCGCCTCGTCCGCCGCACTCATTTTCGCAATCGCGTCAACCATCCTTCCGCGCAGCATCTCGAAGCCCACCGCCGCGACGGCGCCGAGCAGATCGCGCTTGTCCACGAAATGGTTGTAGGGCGCGTTATGCGTGACAGCCGCGCGGCGCGCGACTTCGCGTAGCGAGAAGCTCCAGTCCTGCTCTTCCGTGACGAGCGCCAACGCCGAGTCGATCAAGGCCTGGCGCAGAGCCCCGTGGTGGTAGCGGCGCGCCTCGTGCGGGGCGGAATCCATAAGCGGCACCATAGTTCGAAATGTCGGATATTGACAGTGCCCACATAGAGGCCAATATGGACACTGACCACATTACGTGGTCCGGGGGTCAAACAGTACCGGCCAACCTCAAGGAGGCTGCCATGAACGCCCCTGTCAAAGCACCGGATGAGTTCTTGTCGTCGGCCCTCGCCAAACAGCGTGAGGCCTTCCTGCGCGAGGGTGCGCCGTCGCTCGCCAAGCGCCGCGCCGACCTCTTGAAGCTGAAGGACGCGATCCTTGCGAGGCGCAAGGAATACGAAACGGCGATCAACGCCGATGGCCCACGACGCGTTTGGCCTGCCATGGCGCCAGCGCCGGCCGCGCCGCCGGGCGCGCCTTCAGGCTACGCTCGCCCGCTGACCGCAACAGCGCGGCGGCTCGCCCAAGCAGGGCGCGCGCGACATCACGATCATAGTCCAGGGCCTCCACGGCATCGACGACCAGGTTGAGGAGCGTCGGGGAAGGCGGTCCGCCGACGGAAGGCTCTTCCCGCAGGTCTGACCGCTCCCAGCCTGTGCAGTCCAGGACGGCGTTCTCGTCATCCAACCCGCGGCTGCGCATGTCCATGGCAGGCTCCTCGTCGAATGCCCGCTGGTAAGGGGCCGTTGCGCTCTCCCCTCCGCTCAGTCCAGCACGGTGTGGCTCGCCCACGCGGGAGCATGAGCCAGCGCCAACGCGTTGGCGGGTGAGGCGTTGGCAGTAGTTGTTAGAAGCTGCGGCTGGTGTCGCGCCTACAGGCGTACGCCGCCGTCGACGGCGATCTCCGCGCCGTTGACATAGCTTGCTGCGTCCGAGACGAGAAACGCCACGACTTCCGCCACCTCCCCGGCTTGCGCCATGCGGCCGAGGGGGACCGAGCGGGCGAAGCGGGCGTTGGTCTCGACCGAATTTCCGGCCAGCATGGGGGTGTTGATCAGGCCGGGATAGACGGAGTTCACCCGGATGCCGAAGCGGGCAAGCTCGGCCGCGGCGTTGCCCGTCATGCCGCGAACCGCCCACTTGGAGGCTGCATAGGCGAACTGGCCGGGGATGTTCCTCATGCCCGAGACCGAAGAAATATTGACGATGGAGCCGGTCCCGGCCGCCCGCATCGGCTCGATCACGGCCTGCATGCCCAGGAAGACGCCGAGCTGGTTGATGCGAAAGTGCTGCTCCATTTCGGCGGCGCTGGTTTCGATCAACGGCTTGGGATTGAACATCGCCGCGTTGTTGACCAGGGCGTCGACCTTGCCGAATCGCCGCAGCGTCTCGGCGACCACCTGGGCCCAGGCAGCGCTGTCGGAAACGTCGTGCTTGAGGAAGGCGGCGCCCTCTCCAAGGTCGCCCGCCACCTGTTCGACCTGATCCTGAATGTCCGTAATCATCACCCGCGCGCCCTGAGCGACGAACAGCCTGGCTTCAGCCTCCCCCTGGCCGCCCGCCGCTCCGGTGATGATCGCCACCTTCCCACTCAGTCGATCCAAGGCCCGGCTCCCGAACTCTTACCTGGGCGAGTGCGCCACAATCGAACTGGGCGCGACACCGAGGCAACAAATACCAGATGACATCTAAAAATCAATTGGTATCCAAATGGGTGAGGCGGCGGCGCGAAGCTGCGCGCGGAGGTGAAGTCAATGAACGTTGCAAGACTGGGGCACTACGCGATCCGCACGATGGACCTGGAGGCCTCCCGACGGTTCTACACCGAGGTCATGCAGTTCAGAGTTGGGTTTCGGCCGCCGTTCGATTTCCCGGGCCTTTGGCTCTATCTAGGCGATGACGAGACGGACTTCGGTGTCGTGCACATCATCGGGATCGACCCCGGCGACCCCGATGGCCTGAACCGCTACCTCGGCGATCGACCCGCCGAGAGCCTGTCCGGGACGGGTTCCCTGGACCACATCGCCTTCCTGGCCGCCGGTTGGCGGGACATGCGCGTCCGACTTGAACGGCTCGGGCAGGACTTCATCGAGCGGACGGTCCCGTCCCTGGGCCTGCACCAGGTTTTCCTCAACGATCCATCCGGCGTGACAATTGAACTCAACTTTCCAGCCGCGGAGGCGCGGTGAGAGGCGAGCCGACTCGGCCCTCACCGCTGAATGAGGAGCTTCAGCATGCTGTCAATGACCCGGCCGGCGGGGTTGGGTTCCCCGGGGCTGCTCGGCGGACGCTGCAGGCTGAGGCCGTGTGCGAGGGCGGTCATCAACCTGGCGAGGTCGAGCGGATCCAGCGGCAGCGGTCTCGACGCCGCCTCGAAGTAGCGTTCAAGGATCTTGGCCAAAGTGCGCGTCTGCTGTTCCTGCAGGGCGTAGTAGCGCTCCGCGAAGGCGGGGCTGCGACGCGCCTGAAGCTGGAGTTCGGTCACCAGCAGCGGGCAGTCGGTCTCGCTGTCCATAGTCTCCAGCCATCGCGTCAGCGCCGCGGAAAGCTCCTCCGAGTCGAGGCCGACGATCCGTTCGAGCGCGGCCATGTCGCGCTCCATGTACTGGCGCAGCAGTTCGAGGAAGACGGCTTCCTTGCTCTCAAAGTTCGAATAGATCGCACCCTTCGAATAGCCGGCTTCGGCCGAGATCAGGTCGATCGATGCGCCCCCAAAGCCATAGCGATCGATAACCCTCTCGGCGGCGGCGAGCAGCCGCTCTCGGGTCACCGCCTGCTGTTGGGCGCGGGTCAAACGTGCCGGTCGCTGCAATCGACGAGACCTCCTGAAACTCCGTTGCCGGCCTGACTGCCATCAAATTATCTGGATGCCAATTGCAATTCAAATAACAAACCGTATCTATATACCGTCGACGCTGGAGGACGCATGAACATCCTGGTGACAGGCGCCACAGGCTACATCGGTGGCGCGGCGGCTAGGGCGCTGCGGCTGGCCGGTCATGACGTTTCCGGGTTGGCGCGATCGGAAGAGTCGGCGGCGAGGCTGGTCCAGGCGGGCTTGTCGCCCGTCATGGGCGACTTCGCCGACACCGCAAGCCTGGCGCGGGCCGTCAAACATGCCGACGTTATCGTTAGCACCGCAAGCATCGGATCGCTCAGCGGCGACGCCAACACATTCCGTCAGGACCGCGACGCGGTGCGCGGAATGCTGGCCGCTCTGGATGGCGGCGGCAAGACAGTGCTCTTCACCAGCGGCTCAGCCGTCGTCGGCACATTTGCGGGCGGCGAGGCCAGCGGCATCGTCTACGACGAGGATACAGTCCTGCCGTTGCCGGAAGCCGTGTTCGCTCCAGCCTCCGCCAATGTGGACCCGAGGGTGGTCGCGGGCTTTGGCGCGGCGATGGCCGCGCGCATCGAGACCGAGAAGGATGTCATCGGGGCTTCGGGCGTCAGAGGCATCGTCATGCGCCCCGGTCTCGTCTATGGCGGCGGCGGCAGCTACGACATCCCGGGATTGATCGCATTGGCGAGGGCGACCGGCGCCGGAGCGCACCTGGGATCGGGTGGAACGCTGCAAGGTTTCGTGCACATAGACGAACTCGCCGACCTCTACCGCCTCGCCGTGGAACGCGCGCCAGGAGCCACGGTCCTGCACGGTGTCGCCGGAGAGGTAAGCCAGCGCGACCTCGCCGCGGCGATCAGCCGCCTGATCGGCGCCGGCGGCAGGACCGCAAGCTTCAGTCTCGAGCAGATGTTCCAATCGGCCGGGTCGGTAGGCATCAGCGCCTCGGTGAACAAACGCCTCTCCGCCGATAAGACCAGAATGCTCACGGGCTGGTCCCCGGTTCGCGCCGACATCCTCGATGATGTGGCGTCTGGTTCCTACGCTTCCTGAAGCCCAAGTCGCCGTAGGCCGACAGCGCCGCGATCCTGCAGCTATCCGGCGCGCCGTCCCCGAGCCATTGCGAATCCCCAAAATCTCGCGCCCGCGGGGCTCACCGCTTGACACGTCGGGCGGGCGGAGAAAGACTAACTGAAATTTCGAAATAGTGTTCCGGTCAACGGAACATTGGACCCTGAGATGATTGATATGCTGATAGGGAGTAACGGACGCCAGCACCTGGCCGCTGAATCGCCGTTCAACGGCAATATCGAGAGCGTTTGCTTCGGCATCGCCAATATTCGTCGTGGTGAATACACGGATGATTGCGCCACGCGCGACCAGGTGACGCTGTTCGACCTGAACATCCAGAACGTCGGAGGAACTGTGATCTCAGGCCATCTCTGTTGGGCGGCGGCATGGTGACCTTGGCCACCGAAGCTGGAGTGCGCGCCGCAGCCGGAGCCGTGGGAACGCGGCCCGCGGTGATCCGCAACCGATGGGCGTCCTTCGCGGCCTTGTCCTTGATCTTCTTCGTGGTGTCGGCCGGCGCCTTTTCGTCGATCGGCGTCGTCCTGCCGTCGATGGTGCGGGAGATGCGCTGGAGTTGGCAGGAGGCCGGGGTCGGCTTCACCTACCTCGGCATCGCCTGCGGCTTTGCGAGCGTCGTTCCGGCGGTGCTCATCCGCTCGATCGGCGTCCGGGCGACGATCGCCATCGGCACGGCGATCCTCGTCGTGGGCTTCGGCCTCGAAGCGGCGACGCATTCGGTGATGACGTACCTGATTGGCACGACACTGATCGGCCTGGCCTTCGCCCTGGTCAGCACCGTTCCAGGCTCGCATGTGCTGACCGGCCTCTTCCAGCGCCGGTCGACCGTCCTCGGTACTTACTTCACCATCGGCGCCCTGGGCGGCGTCGCGGGTCCCCAGGTCTATGTGCTTGTCAACGCGGCGACCCACGGCTGGCGCGGCTATTGGGTAGTGTTCGCCGGGGCGGCTGTGCTCGCCGGGCTATTCGCCATCCTGACAAGCCCCGGCAAGAGCCAGGAGGCGCCCCACGAGGATGCGCCGCCGGAGCAGGCCAGTCCGGCCCAGATGTTCCGCGAATTGCGCGATCCGGCCGTCCGCCAGGCGCTGATGACGCCGCAGTACTATGTCATCGTGGCCGCCTATACGACCTACCTGCTGATCAACACCACCGCTCACGGCTTCGCCATCCAGCACCTGATCGAGCGTGGCGTCAGCTCGACCGCGGCGGCGGCGATGTTCTCGGTCGAAGCGCTGATCGGCGCGACGGTCTCCAGCATTGGCGGCTTGATCGGCGAGAAGGTGGCGCCCAAGACGCTGCTCATAATCGCCTTGATCGGCACCACCGTCGGCATGGCCGGCCTGGCGGAGGCGCGCGGCTTTTTGCTGATGTCCGTGTTCGCCCTGGGCCTCGGCGTCGGGTTCGGACTGTCGTTCGTGTCTTCGACGATGCTGCTGCTGCGGTACTTCGGACCACGGCCCTATCTGGAACTCTATTCGGTGATGTGCCTGCTTTCGACGGCGGCCGCGCTAGGCCCGGCCTATGGCGGGCATGTGCGCGATGTGCTGGGCGGCTTCTCGGAAGTCTTCTGGGCCTGCTGCATCGTAACGGTGGTCGTGCTCATTGCGACGATCTTCCTGAAGCCGCCGCGGCTGGAGACGCCGGCATGACCATGACTCGATCGGACACCGAAGCTCGCCTCGACGCGGATCTGCTGATCTCCGGCGCGACCATCCTCACCCTCAATGCGCGCCGGGAGGTCATCCTCGACGGAGGCCTGGCGATCCGGGGTGACCGGATCGTCGCGGTCGGCAAGCGGGCCGATCTGGAGCGGAGCGTCAGCGCCCGGCGCACGCTCGACGGTCGGCGCTTCGTTGCGGCGCCAGGCTTCGTCGATGCGCACATTCACATCACCGGCGATCCCCTCACCCGCGGTTTCGCCCGCGGCGGGCCCGACGATAGCTGGTCCGACAAGCTGATGAAGTGGGTGATCCCCATCTTTCGGACCCAGACGCCACGGGACGAGCGGCTGGCCGCCCAGTGCGCGGCGGTCGCCATGATCCGCTATGGCGTCACCTGCTTCATGGAGGCCGGTACGGTCTCGTACCTCGACGCGACCATGGAGGGCCTGGCGGCCACCGGGATCCGCGGCCGGGTCGGCGAGTGGGTGGAGGGTCGCTATGGGCCCAACGCCGAGGCCGAAGCGATCGCCATCCTGCAGAGCGAGATCGAGAGGTATCCAGACCGGGGCGGGGAGTCGCTGCTGGCAGCCTGGCCGGTGCTGGTGGGCCATTCCACCAATACTGACAACGTCTGGCGCGCGGCCAAGGCCCTGGCCGACCAGCACGGCCTCCGCGTCTCGGCGCACATGAGCCCGCGCGCCGGCGATCCCGAATGGTACCTGGCCAACACCGGCCGCCGGCCGCTGGAGCACCTGGAGGCCATCGGCGTCCTGGGGCCGAACGTCTGCCTGACCCACCTGGCAGACGTCTCCATGGGCGAGGTCGAGGTCCTGACGCGCACCGGCGTCCACGCCATCCACTGCCCCCACGCTGCGTTCCAGGGCGGCTTCGGACTTTCGCGGATCGGCCTCTATCCGGAGATGATCGAGGCGGGCGTCAACGTCATGCTGGGCACGGACGGCGTGGCCGCCGACATCCTGTCGTCCGCGCGCCTGATGGCCAGCATGTTCCGCGACGCGCGCATGGACCAGGATCTCTTTCCCCCGGGCCTGATGCTCGAGCTGGCGACCGTCAACGGCGCCATCGGCATGGGCCTGAGCGACCAGATCGGCTCGCTGGAGGTCGGCAAGAAGGCCGACATCGTCCTTCACGACACCGACCTCCCCGAATGGGGCCCGCTCTTCGACGTCCCCAGCCAGCTGGCGCTGTCCGCGCCGCCGCATGGCGTCCACAGCGTCTGGATCAATGGTGTCCAGGTCCTGGAGGCGGGTCGCAACACCCTGATCGACGAGGAAAAACTGCTCGCCGACGTGCGGGAGGCCGGCGTCGCCCTGATCGCCAGAACCCAGCTGCCGAACAGGACGTCATGGCCGGTGATCTGATGAGCGAGTTGGCCGCGCCGCCGACGGGCGCCGAATGGCGCGCCGCGATGGGGTATTTTCCGACCGGGGTGACGATCGTCACCACGTGGGAGGAAGCCGAGCCTGTAGGGTCGACCATCAACGCCTTCTGCTCGGTCTCGCTCGAACCGCCCCTGTTGTTGATCTGCCTGGACCTGAACAATCCGATCCGGCCGGCGCTCGAGCGCGCCCGCCAGTTCGGCGTCAACATCCTCAATGACGCCTGCAGCGCCGTGGCGTTGCGGTTCGCGCGCGACCCGCAGACCGAGCGCTTCAACGAATTCGTCTGGAGCGCGGAGCCCGGCGGCGCCCCCCGACTGGAGGCCGCCCCCGTGTTCGTCGACTGCGCCGTGGAGGAC
>FSUX01001111.1_pt1 | contig 13611 bp, 5 predicted proteins | sample 1637501 | NCBI WGS metagenome assembly FSUX01 (sample SAMEA3914816, study PRJEB12502) | metagenome | biome: forest; material: soil | place: USA | collected 2011-09-16 | depth 0.3 m
CGATGGTCGCGCCGGCCGCCTGCATCTCCGCGATCGCCGCGGCGGTGTCCGGCGATGGCGCGCGCCGGCCGACGAGCAGCAGATGCCGCGCGCCCTGCCGGACCAGCCAGCGCGCCGTCTCGAGACCGAGCCCGGCGAGGCCCCCGGTGACCAGGTAGGCGCCGTACGCGCGGATCGGACCGGTTTTCGGCGCGAGGCTCAGCACAACCTTGCCGACATGGCGGGTCTGCTGCAGGAAGCGGTAGGCGGCGACCGCGTCCTCAATCTCGAACACGGTCTGCGGCAGAGGCCGCAGGCGACCTTGATCGAACCAGGCCCGGACCTGGCCCAGGCCGGTCTGCGGCAGGTAGGGGTCTCGCGTGATCTCCTCGTCGATGTCGAAGGCGAAGTAGGCGACGTCCGGCCGCCGCGCCTTGGCCTCGTCGGGGCTCAGCACGCCGAGCTTGCCGATCTCCACGAACCGGCCCCCCACCTTGACAACGTCGAAACTGTGCAGCAGCGCCTCGCCGGTGAGACTGTTCAGCACCACGTCCACGCCCTCGCCGCCAGTCTCGCCAAGGATCTGGTCGCGGAAGGCGAGGTCGCGGGAGTTGAACAGGTGCTCGACGCCCTGGGCCTTCAGCACGGGCCACTTCTCGGGGCTGGCGGTGGCGTAGATCTCGGCGCCAACGGCCTGGGCCAGCTGCACGGCCGCTTGGCCGACCCCGCCGGAGGCGGCGTGGATCAGCACCCGCTCGCCCGGCTTCAGGCCCGCCAGCTGAAGGAGGCCATAATGGGCGGTCAGGAACACGGTGGGGACGGCGGCGGCAGCTTCGAAGTCGAGGCAGTCCGGCTTCAGCACCACGTCGGTCTGCGGCAGGGTCAGGAAGCTGGCCGACCCGCCAACCGCCGAGGCCATCACCGCGTCGCCGAGCTTGAGGCCGGTCACCCCCTGGCCCACCGCCGAGATCACGCCGGCGCTGTCGAAGCCCAGGCGGATGTCCTCGGCCCGCTCGATGTGCAGGGTCTGGGCGTAGTGGTCCCTGAGCATGCCCAGCGCGATCAGCACGTCGCGGAAGTTCAGCGCGGCGGCCTTGATCTCGATCTCGACTTCGCCCGGCCCCGGCGCGCGCCGCTCGGTGGGGGCGAGGCGCAGCCGCTCGGCCGAGCCGTACTCGCTGAGCTGGAGGCGGAACGCTTCGGCGGGCCGCGCCAGCCGCGCGTCGCGGTGTCGCACGAGGCGGGCCACATAGCGGGCGCCGGCCCGCCAAGCCACCTGAGTCTCGTCGGTCCCGGCGAGCAGCTCGTCGACCAGGGCGTCGAGGGCGGCTGCGGCCGGACGCGCCGGAAGGTCCGCGATGCTCGGCCGCCAGTCGGGATGCTCGAGGCCGAGGCTTCGTGCGAAGCCCCAGAGCGGCGCCTGCGCCAGGGCGGCGTCCTCGGCGGGCTCGGGTCCGTCCACGGCCGCCGCGCCGCGGGTCACGAACCACAGCCGGCCCGCAGTCTGCGCGCGCGCCATCGCTTGAGCGAGCTCGAGCGCCAGGACGGCGACGCTCCGCCCGGCCGCCGCGGGGTCGGGAAGGCCGGTGGGGTCATGCAGAACGATGATCCCGCGCCAGCGCGTGCCGCCGGCGTCGGCGAGGGCGTCGGCAGAACCGGCGAGGCCCGTCGCGGTCGCCTCCTGCCCCCGGGCGCGCAGGCGCTCGGCGATCGTCGCGCCCTGGCCCTCGGCCGCCTCGACCAGCAGCCAGGCGCCGCCAGTCTGCGGGACCGGCTCGGCGTCCAGGGCCTGGGGCTGCCAGTCGATGCGGTAGAGCCAGTCGGCCGTGCGGCGGAAGCCGCCGCGCGGCGCCTTGCGGGCCTCGAAGCCCTCGGCCTCGGCGATGACTGCGCCTTCGGCGTCGAACAGCCGAATGTCCCAGGTGAACGGCCCCACCTGGCGCGCGTGCGTCCACCACAGGTCGCCCGAACCGGCGCCGGTCGTCGTGAAGCGGCGCAGGCCGAACGGCAGCGGCGGCTCGCCGTCGTCGCCCAGCGTGGCCTCGGCGGACTGGAAGCAGGCGTCCAACAGGCCCGGATGCAGACGCCAGGCGGCCGCGTCCTCGACCTCCTGCGGCCGACGCAACCTGGCGAGGGTCTCGGCCTCGCCGCCGGACCAGATGGCGTCGATCCAGCGGAAGCGGGGGCCGAACTCGATGCCCTCGATCCCCTCGGAGAGCCACACGGGGTCGATCGGCTCCGCGCACCGCGCGCGCAGGTCGTCGAGGCTGGGTCCCGGCCGCGCGGCCGCCGCCCCGTCCCAGATCAGCCGGCCCGTGACGTGGCGAGCCGTCTCGCCAGGTTCGGCGTCCGGCTTGAAGCTGACGATCTGGAAGCTGTCGTCCGCCGCCACCACCGCCTGCACCGTCCAGGCCTCGGCGCCGGAGAACACCAGAGGGGCGACGAAGTAGACGTCCTCGAGTTGGCAAGGCGCCTCGTCCAGCGCCGCCGCGCCGTTCAGCAGGAAGGCCACATAGCTCGCGGCCGCCACCACCACCTCGCCGAATATGCGGTGGTCGACCAGCAACGGGTAGGTCGTGGTGCTCAGCTCGCCGCTGAACACGGTCTCGGCGATCAGGGGCGACCGCACCACCTGGTCCACCAGCGGGCGCGCGCCGGCGCTCGCAGCGCGACCGCCGAGGGTCGCCTTCGGCAAGGGAAAACGCTGGCGCTCGAACGGGTAGCCGGGCAGGTCGATACGCCGGCGGGGCCAGGGGGCGTCGAAGGCCCGCCAGTCGATGTCGGCGCCCGCCGCGTAGAGCGCGCCCAGGCTGTCGAGCATCTGGCGGGTGTCGTCGCGCCTTTGGCTGAGGCTTGGGAGCCAGAGCGCGTCGGATGCAGCCACGCCGTTGCGCCCCATGCCCAGCAGCACCGGCTGCGGCCCGATTTCCAGGAAGGCGTCGCTGCCGGCTAGGCGTTCGATGCCGGCCTGGAACCGCACCGCTTCGCGCACGTGGCGCACCCAGTAGCCCGGGTCGGTCACCTCGTCCGTGACCTGGGCGCCGGTCAGGTTCGAGATCAGTTCGATCCGCGGCGGCGAGAGCGGCGTGGCGCGCACCTCGGCCTCGAACGCCGCCAGCATTGGCTCCATCAGCGGCGAATGGAACGCGTGCGAGACGGTCAGCCGCCGCGTCGGCACGCCCACCGCGGCGAAGTTCGCCTCCAGCCGGGCGATCGCGGTCTGAGCGCCGGACACCACCACATCGGCGGGGGCGTTGACGGCGGCAAGCGAGACCTGAGCGCGCCAGGGCTCGATCATCGGCGCCACCACGTCCTCGCCGGCTCGTACCGCCAGCATCGCACCGTCGCGCGGCAGGGCCTGCATCAGGCGGCCGCGGGCGGCGATCAGGCGAAGTCCGTCCTCCAGGCTGAAGACCCCGGCCTGGCAAGCCGCCGCGTATTCCCCGACACTGTGGCCCATGACCGCGTCCGGCGTGACACCCCAGCTCGCCCACAGCTCGGACAGGGCGTATTCGACCGCGAACAGCGCCGGCTGGGTGTAGGCGGTCTCATGGATCGGCTGGCCTGCGGCTTCGGGGTCGGCCGGGAAGATCACCTCGTCGAGCAGGCGCCGGTCGAGGTGGGGTCGCAGCAGGGCGTCGCACGCATCAAGCGCCCGCTGGAAGACCGGCTGGGTGTCATAGAGCCCGCGGCCCATCCCGGGCCGTTGCGCGCCCTGGCCGGTGAACAGCATGGCGATGCGCGGCCGCGCGGTCGTCTTGCGCGCTCGGGCGGCGACCAGGCCCCGCTGCAGTTCGTCCATCGAGCCAGCCGCCACCGCCAGCCGGTGGTCGAAATGGCTGCGCCCGGTGTTGGTGGAGAAGCAGAGATCACCGAGGTCGGCGCCGCCCGGCAAGGCGCCGTAGCGGGCCGCGAGCTCGGTCAGAGCCTCCGTGCTCTTGGCCGACAGGGTCAGCAGATGGACCGGCCGCTCGAGGACCACGGCCTCGGTCCGCGAGGACTCGACCGGTGGGGCGGCCTCCAGCAGGACGTGGGCGTTAGTGCCGCCGAAGCCGAACGAGCTGACGCCGGCGATGCGGCGGCCGTCCGGCCACGCCGAGAGCTCAGTCACCACGCGGATCGGCAGGCGCGCCCAGTCGAGGCGTGGGTTCAGCATCTTGACGTGCAGGCTGGGCGGGATCTGCCCATGCCGCATCGCCAGCAGCACCTTGATCACCCCGCAGAGCCCGGCCGCCCACTCCAGGTGACCGACGTTGGACTTCACCGAGCCGATCAGCAGCGGAGCCGGCCGGCCCTCGTGGACCGCGCCCAGCGCCTCGACCTCGATCGGATCGCCCACCGCCGTGCCGGTGCCGTGCGCCTCGACATAGGCGACGTCGCCGGCGGTCAGGTCCGCGTCGGCCAGCGCCTGGTGGATCAGCTCCTGCTGCGCCAGGCCGCTGGGCACCGTCAGGCCGCCGGAACGGCCGTTGTGGTTGACGGCGGATCCGCAGATCACGCCCAGCACGGTGTCGCCGTCGGCGAGGGCGTCCGCCATCCGCTTCAACACCAGCACGCCGCAGCCCTCGCCACGCACATAGCCGTTGGCGGAGGCGTCGAAGGTCTTGCAGCGACCGTCCGGCGACAGCATGCGCGCCTTGCACAGGGTCACCAGCGAGTCGGGCGACATCATCAGGTTGACTCCGCCGACCAGGCCCACCTCGCTCTCGCCGCCCCGCAGGCTCTGGACCGCGAGGTGCACAGCCGCCAGTGAGGACGAGCAGGCGGTATCGATGGCCACCGACGGGCCGCGCACACCCAGGAAATAGGAGAGCCGGCCGGCCATCACCGACACGGAGCTGCCGGTTCCGTTATAGGCGTCGATCGCCCCGGTCCCCTGCATCACCTCAAGCTCGCCATAGTCGGTCGCGCCGACGCCGACGAACACACCCACCCGGCGGCTGGCGAGGCGATCCGCGGCCAGGCCCGCGTTCTCCAGCGCCTGCCAGGTCACCTCCAGCAGCAGGCGCTGCTGCGGATCCATCGACGCCGCCTCGCGCGGGGAGATGCCGAAGAAGGCCGGGCCGAACCGGTCGATCTCCTCCAGGAAGCCGCCCCAGCGGGTGTACATCTTGCCGGGCGCGTCGGGGTCGGGGTCGAAATAGGCGTCCACGTCCCAGCGGTCGGGCGGCACCTCGGTGATGGCGTCGCCGCCGCGCGCCAGGAGGTCCCAGAAGGCGGCCGGGCCGTCGGCGCCGGGAAAGCGGCAGGCCATGCCGACCACGGCGATCGGCCCCCTGCGGTCGGCCTCCAGCTCGCCCACGCGCGTCTTCAGGCCGCGGATCTCCTTGAGCGCACGGCGCAGCAGGTCAGGTTCACTCGGCGCCGCGCTCATGTCCCCTCCGCGTTGAGGTCGAGTTCGCGGGCCAGCAGCGCCGCTATCTGGTCGTCAGGCGCTTCGTCGAGCGGATCGGTCGGACGGGGCGCGACCGCCCTGACGGGCGCTTCCGGCGCTCCCTTCATCGCCCCCAGCAGGAACGCCGCGTAGGCGTCGATCGACGGGTAGTTCCAAAGCGTGGTGATCGACAGGGCCACGCCGGACATGCGCGACAGTCGCTCCTGCAGCTCCACGGTGCGCAGGGAATCGAAGCCCAGGCTCTGGAACGGCGCGTCGCGGGCGATTTCGCCCGGCTCGCACGCCAGGATCACGGCCACCTGTTCGATGATCCGGCGCGCCATCCAGTCCGCCTGCCGCGCGGGGGTTCCAGGCGGCACGTCGCGGGCTGAGGGCACGTCGTCGAACCAGGCCGCGCTGTCCATCAACTCCGGGCGCAGCACCTTGCCCAGCGGGCCGCGCGGCAGCGCCTCGCGAAACTCGATCAGCCGCGGAATCTTGAAGGGCGCCAGGCGCGTGCGGCAGTGCTGCAGCAGGTCCGCCTCGCGGCTGGCCTCGTGCGCGACGACGACGGCCTTGAGCACTGCGCCGACGCCGGGCGCCTCTACGGCGACCACGGCGGCCTCGCGCACCTGGGGATGGGCGAGCAGCACCTCCTCGACCTCGCCGAGGTCGACCTTGTGCCCGCCGACATCGACGAACGACTGCTTGCGGCCGGTCAGGACCAGTCGGCCGGCCCCGTCCAGCCGGCCGACGTCGCCGGTGTTGTAGAATCCGCCCTCGAACATCTGCGCCGTCAGCGCGGGCCGGTTATCGTAGCCGTCCGGCGGCAGGGTGGGGCTGGCCACCCAGATCTCGCCGGTCGCGCCACGCGCCTCGATTCTGACGTTCTCCAGAGGGGGCCCGAGGACGCCGAAGCGGACGTCCGCCTCCGCCCCCACGTCCATGGCGATCGAGCCGGCCTCGGTCGAGCCATACAGCGATCGGATCGGCCGGCCGGTGCGGGCCAGGAACCGCTCAAAGGTCGCCTGGCGCAGCACATCGGCGGATGACACGCACCAGGTCACGTCCGCGAACGAGGCCGCCACGTCCTCGGTCGAGCCGGCCAGGACCTCGTACTGGAAGGGCACGCCGGCGAACATGCGCACGCCTTCGTCTCGGACCAGGGCCAGCGTCCTGGCGTGACGGGCCGCGAACGGACTGTCGGCCTCAGGCTCCAGCACCAGGGTCGCACCGAGATAGGCGGCGTCGAGCAGGCCGTTGCCCAGCCCGTACGAGTGGTGCAGCGGCACGGCGCACAGGATGGTGTCGTCCGCCGTCAGACGCGTCGACTCGACGAAGTTCAGCGCCTCGTACCAGAGGTTCGATTGGGTGCAGCAGACGCGCTTGAAGGTGGCGGTCGAACCCGAGGTGTAGAGGTAGAGGGCTGCCGCACCGGCGTTCTCGTGCGCCGGAGCAGGAGGTGCGCCCTCGCCAAGGCCCTCAAAGCCGCCGTCGCGGCAGACGATCACCAGTCTCGGCGTCCGCGCCAGCCTCGCGAGGACCGTCCTGCAGACCGACGCGCCGTCCGCGTCGCAGATCACTACCCTGGGGCCGGCGTCGGTCAGCACCCGCTCGATCTCGGGCGCCGTCGCCCGTGAGCTGACCGTCGCCACGATCGCGCCCAGCCGCTGGGCGGCGAAGAAGGCGACCACGTACGCAGGACGATTGGGCAGGACCAGGCCGAGGCGGTCGCCAGCCGCCAGGCCGAGGGCCGCCAGGCCGGACGCGACCCGCTCCATCTGTGCGGCCAGGTCCGCGTAGGTCACGCGCTCGTCGCCCCAGACCACCGCGGTCTTGCCGGGCGTCGCCGAGGCGGCGCGGGTGATGAGGCCGCTCAGCAACCGCATGGGGCCGGTATTGTTGGCGTGGCGCGCCAGACCATGACCTCAGCCGATCTCGGCGAAGAGGGTCTCGTAGTACCGGCGCTGAAAGTCGGCGAAGGCTTCCAGGCCGGCCATGATCCGGTCGGCCATCCGCGGAGCGTCCGCGCGATCGCGGTAGAGGGCGAGGGCCTCGCGCACCGCTTCGAGACCTGCGCGATAGTGGCCGATCTCGACCACCGTGTGCAGCGACAGCCACAGATAGTCGTCCGCGCCGTCCCGGCCGTGCTTAAGGGCCTCGACCAGCACCGGATGGCGCTGGCACAGGCACTGATCGACCAGGTTGAACTCCTCGTTGGCGAAGAACTCGAGGCCGACGTGGAAGCCGAGCGCCTGGAACAGATCCTCCGAGCTGGGCGCCGCGAAGAACTTCGACCGCGCCTCGGCGATCAACCTTGTAATCTGGGAGGACGGAGGATGGTGCGCTTCGAAGGCGGCCGCGCCTTTCCCGGTGAACCCCAGGGCTCCCCGAAAGAACACCTGCGACAGGTGCTGGTGCACCATGTTGCGACCGGGGGTCATGCGGTACTCGTCGTTGGCCGCCTCGGCCACGAATGCGGCGATGCGAGCGTTGCGCTGACCGAGGAAGCCGGTCGGCGCGTCGGGATCGACAAAGACGTCCGGCGTCAGGTGGATCAGGCCGGCGAGGTAGGGCACCCGGGCCGCCAGCGCGTCGTTGAAGATCAGGAACCGATGCAGGAACAGCAGCAGCCGGTCGGGCTCGTCGAGCGCCCTAAGCTTCGCCTCAAGGAAGGCGTTGTTCGGCGCTGTGCGGATGAACGACTCGATCCGGGCGCTCAGATCGAGAACGTGTTGCGACTCAATCTCAAGATCAGGGATGTTGTTCGCGGCTTCAACAGATTGCATTGCCGTCTCCCGTCCGACGGAGACCTTGAATACTGAGTCAATGTCCTGTCAACTCGCTCAAAGGCCAGCGGTGGGTGCGTTGCACCTAATGTCATACAGTGAAGTCTGTTGATTGAGACGATTTCTCGAATTCGCCTGGCTGAACCGGGTGCGCGCGAGGCCGCTTCGCCCTTGTCTCGCGCCTCCGAGACGAGATCACAGTCGCCCTCAAGGCGTGCCTCGATTTCAGACGCGCGCCGCCTTGATCAACTCACCCCCGCGCAGCAACCGCACAGCACGGCGGATGTCCGGCTGAAGCACCCGGTCCCGCGTCAGGGGCTCGATCCCGGCCTCTCGCAAGGCGGCGTAGGCCGCACCCACGCCGTGCCCAAGGCGCAGCTCGCCGCAGCCGGGCTTGGCCCTCTGCAGCCAGATCGCCTGGGCCGCGCAGATCAGCTCTAGCGCCACCACCTGCTCGGCGTTGCGCATGATGGCCCGCGCATGCAGGGCCGCGTTCAGGCTCATGCTGACGTGGTCTTCCTGATTGCCCGAGCTGGGGATGGTGTCGACGCTGTCGGGGTGGGCCAGCACCTTGCAGTCGGAGACCAGGGCCGCGGCGGTGGCCTGCAGCATCATCAGGCCGGCGTTGAGGCCCGCCGTACGCGCCGGCTCGTCGATCAGGAACGGTGGCAGCCCATCCGCCTTGCCGGGACGCAGGTCGTTCAGCATGAACATCCGCCGGTCCGACAGGCTGGCGACCTCGGTCAGGGCGATGCCCAGGAAATCCATGGCCATGGCGATCGGCTCGCCGTGGAAATTGCCGCCTGAGACCGTCTTGTAGTCGCGCGGCAGGTCCAGAAAAATCAGCGGATTGTCGGTGGCGGCATTGGCGTCCATCTCCACCCAGCGGCGCGCCAGGTCGAGCGTGTCGGCCACCGTCCCCAGCACCTGCGGCGCACAGCGCACCGAGTAGGGGTCCTGCGGCGGAACCCGGGCCGGATTGACGCCGAAATCACCGGGGTCGAGCAGTTGGCTGCCCTCGACATAGGTCAGCACCCGCGCCGCGACCTGCCCGGCGTTGTCGTGACCGCGCGCGGCATGCAGCTGCGGGAAGAACGGGTCGCGGAAGCCGCGGCTGCCCTCCAGTGTCATCGCCAGGGCCAGTTCGGCGTGGTCCAGCAGGTTGCGCGCGTCGGCCGCCACCAGCGCCGCGATGGCCGCCGAGACCGTGGCGCCATTGAGCAGCGCCAGCGCCTCCTTGGGCCCCAGTGCGAGCTTGCCGCCGACCGTCGCCATCGCCTCCGCGCCCGCCACTCGCCGCCAGAGCTTCTGGGCGCCGGTGGCGTAGTCCTCGGTGAGGTGCAGCGGGCCGTCGCCGCCGTCGCCGCCGTCGGCAGGCATGAAGGCCTCCCCGTCGGCGGCGTCCAGCCCGGGGTCCTCTTCGCCGGGGCCGGGCGACGGCGGGCTGGTCATGGCCAGCGCCAGGTGCGCCAGCGGCGCCAGGTCGCCGCTGGCGCCCAGCGACCCCTGCTCGGGCATGGCGGGATAGACTCCGGCGTTCAGCATCCGCGCCAGGGTCTCGATCACCACCGGCCGCACGCCGGAGTGGCCCTGGGCCAGCGACTGGGCGCGCAGGAGCAGCACCGCGCGCACTGTCTCTTCGTCGAAGAACGGGCCGACCCCGACCGAATGGCTGGCGATCAGGTTGCGCCCAAGCAGCTCGGCGAGGTAGCGATTGTCCAGGGCGCTCTTGCCCGCCTGGGCGCCGAATCCGGTGTTGACGCCGTAATAGGCCTCTGGCCGGTCGCCGCCAGCATTCGCCTGCTCGATGCCGTCGATCGTCTGAGCCACCCAGGCCGCCGTCGCCTCGACCCGCGCACGCGCAGCGCCGTCCCCGAACTCCACCGGCCCATGCGCCCGCGCCACACGCACGACATCCTCGACCGAGAGCCGCCCAGCGCCGAGTTCGCAAACATCGTGCGGTTGGTCAGGAGGCATGGGCAGATCGACTCCGGTGGGCCGCCCGAGCCTACAGGGTCACTGCGTCGCGAGGCGAGCCATAGCGTTCACTCGCGGGCGCCAGCGAACAGGCGCGGATAATAATCCAGCACGGGCTCGAAGGTCGGGTTTCGGCGCAGGTTCGAATGTCTGCCAATGGCGCATCTGAGAACATATTGCCGATTGCACGACATCACCCGCAGTTCACGCCGCCGGCGTCGACCGAGAGACCGGCGGGGCGCGGCGGACGACGGCGCGGGCGGACCTGGTGTTCCGCGCCTGGGCGCGATCGGATTGCATTGCCGCGCCGAAGCGGTCGCTGCGGAGAACTATGCCTGCGCTGGGGCCTTCAAAAGCTCGTTTTCAGCCAGCTTGAAAGCGGACTCTGCCGACATCCGATAGCGACCCGCTTCGTTCCCCGACGGCGCCCGATGTGGGCGAAACATATCTACGACCGGGTACCGACCCTGCGACTCTGATGGGCGTCGGCGGAGATCTGGCGGGGTCAAGGACGGGCCGATTTTGACGCCTCGAACCCGGCAGGCTAGCTTCGCCGGCGACGTGGGCCGAGGGGCGGGCCGTCGGGGACCTGTCCTTTCAACAACGAGCCTGTGATTGGGATGAACATGCTGGCGCGCCCCGCCTTCTTGCTGATGGTCGCCGTCGCGGTCTTCGCCACGGGCGCCGCCGCCCAGATCAGCCCGTTCCAAACCCGTTTCAACGCGGAGCTTACCCAGCATGGCGTGGTCGGCGGCGGCTTCGCCTTCGTTCACGGCCCAGCGCCGGCGACACAGGTCTTCTTCGGCCGCCAGCGCCAGGACGGCGGCCCGCCGGTGGACGCGCAGACCGCCTATAACTGGGCCTCGATCACCAAGACCTTCACCGCCATCGCCATCCTGCAACTGCGTGACCGTGGGCTCCTGTCACTCGACGATCCCGCCGTGCGCTATGTGCCTGAGCTGGGTCGGGTGCACGACGCCTTCGGCCCGATAGATCAGGTCACCATTCGCGATCTGTTGACCCACAGCGGCGGCTTTCGAAATCCGACCTGGCCCTGGGATTGCGACGACGGGGACAATTGCGACTGGCAGCCCTTCGAACCCACCCAGTGGAGCCAGGTCGCGGCCATGCTGCCCTATACCCACGTCGCGTTCGCGCCGGGCAGTCGCTGGAGCTATTCCAATCCGGGCTATGTGTTTCTGGGCCAGATCATCGAGCGTCTCAGCGGCGATGACTTCGAGGTCTATGTCGACAAGAACATCCTGAAGCCCCTGGACATGCGCGAAAGCTATTTCGACCGGGCGCCCTACTTTCTCGAGGAGCACGTCTCAGCCAGCTATCTGCGCGCCGGGACCACCCTGACCCCGCAGCCGTTCAACTACGACACCGGGATCACCACGTCGAACAGCGGGCTGAAGGCGCCCATTCCGGACATGGTCAAGTATCTGCGCTTCCTGATCGGCGACCCCGCGAACCCGCGCTATGAGGTGGTGCTCAGGCGCCGTTCCCTGGAAGAGATGTGGACCGGCCTCCTGCCCGTCGAGGAGCCCGGCCAACCGCCGACAGCCTATACCGCGGGCAAGCCGAAGATGGGCCTGGGCTTCTTTGTGCTCGAGGCTGGCGGGCGCCGCTACATCTATCACGACGGCGATCAGGCCGGATTCTCCGCCGAACTTCTGCTCGACCCCGCCGGACACAGCGCCGCCATCCTGGCGGTCAACACCACCGACACCGGCGCCCCCTTGGCGACGCCTGGCCTGCATCCCCAGTCCAACACCGAGCCCGACCCCACCACCGATCTGCGCCTGGCGCTCCGCGCGGTGCTCATCCAGACCATTTTCCCAGCCTACGTGAAGCCGCATTGAGGGGGGAGAGCCCAACCCTCGCCGATGGAACCAGGCGTTGGCAGGACCGAAGGCGCTCTTCTGAGCGGTACGCCCAGGCCGCCAGATAGGCGCCCCCAGGCGCGGACACGGCCGACCCGGCGGGCTCACGCCCCCCGGCGATGGGCGGGTCACTGCAGGGTTTGCAGCGTGCGGGCGCGGTATTCGCTTGGCGTCTGGCCGGTGAACCTATGGAAGGTGCGGGTGAAGTCGCTCTGGCTCGCGAAGCCCAACTGCTCGGCGATCAGCGCCACTGTCAGGTCGGACTGCTCGAGCATCTGCTGGGCCCGGTCGAGACGCGCCTTCACCACATATTGGTGCGGCGAGACCCCGACGGCCTTCTTGAACACCCGGCAGAAGTGGTGGACCGAGACCCCGGCGTGATCGGCCAATTGCGCCAGGGAATGGTCCGCCTCGGGCTGGGACAGGATTTCCTTGAGAATCTTGTGGATGCGGTGGGCGGAGAAGGCCGACTTCGGAATGTCCGCCGCCGGCGCCGTCGCCCCTGCCCGCAATACATGGGCCTTCAGGGCCGTGGCCAGGGCGCCGACATAGGCGTCCCGTTCGGGCGAGCGCGGGGCGTAGATCTCCGCCAGCACCTGCTTGGTCAGCGCCACCCCGAGCGGATCGGAGAAAGCGAATTTCAGCCGGGTCAGCTGCTCCAGGGGTTGGGCGGACTGGAGCTCGGCGGTCGACACGCTGAGGGTGACCACGTCGAGTTCGCCGTCCACGAGCCATCCGGTCGCCTGGCCCGAGGGCACGATGGTGGCGCAGCCGGGCACCGACCAGGTCTCGCTCCAGCCGTCGCGGTCCCAGTGCCTGACATTCGGCTTGCCGGCGATGTGGACGACGAACAGCGGGTCCGGCAGGGCGGGCAGGCTGTAGGAGCCCACGAACTGCCGCCAGCGGCTGAGCACGAAACCGTCGTTGGCCGAGCCGATCTGCGCATCGGGCGTGCGGCCCAGCACGTCGGATATGATCGCCTCGCTGGTCCAGGGAGAGCGGGTCATGGCCTCCTCCTCAAGCCGGTTCGAGCCGGACTTGAACATCTTTCAGCCCGTTGATGAAGTTGGACCTGAAACGCCGCGGCGTCGCCAGCAACTCGAAGCGGCGCACCCGCTCGGCCAGGACCTGGAACACCACCCGCAGCTGCATCTCCGCCAGGCGCGAGCCGACGCAGACATGCTGGCCGGTCCCGAAGCCGATGTGCCGGATGTCGCCGCGATCCAGATCGAAGCGGTCCGGGTCGGAGAACACCGCCTCGTCCCGGTTGCCGGAGGCGTACCACAGCACCACCTTGTCGCCCTTGCGGATCGCCTGGCCGCGGATCTCGGTGTCCGCCGTGGCGGTCCGGCGCATGTGCATCACCGGCGTCGCGTGCCGCACCATCTCGCGCACGGCGATCTTGACGGTCTCGGGGGCGGCGCGCAGCCGCGCCCATTGGTTGGGATCGGCGGCCAGCGACACCACGGTGTGGCTGATCGAGTTGCGCGTGGTCTCGTTGCCGCCCACCAGCACCAGGATCATGTTCCCCAGGAAGTCGCGGAAGCTCATCGGCTCATCGTCCACCACCGCATTGGCGAGCATCGAGGCGATATCGTCGGTGGGC
>FSUX01001883.1_pt1 | contig 13602 bp, 8 predicted proteins | sample 1637501 | NCBI WGS metagenome assembly FSUX01 (sample SAMEA3914816, study PRJEB12502) | metagenome | biome: forest; material: soil | place: USA | collected 2011-09-16 | depth 0.3 m
GAACAGCACGTCCTTCTTGGACCGGAACGGCGTCTTGAAGTGCTGGCCGATGAGTAGCGCGGCGAAACCGCTGCAATCGACGAACAGGTCTGCGGCCAGGGGCTGTCCCGACTTGGTGTCCAGCCGGACGATGTCGCCGGCCTCGTCGGACTGCACGCCGACGATCTCGTCATAGACGTGCGTGACGCCCAGCTTGCCGACGCAGTGGTCGCGCAGCACCACGGCGAACCGCCCTGCGTTCAGGTGATAGGCGTAGTTAGCCGCGCCGGCATATTCGGGGGTGGTGATCTGTTTCGGGGCCAGGCCGTGGCGGCAGAGCTCGGACTGGAAGCAGACGGACTCGGCGAAGGTCCGTCCGTCCCCGGCCTCCAGCCAATAGGGCGCCAGGTCGTCCTCGCCATATCCCGCCGGCGCGGTGAAGGGGTGCAGATAGCTGTGCGCATCTGTGCCATCTACCCATCCGCGAAAGGTCGAGCCCTGCTTGAAGGCGGCTTCGCACTCGCGGATGAAATCGGTCTCCGACAGGCCGATCTGCTTCAGGGTGGTGCGCATGGTCGGCCACGTGCCCTCCCCCACCCCGATGGAGGCGTGATCGGGCGATTCCACCAGGGAGATGCTGATCCCCGCCTCGCCACGGCGCGGGAAACGCGCGGCCAGCAGCCCGGCTGTGATCCATCCCGCGGTGCCCCCGCCGACAATGACGATCTTCCTGATGGGTTTGTTCATTCTGGAATCCGCTTCCGGTTTGCGAGGCGCCGCTCAGCCGCCGCTGAGCCTCAGGTTCCGTTCGGCCACCATGCCCGCGATGTGCGCCAGCGACGCGATCTGGACATAGGCCCATTCGAGATATCCGAGATCGCGCAGCGCGATCAGGTCGGCGGCCGGCAAGGCGTGGAGCCGTTCCGGATTGATCGAATAGAGGCCCTGCAGCTTCAGCTCGCCGCCATCCACGAACTCCACCTCCACATGCAGCGACTCGATCAGCCCGAGGCTCGCGAGCCTGGCGGGAAAATCGAAAGCGGCCGGGGCGCCATCCACCAGCGCCGCGAGCACGCCGGCGATCCGCTTCAGGTAGTCGGTGGCCTCGCCATCGTCGCGGAACAGCCGCTCTCCCGCCGCTTCGCCCACGCGCGGGCTCTCCAGATCGATCGTCACGGCCAGGCCGCCGGCGCTGACCTCGCCCGCCGCCGCACGCGCCGTGCTGACGCGGAATGGCTGCCTCTGGACCTGCAGGGGCACATAGGCCGCCGTCCAGACCTGGTCGCGTAGAAACAGGTTCTCGTCGTTGGAGAACCCGAGAAGGGCGCCCGGCTCGAACTGGCCGGTCTCGCCGTTCTTGCGGAAGAAGATGGGATAGTGCGCCACCAACCGCGCATATTCGCGCGGGACCACCGCCACCATGCCCACCTGGTTCCCGAGCCGGGCGGAAGGTGTCGAGTCGACGCGGAGCCCCCTGTGCGCGAGGCTGTCCAGCACCACCCAGTTCGGCGTCATGATCGATCTCGCAAAGCATCAAAGGCGCATAGATGCCCTTCAATCTGCATCCGTTTGACTATATGGCTCATCGGTAACGCCCCGACTTTCCAATACATCCAGACTTCGAACTCATATACTCAGCCTTCACTGAAGCCGATCCATCACTCATTAGCCGATATCGCCGGTCTATGAAGGTATTTTCGCCTATGAGAATTGAACATCCAGCGTCGATTGCGATAGTTATACCTGATCGCGATTGTCACCGATAATCGCCCCAGCCGACCAGAACGTGGATTTGCGAGACGCGCATGCAGGAGATCCGGGAATGGCGCGAGGTGGACGCCGAGACGTTCTGGCGCGACATCAAGCCCCTGGGCGAACCGGCCGTGCTCCGGGGCAAGGTCGGCCATTGGCCGGTCGTCGACGCAGGGCGGCGCGGCCCCCAGGCGCTGGCCGACTATCTGCGCCCGTTCCACACCCGAATTCCCGCACCCTTCTTCGAAGGCCCGCCCGAGATCGGCGGGCGGTTCTTCTACGACGCGGCCATGACCGGGTTCAATTTCCAGGCCCGGCGTGAGGTCCTGGACAAGGCGCTCGATCGGCTGCTCCGGCATCTGGACGATCCCTCCCCGCCGGCCATGTATGCCGGCTCCCTCTCGATCCCGATCTTCCTTCCGGGCTTCGCGGCGCTCAATCCGCTCGGCGTCTTCGAGCCCGAGGTGAGCGTCATCGAGTCGGCCTGGCTGGGCAATCGCACGGTGATCGCCGCCCATTTCGACAGCACCGAGAACATCGCCTGCGTGGCGGGCGGCCGGCGCCGGTTCACGGTCTTTCCCGCGGATCAGGTGCGCAACCTCTATATGGGCCCGATCGACCTCACGCCGGCCGGCCAGCCCATCAGCCTGGTGGATATCCGTAACCCGGACTTCGCCCGCCACCCGCGCTACGCCGAGGCCCAGGCGACGGGCCAGGTCGCGGAGCTCGAACCTGGCGACGCCATCTATATCCCCGCCCTCTGGTGGCACAGCGTCGAGGCGCTCGAACCGCTCAACCTGCTGATCAATTACTGGTGGCGCGACACACCGGCCCACCTGGGTTCCCCCATGGACGCCCTGCTGGCGGCGGCGCTCAGCCTGAAGGACCTGCCGCCGCATCATCGCCGGGGTTGGAAAGCGCTGTTCGACCATCTGATCTTTCAGGAGGACGGGCCTCCCCTGACTCACCTTTCGGCTGAGGTCCAAGGCCTGCTCGGAACCCTGACGCCGGATCGGGCGGCCCGGATCCGGGCGATCCTGACCCGGAACCTCGCCCGCTGACCACCCGGGAGACGAAGAAACCGCCCCCGTCGCCGGAGGCGGTTTCTCCCGAGATCGGCTGTCCTAGAACTTGTAGCGGAAACCGACCTGGTACCGCGCCGAGCCTTCCACCCCATCGATGAACTGTTCGGGATAGCGGCCATAGACCCGCTGCGACTCCGAGGTCAGGTTGACCCCGTCGACGAACACCGAGGCATGGTCGCCGAGCTGATAGCTGGCGCTCATGTCGAGCTGGCCATAGCCCTCCACGGTCTGCGGCTCGTTGACCGACTGGCCCTGGCTGAGGGCCGACAGGAAGTGGGAACGATAGGTGTAGGCCACCCGCGCCTGGAGGCCGTGCTGTTCGTAGAACCCGACGAGGTTGTACGAATTGCTGAGCCCCGGCAGGGCGAACTGGCTGCCGATCTCCAGGCCGCTGAACTTGGCGCCGCCCATGGGCAGCGACATGTTGGCTTCAACACCGAAGCCGGTGTCGCCGAAGATGTGCTGCACCGCCACCTCGATGCCGTGGATCTCCGTGGAATTGGCGTTGCTCGGCGCGGTGATGTCCCATTCCACCAGCGGGTCGCCGGGCTGGCCGACGAACGAGGTCTTGCCGGTGTCCTTCATCATCTGGGCGAAGATGTTCGCCGCCGTGGTCGGCTGCCCCGCGGCCTGCAGCTCCGCCGTGGCCTTCTTGGCGACCGCCCCGTTCAGCGGGTCGGTCAGCCCGAACACCGGGCCCTTGGTGGTGGTCTGGGTCAGGAAGTTGGAGACGTGCTTGCTGAACAGGTTGACCGACAGATAGCTGTCCTTGGCGTAGTACCACTCGACGCTGAAATCGAAGTTGTTCGATTCATAGGGCAGCAGCCCCGGATTGCCGGCGATCACGGTCCGCGCGCCGGGCTTCGGCGTCGAACTCACCGACTGGGTGCCCACCATGGAGGCGAGGTCGGAGCGGGTGATCGTCTTGCTGTAGGACGCGCGGAGCAGAACGTCGGGAAGCACCTGCAGGCTGGTGTCGATGCTCGGCAGGAACTCGTTATAGGACTTGCCCACATGGCTGAAGGTGGGGTTCGCGGCGAACAGGGTGTGGAACTCCGTCGGATTGTCCCATGACACCGCGGTGGGCAGCTGTTGCAGGCTGCGGGCGACCACCTGGGTGCGCTCGTAGCGGATCCCGGCCAGGGCCCGGAACCGCATGCCGTTGAAGTCGGTGTCGAAGTCCGCCACGCCATAGGCCGAGCCGGTCTCTTCCGAGATGTTGTGGTCGGTATTGGGCATGCTGGGCACGACGAAGCTGTAATTGTACTTCGCCTTGGTGGCCGCCACCGCATCCGCCACGTTGAAGGTGAAGAAGTACGGGATCTGGATCCCGCAGCCGCCGCCCGAGAAGCTGTTCAGGATGCTGCAGCTGGAGACCTTGTGGAACGCGCTCGCGGGGATCAGCCCGTTGCTGGCCGGGTCGTAGAAGCCGGTGCCGTAGAAGCTGGTGTAGGAGATCGCCTCCGTGGTCATCTTCTTGTACTGAACGCCGACCTTCAGGCTCTTCAGACCGCTGTCGCTGTTGTTGCGCCACAGCCCGTCCAGCCGCACCTCGTCGATGGTGGTGCTGAAGGTCTGGTTGTTGGCCTGGGCGAACAGCGGCGAGATCGTCGAGGTGTCGAGCGTGGCCAGGGTGTAGGGCGGCTTGAAGGCCCAGGTGGTGGTCGGGATGTCGCCGTTGCCCACCGCGAAGGTCTTGGTCAGCGAGATGTTGGGGTTCTGGCCGACGATGAAGAAGTCGTTGTTCCCGCCCTTGTCGCCACCGGAGTCCATGGTGGAATGGTGGCCGTCCAGGGTGAGCGTGATGTTGTCGGCGGCGTCCCACTTGACGTTCAGGCCGGCCGACTCGCCCTCGTTGCGGAAATGGTTGGCGGCGGAGAAGTAGGAGAGGTCGCTCCCCGCGTCGACCAGGTTGGTGACCGTGCCGTGGCTGTTGATCGTGGCGCTGGTGAGGTCGCCGCCATAGCCGAACCAGGCGCCGGAGGAATGCCGCTGCTCGCTGTCCTTGAACAGGGTGTAGGTGTAGTCGGCGGTCGCCACCAGGGAATCGGTGGGCCGGAATTGCAGCACCGCCTGGCCGTTGAGGCGCTTGCGCTGGTTGTCGTTGAAGCCCCAGCCCTCGCTCTGCGGCGCCCAGTTGTGACCGCCGGGATTCTTGTTGGTGCTGGTCACGCCCGGCGTGCCCGCCGGGATCTGGTCTTCCAGCCAGCCGCCGATGGTGGCTTCTTCCAGGCGGCTGTTCCGCTCGGAATAGGAGCCGTTGAGCAGGAAGCCGATCTTCCCGTCCAGGAAGGTGTTGCTGAACAGGCCGGAGATTTCCGGGGTCACCGAGGGGCCCACCTTGCTGGAGGTGTCGTCGGTGGCCTTGACCTGAAGAGCGGCCCGCATCGAGCCATAGTCGAACGGGCGGGCGGTGGTGATGTCGATGGTGGAGCCGATGCCGCCGCTGGGCACGTCCGCCCGGCCGGTCTTGTAGACCGCGATGCCGGAGATGCCGTCCGCCGAGATGTTGGCGAAATCGAAGGAACGGGTGGAGGACTGGGTGTTGGTGCTGACGCCGCCCGGCATGGAGCGGCCGTTCAGGGTGACCAGATTATATTCCGGACCGAAGCCGCGCACGATCACCCGCGCGCCTTCGTTGTTCATCCGGTCGATCGTCACCCCGGGGATGCGCTGGATCGATTCCGCCAGGTTGGTGTCGGGGAACTTGCCGATGTCCTCGGCCGTGATGGCGTCGACCACGCCGGCCGCGTCGCGCTTGATGGCCTCCGACGACCGCAGCGACTCGCGCAGGCCGACGACGACGACTTCCGCGACTTCCGAAGCATTTGTCTTGGCCGCCGCTTCCGCGGCATGTGCGGCTGGGCCGCCGGTCGTGATCGCGGCGATCAGCGCGAGCGGTGACACGGTCCCTATGAACCTGTTCCTCATGAATCCCTCCCTGCGCGCAGCTCGATTCACCGTCTGCGACTTGCACAGCATGATTGCCTCAACTATGACAACGTTGTCAAGGCGACTTCAGCGCGGACTTCAGTTGTCGGCGTCAGGGTCGATAGTGATGGGTATAATATAACAGCCGTGATGCGCGGGCTCTTAAGTCAGAGCGGGCGATGGATGGCAGTTGACATAAAACATAGGGCGGAATCGAAGATGACCTGGCAAGACTGGCGCGCGCCAACACTGGCTCTATTGCTCGCGACGACCGCGCCGAACCTCGCCGCCGCCAAACCGCCGGCGCGCCCGTGGATGAACACCTCCCTGAGCGCGGACCAGCGCGCGGCCCTGGTGGTCGGGAAGATGACCCAGGCCGAAAAACTGGGCCTGGTGATCGGCGCCTTCGGTCGGACCCAGCCCGGCCAGTACACGCCGCCCCGCGCCGCGCGCGCCAATTCCGCCGGCTACGTGCCGGGCATCCCGCGGCTCGGAATCCCACCCCTGTGGGAGACCGACGCCGGCATGGGCGTGGCCACCCAGCGCACCAGCGGCAAGGTCCGCGAACGCACCTCCCTCCCCTCCGGGCTCGCCACCGCGGCCACCTGGAACCCCGCGCTCGCCTACCGGGGCGGCGCGATGATCGGCGCCGAAGCGCGCGATTCGGGCTTCAACGTGCTCCTGGCCGGCGGCGCCAACCTGGCTCGGGAGCCGCGCAACGGCCGCAACTTCGAATATGCCGGCGAGGATCCCCTGCTGGCTGGCGTGATGGTCGGCGCCCAGATCCGCGGCGCCCAGTCCAACCACATCGTCGCCACCGCCAAGCACTTCGCGGTCAATGACCAGGAGAACGGCCGCAATTTCCTGAGCTCGGAGATCGGCGACGCGGAGGCCCGGACCTCGGACCTGATGGCCTTCCAGATCGCCGTCGAACAAGGCGATCCGGGATCGGTGATGTGCGCCTACAACCGGGTGAACACGGCCTATGCCTGCGAGAACGACTATCTCCTGAATCAGGTGCTGAAGCGGGACTGGGGCTTCAAGGGCTGGGTGATGTCGGACTGGGGCGCGGTGCACTCCACGGTCCAGGCCGCCAATGGCGGGCTCGACCAGGAATCGGCCGCATCCTTCGACACCTCGCCGTTCTTCGGCGACGCGCTGAAACAGGCCGTGGCCGACGGCAAGGTCTCCCAGGCCCGCCTCGACGACATGGCCCGCCGCATCGTGCGCGGCCTGTTCGCCAAGGGGGTGATCGACCATCCCGTGGCGATCCGGCCGATCGACTTCGCCGCCCATGCGGCCGTCACCCAGGCCGACGCCGAAGAGGCCATGGTGCTGCTCAAGAACGACGGCGCCCTGCTGCCGCTCTCCGCGACCGCCCGCCGGATCGCCGTGATCGGATCACACGCCGACGTGGGGGTGCTGTCCGGCGGCGGCTCCTCCCAGGTCTATGCCGTGGGCGGCGTGGGCGGCATGGCCGTGCCCGGCCTCGGGCCCAACGATTTTCCGGGCCCGCTGGTCTATCACCCGTCCTCGCCCCTGAAGGCGATCCGCGCCCAGGCGCCTCGCGCCGACGTCGCCTATGCGGACGGAACCGATCCCCAGGCGGCTGCGGCGCTCGCCGCCCACAGCGACATCGCGGTCGTCTTCGTCAATGTCTGGTCGGCCGAATCGCTCGATTCGCCCCTCGGTCTGCCCGATGGCCAGGACGCCCTGGTCGCGGCGGTGGCCAAGGCCAATCCCCATACCGTCGTCGTCCTGGAGACCGGCGGCCCCGTCCTGATGCCGTGGCTCGACCAGGTGGGCGCGGTGCTGGAGGCCTGGTATCCGGGCACCCGCGGCGGCGAGGCCATCGCCAGGGTGCTGTTCGGAGAGGTCGCCCCCTCGGGACGGCTGCCGATCTCCTTCCCCAGGAGCGAGGACCAGTTGCCGCGGCCGCGCCTCGACGGCGACCCCAAGGCGCCCAACCAGATGTTCGACGTGCAATATTCCGAAGGCGCAGCGGTGGGCTACAAGTGGTTCGATCGCCAGAAGCTCGAGCCCTTGTTCCCGTTCGGCTACGGCCTCTCCTACACACGGTTCGCCTATGACGGCCTGCAGGCCCGCGCCGCGGGCGACGCCGTCACCATCGGCTTCGACGTCAAGAACCTCGGCGATCGGGCCGGCAAGGACACGCCGCAGGTCTATATCGGGCCCAAGGCCGGCGGCTGGGAAGCGCCGCGACGGCTGGTGGGGTGGCAAAAGGTCGACCTCGCGCCGGGCAGGACGCAGCACGTCATCCTCACCGTCGACCCGCGGCTGCTGGCGACCTACGACCCCGCCACGCGGACCTGGCGCATCGCGCCGGGCGATTACGAGATTTCCCTGGGGGCGTCGTCGCGCAGCCTGACCTCGCACGCCACGGTGAGCCTCGCCGCCCGGACCCTGCCGGTCGGCCCGTCCGGCAAGTAGCGCGGATCAGCCCATCCGGCCTGAGGAGCCGCGCACGATCAGGTCGAACGGCAAGAGACGTCGAGACGTCGCCGACTTGTCCCCCTCGGCGCTGGCGGTGATCAGGATATCCGCCGCGCACTCCGCCATTTCCGAGGTCGGCTGGCGCACGGCGGTCAAGGGCGGGACACTGAACCGGACCCCGGGCGAGTCGTCGAAGCTGACGATCGACAGGGCCTCCGGCACCGGTATCCCGAGCCGTTGCGCTACGTGCAGCGCCGCCAGCGCCATTTCGTCATTGCTGGCCATGATCGCCGTCGGGCGATCCTCCAGGGCCAGCAGGGCCTCGGCCGCGGCGAGGCCCGAGTCGTAGGTGAAATCGCCAGGCTGCTGCCAGGCCTCGTGCCGGTTGATCCCCGAGGCGGCCATGGCCGCGGCATAGCCCTCGGCCCGCTGCAGGCTGGCCTGGAACCGGGGGCTGCCGGCGATGAAGCCGATCTTGCGATGCCCCAGGTCCAGCAGGTGGCGGGTGACCGCCTCCCCGGCGGCCCGGTCGTCCATATAGACCTTGTGCCCCTGGCCCCGCCCGGTCGACCCCATGCGGACGAACGGGATCTGCCGTTCCTTCAGCACCCGCAGCACGGTCTCGTTCTCACTGTTCGGCGGCGTCAGGATCACCCCGTCCGGCTGCAGGGAGGAGAGGATCGCCGCGACGCGCCGGTCCAGGCCCTCCGGCTCCAGGTCCAGGAGTTCGAACAGCAGGTGATAGCCGGATTGCTCGCAGCGGAGCATGGCGCCGTACAGCATCTGGTCGATCCAGTTGTTGCCCCGCTCGCTGCGCCAGTTGTCCAGGGTGAGTTGCCGGTCGTTGAAGGCGATCAGCAGGTACGACCTCGACCCACCCATCCGTCGGGCGGCCATGCTCGGGCTGTAGCCCAGCTTGTCCACCGCGACCATCACCCGCGCCCGCATCTCCGGCTTCACATTGGGCTCGTTGTTGAGCACCCGTGACACCGTCTTGACCGAGACGCCCGCCTCCTCGGCGACATGGACGATGGTGACGGACCGCATTGGGGCTCCGAATCCGAGAGGCCGCCACTCTACGCAACAAACCGCGGCGGGCCAGCGCCGCGCGCAGCCTCAGCGGACCGAGCGGATCAGGTTCACGGTCAATCCCCCGGCCAGGGCCGAAAGCGCCGCGAGCGCGAACAGGACCGGATAGTTCTGATGCGGTCCCAGCAGCCAGAGGCCGAGCAGCGGCGCCAGGATCTGCGGGATGGTGTTGGCGAGGTTCAGCACGCCGAGATCGGCGCCGGCGTCGTCCAGGGAAGGCAACACCTGGGCGACCAGGGCGGCGTCGGCCATGGCGTAAAGGCCGAACCCCGCGCCGAGGAAGCCATAGGCCACCAGCACCGCCGGCCATACGGGGGCAAGCGCCAGGATCGCCATGCATATGGCCAGCAGCAATCCGCTCGCCATCACGAACGGCTTGCGCCGCGCCAGACGGTCCGAGAGCAGGCCGCCCGCCAGGCTGACGGTGATGTGCACCACCGTGGCCACCAGGATCAGTCGGGCGAGGTGCGCCTCCGCCGGGCCGGACGGCTGGCCGCGGACGCGATCCTGCAGATAGAACAGCGCGAAGATCGAGATCACCCCCATGGCGATCTGGATCAGCAGGCGCGACACCCAGGCGACGGCGAAGTCCGGATGGGCGACGGGGTTGAAGGTCGGCGTCCGCAGCGGCGTCCCGGCAAAGGCCAGCCAGGCGCGGGGATGGGTTGGCGGGTCGCGGATCAGCACCAGGAACGGCAGGACCGCGATCGCGAGGATCGCCGCGATCGCCATGTACCGCACGTCTTCGGGGGCCGCCATCAGTCCGGCCAGCAGGATACCGCTGAGCGACCCCACCGGCTGGGCCAGGCCCGTGAAGCCGGACACCCGCCCCTTCTGCGCGTCGGACACCTGGTCCGGGAGCACCGCCGCGAGCGGGCCGAACAGGAAGTTGAAGCAGAACTGGAACGCCAGCAGGCCGAGCAGCAGGCCCTGGAAATCCTGCGCCGCTTTGATCAGGAAATAGGATCCGATCGAGCCCGCCAGGCCGAGCGCGATCCACGGCTTGCGGCGACCGAACCGCGACAGGGTGCGATCGCTGACCGCGCCGGCCAGGAGATTCGCCGCGCCGGCCATGGCGGCGGCCCAGAGGCTGACCTGCGCCATGATCGACGCCTTGCCGACCGGATCGATCATCTGCGCCTTCAGGGGCGCGAGGATCGTCAGCAAGGGCATGAAGCTCAGGAAGGCGCCCACCTGGGCCACGGTGAGGGCGGCGATGAACAACGCGCTGACCCGCCGCAGTCCGGCGGCCGACGCCCCTCCGGCGGTCAAGTTCTCCGAAACCGCCATGGCCAAAGCCCCCCGCCGCGACGCCCATGGTCCAGTGGGATCGCGGCGAGCGCAAGGTGATGATTGCGGCGCATCGGACCGGCCTGGACAGTTAGTGACAACGTTGTCAAAGATTGAACCAACGCCTGCGACCTCGTCCAGGCGCCTTCCGGAACCGGCCGCGAGCGTGATCATGGACAGCCTTTCCCCTTCGACCGAATTCGGCCTGCTGGGCGATCTTGGCGGCACCAACGCCCGCTTCGCCCTGGTGGAGCTGGCGCAGGGCGCGCCGCTGGTCCATCCCCGCAACCTGCGCGCGGCGGACCATGACAGCGCCGAGGCGGCGGCCCTGGCCTATCTCTCCGAGGTTGGACGACCAGCCCGGCTCACCCAGGCGATGATCGCCTGCGCCGGCCCCGTGGAGGCGGGCCAGGCGCCGCTGACCAATCTGAACTGGACCGTCTCCAGCAGCGGCCTCGAAACCCGCCTCGGACTCCAGCGCGCCCGGCTGATCAATGACCTGGAGGCGGTGGCCTGGTCGACCCCGGTCCTGGGGCCACGGGACGTCCATGTCCTGGGCGGCATCCGCACCGGCGCGCTGGGCGGCGCCCTGGCGGTGGTGGGCGCCGGCACCGGCTTCAACGCCTCGGCCTGCCTGCGCGGCCCGGGCGGCGATCAGGTGATGGTCGGCGAGGCCGGCCATGCGAGCCTGGCCGCGATCGACGAGCTGGAGATGGAGGTCGTGCGCCGGCTGGCCGTGCGATTCGGGCGGGTCTCGATCGAGCGCGCGGTGTCCGGTCCGGGCATCCTCAACCTCTACCAGGCGCTTTGCGACATCCGCCGGACGCCGGTCGTCTGCGAGGTGAATGAGGAGGTCACCCGCCTGGCGCGCGACGGCGATCCCTGCGCCCGGGACGCCATCGAGATGTTCTGCGGCCTGCTGGGCGCCGTGGCCGGGGACCTGGCCCTCACCTACGGCGCGCGCGGCGGGGTGTTCATCGCCGGTGGGATCGCGCCGACGATGCTGGAGGAACTGGGCGCGAGCGCCTTCCGGCGCCGCTTCGAAGCCAAGGGCCGGTTCCGGCCGTTCCTCGAGACCATTCCCACCCGGGTGATCACCCACCCTCACGCCGCCCTCCTGGGCGCCGCGCGCGCGCTGGAACAGGACCATATCGGCCTGGATCGCCCGCCCCGGTGACCCTCGACCGGCGCGAGGCCGTCAGGCCGGGCCGGTGGATCCCCGCACCATGATCTCATAGGGCAGCAGGCGAGCCTCGCCCTGCCGGGCGCCGCCGGAGATCAAGAGGTCGGCCGCGGCCGCGCTCATCTCGGCGATCGGCTGCCGGACCGTGGTGAGTTGCGGCCAGACCACCTGGGCCGTGGCGGTGTCGTCGAAGCCGGCGATCGACAGGTCCCGCGGCACGGTCAGGCCCTTGGCGTTGGCGACGCTCATGATCCCCAGCGCCATGTCGTCATTGCTGGCGAAGATCGCCGTCGGCCGGTCGGGCCCCGCGAGCAGCGCCTCGCCCGCCTCGACGCCGGAGCGGAACGAGAACCGCCCCTGCACGATCCGGTCGCTCCGCAGCGCGACCCCCTGCGCGGCCAGGGCCGCGGCGTAGCCCTCGAACCGCAGATGGCTGGCCCCGTGCTCCGGGTGGCCTTTGACGAAGCCGATGTCGCGGTGCCCCTGGGCCAGCAGCAGCCCGGTCATCTCGTAGGCCGCGCCCTTGTCATCCATGCGCACCTGGGCGGCGCGGTCGGGATCGCGGTCCGGGGCGATGCGGACATAGGGCGTCCCCGCCTGATCGAGCACCGCCAGGATGCCGGCATGATCGCAGACCGGCGGGGTCAGGATCAGCCCGTCGACCCGCAGGGTCGAGACGAGATCGGCCACGGTCTGCCCGACGTTCGGCGTCTCGATGTCCAGGGGCTCGATGATGAGATGGTAGCCGGCCTGCTGGCAGCGGCGCACGGCGCCCATCTGCAGCCCCCCCACATAGGCCGGGCTCGGATTGTCGAACAACAGGCCCAGCAGGAAGGAGCGCGCGCCGGCCATGCTTCGGGCCGACAGGCTGGGCACATAGTTGAGCGCGGCGATCGCCGCATCGATGCGCGCGCGGGTGTCGGGACGCACATTGGGCTCGCCGTTCAGCACCCGTGAGACCGTCTTGATCGAGACCGAGGCCGCGGCGGCGACGTCAATGATCGTGGCTCTCGACACTCGAACGTCTCTCGCGAACTGAGGCTTCGGGGCCGTCGCTGGCGTACCCCGGACTAGTGTCCCGATTCCGAAATTCGCCAGCGCTTGTGGCCGGCTCCGACGAACTTCGGAATCGATAAGGACACTAGCAAGTCTATGTTTCTAGTGTGCTTTTATGGATCTGAAGTTCGCTCCGAGTTCGATCCACAATCAGGCGAACTTCAGATCCAGCACACTAGATGACAAGCCCCACGCCGAAGCGCAACCATCTAGGCGCGGGCGGCGAACCAGGGGATCATCCGGCCGATCGCCTCCTCGATCTGCGGGGTCGACACCGCGAAGCTCATGCGCAGGAAGCGGTGGCCATCCACGGGATCGAAATCGATGCCCGGCGCGGTGGCGACACCGGTGTCCCTGAGCAGCGCCTTGCAGAAGCTGAGGCTGTCCTCGGTGAGATGGCCGATATCGGCATAGATGTAGAAGGCCCCGTCCGGCGGGGCGATGGCGTTCAGGCCCAGCGCCGGCAAGGCGGCCAGCAGCAGGTCGCGGTTACGCGCATAGACCGCCACATGGCCCTCCAGCTCGTCGCGGCAATCCAGCGCCGCCAGCGCCGCATGCTGGCTCAGCGACGGGGCGGTGAGGAACAGGTTGCCCACATAGGTCCGGGCCCGCTTGAGCGCGTCCGGCGCCGCCAGCAACCAGCCAAGACGCCAGCCCACCATGCTGAAATATTTGGAGAAACTGGAGATCACCTGAGCGGAAGGCTCGAACTCCAGCATGGACCGCGCCGGGCCCACATAGCTCAGCCCGTGATAGATCTCGTCCGAGACGATGCGGATGCCC
>FSUX01001401.1_pt1 | contig 13448 bp, 9 predicted proteins | sample 1637501 | NCBI WGS metagenome assembly FSUX01 (sample SAMEA3914816, study PRJEB12502) | metagenome | biome: forest; material: soil | place: USA | collected 2011-09-16 | depth 0.3 m
ACCCTCATCCGGCTGACCGGCTTCCCGGCCCTGTTCCTGATGATGGTCTGCGTGTCGATCTCGGCCGATATCCGAACGCGCATTGCCGACTCCCTTAAGACCACGCCCTGGGTGTGGATGCTGTTTGTCGGCTTCGTGGTCATCCAGGTGGTGTCGGTCGGCCTCTCCAAGCAGCCGCTCAACTCGGTGAACAAGCTGATCGTCGCGCAGATCGGCTGGACCACGATGTTCTTCGCCGCCGCCTTCGTCTTCCTCAAGCGCGGCCGGACGGAACTCTGGGCGGCGTTGCTCTGGATCATGGCCCTGGTCGTCGGCGTGATCGCGATCGTGGAATACAAGAAGGGCGCGGTCCCCTGGGCCGGGCATATTCCAAGCTTCCTCAAGATCGAGAACGAGGACGTCCAGCGCATCCTGGCAGGCCAGACCCGCGCCGCGATCGGGGACCACCGGGTCCAGTCCACCTTCACCACCAGTGTCGGCCTGGCGGAATATATCGCGCTGTCGCTCCCGTTCATCGGCCACTTCATCGTCGGCCAGTATCGGCTCTGGATCCGGGCGGCGGCGGTGGCCACCCTTCCCTTCCTGTGGTTCGTGGTCTTCACCACCCAGTCACGCACCGGCGTCGTCGGCTTCTTCCTGACCGGCTTGATCTACACCCTGATCCTGGCGGTGAACCGCTGGCGTCGAACCTCCGGCAGTATCTTCGGCCCGGCGATCAGCCTGGCCTATCCGGCCATCTTCACCGTGGCCATCGCCGCGACATTCTTCGTCGGCCGGGTCCGAAACCGGGTCTGGGGCACCCGTGCTCACCAGATGAGCAACGATTCCCGCCTCGATCAGTACCACGACGGCTTCAAGCTGATCCTGAAACGGCCGTGGGGATATGGCATCGGCCAGGGCGCCGAGGCGCTGAACTACCGCAACGAGGACGACGTCCTGACGATCGACACCTACTATCTGTCGGTCGCCCTGGATTATGGCGTCATCGGCTTCATCCTGTTCTACGGGATGTTCCTGTTCGCGATCTACTACTGCATCCGCGAAGCCATGACCCGACCCGCCAGGGATCGCGATGTCGCCTTCCTGGCGCCCATCGCCATCGCCCTGATCAATTTCGTGGCGATCAAGGCGATCTTCAGCCAGCAGGACAACCACCCCCTGGTCTTCATGATGCTGGGCATGGCGGGCGCTCTGATCTATCGCAGCCGGTTCGGTGACTGGAAGCCCAAGGCGGAGAGCACGTCGGCCTGAGTGCGCGCGCCGCCCCGGGAGCACGCTCCAGGTCGGTTCAACCTGAAGCGATCTGTGACCAGTGTCCCGATTGCGAAGTTCGCAGCAGTTTGTGGCGAGCTCTGACGAACTTCGGAATCGATAAGCACCCTAGCCGGGCGGGGGCCGCAGGCTGAGTCTCAGACAGTCCAGGCCGCGCCACAGCCGCAACCTGTAGAGCGCGGCGAGGCCGCGCCGGCGCTGGGCGAAGCTTGTCAGCTTGGGGGTGAACAGCACCCGCGGCGTATGGGCGAGCGCCGAGAACGGCAGCGCCAGGCTGCGCACGAACCACCAGAGCCGCCCCATCGGCCGCGCCGCGAACACCGCATAGGTCTCGACGTTCAGGCGCCTCCACTTGGCCAGCAGGTCCGGCCAGGTCCTTCGGGCGGGGTGGCCGACCATCGCGCGGCCGGCGTAACCGATGCGGAAGCCTGCCGCCGTCGCCCGTTGCGACCAGTCATAATCTTCCGAGACGCCGACCCGGAACCCACCCACCTGGTCGAAGACCCGACGCGGGCAGGCCAGGTTCGCCGTCACGGTGAAGCCCTTGCGCTTCACATAGGTCTCGTTCTGGAATGCGAACACCACCTCGAACGCCTCCGACGGGGTCATCCGGCCCGGGTCGTCCACCAGGACCTTCATCCCTCCGCCGACGAAGTCCGCGTCGTCGAGCGCCCTCACCGCCTCAGCCAGCCACTGCGGTTCCGGTTGGCAGTCGCAGTCGGTGAACGCCAGGATCTCGCCCCGTGACACCGCCACGCCGCCGTTCCGGGCCGGGCCGGCGCCTTTCTCCGGGACGATGGTCAGGCGTGCACGCCCGGCGATCACCGTCTCGACCGCCTCGCGGCCTTCCGGAGAGGCGTTGTCGGCGACGACGATCTCGAAGCCCTCGCGCGGGAAGGTCTGGCGTTCGAGCGCCGCAAGGCAGAGGTCCAGCGAAGCGAGGTCCCGGTAGTGCGGAACCACCACGCTCACCAAAAGGGGTGCGTTCATGGTGTCGTACGGCGCACGGGGCGGTCCGCGGTCCTGCGGCGCTGAGGAGAGGCGCAGGAGATCACGCCGCCCGGTTCGCCGGGGCGCCGCCGCCCCTGGCTTGGCCCGTGGCCGCCGCGTGATCGCGAAGCTGGGACAGCAGGTGGAAGCTGACCCCTTCCAGCGCGGCGAGGCGGTCGGCCAGGGCGGCCAGGAACGTCCGCCCCTGGTCCGAGTCATAGACGTTGTGGTGGAACATCAGGCCGACCAGGTCCGTGGACCGGGCGGCCTTCTCGATCTTCGACACCACCTCCTGCGGCGTCGCCATGCTCCGCGAGCCGTCATCCACCGGGACGGAGATCGAGAGCTCGAACAGCCCGCAGTCGGGCCGCACCCGACCATGATAGGGCACGCCGGGCCGGCCCAGATTGGTCAGGGACACGGATCGGCCCAGGCCATAGGCGATCTGATGGGCCAGGCCCGGATAGACCGACGAGGACAGGATGGTCACGCCCGAGGCCTTGAGCGCCTTGAGGGTGTCGCGGTTGTAGCGGTGGCGGGGCGGGGTGAAGACCTCCTGGGTGAAGTCGTCGCCCAGCCGCTCGCGCAACAGGGCCTGACCCGCTCGAATGACCTCCAGCTGCTGCTCATAGCTGCGCTCGGGTCCGAACTCGTAGAAGACTTGGCGCCCCTTCACGGTCATCTCATGGGTCAGGCCGTGCTGGGCGAACTCGTAGAGGTCCGGCCGCCCGGCGCGCCGGCCTCGCAGACTGGCGGCGCAGTCCTCCGTCAGGGCGCGGGGAATGATCTGATAGCTGACCGGCAGGTTCCGGGCGGAGAAGGTCTCGAGAAAATACTCCAGCGGCCGGTTCAGGGCTCCGACGTCGTCGTCGCGGATGAACAATTTCGGTGGCTGGTTCGTGACCCGCATCAGTCGGCCCTCCTGGCCGGAGAATTACCGCGCCGCCGACTCCAGGCAACACCTTCTCGGGATTGATCGCCGGCGCCTCGCAAAAGGCTGCGGCCGAGACGCCGCATTTAACACTTGTCTCATGGGCGCGCGCTATCCATAGCCGCCGCTCAGGCGAGCTGCGGACGACGGCGCCACGACCCGGGGCCTGCGCGGGCTGTGAAAGGAACGGAACTCCTCGGCATGGACGTTGCAGTGCTCATCGTCTCCTACCGCGGCGAACTGGACGTACAACGGTGTCTCGCGGCGCTGGCGGCCTCGCGCCATACGGAATTTCGCGTCGTCATCTGCGAGAACGGGGGGGCGGAAGCCTTCGCCCGGCTGACCGACAGCTTGCCGGCCAGGCTACCGGGCGGGCAGCCCGTGGAGCTCCACATGGCGCCCGGCAATCTGGGGTTCGCCGGCGGGGTGAACCTCTGTCTCGACCTGGCGGGCGAGGCGGGCGCCTATTGGATTTTGAACCCCGACACCGAACCGGCGCCCGACGCCCTTGGCGCGATGGTGGACCGTCTGGCCCACGGCGATTGCACCGCGGTCGGACATGACATCGTCCTTCCCGACGGGCGAACCGCGAGCCGGGGCGGCGGTCGATGGCTTCCGTGGACCGCCCGCGCCGTCTCCCTCGGACATGGCGAGCCCTGGGCGCCGGCCGCGAACCCCGAGGCGATCGAGCGGCAGATGAGCTATCTGATCGGCGCCTCGATGCTGATCTCGGCCGGGTTCCTGCAGCGGGTCGGCCGCATGCGGGAGGACTATTTCCTCTATTGCGAAGAAGTGGAGTGGTTTCTGCGCGCGGTGTCCGCTGGGGAGCGGCTGGGTTACGCCCCCGTCGCCCGGGTCGTCCACAGCCATGGCGCCTCCACCGGCGGCGGCGGTCCAATGCGGACGCGGTCAAGGATATCCGTCTACCTGGTGGAGCGAAACCGGCTGCTCGTGAACCGGGACCTGTTCCCACATCTGTTCGCGATTTCGGCGGCCTTCGCGATGTTTCATGTGGTCTTTCGATATGGCAAGACCGGCGCACTGGCGCAGATCGCCTATGCTCTCGCCGGGTGGTGGGGCGGTGTTCGCAACGAACGTGGCCGGCCGGCCTGGTTCTGACGGCGGGCCGGTCATGAGCAAGTCATTCACGGGGGCCAGGGGCGAGCCCGTCGCCTGCGGTCCAGGAGCATCTTGATGATCAGCGACGCAAAATCCTACTTGAAGAAGCGAGCGCCGCGCCTCTGGCAGACCGCGCGGACGACGAACCGCCTCCTGAAGCTCATTCCGCGCGTCTACGGCTACGCGCCAAGGACCTGCCCGATCTGTGGGCACGTCGGGCGATTCCATGCCGAGATCCATTTCCCGGACATCTTCGTCTTCGATTCCATCTGTCCCGACTGCACCTCCAACAGCCGCAATCGTCTGCTGCGGCTGGCCCTGGAGCGCGAGGATCTGGTCAACAGCCAGACGAAGCTGCTGCATTTCGCGCCGGAGGGGCCGGTTCGGCGATTCCTCGAGCCGATGGCCGGGGAGTACCGCACAGCGGACCTGTTCGCGCAGGGCGTGGACCTGAAGCTGAACATCGAGGCGATCGACCAGTCCGACGCCGGCTGGGACATCGTCGTCTGCTCGCATGTGCTGGAGCATGTGGATCACCACAAGGCGCTGGCGGAACTCTATCGCATCCTGAAGCCCGGCGGTTCGCTGCTCGCCCTGTTTCCGGTGGTGGATTCCTGGCCGAGCGACTACGAAAATCCTGAGATAAAGTCCGAGTACGATCGGGGGCTTCATTTCGGAAAGGAAAATCACCTGCGGCGGTTCGGTGGCTCCGTGCGATCGGACATTCGCGCAGCAGGTTTCGCGCTGCGGGAATTCGCGCCGGTCGGCCCCGAGGTGGTTGAGTATGGCCTGATCCCCGGCGAGACCCTGTTCATCGCGACCCGCCCGAGACCCTAGGCCGGAACGCTTCTGAGGTCCCAACCGGCGCCCCCGGCGCCATCTCGTTCGATCCGGCAATGCATTTGGAAAAGGAAACACGGTGTCTGAGCCCGCGTCCAACTTCGATGAACTGATGGCGCGCCTGGAAGGGCGCAAGGCGACGCTGGGCATCATGGGCCTGGGCTATGTCGGCGTGCCGCTGGCCCTGGCCGGGATCGAGGCGGGCTTCACCGTTCTGGGCTTCGACGTCAGCACCCGTCGGGTGGCGGCGATCAACGGCGCCGAACAGGTGATCAGCTATATCGGCGAGGACGTAATGAAGGCCGCTGTCGCCAGCGGGCGGCTGGAGGCCACCAGCGACTTCTCCCGGCTGAAGGAGGCCGACGCGATCCTGATCTGCGTGCCGACCCCGGTCACCAAGCACCGCGACCCGGACCTCTCCTATGTGGTGGCCACCGCCACCAGCATCGCAGAGCACCTGCGCCCCAACCAGCTGGTGGTCCTGGAGAGCACCACCTGGCCCGGCACCACCCGCGAGGTGGTGCAGCCCTTGATGGAGCAGGGCGGCCTGGAGGTCGGCAAGGACGTGTTCCTGGCCTTCTCGCCGGAACGCGAGGATCCGGGCAATCCCAACTTCTCCACCAAGTCGATCCCCAAGGTGGTGGGCGCGGACGACCCGCAGTCCCGCGCCCTGGCGGTCAAGCTCTATGAGCAGGTGGTCAACAAGGTGGTGGCGGTCTCCACCGCCGGCGCGGCCGAGGCCGCCAAGCTCACCGAGAACATCTTCCGCTCGGTCAATATCGCCCTCGTCAACGAGCTGAAGCTCGTCTACGGCGCCATGGGCATCGACGTCTGGGAGGTGATCGCCGCGGCCTCCACCAAGCCGTTCGGCTTCATGCCCTTCTATCCGGGCCCCGGTCTCGGCGGCCACTGCATTCCGGTCGATCCCTTCTACCTGACCTGGAAAGCCCGCGAGTACGGGATGGAGACCCGCTTCATCGAGCTGGCTGGCCAGATCAACACCGGCATGCCGCGGGTGGTGGTGGACGCCCTGGCCGCCGCGCTGAACGACGCGGTGGGCAAGGGTCTGAAGGGGGCCAAGGTGCTGTTGCTGGGGGTCGCCTACAAAAAGAACGTCGACGACACCCGCGAGAGCCCCTCCCTGGTGCTGATCGAGCTGGTGGAGGGCCGCGGCGCGGTCTGCGACTTCCACGACCCGCACATCGCCGCCATCCCCGACACCCGCGAGCATCCGGGCCTGGCGGGCCGCACCTCCACCGCCCTGACCCCGGAGACGATCGCCGGCTACGACGCCATCCTGGTCTCCACCGACCATGACGCCGTGGACTATGAGCTGATCGAGAAGCACGCGCGGCTGATCATCGACACCCGCAACATCTTCGCCAAGCGGGGCCTGACCTCGGCCAAGGTGGTCAAGGCCTGACCGCGCCGCGGCGAGCCCATCGGGGAACGCCAGGAGCTCCAGGCCCCGCCTCGGGGCGAGAATCGACCGCGTCGAAACTCGCGCCTTCGGGGGCGCCGCCGTCAAGAAGGCTGGACGAAGACAAGATCTGTGGGCCGGTCGGTGGTTGCGATTGACACTCTGCCGCCACAATTTAGATATCTCAGGTCTTCGACTCGCGCTGGTGTCATCACAGCGTCAAGATTTCTGAATAGATGGTAAATCTAGATCAAGCTTGACTACAGATATGCTGTCTATTTGCACCGTTGCGACGGTGCATAACGCCTCAGGCATCGTGTCGCATGGTTAATGCGAAAAGGTATGCAACAACCCCTCGAAGCCGAACGCGGCGTAGTTTTTCGGGCGACAGCATCATATGGCATCCTTCACCGTAACGACCACCTCTCAGTTGCAGTCTGCTCTGAAGACAGCTCATGCGGGTGACACAATCTCCCTGGCGTCAGGCTCCTATACGGGCGTCTCGCTGCAGAACCTGAACTTCACCGGCGCGGTGACGATCACCTCCCAGGACCCCAATCACCAGGCGGTGCTGGTCGGCCTGAAACTGACCAGCGTCTCCGGGCTGAAGTTCAGCAATCTCGAGATCACCACGGTCGGCTCGACCGACGCCTACGCCGCGCGGGTCACCTCGGTCCAGAACGTCTCGTTCGACCATATGAGCGTGCACGGCTCGATGGACGGCAACCCGCAGGACGACGTGCAGGGCTTCTTCATCCGTGAGAGCTCCAACGTCTCGGTGACCAATTCCAATTTCCAGCAGCTCTTTACGGCGATCAATCACCTCAACAGCGACCACATCACCTTCTCGGACAACAACATCCACGACATCCGCATGGACGGGATCCGCGGGGGCGGTTCGTCCTATGTGACCGTCGCCAACAACACGTTCAGCAATTTCCACCCGGACGCCGGCGACCATGCCGACGCCATCCAGTTCTGGACGGCCGGCACCACCACCGCCGCCCATGACATCACCATCTCGGGCAATGTCGCGATCCGCGGGACGGGCGACGCGATCGACGGCGTGTTCATGAAGGACGAGGTGGGCACGCTGCCCTATCAGAACGTCAAGATCGAGAACAACACCATCACCGGTGAGCACTACAACTCGATCACCGTCCAGGGCGGCGCCAAAGTCGACATCGGCGGCAACGCCGTCACCGCCTATGGCGACCAGAACGCCTATATCCGCGTCGAGAGCACCACCGGGGCCGTCGTGCACGACAACGGCGCCATGCTCTACATGTACACCGGCAATATCGGTCTCGTGGACCTCCACAACCTGGTCAACGCCAACCCTCTGCTCTTCGGCGTGCTGGGCGCCGGAACCGGCCCAAGCGCCGACGCCGGCCCCTCGATCTCCGGCGACGTCGTCTCGTCGGCGAGCACCACCCTGGCCTCCCCGGCCCGTTCGCTGACCCTGTCCGGCGCCGCCAATATCGACGGCACGGGCAACAATCTCGGCGATCTGCTGACCGGCAATGACGCCGCCAATCACCTCTATGGCGGAACCGGAGCGGACACCCTGAGCGGAGGCGCCGGCGCCGACACCCTCACGGGCAATGGCGGCAACGACGTTCTCAACGGCGGCGCCGGCGACGACCTGATCTATTCCGACTTCGGAAACAACACCATCGACGGCGGCCTGGGCTTCGACACCGTCTCCTATGCCAGCGCGAAGTCAGCCGTGGTGGTCGATATCAGCCTCAGCGGCATCCAGAACACCCTGGGCGCGGGCAAGGACCAGATCGCCAATGTGGAGAACCTCAGCGGGTCGTCCTATGGCGACTTCCTGACGGGGAACGCGGCGGCGAACAGGATCAGCGGCGGGGCCGGCAACGACCAGATCACCGGCGGCGGCGGCGCGGACACCCTCACCGGCGGCGCCGGAACCGACCGGTTCGTCTATGGCGGGCTGTCGGACTCGACGGTCAGCCTGACCGGGCGGGACGTGATCACCGACTTCAGCCATCTCGACCATGACCGGATCGACTTCCGGCCGATGGAAGCCGCGCTCGGCAAGACCTTCGCCTTCGTCACGGCCTTCACCGGCGTCGCGGGCCAGATCCAGGCCGTGGCGGAAGGCGATCACTACGCGATCCAGCTGGACGTCAACGGCGACAAGGTCGCGGATTTCGCGATCAGCGTCTCGGCCACCACCACCGCCAAGTGGAGCGCGGGAGACTTCCTCATCTGATCTCCGGCGACCCGCCCTCTTACGGCGAGGCGATCCAGGGCCGCTCCTTCAGGGAGCGGCCTTCTTCGTGTCCGCGGACCGGTGCGCCTTCTGACGCGGGTCGGCCTCGGCCACGTCCCCAGCCCCGAAAACGCCGTGCAGCAGCGGCTTCGGGTCGGTCAGATTGTGGGTGTCGCGGAGACCGGTGTTGTCCTTGTACATGTAGAGCATGGCGCCGTTGTCATGCACGGTGGCGTTGGTGGTCCGCTCGACGCGGATATAGGCGTTCTGGTCGCCATAGGCGGTGACGGCGTTGCCGCCGATGTCGACGTTCTCGCCGCCCTGGACGGTGATCGAGTTGTAGTGCTCGCCCGTGATGGTGTTGTTCTCGATCCTGACATCCCGATAGGGGAGGTGGCCCACCTCATCCTTCATGAACACCCCGTCGATCGGGTCGCCCGACCCGCGGGTCGCGATGTTTCCGGTGATGGTGATGTCATGGGCGACGGTGGTGGTGCCCGCGGTCCAGAACTGGATGGCGTCGGCATGGTCGCCGGCCACCGGGTGGAAATTGCTGAACCTGTTGTCGGCGACGGTCACATAGGACGAGCCACCGCCGCGGATGCCATCGAGGCGGAGGTCGTGGACGCTGTTGCCCGAGAAGGTCAGGTGGTCGCTGTCGAAATGATTGATCGCCGTGAACAGCTGCTGGAATTCGGAATTGGTCACCGAGACGTTGGAGCTGGTGCGGATGATGAACCCGTGAATGTCGTTCTGCGGGTTGCCGTCCATCGAGCCGTGCACGTTCATATGGTCGAACGAGACGTTATGGACCGAGGTGATCCGGATCCCATAGGTGTCGGTCGAATCGACCGTGGAGATCTCCAGGTTGGCGAACTTCAGCCCCGTATCGTTCGTCAGCTTCAGGCCGCTCAACACCGCCGGGTGACCGGAATCCCGCGAGGCGATCGTGACGGGGTTGTCGAAACTCAGGTTCTGCAGCCAAACGCGGGAATAGGTTCCGGGCGACAGCAGAATGGTGTCGCCGCCGTGGGCCGCTGAGAGGGCCAGGGCCAGCTGCGCAGCCGTCATGACGTAGGCTATCGACATCGGCGGTCTCGTTGCTCTGGCGCCCTTGGTCGGGGCGCACCTGACCGAAGGGCGGGTCGGTCACCGCCAACGAAGCGCAGCGGCGTTTGTAACCTGCGTGCGATCGGCAGGCGAGCGCAACCGTCTTCGACAGCTTGGTCGCCGCCAATCTCCGGCACGACGCGAACGCCTGGCCGGCGCCGAACATGATCCAGCTCGAACCCTGGCAGATGGCTCGGTTTCATGGCCTTGGGTCGATCCGATCCGGGGCTCCAGACTCACCTCTCGGGTCGGACCGACCTCAAACGATCAAGGTCTAGGCGGGCGTCAGCTCCGGCCAGCAGTCGCGCACCAGGTCGCGGGTGTTGATGATGTTGCTGCGGCTCGACGCGCCGAACACGATGGAGGCGATGTTCGGCTGGGCGCAGATCCAATCGATCGCTTCCTGGGGTGGAATGGCGCCGGAGGCGAAGACCGACATGGCGATGGCGCGGAACGGACGGCCCCGCAGCGCCTTCTCATAGGCCTCGAAGCCGCCGGACATCCGGAAGCCGATCTTGTTGATGTTGGCGCAGACGATCGGGTTCTCGACGCCGACCTCTTCAAGGACCTGCAGCAGCTTGGGCATGTTCATGGTGATGAAGCCCGGCTCGGCCCCGTAGCGGGCCTTCACGTGCGCCGCGAAGATCGCGAACGCCTCCTTGAAGCCGAGGCCCAGCAGGAGGTCGACCACCACGTTCTGCAGGAAGATCACCGGGGTCTTCAGGCCCTGGAACATCTTCATCTCGGCGTCCACCAGCAGGGTCGCCACGCCCTCGATGTCCTTGCGCGCCAGCGACATGGTCCCGCGCAGGGCCGCGTCGAACAGGCCCTCGCTGGGCAGGAAACGCTTCAGTGCGCCGAGCGGGCCGTCCTCGGTGACCGCGTTGGCGTATTTGTGTGCGTAAGGCATGCACGGATAGAAGATGAAGTCCTTGTAGCGCGCGGGGTCGGCCCGCATGTGGTCGCAGACCGTCTGGATACGGTCATGGGTGGTGCACATGAAGGTGCGCACCCCGGCGTCGTAGGCCGAATCCAGCACCGAGATGATGGCGTCGATGTCCTGGAAGCGCATGGCCTGGGCCCGCGCCTTCTCCTCCGACATGTGGTTGACACCGAAAAACTGGTTGTCGCCGAAAAGCAGTCGATCCATCTGCGTGTCGCCTTCCTGACTGCGGGGGCTAAAACTTGAACAGGGAGAATTTCTTGGGCCGCGGCGCGCTGGAGACCGCGGCCTGGCTCGGCCCCTGCTCCGCGTCGGCGATGATCATCGAGATCACCCGGTCGGTCTCCGCGGCGCTGGCGAACGAATTGACGTTCTCGGCGCGCTTGTCGGCGATGCCGCGGACGAAATAGTCGAGCTGGGCGGAATATTCCTCGCCGCGCAGGTAGAACCACACCTGTTCCGTGAGCTCGGTGGTGTAGCGGACGTTCCAGCCCTCCTCGTAGCCGGCCGGCGCCAGGGCGGGGTCGCGCAGATAGACCTGGCATTCCTGGCGATCGGCGGAGATGCGCCCGTTGGATCCCCACACCGAGATCTTGGTGCTCATCTTGCGGTAGGAATCGTCGCTCCAGTTGACCGAAATCTGGGCGGTCAGCCGGTCGTCGAAGAACAGGGTCGAATAGACCTCGTCGTCGGTGTCGCGCGAGAAGATCCGGTTCAGCACCGAGCCGCCCACCGCGCTGGGGGCGCCGAAGCACCAGTTCAAAAGATTGATCGGGTGGGCCGCATAGTCGTAGAGGCAGCCGCCGCCCTCGGTGCGCTGGGTGCGCCAGGTGGAGCCCTTGGGCTTCAGCACCACGGGGCCATAGGCCTCGGCCAGGACGTGGCTCACCTTGCCCACGGCGCCGGAGTCCACCAGACGCTTCATCTCCTGGAACGCGCCGACAAACCGGTAGTGGTAGCCCACCTGATTGACCAGGCCGCGCTCGCTGGCCAGGGTCGTCAGCCGCTCGGCGTCGGCGGCGTCCAGGCAGAAGGGCTTTTCGCAGAACACGTGCAGGCCGCGCTTGAGGGCCTCTTCGACCATGGCGGCGTGGAAGCGCGAGGGCGTGGCGATGATCACCGCGTCCAGCTCGACCTCGTTCAGCATCTTGGCGTAGTCGGTATAGACCGTGACGCCCGTATACTTGTGCAGGATGTCGAGAACATAGCCGGTGGAGTCGCAGACGGCGGCCACCTTGACGTCGGGATGGGCGTTGATGATCGCGTGATGGGAAGCCCCCATCTTGCCCAGTCCGACTACAGCCACACGAACCATTCGAGCTATCCCCCGGGGCTACCGTTTTACCAACTCGCCGCGCTAGACAATCCGCGCGGCTCCACGACGTCTATTATCAAGGGGCAGTATGTCCCGCGCGTGACGATGCACGCGGAAGTCTGCAGAACAGCGGATTGCCCGGCCCCTAAGCAACGCGCCCATCATCTTGCCACGGGCCGCTTCAAACTCGGCCTGTGTAGAGTCAATCGTCCGGGCTGCAAACCCGGAAAGTGAGCTCAATATTTTTCCGTCGTCACAGTACGGCCGAAAAAGGTTACCGGCAGCACTGTGGCGAGGTTTCTCGAATCCGCCGACGGAACAGTCGGGCGATGTTCAGCGCTTGCCCTGGGCGATGGCCTTTTCGATCAGCGCCTCGTACTGGCCCGCCACGTGGTCCCAGGTGAACTCCTCGGCGTAGCGACGGCGGGCGGCGGCGCTCATGGCCTCGCGCTTGGCGGGATTGGCCACGAAGGTCGAGATCTGTTCGGCCAGGTCCGCCTCGTCGTCGAAATAGATCGCCGCGTCGCCGGCCACCCAGCGATTGTAGACGTTGTTGTGGGCCAGGACCGGGTTGCCGGCGGCCATGGCCTCGACCAGAGACGGGTTGGTGCCGCCCACGGTGTGGCCGTGGAAATAGCCGATGGCGTGGTAGCGCAACGGCACGATGCGGGCGCCGTAGATCGCGCCGGGGAACACCACCTCGTCGCTGGCGGCGTTGCGCACGGCGGCGTGGTAGGCGTCGTTCTCGACGTCGTAATTGCCCAGGATCAGCAGCTTGTGACCGCGCGGCGCGGCGGAGTAGGCCTTGACGATCTCCAGGATCGAATTCTCGGGGATCGGCCGCGCGATGAGGATGAAGTACTGGCCGGGCTCCAGGCCGAGCGCCCGCGTCTCGGCGTCGGAGGGCGCGGTGTCGACCGGGTCGGCGCCATAGGGGATGGTGGTGATCTTGCGCTTGGGCGCGCGGGTCAGCAGGTATTTCTCGATCTCGGGGTGGTCGGCGATCAGCTGGTTGCCGAACAGGGCCGCGAACCGCTCGTTGATGTAGAGGAACGCCTGACGGGTGAAGCCCCAGCGTTTGCGGGCCCACTCGATGCCGTCCATGTTGATGACGTTGGGCAGGCCCTTCAGGCGCTGGCGGAAATTGAAGATCCCGGTGTTGTAGCCGAACGTCAGGCAGGGATCGTCGTACTGGCAGGCGTGGTCGATCGACAGCCAGTCGAACTTGACCGTGCCGCGCCAGCCCGGGGCGCTGACCGGGATGTGGAC
>FSUX01001786.1_pt1 | contig 13318 bp, 11 predicted proteins | sample 1637501 | NCBI WGS metagenome assembly FSUX01 (sample SAMEA3914816, study PRJEB12502) | metagenome | biome: forest; material: soil | place: USA | collected 2011-09-16 | depth 0.3 m
TCGATCCCCGCGATGCCGATCGCGGAGAGGAGGCCGCCGATGGTGGTCGGGATGAGGCAGACCAGCAGCGCCACCAGGACGGTCACCGAGAAGGCGACGCCCGAGTAGACGCCGAACGGCATCAGCGTCACCACCACCACCAGGAAGACGATGGTGAGGGCGGAGAGCAGGATCGTCAGCGCGATCTCGTTCGGGGTCTTCTGCCGCTTCGCGCCCTCGACCAGGCCGATCATGCGGTCGAGGAAGCTCCCGCCGGGGTCGGCCGAGATGCGGATCACGATCCGGTCGGAGAGGACCTTGGTCCCTCCGGTGACCGAGCTGCGGTCGCCGCCCGCCTCGCGGACCACGGGGGCCGACTCGCCGGTGATCGCCGACTCGTCGACGGTGGCGGCGCCCTCGGTGATCTCGCCGTCGTTGGGGATGGTCTCGCCCGCCTCGACGACGACCAGGTCGCCCTTGCGGAGCTTGTCGGCGGCGACGGTGACGTGCCCGGTGCCGGACGAGGCGAGGCGCCGCGCCATGGTGGTGCTGCGCGCCTGGCGCAGCGCGCCGGCCTGGGCCTTGCCCCGGCCCTCGGCCATCGCCTCCGCGAAGTTCGCGAAGAGGACGGTGAACCAGAGCCAGAGCGAGATCTGGACCGTGAACGCCTTCGGCTCCGGCGAGACGAAGATCTCGGCGGTGGTGACGACGGCGCCGACCGCGGTCACGAACATGACCGGGTTCTTGACGAGGGCGGCGGGGTTGAGCTTGGCGAACGCGTCCCGGAGGGCGGGGACGACGATCGCGGGATCGAATAACGAGCCGGGGGAACGGGTGTTGACGGTGTTCATGGGATTACGAGAAGAGGTGGCCGCCCAGCATGAGGAAGTGCTCGACGATGGGGCCGAGCGCGAGGGCGGGCAGGAAGTTGAGGGCGCCGATCAGGAGGACGGTGCCCAGGAGGAGGATCACGAAGGTCGGCCCCGTCACCGGGAACGACCCGGCGCCGGGGGCGACGCGCTTCTTCGCCGCGAGGGAGCCGGCGATCGCCAGGATCGGGACGATCATGAAGAACCGCCCCAGGAACATCGCGCAGGCCAGCGTGGTGTCGTACCAGTAGGTGCTGGCGGTGAGGCCGGCGAAGGCGCTGCCGTTGTTCCCCGTGGCCGAGGTGAAGGCGTAGAGGATCTCGGAGAGGCCGTGCGGCCCGGTGTTGTTCAGCCCGGCCTTGCCCCACTCGGTGACGCAGGCCCAGGCGCTGAAGCCGAGGATCGAGATCGCGAGGACGAGGACGACCAGCATCGCCATCTTGACCTCGTAGGCCTGGATCTTCTTCCCCAGGTACTCGGGGGTGCGCCCGATCATCAGCCCGGCGATGAACACCGCGAGGAAGACGAAGACGAGCTTGCCGTAGAGGCCGGCGCCGACGCCGCCGAAGATGATCTCGCCCAGCATGATGTTGAACATCGGGACGAGGCCGCCCAGCGGGGTGAACGAGTCGTGCATCGCGTTGACCGCGCCGCACGAGGCGTCGGTGGTGATGGTGGCGAAGAGGGCCGAGTCGAAGACGCCGAAGCGGACCTCCTTCCCCTCCATGTTGCCCTGCGCCGGATCGACGCCGAGCTGGGTCAGGACCGGGTTGCCGGCGGCTTCATAGTGCCAGCAGGCCAGGGCGCCGCAGAGGAAGACGAGGAACATCGCCGTCCAGATCGCCCAGCCGTGCTTCTGGTTGCCGACCATCCGGCCCAGCCAGTAGGTCAGCGCGCTGGGGATCGCGAAGATCAGCAGCATCTGGAGCAGGTTGGAGAACGGGGTGGGGTTCTCGAACGGATGGGCCGCGTTGGCGTTGGTGTAGCCGCCGCCGTTCGTGCCCAGCATCTTGATCGCGACCTGCGAGGCCATCGGCCCCTGGACGATCGTCTGGGTGTCGACGACCTGGTCGACCAGGACGGGGTTGCCCGCCGCGTCGTTGACCGGGTTGCCCTTGTCGTCGGTCTTCGGGACCTGGACGGTCTGCTTCTCGGCGAGCTGCGCGGTGTCGTACGGCTTGAAGTTCTGGATCATCCCCTGGGAGACGAGGACGAGCGCCGCGACGAGGCAGATCGGGAGGAGCAGGTAGTAGATCGTCCGGGTCAGGTCGACCCAGAAGTTGCCCACCGTCCGCGCGCTGTGCCGCGCCACGCCGCGCACCAGGGCGGCCGCGACGCCGAGGCCGGTCGCCGCCGAGGTGAAGTTGTGGATCACCAGCGCCACCATCTGCGAGAAGTACGACATCGTCGACTCGCCGCCGTAGCTCTGCCAGTTGGTGTTCGTGGTGAAGCTGATCGCGGTGTTGAACGCGAGGTGGTCGGGGACGCCCGGCAGCTTCTGCGGGTTGAGCGGGAGCCACGCCTGGCAGCGCAGGATCGCGTAGGTGAAGAGCGTGCCGACGAGGCTGAAGAGCAGCATCGCCACCGCGTAGCGCTTCCAGTCGTGCTCCTGGTCGGGGTCGATCCCGCCGAGGCGGTAGGTCAGCCGCTCCAGGGGGCGGAGGACGGGATCGAGCCACGTCCGCCCCTGCGGGTCGAAGACGCGGGCCAGATAGAGGCCCAGGGGTTTGGTGAGGAGGAGGAGGAGGCCCACGAAGAGGGCCAATTGGAACCAACCGGAGGGATGCATGGTGTGGTGTGGGATGAGGCTAAAACCAATCGGGGCGGATCATGGCCACGAAGAGGTAGACGAGGAGCGCGAACGCGACGAGGGCGACGACGATTGTCATGGGATGTCCTTTCAGATGCGCCCGCACCAATGGGCGTAGGCGATCGCCGCGCCGAACCAGGCGACGGTGACGCCGATAAAGATGAGGTCGGTCATGGGAGTACTCCGGCTGAAAGCGGGAGGAGACGCGGGCGTGGGCATGCCTGACCGGAACCGACACCGAGGGCCAGGAAAGACCACGTCATCGCCACCTCCTGCGTGCGCGGGACGGGAACGCCGGAATCAATCCGGGCACACGTACCGCGTTGTTCTGTCGAGGGGAGGTGGAGCCCGGGGATAAAACCCGGCCTCAAAGGCATCCACAGGATGCCGCGCCATCGCCCTTCCAAACGCCGACGAAGTTAGCTGACGGGCTGGGTCATGGAAGTGACCTGGACATCCGGTTGCCCGGGATCCTGCGCCCCTTCCTTCCCTTGCGGGAAGGAGGTGGTTCCTCCGTGCTCCGCCCCTTGGAGGAGGCGGAACTTAGGCTGCTGCAGAGGCGAGGATAGTCCCGAGGGGCCGGGAAACCAAGCAAAATAGCGGGTTCCCGGCCCATGTACCTCGTCATGAGGCAAATTCCCCTGAAAGTACCATCGCGATTTTTTCCGTGACAGGGCGCGGCGCCGCCGATGGAATCGGCCCCGCCCCTTCCCGCCGATGCTGTTCAATTCGCCCGAGTTCCTCTTCCTCTTCCTGCCGGTGGCGGCGGCGGGATATTTCGTCCTCGGGGCGCGGGGGGCGGCGGCGGCGCGGCTCTGGCTGGTGGCCGCCTCGCTGGTCTTCTACGGGTGGTGGAACCCGGCGTACCTGCCGCTCCTGCTGCTGTCGCTCGCGGCGAATTACGGGTGCGGCGAATGGCTGGCGCGGACGCGGGAGCGGCGCCTCCTCACGCTCTGGCTCGGCCTTGGCTTCAACCTGGCGCTGCTGGGGTATTACAAGTACGCCGCCTTCGCGGTCCGCACCGCCGACGCGTGGCTCGGGGAGGCGTGGCCGGTGCCGCACGTCGTCCTGCCGCTCGGCATCTCGTTTTTCACCTTCCTCCAGATCACGTACCTGGTGGACCTGTACCGGCGGGAGCCGGTCGACCGCGAGCCGGGCGGCTACGCGCTCTTCGTGACCTTCTTCCCGCACCTCCTCGCCGGACCGATCATCCACCACCGGGAGATGATGCCGCAGTTCGCGAAGCGGGAGACGTACCGGTTCTCGGCCGCCGATTTCTCGGTCGGCCTCGCCCTCTTCACCCTCGGCCTGGCGAAGAAGGTCCTGATCGCCGACGGCCTCGCGAAGTACGCCAACCAGGTCTTTGGGGCGGTGGCCACCGCGGCGCCCGGGGTGGGGATCGCCCCGGCGACGCTCTGGTTCGGCGCGCTCGCGTACACGTTCCAGCTCTACTTCGACTTCTCCGGCTACTCCGACATGGCGATCGGGCTGGCGCGGATGTTCGGCATCCGCTTCCCGGAGAACTTCGACTCGCCCTACAAGGCGCGCAGCCTGGTCGACTTCTGGCGCCGCTGGCACATGACGCTCTCCCGCCTCCTGCGCGACTACGTCTACATCCCGCTGGGGGGAAACCGCCGCGGGCCGTTCCGCCGCGGCGCGAACCTGCTGGCGACGATGCTCCTGGCCGGGCTCTGGCACGGCGCGGGCTGGACCTACGTGGTCTGGGGCGGGGTCCACGGCGTGGGGCTGCTGGCGAACCATGCCTGGGACGACGCGGCGAAGCGGCGGGCGTGGCTCGGCTCCCGTCCGATGCGGATCGCGGGCTGGGCGGCGACGTTCCTCTTCGTCGTCGCGGCGTGGGTCGTCTTCCGCGCCGCCGACTTGCCCGCGGCGCTGCGGATGCTGCACGGGATGTTCCTCTGGCAGGCCACGCCCGGGCCCGACATCGGGATGGGATTCCGCGCGCGGCACTGGCTCAACCTGCCGCTGCTGCTCGCCATCGTCCTCTTCTGCCCGAACACGCGGGAGATCCTGGCCCGCTACGCGCCCGTGCTCCGCTCGCCCGCGCCGGGCCCCCGCCGGGGGTGGCAGTGGGCGCCGACCGCCGCGTGGGGCGCGGTCCTCGCGGCGCTCTTCGCGTACGCGGTCCTCAGCCTCGGGGACACCCGGGAATTCCTCTACTACCAGTTCTGATGCGCGCCCCGGACTCCCCTTCCCGCTTCCTGCGCGCCTTCGCGGCGGTCGCGCTGCTCGTCCTGGGCGCCGTCGCGGCGGTGAACTGGCTGGTCGACCCGTTCGACCGCTTCGGGCGGAACTGGACCGGGGTCTACATCTCGGCGGAGCGGGAGACGAAGGCGACCGAGGTGCGCCGCGTCCCGCACGACGCGGTGCTGCTCGGCAACAGCAAGATGGCGCTGGTGAACACCGCCCGCATCCCCGGCCTGCGGATGTACAACGCGGCGTTCGGCGGCGCGAGCCTGGCCGAGATCGACGCCTTCGCCCGCGCCTACCTGGGCCGGGAGAAAGTGGGCGGGGAGAAGGTCGCGGTGATCGGCCTCGACCTCGCGCAGTTCGGGACCCCTTCCCCGGCGCCGGTCGCGGCGGTGCTGCGCGGCGGCGGGTGGCGCGACGCGGCCGCCTATCTCCTCGACGCGCGGGGGATCGAATACGGCTGGAAATCGGTCTGGAGCCGCCGGCTAGGGAAGGCGCCCAGCCTGCGCGCCGACGGCTCGTACGACGCGGCCCACTGGGCGCCGCTGACGGTTCCCGACCCGGCGCGGACGCGCAGCGAGCTGAACCGGCAGGCCGCCGAGCTGGGGGCGCTGGTGCCGTCCGACGCGGCGCTGGATCTGTTGGCGGGCACGGTCGGGGAGCTGGCCCGGCGTGGCGTCGCGGTCCGCCTCTTCCTCCTGCCGGTCCACCCGGAGACGGCGGCGGCGCTGCGGACGCTGCCCGACGCGGCGGCGCTGGCCCGGCTGCGCGCCACGCTCGCGGCGCGGTTCCCGGGGATGGTCGACCTGACCGACGGCCCGCTCTCGCGGGCGGGGAATTTCTTCGCCGCCGACCCGATCCACATGACCGAGCCGGTCGCCCGCGCCGCGGTGGAGGAGGCGTTGGGGAGCGGGGCGGTGGTGCCGACGAACTAGGCCTGCGTGCGTCGGATCGACGGCGGGCTTTTGCCGAAGTGTACGCCGCCTCTTCTTATCGTAGCGGTCCGTGTCGCGCGGGGAATTCCAGCGACGCAAGAGGAAGGACCTCTGGTTGACCCCGGTCTCTGCAAGTCAGTTTCCCCGGACGAAGGTTTCGCGCTGTCGCGCAGGCAGTCTTCCTCCTGGACCTCCTTCCCCAACGCAACGGCGGTGCGTAGGCGTTAGGGAAGGAATCGCGCTCTCGTCCTACTTCTTGGCGAACTGGCCGTCGAACGCCAGGGCGGAGGGCGGGAAGTCGAGGTCGCGGACGAAGGCGGCCGACTCGGTGGCGCCGTGCTCGCGGTCCATGCCGCTGTCCTCCCATTCGACCGAGAGCGGGCCGGCGTAACCGGCGCGGTTCAGGCCGCGCAGGACCGCCTCGAAGTCGATGCTGCCGCGCCCCACGGAGCGGAAGTCCCAGAAGCGGCGCCGGTCGCCAAACGCGATGTGGCCTCCGAAGACGCCCGCCTCGGTCGGCTTGTCCGACCACCAGACGTCCTTCATGTGGACGTGGAAGATCCGATCGCCGAACTTCTGGATGAAGGCGGCGTAATCGACGCCCTGGTAGCCGAAGTGGCTGGGGTCGTAGTTGAAGCCGAAGGCGGGGTGGCCCTTGAGCGCGGCGACCGCGCGCTCGGCCGAGGCGATGTCGAAGGCGATCTCGGTGGGGTGGACCTCCAGGGCGAACTTCACGCCCAGCTTCTGGAACGCGTCCAGGATCGGGGTCCAGCGCGCCGCGAAGTCGGCGTAGCCGTCGTCGATCCAGGAGTCGGGCACGGGGGGGAACGAGTAGAGGTAGCTCCAGATCGAGCTGCCGGTGAAGCCGTTGACCACCTTGACGCCGAGCTTCGCCGCCGCCTGCGCGGTCGCGATCATCTCCTGCGCGGCGCGCTGCCGGACGCCCTCGGGGTCGCCGTCGCCCCAGATGCGCTTCGGCAGGATCGATTCGTGGCGGGCGTCGATCTTGTCGCAGACCGCCTGGCCGACCAGGTGGTTGGAGACGGCGAAGACCTGGAGGCCGTGCTTCTCCAGGAGCGCCTTCTTCTTCGCGCAGTAGTCGGGCTCGGCGTTGGCGCGGTCGACCTCGAAGTGGTCGCCCCAGCAGGCCAGCTCCAGGCCGTCGTAGCCGAAGCTCTTCGCCTTCGCGGCGAGGGTTTCCAGGGGCAGGTCGGCCCATTGGCCGGTAAACAGGGTCACAGAACGGGGCATGGTGGTGTCTCGGGTTGGAGTTGGGTTAGACGGAAAAGAGGAGGTCGGGCGGATAGGGCAGCGGGATCGCCGGCATCTCGTCGCGGGAGAAGTAGGCCAGGGCGGCCGTCTCCTCGGTGTCGGTGATCGGCCCCTCGCCGACGGGGCGGCACGCGAAAAGGACGGCGACCGATTCGACGGCGTCGCCGTTCGGGTAGGTGTGCCGGAACGCGCTGCCCCCGAAGACGCCGAGGAGGCGCTCCACCTCGCAAACCAGGCCGGTCTCCTCCGCGACTTCGCGGACGACCGCTTCCTGGGGCGACTCCCCGGGCTCGATCGCCCCGGCGGGGAGGCTCCACGATCCGTCGTGCTTGCGCTGGAGGAGCAGCCGCCCCGTCCCGTCGTGGATGACCGCGGCGACGCCGGGGATCAGGAGCAGGGACTGCCCCCAGAGCCGCCGCAACGCTTGGTAATAGGGCGACATGCGCCGGGCTAGGCCGTCAGCTTCGTCCACGTCGCGCCGGCCTGCGAGCTGGCGACGACCGCCTCGATGAACGCCATGCCGCGCACGCCGTCCTCGACGCCGGGGAAGTCGTCGGCGAAGGGCGGGACCGGCGTGCCGTCGGCCTTGGCGCGGAGCACCGCGGCGAAGTTGCGGTAGAGGTTCGCGAACGCCTCGAGGAACCCCTCGGGATGGCCCGCGGGGAGGCGGATCGCCGCCTTGGCCCGGTCGCTCTGCGCGCCGACGCCGGTGCGGAGGATCTCGGTCGGGCGGTCGGGGTGCATCAGGAAGAGGGTGTTCGGGTCGAGCTGCTTCCAGGAGAGGCCGCCCTTCTCGCCGTAGACGCGGAGGCTGAGGCCGTTCTCCTCGCCGACCGAGATCTGGCTGGCGTGGAGGACGCCCTTGGCGCGGACCCCATCCTGCTCCGCGAAGCGGAGCAGGACGTTGCCGTCGTCGTCCAGGGGGCGCCCCTCGACGAAGGTGGTGAGGTCGGCGAGGAGCGACTCGATCCTCAGGCCGGTGACGTACTCGGCGAGGTTCTCGGCGTGGGTGCCGATGTCGCCCATGCAGCAGCTCGCGCCGGAGCGCTTCGGGTCGGTGCGCCAGTCGGCCTGCTTCTGGCCCGATTCCTCCAGCTTTCCGGCCAGCCAGCCCTGCGGGTACTCGGCGACGACCTTGCGGATCTTCCCCAGCTTCCCGGAGCGGACCAGCTCGCGGGCCTCCTTCACCATGGGGTAGCCGGTGTAGTTGTGGGTCAGGCCGAAGAGGAGGCCGCTCTTCTTCACGATGGCGGCGAGCTCCTTCGCCTCGGCGAGGTTGAACGTCATCGGCTTGTCGCACATCACGTGGAAGCCGTGCTCCAGCGCCGCCTTGGCGACGGGGAAGTGGAGGAAGTTCGGGGTGACGATCGCGACGAAGTCGATCCGCTTGTCGGCGGGGAGCTTCGCCTCGGCGGCGAACATCTCCAGGTAGCTGCCGTAGCAGCGGTCGGGGGCGAGGTAGAGGTCGCGGCCCGACGCCTTCGAGCGCGCCGCGTCGGAGCTGAAGGCGCCCGCGACCAGGTCGATCCCGCCGTCGAGGGCGGCGGCCATCCGGTGCACCGCGCCGATGAACGCGCCTTGTCCTCCGCCGACCATGCCCATCCGAATTTTCCGCGACATAGGCCGTCTGTACTACCCCAATGCGGGCCGGAAAGGGAAGCGGGAACCGGGGGAGTTTTAGCGACGCAGAGGAAGGACCCTTGGTTGACCCCGTCTCTGCAAGTTACCGGCCCTGCACAAAGCTCTTGCGCTTCGCGCGGGCAGTCTTCCTCTGGACTCCTTCCCCGACGCGGCGCTAGAGTCATGGATAGCTATGAAATCGGCTTATGAACTTGCGATGGAACGGCTCTCCAAAGCCGGGCCGGAAAAGAAACTGACCGCCGGGCAGAAGGCCCGGCTCGCCGAGATCGACAACCGCTACCAGGCGAAGCTGGCGGAGCGGGAGACGTTCCTCCAGGGCCTGCTCGTGAAGGCCGAGGCGGCCGACGACCTCACCGAGCTGGCCCAGGTGCGCCTCCAGCTGCGCCGCGACCTCCAGGGGATCCGCGACGAGTGGGCGGAGAAGAAGGACTCGGTCTGGAAGGAATAACCCCGGCGAAAAAATCCATGAGCACAAAACCGAATCCCATCCCCGAGCCCCACAAGGGCGGCGTTCCCTACCTCTCCATCGACGGGGCGGCGAAGGCGCTGGAGTTCTACAAGGCGGCGTTCGGCGCGGAGGAAATTTTCCGCATGCCGTTCGGCGACAAGATCGGCCACGCCGAGATCCGGATCGGCGCGGCGCCGGTGATGATGTCGGAGATGTGCATGGCGGGCGCCCCCCAGGCGCCGGCGCAGCTCGGCGGCTCCTCGTTCTCGCTGCTGGTCTACGTGCCCGACGTCGACGCCCTCTGCGCCCGCGCCGTCGCGGCGGGAGCCGTGGTGGTGATGCCGCTGGAGGACCGGTTCTACGGCGACCGCGTCGTCCTGCTGCGCGACCCGTTCGGCCACTTCTGGAACTTCGCGACCCACGTCGAGGACGTGCCGCCCGACGAGCTGTTCCGCCGCGCCGCCGCGTTCCAGAAGAAAGACTAGGCCGCTTCCGGGGCCGGGGCGGTCCCCTTCCAGAAGAGGACGGGCCGCCCTTGCAGCAAGGTGCGGCGGCGCTCCTCGATCGAGATGTGGAACGGGTCGGGCTTTTTCCACGGCTCCCGCGTCACGCGGGTCCGCCGGCGCGCCTTCGCCAGGGGGAACGGCACTTCCTTCACGATCCCCTTCCCTCCCGCGCCAGCGCGCCGACGCGATTCCGCACCTCCCGGGGGTCGTACGGCTTGAGGACGATCCCGTCGGCGCCCGCGTCGAGCAGGTCGGCCCAGATCTCGGGCGCGTCGAGCCCGGTCACCGCCAGGAGAGGGAGCGCCCGCGTCGCCGGATCGGCGCGGAGCCGGACGCAGAATTCCAGGCCGTTCATCTCCGGCATCACCAGGTCGCAGCAGATCACGGCGGCCGTGTCCCCGTGGGCCGCCTCGGCCAGCGCCGCCGCGATCCGCAGGCCGCGCTCCCCGTCGGGGGCGAAGTGGAACTCGTAGGGCGACCGGGGCGGCACCCAGAGGACCGCCGCCAGGACCTCGCGGTCGGACGGCTCGTCGTCGATGATCAGGACGTGGCACATGGAAAGGGCTCCGGTCATGACGGCGGGAGGGCCGCCGCGTCGCCGGAGGGATGCCGTTCGGCGGCGGCCGCGGCAGCGTGGGGCGCCCGCGCGGCAGGGACGCGGAGGAGGGCGTCCAGGCGCTCGGCGAGGCGGCGCCCCGGCAGGGGCAGGCGCAGGTAGACGGCCGCGCCGGCGGCGAGGCACGCCTCGCGGTCGCCCGGCACCGAGAGGGAGGCCAGCGCGGCGACGGGGGCGGGGCGGTCGGCGCGGAGGCGGCGGATCACCTCGGGGGTCCCGAGGCCGCCGCGCTCATCGAGCCGGGTGTCGAGGACGACCAGGTCGGGCCGGAGAGCGCGCGCCATTTCCACGGTCTCCAGGCCGCCGCGCGCGGTGGCGACGCGGTAGCCGGCGCCGGCCAGCGCCTCGGCCAGCGTCTGGTCCCGCGCGTTTTCGCCGTCGTCCCCCGCGAGGAGCACGAGGGGGCGCGCGCCGTCGGGCAGCACGATGCCCGACTCGAAATGGGCGTCCGGGTCCTCCGGCTCGTCCTCGTCGTGCGGCAGGGACGCGGGGAGAAGGACGGTGAAGCGGCTGCCGCGTCCCGGCGTGCTGTCGACCTCGACCGCGCCATGGTGAAGGCGGACGAGGCGGCTCACCAGGGAGAGGCCGAGGCCCGAGCCCGGCCCGGCCCCGGCCCGCCGCCGCGCCAGGGCGGCGCCGCCCGGGAGCTGGACGAACGGCTGGAAGAGGCGGGAGAGGTCGGCCGGGTCGATCCCGATCCCGCTGTCGACGACGTGGAAGAGGACCGCCCCGCGCGCCGCGTCGCGCTCGACCTCGAGCCGGACCGCGCCGCCCTCCGGCGTGAACGCGACCGCGTTGGCCAGGAGGTTGAGGAGCGCCTGGCGGAGGCGGCGGGGATCGGCCCGCAGCCGCAGCCCGGGCTCCGAGTCGCTCAGGGCGAGCGCGACCGCCTTGCGCCGCGCCGCCTCCCCGACCAGGTCGAGCGCCGCGCGGCAGAGCGGGGCCACCTCGACGACCTCCCAGGTGAGGTCGAGCTTCCCCGCCTCGATCCGCGCGAGGTCGAGGAGGTCGCCCAGCACGGCGAGGAGGTGGCGCCCGCCGCCCCGGATCGTCTCCAGCGAGGCGACCTGCGGGGGGGAAAGCGGGCCGTGAATCCCCTCCTGGAGGGCCTCGGCGAGGTTCACGACCGCGTTGAGCGGGGTGCGCAGCTCGTGCCCCAGGCCGGCGAGGAACTCGTCCTTGCGCCGCGCGGCGCGGCGCAGCTCGTCGTTGGCGCGCTGCAGCTCCTCCTCGCGCTGGAGGAGGCTTTCCTCGGCCAGCCGCCGCTCGGTGATGTCCCGGGTCGCGGCGAGGAAGCCGCGCAGCGCCGGGTCGGCGAGGCGGTTCACGAAGAGGGTCTCCAGCACCAGCGCGCCGCCCCCGGGCCGCTGGGCGCGCCACGCGACGCGCGCGGGGCGGAGCGGCTCGTGGCGCGCCCGCTCCAGCGCGGCGGCCACCGCCGGGGCGTCGTCGGGATGGGCCCACGACGCCAGCGGCGTGCCCCGGTAGGCGGCGAGCGCCTCCCGGGTGGGCGGGCCGTCCCCCAGCATCGCGGCGGCGGCGCCGACGAACTCGACGATCGCCCCGCGGGGGTCGAGGCGGGCCAGCACGTCGGGGGCGTGGTGCAGCAGGGCCAGGCGCGGGTCGGGGGCCTGCTCCGCCGCCCCGGGCAGGGCCGGCGCCTGGAGCACGGCGCAGCGCCATTCCCGGCCCCGGTAGGAGAGGAGGCTCACCTCGGCCTCGGTGGAAAGGGGGGTGCCGTCCCGCCGCCGCAGCGCCATCTCCATCCGGAACGTCCCGTAGTGGCGCAGCTCGTCCCAGTGGATCTTCCAGAGGTCGCGGCCCAGGCCCGGCTCGATTTCGGCGAGGGAAAGGCCGTCGAGGCCGCCCAGCGGGTAGCCGAGGCGGGCGCACGCGGTCGCGGTGGCGCCGCAGACGCGGCCCGCGGCGTCGGTCCAGATCACCGCCCCGGCGGCGCGCTCCACCGCGACCTCGGCGCGGAAGCGCGCCTCGTCGGACGCGTCGCGCGCCCCCACGTCGCGCAGGGTGCAGAGCAGGGCGCGGGTGGTCCCCCACGGCAGCGGCGCGGCGACGACGTCCATCGGCACGTCGTGCCCCGTGGCGTCGCGGAACGGGTGGGAGGCCAGGAGCGGCGCGCCGTCGAGGCCGGTGCCGGTGCGGCCCGCGCCCGCCGCCCGCGCCGCCCCGGCGCGCAGCCGCTCCAGGAGCCCGGCCGAGTCGGCGTCGGGCGGCAGGAGGACGGAGAAATGCTTGCCCGCCAGCTCCTGCTCGTCGCGCCCCAGAAGGAGGAAGGCGGCGCGGTTGGCGCGCAGGATGGTGCCGGTCACGCCCTGGAGGATCAGGACCACGTCGGGGGACTGGTCGAGGACGGCGCGCAGCTTGTCCTCCGTCTGGCCCAGCAGCTCGTCGCCGCGGCGCGTCTCGCGCAGGAGCCGGCCCAGGCGCAGGGCGCGGGCCAGCGCGGCGGGGAGGCGGTCTGGCTTTCCTTCCGCGTCCGGCTCCAATTCCGGATTCGGAGGCGGCTTTGCCACCCAGTCGGCGGCGCCGGCGGCGATCGCCGCCTCGGCCGCGCCGGGGACGTCGGCGTCGGAGAGGACGACGAGCGGCAGCAGCGGGTTGCGCTCGCGCAGGAGGAGGAGGGCGTCGTCCGGCTTCAGCCCGGCGCGGGCCAGCGCGTCGTCGTAGAGGACGGCGTCGCAGGGAAAGAGGACGATGCGGTCGGCGAAGTCGTCGCGCCGCTCCACGCGGACCCATTCGCAGGGAAAGCCGGCGCGCTCCAGCTGCGCGACCCACTGCGCCGTCCCGGCTTCCGAGGCGGAGGCGACGATCAGCTTCAGCGGGGCGCCCCGGGGCCGGACGGAACCCTTTTTCATGCGAGGCATCGTGGCGTGGCCGCCCGCTCAACCCACGGGCCGGAACGCGGCGGGACCCCTGCCGGGGCCGCATCCCCGATGATTTCCCCTTGCGGCCCCGGCTCCCGATCCCGGATCGTCCGGCGCCCGGACGGTGCCGGACCGTGCAATCACGGAAA
>FSUX01001625.1_pt1 | contig 12647 bp, 12 predicted proteins | sample 1637501 | NCBI WGS metagenome assembly FSUX01 (sample SAMEA3914816, study PRJEB12502) | metagenome | biome: forest; material: soil | place: USA | collected 2011-09-16 | depth 0.3 m
GGCGGCGCAGGGCGAGCCGAAGAACGATTGATGACCGCTACTTCTGCCGGGGCGGGCGCAGGTTGGACCCCGGCGCGATCAGCCGGCCGGCGCGATGGGCGACGACCCCCTCAAGCAGCGCACGGGCGGCGTTGCGCACCTCCTCCTGGAGAGCCAGATCGGCGTCCAACGCTTCGTGGCTGGTGGCGTAGGGCTCCCAATAGCCGATGTAGCGGTCGAGTTCGGCCGCCGACCCGGCCGGGTGCAGGTGCATGAAGCACAGCCAGTCGGAGAGGCTTCGGCGCACGTTCTCGGCGCCCTCGACATCGCCGTGGACGACACAAGCGAACAGGCGGCCGGACAGGTGGCGGGGATAGTCCCAGCCCCCGAGTTCGATGGCCTTGGCTTCCTTGGCGTTCTTGCCGTGGGTCCGCGTCGGATCGGGATTGCCGCCGTCGGCGCACACCAGCCGGTCCATCATCAGCTTCAGCGGCGAAGACACCTGGTACCAGTTGACCGGGGTGACGATCATGATCCCATGGGCGGCCACCCACATCGGATAGATCTCGTTCATCCAATCGTTCGTCTGCCCGAGCGAATAGTTCGGATAGCAGGAACATGGCCAGTGGCAGAGCGCCGCGGCGGTGGAGAAGCAGGCCTTGCAGGGATGGATCGACCGTCCGTACTCCGAGGTGAGCCGGCTGAGATCGAGCAGCTGGACCTCGGTGTTCTCCACGGCCTCGAACACCTCCCGCGCCAGCTGGGCCAGCCGGTAGGATTTTGACACCTCGCCCGGACAGCTGTGCTCGCTGCGGGCGGACGCCGTGATCAGCAGGAAGCGATGCGGCGAGTTGGCGTGGTCATGCCGGATCTGGGCGGCCCGGACGGCTTCGCGCGCCGCCAGCCAGTCGACGGCGAGGTCGTAGTCCGCATCGGTGAACTCCGGACCGGCCTTACGGGTGTGCGGGCTCTTGCGGTGATGGGAATAGGCGTCCCAGGCCGCCGCGGCGATCTTGTCGAGTTCTCCACGCAGGGCGTCGAACGCCGGATCGACATAGGCCGCCAGGAACCGCTCCCGGAAGGCCGCCTCCGACAGCTGGGGGCTGGGGCTCCCCTTGCGAGGTTCAGGCGTGACCCGCGGCATCTAACAGGTCTCCTCCCCTGCAATCGCCGCCTTCAGCAGGTTCATGGCTGCCCGCAGGCTCGCCAGGCGGCCCTCCCCCCGATCGACCACACCGAAATGGTCGACATGATGGATCGTGGGCTGGCCTCGGCGGGCCAATCCGAAATGAACCAGGCCCGGTGTATCGCCCGGTCCCCCCGGTCCCGTGAAGCCGGTGACTGCGACGCTGATATCGGCGTCCGAGCGCGCCAGCGCTCCGTCGGCCATCGCCCGCGCCACAACTTCCGACACGGGACCGGGATCGGTCAGCAAGTCTGCTGGCACGCCGAGGAGGTCGCGCTTGGCGTCGTTCGAATAGACCACGAAGCCGCGGTCGAAGACGTGCGCGCAACCATCGACGTCGGTCAGCACGGAGGCGATTAACCCGCCGGTGCAGCTCTCCGCGGTGGCCAGCTTCAGGTCTCGGGCGCACGCGCTCTCGAGCACCTGGTGGATCAGGGCTTCGATATCCGGCGGCAGGGCGGGGGACAGGGTCTCGGTCAAGTCGTGCCCATCCCTACCGTTTGCGTTTGGCGATCTTGGCCGCCTGTCGCACGAGGGCGATCGCCGCCGCCGGATCGCTGACCTTCAGGACATGGAACGCCTTGCCCTCCAGCTTCGCCTTGTTGGTCCAGAACTGGGACAGGTGGCGGATGAAGGTCGGCTCCAAATCGCTGGCCGTGCTGATCCCGGCGTAGAGGTGCGAGACTAAAGGTATGGCCAGCAGCCGGTCGTTGCGTTCGACCTTGCCGTTTTCCTTCTCCTCGGCCTCCAGGACCCCGATCAGCCTGACCTTAAGCAGCGCGCCGACCGGGCTGGGCTCGTCGCTGAGGACCATGACGTCGAGAGGGTCCCCGTCGTCGCACAAGGTGGAAGGGATGAAGCCGAAGTCCAGCGGGAAACTCATGCCTTCCGGCAGCAGCTTGGCGAGACAGAACAGGCCCGTCTCGGGGTCATAGTCGTATTTGCCGCGCCGCCCTTTGGGCGTTTCGATGATCGCCAGGCAGGTTCCGGCGTCGCGATCCAGGTCGTTCGGCAGTTCCGTCAGATCTCGCATTCCAGGCTGACCTCCTTGGTTCGCGCCAGTTCCGCGTTCCGGGCGCGAGCGCCCGAAGCCTTCGGCGTCAAACGACGCCCTCGCCGCCGGTGACGCCGTACACCTCGCCGGTGATGAAGCTGGCTTCCTGGGAGGCGAGCAGCACATAGACGGGCGCAAGTTCCACCGGCTGGCCCGGCCGGCCCAGGGGTGCGTGCTCCCCGAAGTGTTGCACCTTCTCCTCAGTCTGCCCGCCACTGGGCTGCAGCGCGGTCCAGATCGGCCCGGGCGCCACGGCGTTCACCCTCACCCCCTTCTTGATCAGCTGCTTGGAAAGCGCCTTGGTGAAGGCGACGATGGCCGCCTTGGTCATGGCGTAATCCAGCAGCGCCTCGGAGGGTTCGACGGCCTGGACCGATGCGGTGTTGATCACCGCGGCGCCTTCGGGGAGATGCTTCTCCGCCGCCCTGGTGATCCAGAACATGGCGTAGAGATTGGTCTTCATGGTCGCGTCGAACTGATCGGTGGTGATCGCCCCGATCTCGGGCTGGGTCTTCTGCTTGCCGGCATTGTTGACCAGGATGTCGAGCCCGCCGAGGCCGCTCACGGCCTGGTCGACCAACTTCACGCAGAAACCCTCGTCCTTGATGTCGCCGGGAATAGCGATCGCCTTGCGGCCTTCAGCCTCGATCAGCTCGACCACCTCACGAGCATCCACCTCTTCCTCCGGCAGGTAGACGAGTGCGACGTCCGCGCCTTCGCGCGCGAAGGCGATCGCCGCGGCGCGGCCGATCCCGGAGTCCGCGCCGGTGATGAGCGCCTTGCGCCCAACGAGCTTTCCTGCGCCGCGATAGCTGGTCTCGCCGTGGTCGGGCCTGGGCTCCATCTTCGCCGCCAGGCCCGGCGCAGGTTGCGGCTGTTTCGGAAAGGGCGGCTCCGGATACTGGTGTCGAGGATCCTGCATCTTCAGGCGGCCGTCGGTCATCGCGCATCTCCTGGGCTGGTGTCTGAAGCTCAAATCGCCGGAGCCCGCCGTCGTTCCAGAAGCGCCGTTGCGCAGACGCGGAACTGTCGTTTCGGACCGGAGTTTCGGAACAGGCTCGACGAGGGCAAGACTTCAGGGAGAAACTTTCATGGCGACTGCAACCACCTCTCATGCCGCCGGACGCAAGACCGGCCGCACCCGCCGGACGGGACGCCGCGACCCGCTGGCCGTGCAACTGCTGAAACAGGATCATCGCGAAGTGGAGGGCTGGTTCGACGAGTACGAACAGCTCGACGCCGATACCGAGAAGCTCGAACTCTTCAACAGGATCGCTCTGGCGCTGAAGGTTCACACGCGGATTGAGGAGGAAATCTTCTACGCCGAGGAGCGGGGCGAGGTGGAGGACGACCTGCTCGACGAAGCCCAGGTCGAACACGACGGCGCCAAGAAGATGATCGCCGAGATCGAGGCGATGAAGCCGGGCGAGGCCCTCTACGACGCCAAGGTCAAGGTGCTGGGCGAGTACATCAAGCACCACGTCAAGGAAGAGGAGCAGCCAGGCGGCATTTTCGCCCAGGCCAAGCGCGGCGACATCGACCTCGAGGCCATGGGCGAGCGGTTGAAAACTCGCAAGGAAGAGCTCATGGCCGAGATGGGTGGGTCGAAGGCGAACTAAGTCCCGTCGCCTTGCCCGTGGTTCCAGACAGGCGGCCGCATTCAGCGGCCGCCTGTTTCGCGACGGCTTGCGTCGGCCGACCACTCAAGTTGGGCCCGGGCAGCCGGCAAGGCCGGAGTCCGCGGCTGAGAACGCGGCATGAACAACGTCAAGTCGCGTCCCACAGGGCCGTTGCGCCATATTGCGTTATCATATTTAAGAATACAAATGGCGCAGCGTCGCGCCCTTCAGGGAGCCAGTCGGCATGCGGGTCATCGAGCTTCCGGAGATCCTCGCCGCCCTGGACGAGACCCAGGCCCTCGCCGCCGTCGAGGACGGGTTCCGTCGGCTGGCGGCCGGCGAGGGCCAGATCATGGCGGTGGGCCATCTCGCCTTCGCCGATCCGCCCGGCGACGCCCATGTGAAGGGCGGCTATCTGGCCGGCGACCCTGTCTTCGTGATCAAGCTGGCCACCAGCTTCTACCACAATCCCGAGGTGGGCCTGGAGAGCAGCAACGGCCTCATGGCGGTGATCAGCGCCCGCACCGGCGAGGTCCAGGCGATCCTGCACGACCAGGGCCGGCTCACCGACCTGCGCACCGCCATGGCCGGCGCCATCGCCGGGCGCGCCATCGCGCGGCCGGGCTCCACCGTGCTGGGGGTCGTCGGCGCCGGGATCCAGGCCCGGATGCAGGCCGATCTTCTCGCCCGGACGCTCGGCCTCGCAACCACGCTGCTCTGGGCGCGCAACCCGGAGCGGGCGTCGGAGGCCGCGGCCGCCGTGGGCGCCCAGGCGGTGTCGCTGGAGGAGCTCTGCGCCCGGGCCGACCTGATCGTCACCACCACACCCTCCACCGAGCCGATCCTCACCGCCGCCCTGGTCCGCCCCGGAACCCGCATCGTCGCGGTGGGGGCCGACTCGCCGGGCAAGCGTGAGCTGGAGCTGGCGCTGACCGCCAAGGCGCGGATCGTGGTGGATTCCCGGCCCCAGTGCGTCGCCCACGGCGAGGCGGGCTGGGCGGTGCGCGCCGGCCTGGTGGATGAGGCCGACCTGATGGAACTGGGCGAGATCCTGACCCGGCCGGTGGCCTTCGCCGACGACGAGATCGTGGTGGCCGACCTCACCGGTGTCGGCGTCCAGGACGTCCAGATCGCCAAGTCCGTGTGGCGGAAGCTGAACGGCTGAGCCGCGTGGCCGCAACCCCCCGGTCGCGGGGGAGGCGCCTCAGCCCACGGCCTTCAGGAAGGTCTCCAGGGCGATATTGCGGCCGCAAAGCACCACGGCGACCTTCTTCCCGCGCCAGGCGTCGGCGGTCTTGATCAGGCCGCCCAGGGCGACGCCGGCCGCGCCCTCCACCATCCAGCGGTCGGCCTGCGCGATCCGGCGCAGGGCCTGGCCGATCTCGGCCTCGCTGACCGGGATGGTCTCGTCCACCACCGCCTGGCAGATGGGGAAGGTGATCGAGCCGGGCTCGATGGCGCCCGCCGTGCCGTCCGAAAGGGTGGGCAGGTCGTCGGTGGCCACGATCTCCCCCGCCGCCAGGGAGCGCAGCAGGGCCGGCGAGGCCTCCGGCGAGGGGCCCACCACCCGGGTGCGTGGACTCACCGCCTTGATCGCCGTCCCGGCCCCGCCGATCAGGCCGCCACAGCCCATGGACATGAACACCGCGTCCAGGTCCGGGGCCTGCTCCATCAGCTCCAGGCCCAGGGTCCCCTGGCCGGCGATCACGTGGATATCGTTATAGGGGGAGATGTAGACCTTGCCCTGGTCCTCGGCGACGCGGCGGGCGGTCATCTCCGCCTCCACCACCGACCCGTCGACCACCACCAGCTCGGCCCCGAGCGCCTTGATCGCCGCCATCTTGGCCGGGGTCGCCGAAGCCGCCACATAGACCGTGACCGGAACCCCCGCGAGCGCGCCGGCCCGGGCCGCGGCCTGGCCGTGATTGCCGGTGGAGGCGGTGAGCACCCCCCGGCGCCGTTCGGCCTCGCCCAGCTCGTGGATGCGGTTGGTGGCGCCCCGCAGCTTGAACGAGCCGGTCGGCTGCAGGTGGTCGCACTTGAGCCACACCTCGCAGCCCAGGGCCGTCGACAGGATGGCGCTGCGCTCCAGCGGGGTCACCAGCACCTGCGGCCGGATCGAGACATGGGCCTTGCGGATCCGGTCGTAGAGCGAGGTCATGAAGGTCTCCTTGGGGCGCCTGGCCGCCACGATGCCGTCGTCAAAGGGCGCGCGCCATCCCTCCAGGGAGGGAGGCTTAGTCCACCTCGGCCGGCGCGGCCGGCGCCGGGTGCAGGCCGTATTCCAGCAGCACGAAGGTGTCGTCGAAATAGAGGTTCGGATAGAAGGGCGCGGCCTTGCGGTTCACCGGCTTCGAGGGATCGACCATGCCCTGGGCGGTGACCGTGTAGAGCTTCCGGGTCGCCGGATCGATGGCCATGGTCCGGGCGATGGGTCGGGTGGTGAGCGCCTGGAACAGCTTGTAGTGGTCGGCGTCGAGCTGATCGAAGATCACGATGTTCCCGTCCACGCCGTTGGACGTGAACACCTTTCGGGCGCGGGGATCGAACCGCACGGTGTCGTTGCCGCGGCCGATCTCCGGCTGGGCCACCACGCGGCCGTCGGCGACGTCCAGCACCGACAGCACCGGATGCTCGCCCTTGCAGCCCACGAACAGCCGCTGGGCGACCGGGTCGAACGCCATCCCCGTGGGCGCCTCGCACTTGTCCACCGGCCATTCGGCCACCACGCTGCGGCTGCGAGCGTCGACCTTGGCGACCCGATTGCGGTCGCGCTCGGCCACATAGAGCATGCCCTTGCCGTCCGGGACCACGCCCTCGATCTCGTGGGCGTCCAGGTGGACATGGCCGGTGACCGCCGCCGTCTTCGCGTCGATGAAGGTCAGCTGCTGGGTGTCGCCCATGGTGAAGGCCAGTTGCCGGGTGGCGGGGTCGTAGAAGGCCGCGTCGGCGCCCTCCCCCAGCTTGATGCGGCGCAGGGTCTTCAGGCTGGCCAGGTCGAACACCGTGGTCGAGCCGTCGTCATTGGCCGTGTAGCCACGGCCAAACTCGGGGACCAGGGTGGCGATATTGGCCCCGGCCGCATTGGCGATCGCGCCGACAATGCGCTTGCGGCGCACGTCATAGACGGTGATCCCCGCGGCCCGCCGGCCGATGAACAGATAGGACCGCGCCGCGTCGAAGGTCAGGTAGTCCCAGGCCGGCCGAGCGCCCTTCAACGAGATCGCCGCGTCGAGGCGATAGATCAGCGGCGCGGCCATCTTCGGCGACGCGGCCATCTTTGGCGAGGCAGCCTGGGCGCCGCTCGCCAGCAGGGTGATCGCGGCGCACGCGCCGATCAGCATCCTCGACACACGGATCTCCTTCATTTCCAGGAATGGCTTGGTCGTCGCCCGAACGCCGGCGCGACGGGTCGCCCCGGCTAGTGCGCCGGGGACAGGATTTCCGTGATGGTGTTCTCGGTCTCCGCGCGCACGGTCGCCTTGATGTCGCTCCACTTCTTCCAGACCGGATCGGCCTTCAGCGGCTCGCGCACCTTGGCGACGGTCTCCTCGCGTTCGCCGAAGCTCTTCAGGTCCCGGTACTCGTAGACGAACAGCGCATCCCACGGATCGCCCACCGAGTAGCGGTTAAGGTAGAGGCCGTAGCGGCTGATCACCCCCGCGGCCATCCAGCCCTTCACCTGCGGGATCACATAGCCGTCCACATAGGACTTGTACTGGTCCAGCGCGTTGTAATTGTAGGGGATCACGTAGACGACCCGCTGGCCGGCCGGGCCCTGGTCGGCGGCGACGCCCTCCCAGCCCAGGTCGGCCGAATAGGTCTGCAGCGGCTTGGCGAGCTTCAGCCCGGCGGGGCTGAGACCGCCCGGCGAGGTGCGCTCGATCTCCTTCCAGCGCTGGGTGTCGGCATAGGTGGAGAAGCTCAGCACCGTCATGGCGTCCCAGGTGCCGGTGGTGACGAACGGGTTGAACAGGATCTGGTAGCTCTTCAGCACGCCGTCGTGCCTGAGCTTCTCCAGCATCGCGGTCTCCTCGCCCTGCAGATAGGCGCGGAAGGCCGGCCGGTCAGCGGCGGCGCTGCGATAGGTGATCAGGAGTTGGGTCGGCCCTCCCTCGGCCCGAGCGGGCTCGGCCGCCAGCAGTGGAATCACTAGGACCAAGGCCAGCAGGGCCAGGGTGGCGCGGAGGGGAGACCAGGTCGGCATTGAGGCTCCGGGGCAGGGATCGGGCCGGCCTCAGACACCGGACCGCTGATTTGTATTTCTAGCCTCACTAATACCAAAAGCAAGGCCGCAGGCTGGCGGACGCAATCAATCCGGCGCCACGCCGTGCTCTTCATCGATCCGGGTGGTGACCCCGGTGGCGATGACGGTGCGGGTGGCGTCGACCGAGGCGTAGGTCCAGTAGATGCGCATGCGCCCCGTCGCCGAGGCGTTGCGGAACCGGTGTGGCGTTCCGGCGGGGATCCAGGTGGTGTCGGTTGCGCCCAGGACGTGCTCGGCGCCGTCGATCTCCGCCACCGCGTCGCCCTCCAGCACCAGGACGGTCTCCTCGCAATTGTGGATGTGGAGGGCGATGGCCGCGCCCGGCTCGAACTCGGTGATGCCGCTCAGGGTTCTGGTCGAGCCGATGCGGGCGTTGACCAGGGGGATCGTCCGCGCCCCGCCGCCCCGCTCGCGCGGCGTGATCTCGGCCGGCCGCAGCACCACCGGCCCATGAATGGCTGGCGCGGTCATTTCGCGGCCTCCTGGACGACTGCGGCCGGGACAGGCGCCGGCTGGGCGGGGCCGACCCACAGGGTCTTCACATTGACGAACTCGCGAATGCCGAACTCCCCCAGCTCGCGGCCATAGCCGGAGCGTTTGACCCCGCCGAACGGCAACCGTGGGTCGGACGCCACCATGCCGTTGACGAACACCGCCCCCGCCTGGATGCGCCGCGCCAGCCGCTGTCCCCGCGCCACATCCCGGGTCCAGACCGAAGCGCCCAGGCCGAACTCCGTCTGGTTGGCGAGCGCGACGGCCTGGTCAGCGTCCGCCGCCCGGATCACCGCCGCCACCGGGCCGAAGGTCTCCTCGGTGAACGCCGCCATCTGCGGGGTCACGTGGTCGAGGATCGTCGGGTGGTAGAAGAAGCCCGGGCCATCGACGAACCCGCCGCCCAGCTTCAGGGTCGCGCCGGCCGCCAGGGTCCGCTGCACCTGGTCGTGCAGGGCGACACGCAGATTGGCCCGGGCCATGGGGCCGATGGTGGTCGCCGGGTCCAGCGGATCGCCCACCTGCAGCCGCGCCACATTGGCGGCGAAGGCCTCGACGAACTGATCGGCGACGCTTTCCTCGACGATGAACCGCTTGGCGTTGATGCAGGACTGGCCGGCATTGGTGAACCGCGCCTTCACCGCCACCTCGGCCGCCAGGGCCAGGTCGGCGTCGGCCAGGACGATGAACGGGTCCGACCCGCCCAGCTCCAGCACCTGTTTCTTCAGGGCGCGTCCTGCCTGCGCCGCCACGATGGCCCCCACCTCGGTGGACCCGGTCAGGGTGACCGCGGCGATCCGTGGATCGGCGATCATCGTCGCCACATGCTCGGGGTCCACCAGCAGCGCGTGGAACAGGCCCGGCGGGCAGCCGGCGTCACGCAGGATGGCCTCGATGGCCAGTGCGCATTGCGGCACATTGGCGGCATGCTTCAGGATGATCCCGTTGCCGGCGGCCAGCGCCGGGGCGGCGAAACGGAAGACCTGCCACAGGGGATAGTTCCACGGCATCACCGCCAGCACGACCCCCAGGGGATCGAACACCACGGCGCTGCGCGACGCGTTGGACGCCACCTCCTGGTCCGCCAGGAACAGCGGCGCATGCGCGGCGTAGAAGTCGCAGGCGAAGGCGCACTTCTCCACCTCCGCCTCGGCGTCGGCGAGCGGCTTGCCCATCTCGGCGGTGATCAACCGGGCATAGCGCGCCTTGCCCAGCCGCAGGACGGCGGCCATCCGGGTCAGCAGCGGGACCCGCGCTGAGACCGGCCGCCGCGCCCATTCCGCCTGGCTGGCGGCGGCGGCGGCCAGGGCCGCCTCCACGTCCGCCGCGCCATGCGCCTTGAACTGGCCGATCTCCTGGCCGGTGGCCGGATTGATGGAAATGATCATCGGGTCCTCAACCTGCTATCGCCTCGCCCACCGACCGCGCGAAGGCGGCCGTGCCGGCCTGTCCGCCCAGGTCGCGGGTGCGCGCGTCCGGCCGGTCCAGCACCCGCTCGATCGCCGCCTCGATCCGCGCGGCGGCGTCGATCAGTTTCGGGTTCTGGTCACGCCGCCCGCGCCAATCCAGCAGCATGGCGGCGGACAGCATCAGCGACACCGGGTTGGCCACATCGCGCCCGGCGATGTCCGGGGCCGAGCCGTGCTGGGCCTGGGCGACGCAGACCACGTCCCCGGCGTTGATCGAGCCGCCCAGTCCCAGACTGCCGGTGAGTTCCGAGGCTTCGTCCGACAGGATGTCGCCGAACATGTTGGTGGTGACGATCACGTCGAACCGGTCAGGGCTGCGGATCAGCAGCGCGGCGGCGGCGTCGACGATCACCTCGTCCAGCTCCACATCCGGAAACTCGGCGGCGACCTTGCGGACCTCCCGCAGGAACAGACCGTCGGTGAGCTTCAGCACATTGGCCTTGTGCACGGCCGTCACCTTGCGGCGCCGCTTGCGGGCCAGATCGAAGGCGACGCGGGACACCCGGGCGCAGGCCTTGGCGGTGATCTTGCGGATGGCGAAGGCGCTGTCCGGGTCCGGCATGAACTCGCCGGGGCCGGCGAACATGCTGCGATCGGCATAGAACCCCTCCGTATTCTCCCGGACGATGACCAGGTCCATCGGCTTGCGCAGGATGGTCAGGTCGGCCCGCGAGCGGCACGGCCGGATATTGGCGTAGAGGTCGAACACCACCCGCAGCTCGGCCGAAGGGTTGATCCCGCCCTCGGCGCGCGGCGGATATTCGTAGTGCGACACGGGCCCCAGGATCACCCCGTCCGCCTGCGGGATCTTCGCCATCACCTCGGCGGTCAGGGTCGTGCCGGCGGCCTTGAGGCTGGCCAGCCCGATGTCGTGGATCTCAAACCGCAGGCCGAGCCCCAGGACCTCGTCGGCCCGGCGCAGCACCGCCAGGGTCGCCTCGGTGATCTCGGGGCCGATCCCATCGCCGGGCAGGACAAGGATATGCATCGGGCGAAGGCTCCCATCTGTGGCGGACGGCGGGGCGCCCTTGCCGTCTATCCCGCGAGGCGCCACAATGAATTTCCACGATCAATAAAACAACTCATTTCCGGATCGCAAGGCGGGTTCTTTCTACAGGGCCGCCGGAGGATGACCACCTGACCGCCTCCTCGACGCCGCCGACCGTGATCTCCGGTGAGCTGATCAGCTCAGGCCGCCGCCACCGGATCATCGACCTGCCGGGCGTCCTGGGCCCGGGCCTCGCCCGCCTGCCCTGGATCCACCGGATCTTCATCGAAAACCTCCTGCGTCGGTCCGGGGACGAACCCGCCATGGCCGGCCTTGTCGCCGACTGGGTCCGCGACGGCCACAGCGACGCGGAAATCCCGTTCCATCCGGGCCGGGTGCTGATGCACGACACCACCTGCGGCCCGGCCCTGGTGGACATCGCCGCCTGCCGCTCGGTCCTGGCGGAGGCCGGCGGGGACCCGGCCCGGCTGAACCCGGTGCTGCCGGTGGACGTCTCCACCGACCACTCCATCGCCGTGGACTGGTCCGGCGTCCCAGGCGCCCGGGCCCACAACATGGCCCGCGAGATGGCCCGCAACGCCGAGCGCTACCGGTTCATGAAATGGGCCACCTCGGCGCTGGAGAACGTCACCATACATCCGCCGGGCACGGGGATCATGCACACCCTCAACCTCGAGCGCCTGGCCGGCGTGGTGGCGACCGGGGTCGTCGACGGCGAAACCTGGGTCTTTCCCGACACCCTGATCGGCACCGACAGCCACACCCCGATGATCAACGGGATCGGTGTGCTGGCCTGGGGGGTCGGCGGGCTGGAGGCCGAGACGGTGATGTTCGGCCTGCCGGTCACCCTGCGCGCGCCGGCCGTGGTGGGGGTGCGCCTCAGCGGGCGCCTGGCCGAAGGCGTGCTGGCCACCGACCTGGCGCTCACCGTCACCCACCTGCTGCGCCGGACCGGGGTCGCCGGGCGGTTCGTGGAGTTCTTCGGCCCGGGGGTCTCCAGCCTGTCGGCCGGCGAGCGGGCGGTGATCGCCAACATGGCCCCCGAATATGGCGCAGCCACAGGCTACTTCCCGGTCGACGACCGCACCCTCGCCTATCTGGCCGCCACCGGCCGATCGCCCGAGCAGGTGGCCCTGGTCTCGGACTACATGCGCCGCCAGGGGCTGTGGTTCGATCCGCAGGCCCGCCCGGCCTATGACCAGGTCGTCGAACTGGACCTCGGCGAGGTCGCCGTCAGCCTGGCCGGACCCCGCCGGCCCCAGGACCTGATCCCGGCCTCGGGCACCCGCGCCGCGATCGCGCCGCCGGCCGCCGGGCTCCCGGCCGGCGACGTGCCGGACCTGGCCGTGGCCATCGCCGCCGTCACCAGCTGCACCAACACCTCCGACCCCCGGCTGATCCTGGCCGCCGGCCTCGTGGCGCGGAAGGCCCGCGCCTTGGGCCTGGCCCCCAAGCCGTGGGTGAAGACCTCCCTGGCCCCCGGCTCGCCCGCCGCCGAGCTCTATCTGAAGCGCGCCGGCCTGCTGGAGGACCTGGAGGCCCTCGGCTTCGGGGTCGTGGCCTATGGTTGCA
>FSUX01001027.1_pt1 | contig 12498 bp, 9 predicted proteins | sample 1637501 | NCBI WGS metagenome assembly FSUX01 (sample SAMEA3914816, study PRJEB12502) | metagenome | biome: forest; material: soil | place: USA | collected 2011-09-16 | depth 0.3 m
CGGACCGCCAACATCGCCTCGACCCTGGCGCTGTTTCCGGGACAGGTGACCACCGGCTGGGTCGGACGCCGCCAGGCGAGCGGCGCCGGCGGCCTGGGATTTCCCGTCCTGGTCGTCGTCAGCCTGGTCGGCGGCGCCATCGGAGCCGTGTTGCTGCTGTCCACGCCAACGGGCTTCTTCGCGCGCCTGGTCCCCTGGCTGGTGCTGTTCGCCACCGGCGTCTTCGCCTATGGCAGCTTCGCGCGCCGGTCGACGCCCCGCTTCGGACCGCGGGCGGCGATGGCCGCACAGTTCCTGATCTCGATCTACGGCGGATATTTCGGCGGCGGGATCGGCTTCCTGATGTTGGCCGCCCTCACCGCCGCCGGGCTGGCCGTCCGCGGCGCAGCCGCCACCAAGAATGTGCTCGCCGGAGTCATGAACGCCGCAGCGGTGGCGATCTTCCTGCTCACGCCGGGCATTCCGTGGCTTCGGGTCGGCGTGATCGCCATCGGCGCCGCGGCTGGCGGCTATGCCGGCGCCCTGGCGGTGAGCCGCATCGACGAGCGAATCCTCAGAGGTTTCGTGATCGCGCTCGGCATCGCCCTGTCCGTGGGCCTCTTCCTGCGCGATGGCCATTGAGACGATCCCTTACCAATCAGCGGCTGCGTATCAGGGGCGCCAAAGCTGATTCTTGAGGGCTCGTTGTTGAGAACGCAGGCCTCCTGGCCTCGTCCCATGGCCTCTCGAAGATGGGCGGCTAGAGCGGGATGCGAAAAAGTGGGAACCGGTTTTTCGCGTCAATCCCGCTCTAACTCTAAGAGATAGATCAGTTTGGATGGGTTCAATCCAAAATCATCCTGATCTAGGTGAGCAGCTCCCCCATCTTTTCGGCCATTCGCGTGGTGAGCTCCGCAAGCGCTCTTCGCTCTTCGCTCGTCCAATCCGAGAAATTGCGGTCCATGAACAGTCGCCGCGTCTGCCGGAACTCATCGAGCATGGCTTGCCCCGCCGCGGTCGGCTGCAGGCGGCGGACACGTTGATCTTCGTCTTCCACCCAGCGCTCGACCAGGCCAAGCGCCTCCAGTTTGGCCGCCTGCCGGCTGACGGTCGAGTGGTTGCGCCCGACGAGATTGGCCAGCTCGACGACGCTGATCGGACCGAAGAGGCCAATCCTGGTCAGCAGGGGAAACAGCGCGCGATCCAGTTTCACCCCCGCCTGCGCCAGAAACGTCGCGTCGAGATCGGGCCGGTTGAGGTAGCCGTTCAGCCGCAGAAACGCGCGATGAAATGTGTCTGACCAGTCGTCCATAGCCGCACTCTCGCCAATATGGGTCGGCTAGGCCAGCGGCGACATCTCAGTCCGCGCACCTGCGCACAAGCGACGGGCGCACGAGCCCCCATCGCCGAAACCGGACCGCCAGGGCCCCGTTCGATGACGGCAGTGGCCAAGCGCCTCCTACTTGAACTCGAAGCGCTCGAGCGTCCCATCGCCCTTTTCGGCCGGCTGACCCCGCAGACCGAGGGAGACCTGGCTCTTGAAGCGGGTGTACCAGGGTTTCATGCCAGCGAGTTGGGCGAAGGTGCGGATGGCAGCTGGCGCATCGTCGAGCAGGTTGGCGGAGGTCAGGAGCTGATCCGAGGCGTTGAATTGCACAACGTCCCCGGCCCGTGTGGCGAAGACGATAGAGCCTGCGATAGGGCGATCGTGCTTCGGGTCCGGATGCCTGATGGCCTGGCCTTCCGTCGCGATGACGTCGCGACCGAACGCATTGACCTTCACCGAGCCTTCGTCGCCGACATAGAGCAGGTTGATGTTGACGCCACCCAAGTCTCGGCGCCCGTAAAGCTGCGATGCGATCGTCGTATGGGTCCCGATCCGGGCGCGCCCCCACCACCAGCCATCGAATAGATCCCGGGGGGACACATTGCCCCAGTTGTGGTCGTGATAGCCGCTGCCGGAGACCGCCTTGGTCACGCCATCGATCGTCAGGTCGCCTGAGACATCGCCCTCCGGCACCGCGACCAGCCAGGCGAAGAAGCGGTCCCCTGACAACATGTGCCCCGTGGCGGGCCGGTAGGAGGCGACGCGCTGGCGCAGGACCAGGTTGCAGCCCGTGCCTCCGAACTGCGCCGCATCAATGTGGATCCTGTAGGTCTTGAGGTCGCCCTCGAACCGGTGCGGACCGATCCGGATGTCGGCACGGTCGCGTGCGAAGGTTCCCGGCTCTTCAAATGTCTTCATCACGCGACGGGGTTTGCCACCCGGCGGGGTTATGTCGATGCTGATCGCCCGTTTGTGCGAGCCGTAGAACCAGTTGTCTCCGAACCAGATGACGACGACGCTTCCGTCCTCCAGCAGGCCGTCAAAATACCACCACTCGAAGTCCTCGGGACGACCTTCGGTCCGCCGGCCATCTTCCGAGACTTGGATCTCCTGACCGATTCCCAACGCCTTGTAGTCCTCGGGCTGGTCCGCCAGCCGAAGATTACGGTCCCTGGTCGGACCAGCGGCCGCGGCGCGCGCGGCGCCTGCAAGGCCGAACATCCCGGCGAAGGCGCCGAGGCCGAATGTGCGACGGGAGTGAGCCATTCGTTATTCTCCGTGCAAAATGCACGGAGTTGGGTACACCGACCATGCGGCGAGCGCAATCCGTTTCCGCCACGGATTTCACGGTGATCGCCAGAACGTCCGCCGTCGCCTTTCCGGGCAGCGAGCCCGCTCACCTTCAGGCGAGACCGGTCGGCGGAAAAGGTCTGACTCCGCTTGCCAGCGGCGCACGACCCGTACACTATATTGGACCATATCGGTCAATATATCCTAGGTGAGGCGTGAAAACGGATGGCAGTGGTCGCCAATCTGGCCGGGGCTGTCTTCTGTCGCCTGAAGCCTCCGTCTCACCGCGCAGCCAAGCTACCCGCACCAAACGGCTGCACCGGGGCACGGCGTGGCCGACGATCACCAAGGAACCTTGGCGCGGCGCGGAAGCCGCCATCCCGGGCGTCAGCGGCCGCCACGAAACCGCCACCCGGCGGATGACGCGTTGACCCGGCTCACGGCGATGACCGATCCCGCTCACCTCGTCACCTACCTCGAGTTCGGCCCATCGTTCGCCGCTGCGGCGGCCCAGGCCCTGCCGGCGTGGGCGACGTCCGTCCGCTCGGAGACCGGGGTCGATGAAGTGATGCTGCTGGCCGAGATCAATCGGCCCGAGCGGTTCGCCCTGGTCGAAACCTGGAGCGACCTGACGCAGCTCAACGCCCGCCAGGCCTCCCGCGCCCATCCGGACCTCTCGGCTGCGCAGGGCCAGTGCGCACCGGCGGATGAGCGCATCGGCGAACCGTTCTGCATCGGGACCGTCGGTCCGGGCGAGCTTGGCGGGCTGTACGCCCTGATTCATATAGACGTCGTGCCGTTCAATCTGGCCGCGGTGGGAGACTGGCTGACAGATCAGGCCGAGGCCGCCCGCTCGGCCGCCTTGAGATATGATGTCTGGCGTCAGGTGGACCGCCCCAATCACTTCACGGTCGTCCAGGTCTGGGCGGATCACCTCGCCTACGCGCACCACGTTGAAGGCGCCGCCACGCACACATTTCGGTCCAGGCTTCTAAGTCTGAAGGGGGCCCTCTATGACGAGCGCCTCTATCGCCGCATGACCTGATCGCCCGTCGCGGGTCGTTCGGCGTCCTTTCGCCCTTGCCGTCTTTTGAGGCACGGCAAGGGTCACGCGCTGGCAGCGTCCAGCTTCGCAATCGCCTCGGGCGACAAGGTCAGCCGCGCAGCGCCAGCGATGTCCTTCAACTGTTGGGCGCTGGTGGCGCTTGCGATGGGCGCGGTGATTTTGGTCATCAACCAGGCCAAGGCGACCTGGGCGTCAGTGGCGCCGGTCCCTGCCGACACCTCGTCCAACGCAGCCAGGATCTTCAGACCGCGGTCGTTGAGATATCTGCCCATGCCCCGCCCCCGCACACTTTTGCCGAAGTCCGCCTCGGAGCGATATTTTCCGGTCAGGAAGCCGCTGGCCAAGCCGTAGTACGGGATGACGGCGATCTCCTGATCGCCGCAGACGCCGGCCAGTTCGGCCTCGAAACCTTGGCGATCGAAGAGGTTGTAGTGGGGCTGCAGGGTCTCGTAGAGAGGCAACCCCAGATCCGCGGCGACGGTCCTCGCCGAGGTGAGACGAGCGGCGTCAAAGTTGGAGGCGCCGATCGCGCGGACCTTGCCCTCGGCCACCAGATCGCCATAGGCGCGGGCGGTCTCCTCTTGCGGGATGGTGTCGTCGTCGCGATGAGATTGGTAGAGGTCGATGTAGTCGGTCTGCAGGCGGCGAAGGCTATCCTCGGCGGCGGCCTTGATATTGGCGGCTGAGAGGCCGGGCCGCGGCGCCCACATGCCGACCTTGGTGGCGATGACCACCTCGTCCCGACGCCCACGAGCCTTAAGCCACTTGCCGATCACGATCTCGCTTTCGCCACCTGTGTGGCCGGGGACCCAGGCCGAATAGCTGTCTGCGGTGTCGATGCAGGAAAAGCCCTCGTCCACAAAGGCGTCGAGGATGGCGAAGGAGGTCGCCTCATCAGCCGTGAAGCCGAACACATTGCCGCCCAGCACCAGCGGGGCGATGGAGATTCCGGACCGGCCGAGCGCGCGCTTTTGCATCTAGAACCCTGAAGTCTCGAGAATACCGCCCGTTCGCGGCGAAGACTGGATCCGTCTTCTCCCGAACTTTCACATTCTTCCCTCAGGGCAGGCCAAGCAGAAAAATGGTCCGATCCGGCCTAAATAACCTTCGACAGGCGATCAGGCCAGCGCCGCACTGACTGAGAGCAGACGCCCTACCGGGAGGGGACGATCGAACTCCTCCGGCCGGGCTTGTGGCCGCCGCAGTCTATCCGCTTGTTATTATATTGACCGATACGGTCCATTTATGCGCGACTGCTTGGTCTGATTCTTTGAGCGATCCGCTGGATTGGCAGATGGTCCATCAAGGGGCGGACATACCCGTGTCAGCAAACCCTCTTCAGCAGGGGCGCCGACGCCCTGACCACAGTGGAGATCAACCATGACCCGTGCGGCGATGTCACTCGACGGGAAGCGTGTCGTCGTGATCGGGGGCGCTTCGGGTATCGGTTTTGCGGTGGCTGCGCTCTCGAAGGGCATCGGCGCAGAGGTGGTGATCGCATCCAGAAATGCGGAAAAGGTCGCGACGGCCGTCGAGCGTCTGCCCGGCGTGACGGGGGGCGCCGTCGATCTGCGAGACGAAGCCAGCGTGTCCGGTTTCTTCGAGACCCTCGGCGCGTTCGATCACCTTGCCATCACGGCAGGCGATTGGGGCGGCACGAGGTTCGTGGCCACGCAGGACCTTGACCTGGTCGCCGCGCGCGATGGCCTGGAAATCCGCTTCTGGGGGGTGCTCGCCGCCGTCAAATACGGGAGCCGTGCGATCGCCCCGGACGGGTCGATCACCATGACCAGCGGCTTGATGGCGCATCGCCCGAGGAAAGGTGCTCCTCTTGCGACCGCCATCGGAGGCGCGGTCGAATACCTGGCGCGCGGGCTGGCGGTCGATCTCGCTCCGGTGCGGGTCAACGTCGTGTGCCCCGGCATGGTGCTTACCGAAGTCGTCAAGCAAGCGCCGGAGGAGACCTTGCGGGCGTGGGTGGCGGGCTTGCCCCTGCCGCGCGGGGCGTCGCCGACGGAAGCCGCCACGGCCTATGTCTATTTGATGCTGAACAGCTATGTGACCGGTCAGACCATTCCGGTGGACGGCGGCGCCCTGCTCGTGTGAAGGCGGCTCTGCGGCTCATGCCTTTGGCGCTAGGGCCGAGTACTGCCCGCGTCAGGGAGCACACGCCATTTCCCGCGAACACTCCAGCGGCGTGTCCATGGCCGTCGAGCTCCGCTGAGCTACGATCAGCCCTCGTCGCCCGCGCCCAGGCGCTCAGCGTTCCGAGAACATGACCCCGCCCTTCGACTTCGAATCGGCAGGCGACTCGACGATCTGGACGGTGACGCTCTCCTTGCCACCGCCAAAGTTCTTGGCGACCGCCTCGGTGATCTCGAGGCAAAGCTGCCTCTTCTGTTCCGGCGTGCGCCCGGCGACGGCATAGACATACACTTCCGGCATTGAACTTGCTCCCGAGGTCGGTGTGAGGTGCGGTGCGGAGGCCGCCCATGTTGCGTGAGGCAATGAAATGCCGAGCGTCACCGCCGGCCCATGTCAGCTTCGCCGGTGAGGCGAAAGCCGAGTTTCAGGATTAGGCATATCGACCAAACTGGTCGATGTTAAGTCCCCCGCTCCAAGAAGCAATTTCAGGACTTGTCGCCCGTTGACCGCCCAGCGGGACGTTCAGCGATCCATCTCGACATGACGAACGGCCTCACCGGCATAGTCCATTACCCTCGTGTCGGTGATCTGGGCGACGTAACCGTCCGGACGAACCAGGATGTGTTTTCCATCGCGACGCATCAATTGCGTCGCCCCGGTGTGGCGAAGCAGGTCGAACAACCGCCGTCCATCCGCCAACCGGCGGTCTTCGACGCGATCCCCGGGGAAGACGCCGCCAAACGGCTTGCCGCTCGATAGCGGGCTGTCGCGATAGTTGAGCGAGAGCTGGTTGGTCAGGTCACCTCGCTCACGCGATGCTTTGACGTGCAGGGATTTGGTGAGGTCGAGCATCGCGGCGGCGACAGGCAGCCGCTCCTGTTGATAGCTGTCCAGGACTTCGCCCCTACCCGTGCGCACCGCCCAGGCGAGCTTCCAGCCCAGGTTCCAGGCGTCCTGGATGCCGGTGTTGAGTCCCTGCGCCCCGGATGGCGGATGAATATGGGCGGCGTCGCCGGCGAGAAGGACGCGACCGACCCTGTAGCGGTCGACCATCCGGATCTGGTGATGGAACTGCGATTGCCAGACAACTCGCCTGACGCGTTTTCCGGTTGCACGCGCGACGCCCTTTTCGAGCCCGTTCGCGGCGATCCGCTCAGGGGATTGCAGCTGGAACAGGTTGGTGTTCGGCAGCGGACATAGGGACGACGGACCGCCGCTGGTGAGCGGCCAGACATGCCAATAGGTCCGATCCAGATCTTCGATCTCAAGGTCGGCGACAATCATGGTCTTGTCGTCGAGCGTCTTGCCGCCCAGCTCCAGGCCGATGGCCTTGCGCGTAACGCTTCGGCCACCGTCGCAGCCGACCAGATATCCGGCCTTGACCCTTTCCCCGTTCATGAGGGTCACCGTAACGCCCGCTTCGGACTGTTCGACGGCCGCAAGCCCAGCATCGTACTCGACCTTTCCCCCGAGCTTGGTGAGGTGGGCCCGCAATATCTCCTCCGTGCGCCACTGGGGGATCATCAGCATGTTCGGATAGGGGAGCGCTTCCGACGAGGGATGATGGGTTCCGAGTGAACCGGTCTTGAAACCAATGGGGCCCAGGTGGACCTTCATGAAGGGATAGAGCGAACTCGCCGCGACCATTTCGTCCGCAATGCCCATGAGGTCGAAAATCTCGAGCGACCGGGGCTGGACCCCCTTCCCCCGCGACCCACGAAACGGCCCGCCTGCCGAATCCACCAGCCTGACGGGGATATTGCGGCGCAGGAGCTCGATCGCCAGCATCATCCCGGTCGGCCCGGCTCCTGCTATAAGAATCTGCGTCATGCCGAACCTCGTTGTAAGTGCATAATGCACGGATATAGCGGTCTAGCCTAGCTAGCGAAGGACCTCACCTGGCAAGGAGAGACCCGCCAACACATTTGCGCGCCGACTTCCCATGGCTCAGGTCATTCAGCCGCTCGCTGATTTTCGCAGGTATCCAGGTGAAGCGTCGCCAAGCGCGCGCCGGTCGGCCTTGCGGGCTGTCGACGGCGATCACCAGGGCGTCGGGCCTCGTCCTCCGGCGGCCTGACCGGGACGGCTGCGCCCGATCTTCCAGAGCTCAAGGCCCGGTTCAGGCGCCCAGCGCCAAGCCATCCTCAACACCAGGGGTCGCCGCATCCCCGCCCAGCACGCGATCGATTTCGCTGAGCAATTCTCGCGCTTCCACCGGCTTGGTCACCATGGCGTCGGCGCCGGCGGCGGCGTAGAGCGCAGCGTCGTCGGGTGACGCCGACCCGGTCAAGGCAATCACGGGAATCCGGGAATTCATGCCCGGCGTCGATCTCAAACGGCGCATCGCCTCGACCCCACCCATGCCCGGCATATGGATGTCCATCAGGACCAGGTCGAAGCGCTCGACGGCGAGTAGGGCCAAAGCCCGCTCCCCGTCCTCGACGCTCACGATCTCATCGCAGAAGGCCTGGAGCATCAGCGAAAAGGCCTGACGGTTGACCTCGTGATCATCGACGATCAGCAGCCGAATTCCGCTCGGCCCAACGGTGTCGGCCTGCGCCTCGCGGCTCGCCGAGGGTTCGGCCAGGCGCAGCGGAAGCGTGATCCGGAACGTGGATCCCTTCCCCGGTGTGCTGGTGGCGACCAGGTCACCTTCCATCAGCCGCGCGAACTCCCGACTGATGTGAAGGCCCAGCCCTGTGCCCCCATGAGCTCGCGCCGTCGATGCACCCAGCTGTTCGAAGGCCGAGAATAGCCGAGCGACCTGATCCTCGCTCATGCCAGCCCCGGTGTCGCAGACCTCCAACACAACAAGAGGCTGGTCCGATTTATCGCCCGCCAGCCTGACCGATAGGGTGAGCCCACCGTGCGCCGTGAACTTCAGGGCGTTGGAGAACAGATTGTTGAGGATCTGGCGCAGACGCATGGGGTCGCCCATCACCCACTGCGGAAGGCGACGAGCGCCATCGAGTTTCAAGACCAGGTTGTTACGACGCACCTCAGGCCGCCAGAAGCGCACCGTGTCGAGAAGCGTCTGGCGCAGGTCAAACGCGATGGTCTCGACATCCATGCGTCCAGCCTCGATCTTCGAGAGGTCCAGAAGGTCATTGAGCAGCCGTCGCATCATCCGCGCCGACTGCGTGACCAGGGCTGCGTTGTTGCGGGAGGCGGCGTCGTGGGCGGCTGTTCCCAACGCCTCCGCACCGGCGAGGATACCGCTGATGGGCGTGCGCAGTTCATGACTGACCATCGCGACGAAGGCAGACTTGGCTTCGGTGGAGGCCTGGGCCTCCGCCCTGGCCTGGGCGAGCTTGATCGCCGAGGTCCGATTGGACGAGGCCACCTGGTGGGTATGGACTGCCAGGAAGATCGTCCCCACCAGGAGCACGACCGGACCCGCGGGGTCTATGGCGAGCGTGAAGCCATGACGGGCCAGCAAAGCGAGAGAGACCAGGGTCGGGGTGATGGCCGCATAGTAGAAGACGATCGACCGTCTCGCGGTCGAGGTGACCATCAGAGCTAGGCAGAACAGCAGGAACTCGCCAGCCACCAGGCCCCACAGCCCGCTCCTCAGGGCGGCCGCAAGGCCGATGGCGCCCATCAAGGCTTGGCCGACGGCGAGATACGCAGCCTCAGCGACGAGCCACAGTCGGGGGGTGCGAAAAGCGTTTCGTTGTTTGCTGAGGATCGGCCCCACCACCTCGAGGGCGACCAGGACCGCCATCAGCCACGCCAGCGCGAACATCCAGCCGACCAGGGGCGTGAAGGTCGCTGCGATGGCCATGAAGGTGTATCGCCGCCCGTGAACGTCGCCGCGCGATCGAACGGTCGCCTCGTGCAGATACTCGACCTCGTTCGCCAGCGACATGGCCATGGCCCCTCCCCCAGGATTTGCCTGAACTTACTGATAACATCGATACCTGAGCCGAGGATTAAGGGCAGGCGGCCAACCCGTGCGGCCTGGCATCGCAGGTGAGGCGCCTCACAGCGCCGGCCCGCATCGCCCCGTTCGAGGGGCCGAGCAGCCCGACATCGACCCAAACCAATACAAGACCACGATGACCTTTCACGGCATTTCAGCCTCGATTCAACGATCTGAGGCCTTGGGCCTCGCGTCGTTCCGCCATACATCCATGGTGGGATAGCGATTTTTCTGCTTACTTTTCCATGGTTTATAATATTCCCTTCGAAAATCTGCTCGTGCCTTTTCCAAGCCTTGTGAAAGAAACCAATCTGGCATAGTTCTGCCTAATTGGTCCAGATTGGTCAAATCAACAGAACCAATCAGGGAGGGAAATCATGAAATACCAAAATGCGACGGCATGGGCCGTGCTCATCGCGTCATGTTGCGCGGCGCCCGCCGCCTGGGCTCAATCCGCTGGCGGCGACGCCGCAACTCCCGCCCGAAACCAACGTGCCGCCTTGGCCGGCAACGACCCGCCGGCGTCCGTTCACCAAGTCGACGAGGTCATCGTCACCGCCCTGAAGCAGGGGGCGTCGGTGTTGAATACGCCGGCCACCGTCTCGGTCGTCCGCCCGCAGGAATTGGAAGCGGCGAACATCACCTCGGCGCAACAGTTGAGCGGACTGGTGCCGGGGTATTTCGCGATGCAAGGCACCGCGGGGACCTCGGCCTCGTTTCGCGGCTTGGGCTCCAACGCGTCCGATCCCAGCATCGAGTCCTCGGTCGGGACCTTCATCGACGGCATCTATCTTGGCCACGTGCGCGACTACACTGCGCCGCTCTACGACGTGCAGCAGATCGAGTTCATCGCCGGCACCCAATCGACGCTACTCGGCAAGAACACGAGCCTCGGCGCGGTCAGCATCACAAGCCGCAGACCTGGACATGACTTCGGCTATGACGCCAGCTTGACCTACACCTCCGCCATCGACGCCTACAGGTTCCAAGGCGGCGTCGACATCCCGCTGGGAGGCAGCTTCGCCTTGCGGGCCGCGGTGCTCGCCAACCATGAGGACGGCTTCGTGGAGAACGCCTTTCTCCATCGGTCAGAGCGCCAGATCAACGAGTTGTCGGGTCGGGCGACCCTGCAGGGCGACCTCGGAAGTCGGGGCCGGCTGACGTTCATCTATCAACACGACAGCCGCCGGACGAAGGGGCAATATCTGGAGGTTCTCACCGATCCGAACGGGACCATCGCCGCCACCGCCGCAGCCTTCGGACAGACCGTCTTCGACACGATCCCCAACGATGTCACCTACAGCGGCAGCAATCGCCTGGACCCCCGCGATCCGCCCGTCGCCCTGCCCTACGACAGACAGGAGGGTGATCGCGCGACGCTGATCACCAGTTTCGACTTGAACGGCGGCCTCACGCTGACCTCGCAATCCTCCTATGTCGCGTGGGTCTCCCCGCGAGTCACGGATCTGGATTTCACCTCGGCGCGCCTCATCGACCTGATCGACGACGAGAAAAACAGGGTCTTCTCGCAAGAGCTTCGGCTCAGCTCGCCGCAGGATCAGAAATTGTCCTACGTCGCGGGCCTGTTCTACTACAAAAACAAGTACACCCTGATCCGCGGCATCGGATCCGACCTCGGCCTTGATCTCAACAGCCTCCTGAAGGTCGACACCTCATCCTGGGCCGAGTTCGCGTCGGTGCGCTACAGTTTGAACGATCAGGTCAAGCTCCTGGCGGGGATACGCGGGACGCAGGAAGACAAGACGCCGACCTACGACGACTCCGGGTCGCTCGCCACCTTCATCCCGCTCACGACGCTGCCGACCGCCACCTCCAATGAGGTGGATGGGAATGTGGGGGTGGAGTTCCATCCCAATGATTGGGCGATGCTCTATGCGACCTGGGCGCGGGGCAGCAAGAGCGGCGGGTTCCAGGCGACGCCAGATTCTCTCGCCGTCGCCCACTACAATGGTGAAGCCGCCTACACGACCGAGATCGGCGCAAAGTTGAATTTCGCTGGCCGCGGATCGCTCATCTTCGCGGTCTTCGATACGAAGGTGGTCGGTTTCCAAACCAGCCGGCTGACGCTCATCCCGCCTTCGGTGCTTCCCCAGAACATCATCACCAACGCCGACGTGCGCTCCACCGGCGCGGAAGCGAGCGGCTCCTGGAATGTCACGGATGGCTTCAAGCTCAGTGCGGACGTCACCTATGCCGACTCCCGGTTCACAAAGGACGTCTTCAACGACATCGCGCCTGGAGTGGCCGAACTGGAGATCTACAAGGGCATGGTCCTGCCACGCGCACCGCGGTGGGCGGGGCAGTTCGTCGCGACTTATCAGGCCGACATCGGAAGAGGTCTCCAGGTCCGCGCAGAGGGCGCGGTCAGATATGCAAGCTCCGCCGACCTGCAGCTTCGTTCGGAACATCCCCTGTCGCCAAAATCGGACGCCCACACCACCTTGGATGTGCAGGTCGCTCTCGGCCATGAAGCTGCGGGCTGGGACGTATCCTTGATCGGCAACAATCTCACCGACGCGCGCTACGCCACCTTCGCATCTGAATCCTTCCTGGATGGGGACGCCTTCTACGGGACCCGCAGTCGTCCTCGTACGATCGCGCTGCAGCTAAGGCTCCGCCACTGACGACGAAGCCGCAAGGCGCCTCGGCGGCTTCCGCGGAACGGCGTACGTCGCTCTGTCTGTTTCTGAGCCCCGAGGCGCCCCTGGGCTAACTGCACGGCTGGCAAGACGGGTTGCGATGCAGCCC
>FSUX01000441.1_pt1 | contig 12445 bp, 8 predicted proteins | sample 1637501 | NCBI WGS metagenome assembly FSUX01 (sample SAMEA3914816, study PRJEB12502) | metagenome | biome: forest; material: soil | place: USA | collected 2011-09-16 | depth 0.3 m
CGCTTCGGCTGCGGCGCCTGCCGCCGGCGGCGCCATGGCTCCCCCCGAGAAGAAGAAGTAAGCTTTCCGGCGAACGCACGACGAAGGGCCGCCCCGCTCGGGCGGCCCTTTTTCGTTGCGCCACGCCTGTGCTGCTGGAGGAGGGGCGATGACCACACCGCCAGACCCCGCCGGGACCGGGCTCGACTGGACCGAGGGGGGGCCAAGGTCGCGCCGGTTCGGCGACATCTATTTCTCCCCGGAGGACGGCCTGGCTGAGAGCCGCGCCGTGTTCCTCGAGGGCTGCGGCCTGCCGGACGCCTGGGCGGCGCGCGACCGGTTCGTGGTGGGGGAACTGGGATTCGGCGCCGGCCTCAATATCCTGGCCCTGGCGGAGCTCTGGCGGCGGACCGCGGCGCCCGACGCCCGGCTACAGATCTTTTCCATCGAAGCCTTTCCACTGGAGGCGGCGGACGCGGCCCGGGCGCTGGGCGCCTGGCCGGAACTCGCCGACCTCGCCCAGGACCTCGTGCGCCGCTGGCCCGGCCAGGCGCGGGGCCTCCATCGGCTGGACTGGCCCGAACTGCGCATCACCCTGGACCTGGCGGTGCTGGACGTGGCCGAGGCGCTTGCGGGCTGGAGCGGCCAGGCCGACGCCTGGTTCCTCGACGGCTTCGCGCCGTCGCTCAATCCCGACATGTGGCGCGACGAGGTGCTGGACCTGGTGGCCAGGCGTTCGGCGCCCGGCGCGCGGGCGGCGACCTTCACGGTGGCGGGGGCGGTGCGCCGGGGCCTGGCCGCGGCCGGTTTCATCGTAGAAAAGAAGCCGGGCTTCGGCCGCAAGCGGGAGCGGCTGGAAGCTCGCCTGCCCGGTGAGACCGCGGCGGCCTCGCGCCCCCGCGTCGCGGTGATCGGGGCGGGCATAGCCGGCGCCTCGGCGGTCCGCGCCCTGGCGGCCCTGGGGATCGAAGCCCGGCTCTTCGAGGCCGTGGCGCCCGGCGCCGGCGCCTCGGGCAATCCCGCCGTCCTGGTCACCCCGCGCCTGGACGCGGGGCTGGGCCCGGTGGCTTGCCTGGCCGCCCAGGCCTTCGGCCGCGCCGTCACGCTCTATGGCGACCTGCCCGACGCGGTGATCGCCCACGGCGTGCTGCAGCTGGCCGCCGGGGCCCGCGATCCCGACCGGTTCGCAAAGATAGCCGGCTCCGGCCTGTTCGAGCCCGGCGCGCTCGCGCCGATCAGCGCCGATGCGGCGAGCCGGAAACTCGGCGAGGCGGTCGCCGTCGACATGCCGGCGCTGGACATGGCCGCCGCCCTGGTGGTGGAGCCCGCCGTCGTGCTGGCCGCCTGGACCGGCGGGGTGGAGAGGGTCCGCGTCGCCGCCGTTCGGCGTACCGCGGGCGGATGGGGGATCTTCGGGGCGGACGACGGGCCGATCGCCGAGGCGGACGCCGTGATCCTGGCCGCCGGCCTGGAGACCTTCGGGATCGAGGCCCCGCTGCAGCCGGTGCGCGGCCAGGCGAGCTGGGCGGACGGCCCCTCGCCCCCCGCCACGGCCTGGGGCGGCTATGTCCTGCCCACCCGGACCGGCCTCTTGTTCGGGGCCACCCATGATCGCGACGACACCGGGACAGAGCTGCGGGCTGTCGATCACCAAAGGAACCTGGAAACCCTGGCCGGCGCCTTTCCGGCCCTCGCCGGACGGATCGAGGTCGCGAGCCTTGCCGGCCGTGCCGCGGTGCGCGCCACCACCCCCGATCGCCTGCCCCTGGCCGGCCCGGCGCCGGACGCCCCCGGCGTCTTCCTGCTGACCGGCTTCGGATCCCGCGGCTTCTCGCTCGCGCCCCTGTTGGCCGAGCACGTGGCGGCGCTCGCGACCGGCGCTCCCTCCCCCCTGCCGGGCGAGCTGGCCGAACTCGTGGACCCCGCCCGCTTCGCCCGGCGCGCCGCGCGCCGGCCAGGCCGCAATTAGGCCGTGGCGCGGGAGCAGATTTTGAACCGCACGGCGGTAGGCCGACATAAAGGAACGCCATGTTGAAGACCCTGATGGCCACCGGCGGGGCCCTTGCCGCCGTAGTCGCCCTGGCCCACCCGGCCACCGCCGCCGACAAGCCGGCCGGCAAGGACACCAGGTCCGCGTGCTTCTTCGCCCGCGACGTCACCAGCTACAGCGCCGCCGGCGACCGCACCGTCTATGTGAAGGTGAACCTGCGGGAGGTTTATCGGCTCGACCTGTTCAATCCCTGCCCCGACATCGACTGGACCTGGAAGATCGCCCTGGTCAGCCACGGCTCGGACTGGGTCTGCTCGCCGATGGACGCCACCATCATCGTCAATCGCAGCCCCATCGGCCCGCAGCGCTGTGAGGTGTCGAAGGTCACCAAGCTGACCCCCGAGGAGGTCGCCGCCCTGCCCAAGAAATCTCGGCCCTAGGACGTTTGGGCCTGAAACAATCGGCGGCGGCTCGCCGGATGCATCGCACGAAAAAGGGGCGCCCACGGGGACGCCCCTTCGTCGCCCCAGTCCGGGCCGAGGCCGGGCTGAGGCCGGGATCTCCCTCTAGAATTTCTTCTTCACACCGAGCTTGAACACCCGGCCCAGCGGGTTCCCGTTGGTCAGGTCGTAATTGTAGAAGCTCTCGGCGAACGGCGGATCGGTATCCAGGATGTTCTGGATGCTGCCGGTGACCACGGTGTCCCAGGGCAGGTTCACGCTCACCGTCACGTCATGCTGCCAGTAGTCGTCCGTCTTGCCGACGCTCTGGTAGGCGCCGGTGGAATAGTTGTAGCGGCAGTCGGGCGTAAGGCCGGCGCTGGCGTCGCCCAGGCACTTGGGCCCGACATTGGTAGTGCCTTCGCGATAGAGCAGCTGGTAGCGGAAGTTCCAGTTGTCGCCCTTCACATTGATGAAGCCGTTGGCCCGCAGCTTCGGATAGGAGAAGAAGTCGCCGCCGCCGAGGTCGTGCAGGCCGGCCCTGTCGATCGGCGCCGCGAACACCACGGAGCGGTCTTCCGGCAGGGTCGCCGCGCCGCGCTTGTAGGCGTTCAGCAGCGTGCCATCGACGCCGACCGACACCTTCGAGCCCTGGAAGTCCATGCCGAAGAAATTGTCGAAGTCGTACTGGGCCTTGAAGTCGTAGCCGGTGGTCCGGGTGCGGGGGCCGTTGACCCATTCGCGGGTCAGCTGCAGCACATTGGCTTTGCCGCAACCCGCCGCGGTGAACACGAACCGCGCCACCAGGGCGGGCTTGCTGCAATCCAGCGAGTTGTACAGCGCCGTGGTGTCCTCGACCCCCAGCTCGTCCTGGAAGTCGAACCGGAAATAGTCGATCGAGGCGGTGAAGCCCTTGTAGTCCACAAGGATGCCGATGTTGTAGGTGTCGGCGGTTTCCGGCCGCAGGTTGGGATTGTTGGCGGTGACGACGGCGCGGTAGCTGCCGCCGATATTGCTCACGCCCTTGCTGGATCCGGGGCTGACGATCAGCGGGCTGGGGGCCCGGAACGTCGAGCCGGCCGAGGCCCGCAGCGCCAGCCAGTCCATGGCCTGCCAGCGCGCGGAGAATTTCGGATTGGTGGTGGAACCCACATTGCCGCCGAAGTCCTCGTAGCGGACCGCGGCCGTGACCTCGAGCTTGTCGAGCACCGGGAACCGCATTTCCCCGAATCCGGCAGCGACCCGCTGGTGCACGTCGGCATTGTGCTGGGCGCCAAAGAACACGAACGGGCCGACCGGATTGGGGCAGGAGCCCTGCTTGCCGTCGATGGAGTCGACGCAGGGGGTGGCGTCCACATTGCCCAGGGGCGACCAGTCGTCGATGGTCCGCAGGAACCGATATTGGCCGCCGGCCGCCCAGGCGATATTGCCGCCCGGCAGGGCCACCGTCGTTTCGCCGTTGAACACCGCGTCGGCGACGAAGATCTGGTTGGTCGTCACGTCGGTATAGGAGCCGTAGAGCCAGGCCTTCATCGCCGGGTCGTTGGCCACCGAACTGACGAAGTACGGATTGGTGGCCCCGGTGATCGCGCTCGAGGCGATGCCGTTGGAGAAGGGGTTCAGATACTTGCAGGCCCCTGCGCCCGGCGTGCCGGTCTGGTAGTTGCAGCCGGGGCCGCCCAGGCCATTGAAGGCCCGCTGGATACGATCGACGAGCAGGTCGTTGGTGGTGACCGTGCCCTTGTTCTCCATGTAGGTGACGGCGGTGTCGTAGCCGATGCCCCAGAAGTCCAGCTTGCCCTTGAAACCACCCACCACGCGGAACTCGGTCTGGCCGATCTGCTGGTGGTCGGCGCCGTCGGCGTTGGTCGGGTGGCCCTCCACCCCGATCAGACGCCAGGCGGTCTGGCTGGCGGTGACCCCGTTGATCATGCCCGCGCACTGCGCCGCGCTCAGGGGCGCCGCGCAATTGGTGCGCAAGGCGATCAGGCCCGGGTTGGTGGCCGGAATGAAATAGCGGCTCTGATTGTTGAATCCGATCGGGGCCAGCGGATCCCCGGTGGAGGCGGCCGCCGGGAACTGGGTCGGCAGGTTGGCCGGCGAGATGCGCTGGTCCGGGACATTGTTGCGGTTCCAGGCCACTTCGCCATGGAAGGTCATATTGTCCGAGACCTCGAAATTGACCTCGCCATAGAGCTGGTAGTGATGCTCCTCGTTCACCAGGTCGTTGTAGTGGGTGAACTGGTAGCGGCAGAGGACCGCGTTGCCGGCCGCCGGGGTGGTGGGCTTCAGACCGCCGGTCAGCAGCTGGGAGCCCAGCTCGTTGCAGCCATTGTCGCGGAACAGCGCGCCGCCACTGGGCGTGCCATAGCTGCCCGGGCTCGCCGAGCCCGACCAGCCGCCATAGAACACCGATTGGAACGGCACGCGGGCCCATGAGCGGTCGTCCACCGCAAGCCGGCCGCGTTCGCGATAGCCCGCCGTGAGCAGGATGTTGCCGCGATCAAACCGCTTGCCCCAGGCGAGGCTGGCGTCCCAGTCGCCGCTCGACTTATCGATATAGGCGTAGTTGGCGTTGGCCTCGAAGCCGTCGAGGTCCTTGCGCATGATGAAGTTGATCACGCCGGCGACGGCGTCCGAGCCGTAGGTGGCGGCCGCGCCGTCCTTCAGGATCTCGATGCGCCCAATGGCGGCGATAGGAATGAAGTTGAGGTCCGCCCCGCCGCCCTGGAAAGCGACCGCGGTGCTGTCCGCCATCCGGCGGCCGTTCATCAGCACCAGGGTGCGGCCTGAGCCGAGGCCGCGCAGGTTGATCGAGGCCGTGCCCGCGCCGCCGTTATAGCGGTTGCTCTCGCCCAGCGAGGATTGCGCGGACGGGATGGTCTTCACCAGCTGGACCACGGAGGGCTCGCCCTGCTTGGCCAGTTCCTGGCTGCTCATGACATCGACGGGGAGCGCCGCCCGTTCGGACGTGCCGGCGATGAATGAGCCGGTGACCACGACCTCTTCGACCGTGGTGCTGGCGGGGGCGGCCGCAGCCGCCGCCGCGAGGGCCTGCGTATCGAGGCCCAGCATCATGCCGACAGCCAGAATTGAGGCGCCACAGAGATATGTGCTTTTCAACATAGGTTTCCTTCCCCCTCAAGAGCCGGCCACCCGATCTGACGTCGGGCATTTTTGACTCGTGAGCGAAAACATCATCCGCCGGGTTCGGTTTTAGCGCCAGAGGATTTTTCAGCCGCGTAACATTGCAACCGAATGACACACAGTCCCGCAGCGCCGATCATGCCCCACCGGAATCTAGGTCACTGGACCACAAGGCTTTTTCGAAGCCGGCATCCGCCTCGCGGGTCTGTCGGGTGGATAAGCCTTTGGTTTCAGGATGCTGGGCCCGATTTACGCCGTAATTAAACGAGCCTCGTTCGGCCTTGAAGCGAGCCGGTCCGGCGCCTGGATCTCCCCGCGCGACGGCCGTCCCAGAGCCGCCCCGACGGCGCCCGAAATTGCCCTCCGACGGCCGTTGAAAGCCCCGCCCCGCCCCATCCCGACCCCAAGAAAAATTCGGACGACGGTGCTGGTCGGACGAATCGGCAAACTTTGGCGACCGTCCCCGCCGGACAAAAAAAGAGCGCCCCGCGAGGGGCGCTCCGAAGTCTCCGGTTCGCGCCTCCACCGGGGTCGGAACTCGCTCGGCACACCGACCTTGATCACCCGGCCGGACGGGCTGCAGACAAACAAACGGAGCGCCCGCGAGGGCGCTCCGAAGGTTCGATCGACAAATGTGACCTGTGACAGCCCTCAGTAGCGCAGGCGAAGGGTCATGCCATAGGTGCGCGGAAGGCCCAGGAAGGAATCGTAGGAGCCTGTCTGGGCGACGGCGTCGAAGGCCACCTGGGTGTAGCGCTGGTCGAAGAGGTTCTGCGCCCAGGCCTCGACCGCCCAGCGTCCATTGGCCGACCCGACGCCGACGCGCGCGTTGACGAGGGTGAACCCAGGCTGGAACTTGACGGGGTCGAGGTTGGACCCCGTGTTGTACGAGGACTGGTACTTGGCGTTCACCGCCACCCGGCCGATCAGATTCTCGGCGATCGGATGCTCATAGGTGGCCGCCAGGGAAGCAGACCACATAGGGGCGAGGGAGAGCCGATGCCCGGGCAGGCGCTGATTGCCGCTCGGCGTGGCCGGCGGCGCAGGCGGCGATCCCAGCACGCTGGCGTCGCTGTTCGGATAGTAGGTGTTGGCGTAGGTCACGCCGCCGGACGTGCTCAGACCCTGGATCGGCGTGAAGTAGACGAAGTCCGCATCGACGCCCTCTGAGATCACCTTCGGCACCGACGTGACGTTGAACACCAGCCCGTTGAAGGTGTTCAGCTGGAAGTCGCTGAACTCCTGATAGAACGCCGTGCCGTTTAGAAGCAGCTTGCGGTCGAGAAGGGTGTTCTTCAGCCCCAGCTCATAGGAATCGACGAACTCCGGCTTGAACGCGGTGTTCAGTATCGGGGCCGCCGCCTGGCCGGCGACCGTCTGGGTCGGCTGGGCGATGCGGTCGAGATTGAATCCTCCGGCCTTGTAACCGCGGGCGTAGGAGGCATAGGCCAGGGTCTCCGGCGTGAACCGGTAGCTCAGCTTGACGGTGCCGGAGAACTTCGCCTCGCTCAGATGCTGGGTGTTGGTTCCGAGTTGGGAGAACAGCGGATTCTGGAACGTCCCGCAGAGCAGGCTGTACGGACCGAGGCCCAACAGTCCGCCGGCGCGGATCAGGGCGCCGCCGGCGATCGGGCCGCCGATAGCCTTGGCGTGCGCCAGGGCGGTGAGGCAGCCGCGGGCGCCGTCCGTATTGTTCCAGGTGGTGTCGAGGTCCTTCTTCTCCCAGCTGTAGCGGGCGCCGACCGTCAGTTCGAGCTGGTCGGTGAACTTGTAGCTGTTGTTGGTGAAGATCGCCTGGCCGCTCTCCTTCTGCTTGTAGGTGTCGTTCTGTCCCTGGCCGGCGACGAACACCGAGCCCGTCGCGGGAGCGCCGGTGAACAGGGCCGGCAAGGTCCCGCCCAGCAGGCCGCTCGCGTACTGCTCGAACTGGCTGCCATAGACCAGGCGGGTATGCTGGGGGAGCTTCTCTTCGCCGAAGAAGCTGCCGACCAGCCAGTTGAGCTTGTCGGTCCCGCCGGCCAGCCGGACTTCCTCGCTGAACTGCTGGAAGCGAACGGAGCCTGGATTGGCCGAGCCGAGCGCAGGTCCGTAGAGGATGTCCACCAGGGTGCCGTCCGTGTCGCCGCCGCCCTGGCTCTTCCAGTCGCGCACGCCGGTGATGGAGGTGAGGGTGGCGCCGCCCAGATAGGGTGTCTTCCAGTCGGCTGTGACCGCGACGCCCTTATCGACCACGTGCTTCAGATCGTCGTGGGTGCCATAGGCCAAATAGTCGTCGGGGTGCGGCGGATTGGCGATGGCCCCCGGGACGATGCTGTTCAGCACGGCGGTGGGCCCGGACGCGTTCTGGATCTGCACAGCGCCGCAGCAGCGCTCGTTCCGATCGGTGTAGTCGGCCGCGATGTTGATATCGAGGCTATCGGTCGCCCGGACCAGCAGTTGGCCGCGGGCCGTCCAGAAGTCCTGGTCGTTGGTGGGGGATCCGCCCACCACGTTGTAGAAGCCGGAGCGCGAACGGTCCGCCACGAACAGTCGCCCGGCGACCTTGTCGTCGATGATGGGGCCGGTCACCGAAAGGGCGACGCCCGCCGTGTCATAGTTGCCGACGGTCGCTTCGGCGGATGCGCCGAAGACGAATTCCGGACGCTTGGTGATGACGTTGATCACGCCGGCCGAGGTGTTTTTGCCGAACAGGGTGCCCTGCGGCCCCTTCAGCACCTCGATGCGGTCCATGTCGCCGAGATCGCTGAAGGCGACGCCGTTGCGGGGACGATAGACGCCGTCGATCACGACCCCGACGGACGATTCCAGCCCGACATTGTCGCCGACGGTCCCGATGCCGCGGATGCGCGCGGTCGTCGAGGTGTTGCTCCCGGTGGTGGTGACCGTCAGGCCCGACGTGACCACCGTCAGATCCTTGATGTCCTTGACGCCGGCGTCCTGCAGTTGCTGGGCGTTGACCGAGGTGACGACGATCGGCACGTCCTGGAGGTTCTGGGTGCGCTTCTGCGCCGTCACCACCAGTTCATCGATGGTCTGGGGCGCTGTCGACGTGGCCTCGGCGGCGGCCGCGGCGGCGTTGGCCTGGCCAGCGGTCAGGCTGATGGCGAGGGCCAAAATAGACCCGCTGCAGAAATATGAATTTTGAGACATATGTTCCTCCCCCCATGGGTCCGCCGGGCTCGATCTGACGCGAGGGGTCGGCCGAATGGGTTCGGGGAGGAAAGACCGAGTTACCGCAGCGGCGCTAGGTCTTTCTGGGGCGGCTTGGAGACAATTGGAGTGGACTGGGTCGCCTCGGCAACACCTTTTGCCACAAGGGATTTTTGACGTTCATGACAAAAATATCGCCCTGAAAGTCCGGTATGTTTGCGGTCCGTCAGAAGTCACCCGGGATCGCCCCTGACGCGCATGATTGTTCGACGGAACACGCCAGGCGCGCGTCAAATCTTGCGGCGGAAGCTGGCGCGCCGTTCCCGGGTCGAAAGGTTAGTCGCCGCGGAAGGTCCGGTCGTTCGCCGCGTTGGTTTCGCAGCGGGCGTAGCGGCTCACCGCGTCGGTCCAGCTGTTCAGCGCATCGACATAACGGCGGTCCGCCTTGTTCCAGGCGTCGACCCGATCATTGAAGGCCAGGATGTCGAGATTATAGCGGTCGACCTCGCCGCGGCGGCACATCAGGGCCTGCCCACGAGCCGTGATGCAGGCCGGCAACGGCGGCCGGGGGCCGGGCGATATCGGTCGCAGTGATTGCGGTGGCGGCGGGGCTGGCGGCGCGCAGGCGACCGGCGGGTTGGACTGGGCGGACACCGCGCCGGCCAGGCTCAGGAACGAGACCAGCGACAAGACGGCCGTCAGACCAAGGCATGACCGTTTCATGTGGCGCCCCCTGTGCTCCAGCTCTAGCACGCGACGAGGTCGAGATGAACCCTCGCGGGGGTTGGGCCCCGCGATCGGCGCCCATCGGGGGCCTGCCGATCGCGGGGCCTGGCGCCAGGCTGGGGGAGCGCCTAGCGCTTGGCGGGCGTCGACATGGACCAGGAGATTCCGAACGGGTCCCGCACCTGGCCCCAGCGGTCGCCCCAGAACATCTCCTGAACCGGCGTCACGACCTCGGCGCCGGCCGCCAGCGCCCGCGCCCACCAGGCGTCGACATCGTCGACGATCAGCTGGACGGTGAAGCCCTGGGGCGTCTCGAAGGGGTGGCCGTGCTCGGGATAGGCGTCGCTCAGCATCACCGAACTGCCGTTCAGATAGAGGTGGACGTGCATGGTCCGGCCCTGGTCGTCCGGCGGATAGGCGAACACCTGCTGGGCCCCGAAGGCCTTCTGGTAGAAGCCTGAGGCCTCGAGCGCCCCCTCGACCGTCAGATAGGGGATCACCCCGCCAAGGGTCGGCGGCATGGCCGGGGCGGTGGGCGCCTCGGCGGCCTTGGTCTCACTCATCTCGCGTCTCCTTCCGGGTTTTGGGGCCTCGGATATCGAGGGCTTTCCCTAAGGACGAACGGACCTTGTGCGTTCCGACAGACGCCCTGGATTTTTTCACCCGCAGGTGCGGGCCTCGCCGGTCGCGCCGCTGTCGCGGATCAGCCGGTCGAGGTGGATGCGGATATGGGCCGCCTCGGCGGTGGTGTTGGCCAGGGCGATCGCCCGGTCGAAGGCGATGCGGGCCTCGTCGCCGCGCCCCAGTTGCAGCAGCAGCGCCCCCCGCAAGCCATGGAAATGGAAATAGCCGGAGAGGCGGGGCTCCAACGGCTCCACCATGGCCAGCGCCGCCTCGGGGCCGGCCACCTTGCTCACCGCCACCGCACGGTTGAGGCTGACCACCGGCGAGGGCTCCAGCCGTTCCAGAGTCGCGTAGAGCCGGTCGATCTGCGCCCAGTCGGTATCCTGCGGCCGGGCGGCGCGAGCATGCAGGGCCGCGATCGCCGCCTGCACCTGATAGGGGCCGGGCCGGCGATGGCGCATGGCCTTGTCGATCAGGGCCAGGCCTTCGGAGATCATCTGGCCGTCCCAAAGGCCGCGGTCCTGGTCGTCCAGCAGGACGATCTCGCCCCCGGCGTCGAACCGGGCCCTGGTCCGCGCATGCTGCAGCAGCATCAGGGCGGTGAGGCCCATGATCTCGGGTTCGGTCTGAAAGAGCCGCAGCAGCAGGCGGGCCAGGCGGATCGCCTCGTCGCACAGCGCGCCGCGGGCTTCGCCGTCAGCCCCGCCGCCGCCCGCGCCGCCCGAGGAATAGCCTTCGTTGAACACCAGGTAGACCATCGCCGCCACGGCGGCCAGGCGCTCGGCGCGCTCCGCCGGGCCCGGCGCCTCGAAGGCCACGTCGGCCTGGGCGATGCGGGCCTTGGCGCGGGTGATCCGCTGCTCCATGGCGCTCTCGCCCACCAGGAAGGCGCGGGCGATCTGCTTCACCGACAGCCCCGAGACGATGCGCAGGGCCAGCGCGATCTGCTGGGTGGCGGGCAGTTCCGGATGGCAGCAGATGAACAGCAGGCGCAGGACGTCGTCGCGGTAATGCGCCCCGTCCAGCCGCTCGGCCAGCGGGGTCTCCACATCCTCCACATCGGAGATCAGCTCCTCCGGCGGCAGGGCCTCCTGCCGGCTGCGGCGGCGCATGCCGTCGATGGCTGCATTGCGCCCCACCAGGATCAGCCAGGCGGTGGGATCCCGCGGCGGCCCGTTCTGCGGCCAGCTCTTGAGTGCGCGCAGGCAAGCGTCCTGGAACGCTTCCTCCGCGGTGTCGAGGTCGCGGAAATAGCGCAGCAAGGCGCCCAGGGCCTGGGGCCGGGCGGCGGTCAGGGCCGCGTCGATCCAGGCCAGGTCGCTCATGTCGCCGTCACAGCCTCCACTGGGGCCTCCGGATGCCCGGCGAGCGCGCGCGGCAGGAAGAGGGCGATGGGCCGGATCTCGTAGGCCCCGCCCGGATTGGCCTCGCCGAGCTGGCGCGCGACGTCGAGCGCCGCGTCGAGGTTGGGCACGTCCAGGACGTAGAAGCCCAGAAGTTGCTCCTTGGTCTCGGCGAACGGCCCGTCGATCACCAGGGGCGGATCGGACTTTCGAAGCGTGGTGGCCGCCGTGGTGGGCAGGAGCCGCAGGGAGGGGCCGAGCTTGCCCTCGCGGACCAGCTTGTCGTGGATGACCCCCAGCCGGCCCATGACGGCGGCGTCTTCCTCCTTGGTCCAGGACCAGACGACGTCCTCATCGTTGTAGCAAAGGATGGCGTAGAGCATGGCGGCAGGTTCCTTCGTCGCACCTAGGACGAACGATTATGCCCAATGCCGACAGGCCGTCTGTTGAAAAACGTCGGTCCTTGGACCGGTTGTCCGTCAGACGTGCGCAGCCGCCTTCGCCGCCCGGGGCGCGATCCGCGGCGGCACGGTTCCGTGGTCCGGGCCTGGCGAACCGCGACAGCCCCGCCTGGCCGTAACCGATGGCGGGCATGCGCGGGAACCGGGCGCGCGGCCAGTCTGGAAAAGGCCAGTCTGGGAAAGGAAGGAATGGTGGACGCGACAGGGATTGAACCTGTGACCCCCTCGATGTCAACGAGGTGCTCTCCCGCTGAGCTACGCGTCCGACCGGGCCCCCAGGCAAGTTCCTACGGGGGCGGGAGGCGGCGGTATAAACGTGAGGCCGCGGGCGCGCAAGCGCGGCTTACAACCCCGCCTTGGAACGAAGATTGAGAGCGCCCTCAGGCCGCAGCCATCATCCGCTCGACCTCGGAGACGATCTCCCGCAGGTGGATGGGCTTGGACAGCACCTTCGCCCCCGGCGGCGCGCTTTCGCCGGCGGCCAGGGCCACGGCGGCGAAGCCGGTGATGAACATGATCCGCAGGCCCGGGTGCCGGGCGGCGGCCAGGCGGGCCACCTCGATCCCGTCCATGCCGGGCATGACG
>FSUX01000613.1_pt1 | contig 12402 bp, 13 predicted proteins | sample 1637501 | NCBI WGS metagenome assembly FSUX01 (sample SAMEA3914816, study PRJEB12502) | metagenome | biome: forest; material: soil | place: USA | collected 2011-09-16 | depth 0.3 m
CAGGGACTCGAACCCTGGACCTCAGCCTTACCAAGGATGCGCTCTACCACTGAGCTACGGCGGCGAAAGGCGAGGCGGGGGCTATAGCCAAAGCCGGGCGCTACGGGAAGCGCAAAATCAGCCGAGGGCGCACTTGACGCGAAACGCCGATCGCCGCACCCCCTGTGACTGAAATGGATAAGTCGGACAAAACGCCGAGGCGCGATCGCGAGGCCGAGTTGGCCCAGGCGCTGCGCGCCAATCTACGTCGGCGCAAGGCGCCGAAGCCCGCTGCGGCCAAGCCGCGGGACGCCGAACCGGAGACATGACGCGACGCGCCTTTGCGCAGGAGCGATGGCGAGCTAGATAGCGATCAAAGGACTTTGACCCAGGTCGGGTCGTCCAGATGGATTTTCGAAGGAACTGGATTGGACCGCATCGCCATCACCGGCGGCGCGCGGCTGGTGGGTGAAATCCCGATCAGCGGCGCCAAGAATTCCGCGATCAAGCTCATGGCGGCGAGTCTGCTGACGGACGAGCCGTTGCGCCTGACCAACATGCCCCGACTGGCGGATACCCGCTTTCTCGGCCAGCTGCTCCGCAAGCTCGGGGTGGATATCGTGGAGCGCGACGGTGCGGATGGTGCAGAGACCGTGCTGACCACGCGGGAGATATCGAGCACCATCGCGCCCTACGATCTGGTCCGCCAGATGAGGGCCTCGTTCAATGTCCTGGGCCCGCTGGTGGCGCGGACCGGCCAGGCCAAGGTTTCGCTGCCCGGCGGATGCACCATCGGCGCGCGTCCCGTGGATCTCCATCTTGAGGCGTTGCGGGCCCTGGGCGTGACGATCGATCTGCACGAGGGCTATGTCTACGCCCAGGCGCCGCGTGGTCTGACCGGGGCGGAGATCGAGTTCCCCATGGTGTCGGTCGGGGCCACCGAGCATGCGCTGCTGGCCGCCGTGCTGGCCAAGGGCGAGACGCGCCTGAAGAACGTGGCGCGGGAGCCGGAGATCGGGGATCTGGCCGATTGTCTCAACAAGATGGGCGCCAAGGTCTCCGGGGCGGGGACCTCGGAGATCCGTATCCAGGGCGTCGACCGGCTGCATGGCGCCACCCATGCCGTGATCCCCGACCGGATCGAGACCGGCACCTTCGCGCTCGCCGCCGCCATGGCGGGCGGCGAAGTACGGCTGACCCAGACCCGCGCCGATCTTATCGACACCCTGCTCGACAAGATGGAGGAGGCCGGGGTCGAGGTCGCGCGCCACAACGACGGCGTGACCATCAAGCGCAACGGCGCGCGCCTGAAGGCCGTGGAGATCGAGACCGATCCCTATCCCGGCTTCGCCACCGATCTGCAGGCCCAGTTCATGGCGTTGATGACCCTGGCCGAGGGCGAGAGCGTGATCCGGGAGACGATCTTCGAGAACCGCTTCATGCACGTGCCGGAACTTGGTCGCCTGGGCGCCGACATCACGGTGGCCGGTGGTGAGGCGCGGATATCCGGGGTCGGCGCGCTGGAGGGGGCGCCGGTGATGGCGACCGACCTGAGGGCCTCCGTGAGCCTAGTCATCGCAGGCCTGGCGGCCCGGGGCGAGACGGTGGTCAGTCGGGTCTATCATCTCGATCGGGGCTTCGAACGCCTGGAGGAGAAGCTTGGCGCTTGTGGCGCTCAGGTCCGAAGGATCAAAGGCGATGGCGGGATCGATGAGTGACTCTGGTTCGCGCGCGCCCTTGAGGTTGCTCGCTGAAGACGCGGACGACCTGGCTCTGGTGGCGGCGGCCCTTCAGGACGCCGTCACCAAGATCGGTGACATCCGCTATGAAGCGAAGGCCCGCCGGCTGACCTTGACCGCCAATCGCTATCGCTGGGAAGCCCGTGAGAGCGAGCGTGTTCGTACGGCGTTGCAATTGGGCTCCGTACTGAGCGTGCAGGCGCGGCGGCTCAGGCGTGGGGCGAAGGACGCGATCCTCGAGCTCCTCACTGTCAGCTTCGAGCCGACGGAGGCGCCCGGTGGGATCATAGCCTTCACCTTCGCCGGAGGCGGCGACCTGCGCGTTACGGTCGAATGCCTGGACGCCATCCTGGCCGACGTTTCGGAGCCCTGGCCCACACCGCGGATTCCGAAACACGAGACCTGACCCGTGGCGCGCCGCCCGCGGCGACGCTAAGGAACGCGGATGCGCAAGTTCCTTTTCTCCGACCCCGGCTTCGAGGCCGCGTTCTCCGCCTTTGTCGATGAGCGTCGCGAGACGCCGGAGGAAGTGGATGCGGCTGTACACGCCATCATTTCGGCTGTGCGGACCGAGGGAATGGCCGCCGTGCTGCGCTTCGGCCGGGAGTTCGACAAGGTCGACCTGGACGAGACGACCCTTCGCGTCACCGCCGCCGAGATCGAGGCGGGCGTCGAAGCCTGCCCGGCGGACGTGCGGGAGGCTATCGCCTTCGCCGCGGCGCGAATCCGCACCTATCACGAGCGGCAACGACCGAGGGACGAACACTTCACCGACAGCGCCGGGGTGGAACTGGGCTGGCGATGGACGCCGCTGGAGGCGGTGGGCGTCTATGTTCCGGGCGGTCGCGCCGCCTATCCTTCCACCGTGCTCATGAACGCCGTGCCCGCCCAGGTGGCCGGGGTCGACCGGATCGCCATGGTGACCCCGCCTGGAAAGCTTCAGCCTGCGGTCCTGGCCGCGGCCAAGGCGGCGGGCGTCCACGAAATCTGGCGGGTCGGTGGGGCGCAAGCCGTGGCCGCCCTGGCCTATGGCGCAGGGCCCCTGCGGCCCGTGGACAAGATCGTCGGTCCGGGCAACGCCTTCGTCACCGCCGCAAAGCGCCGCGTCTACGGAACCGTAGGGATCGACGCCCTGGCCGGTCCATCGGAGATCGTGGTGGTGGCCGACGCCGCGAACGACCCGGATTGGATCGCCGCCGACCTGCTGTCCCAGGCCGAGCACGACCCCGCCGCGCAGTCGATCCTGATCACGGATGACGCCGCGTTCGCCGCGCGGGTCGAGGCGGCGGTGCAGGCGCAACTCGAGCACCTGAGCACGGGCGCCGACGCCGCGATGTCGTGGCGGGACCACGGGGCGGTGATCATAGCGCCGCTGGAGGCTGCGCCGGGCCTGGTGGATCGATTGGCGCCGGAACACGTGGAGTTCGCAATCGACGCGCCCGAGCGGCTCGCGGATCGCGTCCGGCATGCCGGAGCCATCTTCCTGGGCCGATACACGCCTGAGGCCATCGGCGACTATGTGGCCGGGTCGAACCACGTCCTGCCCACGAGCCGCGCCGCGCGCTTCTCCTCCGGCTTGTCGATCTACGACTTCATCAAGCGCACCTCGATCGTGAAGTGCGATGAGGCGTCGTTCGCGATCCTGGGGCCGCCGACCGTGGCGCTCGCCGACGCGGAGGGCCTGCCCGCCCACGCCCGGTCCGCGGCTATCCGGCTGGGGCGCGGTTAGGAACCCTCGGCGACCGTTGGCGTTGCCCCCGTTGGCCGGGCGACGAACAACGGATCGAGATTCATGACTTCAGGTTCCAGCGCGGCCCTGGCGGCGCCCGCGCATTCGACCGCGCCGCTGGCCGCAGAACGGCTCGTGCGGGCCGCGCAGGATGTTTGGCGCGAATTCTCCCGGCTGGACCCGCAGGTCGCCGCACTGAACCTCGCACTCTCGCTGATCGTGATCGCCGCCGCGTTCGTGGGGGTGAAGGGCCTTCGGCGTCTGTTCGACTACGCGCTCCGGCGCTTCGTGATCCGCGCCGACCAGGATCGGGAACCCCAGACGCCCCGGGTGGCCGGCCTAACCTGGCTGCTTGTCCGCTTGACGATCGTCGCGGCGGCGCTGGTGTTGATTTCGGGGATCTGGGGCGTGGATCTGGTGCTGGTCTTCGGGCGCGGCGTCGGCGCGGCGATCCTGCGGGCCGTGGGCGTCGTGGTCCTGGCGGTCGCCGCGGTGGAGATCGCAGGGTTCCTGGTGGAACGGCTTGTGGAGGGGTTCGCGCGGCGCAGCGGCGACACCCGCCGGGCGGCGCAGGTGCGCACCCTCGGGCCGCTGATCAATGGCTTCATCAAGAGCGTGGTGATCGTGATCTCGGTCCTGACCTTCTTGTCGGAGATCGGGGTGAAGGTCGGGCCGCTGCTGGCCAGCGCCGGCGTGGTCGGCGTGGCCATCGGGTTCGGCGCCCAGACCCTGGTGAAGGACTTCCTCACTGGCCTCTTCCTGATCGCCGAAGACGTGGTCTCGGTGGGGGACAACGTGCTGATCGGCGAATCCGGTGGGACCGTGGAGGCGATGACCCTGCGCACCATCCGTCTGCGCGACCTCAATGGGACCCTGCACATCTTCCCCTATTCGGAGGCGCAGGTGATCCATAATCGCACCAGCACCTTCTCGTCCTTCGTCTTCGAGACCATGACGACCTATGACAGCGACACCGATCTCGCGCTCAAGGTGATGGCCGAGGTGGGGGAGGAGATGCGTCGCGATCCCCGCTACGCCGCCAAGATCACCCGGCCGTTCGAGGTGCTCGGCATCGATCGGCTCGACCCGTTGGGCGTGGCCGTGAAGGGGCGCATCACCACCCGTCCCCGCGAACAATGGGAGGTGGGGCGTGAATATAATCGGCGGATCAAGAGCGCTTTCGAGCGGGCCGGCGTGCAACTCGCCTATCGGCCGCCTGGGGCGCCGGCGCCGACGACGGCCACCTCCGCCGCCCCTGAAGCGCTGGCCGAGGCCGAGCCTCGGTCATTCGGCGGGGCCGACGACGCTGCGCTCCGTTGAACCTGGGCGCGGTATCCAGAGAGGCTGAGCCCAACCGCGCGCCCGGCGCCCCGCGCGCCGGGTTTTTTTCGTGGCGGGTCCGGCGCCAAACAGGAGGATGACGTTAGGGGTTGGTTTGCAATAAACCTCGTCGGAACCTCCCCACACCGATCGCCATGGCCGACGACGACCGCAAGCCCCACCGCCTGCAGACCGTTGAGATCGACGAGGAGTCCCTCGCCGCGGTTTCGCGCGACCAGGAACAGGAACGTCAGATCGCGATCTACGACCTGCTGGAAGAGAATTTCTTCTGGCCGGAAGGCGCGCCCGGCGGGCCCTACGACCTGCGCATGGGCCTGGTGGAAAATCGCCTTGTGCTGGATGTCACGGGCCCCAGCTATGAACGGCGCCATATCCTGTCGCTGTCGCCGTTCCGCGCCCTGATCAAAGACTATTTCATGATCTGCGAGAGCTATTATCAGGCGATCCGCAATTCGACGCCGCAGCAGATCGAGGCCCTGGATATGGGCCGGCGAGGATTGCACAACGAGGCCTCGCAGCTGCTTCGCACCCGGCTGGTGGGCAAGATCGAGACCGATCTCGACACCGCGCGGCGGCTCTTCACGCTGATCTGCGCCCTGCACTGGCGGGGATAGGCGTCGGTGAGCGACCGCGCGCGACCGCGCGCCCTGCCGGGCGCCGTGCTGTTCGCCTGCAATTTCAACCGGGTGCGCTCCCCCATGGCCGAGGCGCTCCTTCGGCGGGCGTTGGGCGATCGGATCTATGTGGACAGCTGTGGCCTCAGAGCCGACGCCGATGCTGAGGCGCGGAGGGTCGATCCGTTTGTCGAGGCCGTGATGGCGGAGCTGAGTTGCGATATGCGCGACCATCGCGCCAAGAGCTTTGATCAGCTCGAGGACGATTCCTTCGACCTGATCGTTTCGCTCACCCCTGAGGCCCAGCATCGCGCGGTGGAGCTCACTCGCGGCCGCGCCGCGGAAATCGAATATTGGCCCACCCTGGACCCCACGCTGGCGGAGGGGTCCCGTGAGGCGCGGCTCGCGGCCTATCGGGAGGTGCGCGACGCCCTGGGGGCGAAGATCGCGGAACGTTTCGGCCTCTAGCAGCCGCGTCCGGACGTCACGACCGACGCCGGATATCGACGCCGCGCCAAGTGCTTGTCGACCCGAGCGTCGGCTCTGCGTTATACTCGCGGCCTGCCCACGGCTCTCGCCCCTGATTCAGGCGTGAGCCGTTCGCTTTATCGACGATCAATTTGGAGCCTGCATGGCCAAAGAAGAACTTCTGGAATTCCCGGGTACGGTCAGCGAAGTCCTGCCCAACGCCACCTTCCGCGTGAAGCTCGAGAACGACCACGAGATCATCGCCCATACGGCCGGCAAGATGCGCAAGAACCGCATCCGGGTCTCGGCCGGCGACAAGGTGCTGGTGGAGATGACGCCTTACGATCTCACCAAGGGCCGAATCACGTTCCGCGTCCGCTAGGACCAGCTTGTCCGCGATGACGTCACCGCGCTTGGTGCTGGCCTCAGCGAGCCCCAGGCGGCTGGATCTCCTGGCCCAGGTCGGCCTGATCCCCGACCAGGTCTTGGCCGCAGAGATCGACGAAACCCCCCTTTCCAGCGAAACGCCCGGTCGATTGGCCAGCCGACTTGCGGCCGCCAAGGCGGCCAAGGTCGCCTCTGTTCAGGCCGACGCGTTCGTGCTGGCCGCCGATACCGTGGTCGCCGTAGGCCGCCGTGTGCTGCCCAAGGTCGAAACAGAAGCCGAGGGACGGGCCTGCCTCGAACTGCTGTCCGGTCGCGCTCACCGGGTGCTGACCGCCGTCAGCGTCCACGCCCCGGACGGCCGCACGGCGCGCCGTCTGGTCGCGAGTCGGTTGCATTTCAAACGTCTGACCGCCCGCGAGATCGAGGCCTACCTGGCCAGCGGGGAGGGGATCGGCAAGGCTGGCGGCTATGGCGTCCAGGGCCATGCCGGGGCATTCGTGATCAGCCTCCAAGGATCCTACACGGCCGTGGTGGGCCTGCCGCTCTACGAGACCCTGACCCTTCTCTCCGGGCTGGGATTTCGGACGCCATGAGTACGCGCCGCCTCTTCCTGGACCGTGGGATCGGCGAGGACCGCGCCGTCGTCACGCTCGATGGCCAGCCGGAACGCTTGCTCATCGTTCGCGAGGGAGAGCCTGCGGCGACCCGCATTGGAGCCCGTCTCGCGGCCCGGGTGCGCAAGGTCGAAGCGGCCTTCGCCTCGGCCTTCCTCGATCTCGGGGACGGCCAGGAAGCCCTGCTGGCCTTCAAGCCCGACAGCCGCCCGGTCCAGGGCGCCCTGCTGGAAGTGGAGATTCGCACCGAGCCGCGCGAGGACAAGCTCGCCACCGTTCGCCTCATCGGGCCGGCGGAAGGCGCGCCGCGCCTCCTGGCCGAGGCCCCCGATCTCGCCCAGCAGCTGCGCGTCCTGGTGCGCGACGGCGAGGTGGTCGAGGGTCGCGAGGCGCGGAACAAGGCCGATCTGGCCGAGGCCGAGGCTCTGGAGACCATCCACGCCTTGCCGGGGGGCGGCACGATCGCCATCGAGCCGACCCGCGCCCTGGTCGCCATCGATGTGGACCTTGGCGAGCGCAAGGGCCTCGACGCCAAGCGCCTCACGCGGCAAGCCAATCTCGCCGCCCTGACCACCTCCGCCCGTCTGCTGCGCCTCAAGGGTCTTGGCGGGATCGTGGTCATGGACCTCGTCGGTCGTGGTCATGACGGGACCGCCCTGTTGGCCGCCGCGCGCGCCGCCTTCGCCCCGGACAATCCCGGCGTCGCGATCGGCCCCGTCGGCCGTTTCGGCACGATGGAACTCTCGATCCCGCGACGCGGTCGCGCGGTGCGCGAAATCCTCCTGGACGCCGCGGGGCTTCCCACCGACCTGACCCTGGCGCTGCGGCTGATCCGCCGGGCCGAGACCGAGGCTGCGATCCAGCCGGGAGCGCGCCTCGCCGGCGCCTGCGCGCCGCACATCGCCCTGCTGGCGGAACCTCTAGCCGAACGCCTTCGGGCCAGGATCGGCGCGCGGTTCGAACTCGCGGTCCAGGCCGACTGGCCCCGGGAGCGGCTGGAGGTGCGCGGCCTATGACCTCTCCAGGCTGCCCCATCTGCAAGAAGCCGCCGGTCGATCCCTATCGGCCGTTCTGCTCCAACCGCTGCGCCAATGTAGACCTGCAGCGCTGGCTCACCGGGGGCTACGCCATTCCCGCCACGGAAGAGGATGAAGAGGGCTCTGGCGACGAGAGTGAAGAATAGTGGGCTCACGCTCGCTGGACACGCGGCCGACCCTCTTTTATAGACACGCCTCCCGCGAGACGGGGCCCAAGCCTGGGTAGCTCAGTTGGTAGAGCAGCGGATTGAAAATCCGCGTGTCGGTGGTTCGAATCCGCCCCCAGGCACCACTTCCCCCAGAAACCCGGTTCCCATGACGCAGGGTGAGCCGCATTGGCCGGTTGACGCCGACGCCCGCAGCGCCTTGAAACTTGGCCGGAGCGGGGGAAATCGAAGATATGGCCATTGAGCCGATCGCCTATGGCGACCAGATAGCCGGCGGTCAGCGGCGGGCCGGATCGTCCGCGGGATGACCTCGCCCCGGGATATCGCCAACCGGATCCCCATCACCGGCGCTCTGATGCTGGCGACGCTGATGAACACCCTCGATTCGACCATCGCCAATGTGGCCCTGCCGCATATCCAGGGCAGCGTCTCGGCCGCCCAGGACCAGATCACCTGGGTGCTGACCTCCTACATCATCGCCACGGCGATCATGACGCCCCTGTCTGGCTGGCTGGCCCAGCGGATCGGGCGCAAGCGCATGTTCCTGATGTCCATCGCCGGGTTCACCGTGGCCTCCATGCTGTGCGGCATCGCCACCAGCCTGCCGGAGATCGTGGTCTTCCGCCTGCTGCAAGGGATCGCCGGCGCCTCGATGATCCCGCTGTCCCAGACCGTGATGCTGGATATCTTCCCGCCCCAGCAGGTCCCCCAGGTCATGTCGATCTGGAGCGCCGCGGTGATCATGGGCCCGATCATCGGCCCGGCCCTGGGCGGCTACCTCACGGAGCACCTCTCCTGGCGCTGGGTGTTCTATATCAACGTCCCGATCGGCATCCTGGCCTTCCTGGGCCTCTACACCTTCATGGACCGCGACGAGGGCGGTCGACAGCGACCGTTCGATTTCCTCGGCTTCGGCGCGCTGATCGTGTTTATCGGCGGCTTTCAGGTGATGGTCGATCGCGGGCCGGGGCTCGACTGGTTCGATTCCAAGGAGATCTGGGTCGAGGCTCTCGCCGGCGTCATCGGCCTCTATGTCTTCGTCATGCAGACTCTGACGGCCGAGCACCCCTTCTTCCACCGGGACCTGGCCAAGGATCGCAACTTCGTCTCGACCACCATCTTCGGGTTCTTCGTGGGGGTGCTGCTGTTCTCCACGACGGCGCTTCTGCCCACCATGATGCAGAGCCTGCTGGGGTATTCGGTGCTGCAGAGCGGCTATGCCAGCATGCCCCGGGGCGTCGGCTCCCTGGTGGCCTTCCTGTTGGTGCCGCGGCTGGTGGTGCTCATGGGCGCGCGCCGCGTCCTGCTCATCGGCCTGGTGGTGAGCGCCTTTGCGCTCTGGCAGATGAGCCGCTTCGACCTCTCCATGACCGCGACCCCGATCATGCTCTCAGGCCTCGTCCAGGGCTTCGGCACCGGCCTGCTGTTCGCCCCGCTGACGGCGCTGGCCTACGCGACCCTCTCCCCGGTCCACCGGGTCGAGGGCACGATTGTCAGCACCATGGCCCGCAGCCTGGGGTCCAGCGTCGGCATTTCCATGCTCCAGGCCATGCTGATCCGCCAAAGCGCGGCCGCGCATTCCGCTCTGGCCGGTCACATCCAGCCCAGCGACCCGGTCATCGCCGCCGCCCTGCCGCCGTTCTTCGATCCCCACACCGTGCGCGGTCTCGCCGCCCTCAACGGCGAGATCACCCGCCAGGGTTCGATGATCGCCTATGACGGCATATTCGGGGTGATGGTGATCCTGACGGTGTCGGTCATCCCGCTGCTGCTGATGATGCGCGCGCCCGGGCCTGCGAAGCCGGCGTCGCACGAAGTGGTCGCCGACTGACCTGTCGCTAGGCTTCCGGCGGGTAGGGGTGGGCGCATCCCCAGGGATCTTCCACCTGCAAGCCGCCATCGGCGACCGCGCTCAGATAGTCCGGACCGACCGGGACCTTGCCGTGGCCGCCGGGAATATCGAGCACATAGATCGGCTGGCAGAGGCCCGAGAACCGACCCCGGATGTCGCGCATCAGCGCCTGGCCCTCCGCCAACGAGGTGCGCAGATGGCTGGTCCCGGGAGCGAGGTCGCCCTGGTGCAGGTAATAGGGTTTGATCCGGGTCTCCACGAGCGCCCGCATCAGCGCGCCCAGGGTCTCCGCGTCGTCGTTCACCCCGCGCAACAGCACGGTCTGGCCCAGCATCGGGACGCCGGCGTCGACCAGGCGGGCGCAGGCGGCGCGGGCCTGCGGCGTCAGTTCCCGCGCATGATTGGCGTGCAAGGCCACATAGACCGCCTTGCCGGGGCAGCGCAGCGCCTCCACCAGCTCGTCCGTCACCGCCGCGGGGTCCACCACCGGGATCCGGGTGTGGAAGCGCACCACCTTCACATGTTCGATCCGCGCCAGCCGGGCCATCAGCTCGCCCAGCCGCCGGGGGGACAGCACGAAGGGGTCGCCCCCGGTGACGATCACCTCCCAGATCTCAGGACACCCGGCCACATAGGCCAGGGCGGCGTCCAGGGCCGACGGTGAGAGGGTCTTCACCCCGCCGGGGCCCACCATCTCGCGGCGGAAACAGAAGCGGCAATAGACCGCGCACATATGGGTGATCTTCAGCAGCGCCCGGTCCGGATAGCGATGGACGATGCCCTCAACCGGGCTCATCACCTCGTCGCCCACCGGATCGCCGTGCTCGACCGGCAGGGCGCGCAGCTCAGCCTCGGTCGGCAGGAACTGGCGGCCGATGGGATCGTCGGCGGTCTCGATCAGATCGGCCACGGCCGGCGTGATGGCTACCGCGTACTGCGCCGCCACCCGTTCCAGCGCCGGCAGGCGATCGGCCTCGACCAGGCCGGCCCGGACAAGGGCCTCGGGGCTGCGAAGGGTCTTGGAGGAGGGCATGGGAGCTGGGTCGCCGCAGGCTGGGACGGCGGCATATGACTGAACTCATCCGCCGGAGCAAACGCCCTGCTGTCCGAACCGGGATCGGCCGGAGATCAGAAAACCTCCGCCACCGGCGTCCAGACCACTTGGTCGATGCGGCTCGCCCCGGTCGCCAGCATCACCAGCCGGTCGAAGCCCAGGGCGCAGCCCGAGGCTTCCGGCATGTGCGCCAGGGCGGCCAGGAAGTCCTCGTCGAGGGGATAGCGCTCCCCATAGATCCGGGCCTTCTCCGCCATCTCCAACTCGAACCGCCGCCGTTGCTCGTCCGCATCGGTCAATTCGCCGAAGGCGTTGGCCAGCTCCACCCCGCAGGCATAGAGCTCGAACCGCTCGGCCACCCGCGAATCGCCGGGCTTGGGCCGGGCCAGCGCCGCCTCGGCGGCGGGGTATTCGCTGAGGATGCTGGCGCGCCCCTGGCCCAGGCGTGGCTCCACGAACGCCACCAGCACCCGGCTGAAGACGTCGGCCCAGCTATCGTCCTCGGCCACGCGCACGCCCTTGGCCCGCGCCGCCGCCGCCAGCCGCTCCCGATCCGTGCCGCCCTCAGTGTCCAGGGTGGCCAGCAGGTCGATCCCGGCGAACCGGTCAAAGGCCTCGGCCACCGTGATCCGCTCCGGCTCGGCGAACGGATCCGCCGTCATCCCTCGATAATTGAACGTGCGCGCGCCCGCGGTCTCCGCGGCCAGCGCCATCAGCCGCGCGCAGTCGGCCATCACGGTCTCGTAGGGCTCGTCCGCGCGATACCATTCCAGCATCGTGAATTCCGGATGGTGCAGCGGCCCCCGCTCGCGGTTCCGCCAGACCCGGGCGAAATCGAAGATCCGCCGTTCTCCGGCCGCCAGCAGCTTCTTGCAGGCGAATTCGGGGGAGGTGTGCAGGTAGAGCGCCGCCCGGTCCCCCGCTGTGGTCAGGATCTCCGTGGCGAAGGCGTGCAGGTGCGCCTCGTTGCCGGGTGAGACCTGAAGGGCTGCGGCCTCCACCTCCACGAACGCCTCGTCCTCGAACCAGCCCCGGATCGCGCGCGTGATCGCGTTGCGCGCCAGCAGGAACGGACGGCGATCTGCATGGATATCGCGGCGCCACCAGCGAGAGGGGGGAGGGGACGGGGGCGAGGCCGGCGGGAAGGGCAAGGGCGGTCAACCTGCAGCAGGGGGTGGCGATCTCGGTGCGGATCGCTATAGGTGCGCGGAAACCGATCACCAGCATACTCGCGAAGATCCTCCAGAGGACATCGCGGACTTCAAGGAATACCGCACGTGAAAGTCGCCGCCAGTTCGCTCCGCAGAGGCTCCGTCGTCGATGTGGAGGGTAAGCTCTACGTGGTCCTCACCGCCGAGAACATCCACCCGGGCAAGGGCACCCCGGTGACCCAGCTCAACATGCGCCGCATCTCCGACGGG
>FSUX01001670.1_pt1 | contig 12276 bp, 9 predicted proteins | sample 1637501 | NCBI WGS metagenome assembly FSUX01 (sample SAMEA3914816, study PRJEB12502) | metagenome | biome: forest; material: soil | place: USA | collected 2011-09-16 | depth 0.3 m
GAACATGAAGGCCATGGTGTCGGCGAGCCGCTGGGGGCTAAGCGGCGCGGCCACGGCCTTCTCGTAGCTTTCGCGGTCCGGGCCGTGACCGCTCATCTGATTGTGCAGCGATGCGCCGCCGGGAGAAAACCCTTCTGCCTTTGCGTCATAGGCGCCGTGGATCAGGCCCATGAACTCGCTCATCATATTGCGATGGAACCAGGGTGGCCGGAAGGTGTCCTCCGCCACCATCCACCGCGGCGGGAAGATCACGAAATCGCAGTTGGCGGTCCCCGGAAACTCCGAAGGCGAGGTGAGCACCGTGAAGATCGACGGATCCGGATGGTCGAAGCTCACCGTGTTGATGACGTTGAACCGCCGCAGATCATAGGCGTAGGGGGCGAGGTTTCCGTGCCAGGCCACAACGTCCAGCGGCGAGTGGTCGAGCGTCGTGGTCCAAAGGCGTCCCTGGAATTTCTGGATGACCTCGGTGGGGGTGTCGCGATCCTCGAACCAGGCCTGCGGCGTCTCGAAGTCGCGCGGGTTGGCCAGGCCGTTGGCCCCGATCGGCCCCAGGTCCGGCAGCCGGAACGCCGCCCCGTAGTTCTCCAGCACATAGCCGCGCGCCGCCGCGTCGAGCAGCATGACCGAGAACCGCAGGCCCCGCGGGACCACGGCGATCTGCTGGGGCTCGAGCAGGATGACGCCGAGTTCGGTGCGAAGCTCCAGGCGCCCCTCCTGCGGGACGATCAGCAGTTCGCCATCGGCGGAGAAGAACACCCGGTCGGTCATCGACCGCGTCGCCACATAAAGGTGGATGCCGACGCCGGCGCTGGTCGCCACGTCGCCGGCGCCGCCGTAGGTGATCAGGCCATCTATGAAATCCACGGGGCCGTCCGGGATCGGCGCCGGGTCCCACCTCAGCCGGTTGGGTGTCGGTGGAACCTCGTCGAACGGTGCGGAGCGCAGCAGGGGCGCCCCGGCATAGGGCGCGAAGGGCGCGTGGTTCGCCGTCGGCCGCAGCCGATAGAGCCAGGCGCGGCGGTTCTCGGACCGCGGCGCGGTGAAGGCCGTCCCGGAGAACTGCTCGGCATAGAGGCCGAAGGGCGTGTTCTGCGGCGAGTTGCGGCCGATGGGCAGGGCGCCCGGCGCGGCCTCGGTCTCGAACGAGTTGCCGAACCCCGACATGGGCGCGCGCAGCGCCTGTCTGGGCGCGGCCGCGCGAAGGGTTTCATGAACGGTCATATGGCGCTCCTTCCGAGGCCCGGATCAGGCGTCGACCAAGATCACACCACGGCGGATCTGGTCGAGCTCGATCGATTCAAACAGCGCCTGGAAGCTACCGTTCCCGAACCCCTCATTGCCCTTGCGCTGGATGATCTCGAAGAAGATCGGCCCGAACAGGTTCTCGATGAAGATCTGCAGCAGCAGCCCCTCGTCGCCTGCTCGGTGTGGGTACTCAGGAGAAGATTGATGCGGCCCTGTCGAAAGAGCGTGGCGGCGCCGTCGGGACGTTGGGCCGCGGGCACAAAGCCGAGCTGCTCGAACTGGGCGCCCATCGTCACAGGATTGGGCGAGGTGAACTCGGCGAACGCGAAGCCATCGAGGCCGAGGGGGTTCTCAGGGGCGAGGCTCATGCGGCGGCTCCGGATAAATGGTATCTCATGATACTAGTTGGTCGTGAAAACTAGTGTCAAATGATACTTGATGCGGAGCGGCGGGCTGGACGCGGGCGGCCGGGTCATGACCTGATCGCCCAGGATTCGAAATTGACGCAGGACCATGCATAAGCCTCGGGCGCTTCGGCTGGCCGCGTTCGTGCCGTACCGGCTCTCCATCGCCACCAACATGGTCAGCGACGTGATCGCCGGGGCGTACCGGGCGCTCTTCGGCCTGACCATTCCGGAATGGCGCCTGATCGCCGTGCTCGCCGAGCGGGGCGGAAGCACCCAGTTCGATCTCGGAGCGGTGACGCGCATGGATAAGGTCACCGTGAGTCGCGCCGCGATCGCGCTGGTGGCGCGTGGCCTCATGAGTCGTTCCCCCAATCCGCAGGACAAGCGCTCGCACCTGCTGTCCCTGACCGCGGAGGGACTTGCCCTTTATGATCAGGTGGCCCCAAAGGCGCTGGCGCTGGAGGACGCGATCCTGGCCGAGTTCAGCGCCGATGAGGTGGTCACCTTGATCGCCATGCTTCAGCGCCTTGAGGCCGCGGCCGTCCGGCTGGGCGGGAACGCGGCCTGACGGGCTCGGCGCGCCGGTGTCTGCGGGCCTGCGCCAGACTTGAGCCGGCATCTGGCCGCGACGAGTTCGTCGATGGCGCGCAAGATGGCTTCCGAAAAACCTCGTCGCGCGCTATTGTTCATCGAAAGTAGAAATTCGCCACATAGAGACTAGAACTGAAATAGTTCGATAAATACCGCTATTTTATCAAATAGATTTCTCTGAAATGACGTGGAAGTTAAGGTCTATGGGTCCGCTGTAGTTCGATGTGCGGCGATGCGAACAATCCGCCACCCAGGCGGAGGCGCAAAAAAATCAACAGGCCCAGGGGGAAACATGGTCACCAAGTTGTCTGCGGCGTTTTTCGGGAGCGCGAGTCTCCTGGCGCTGGCCTCGCCGGCCCTGGCCCAGCAGGCCGCCGCTGCCGCCGATATCACCCAGCTGCAGGAAGTCGTGATCACCGGAACCCACATCCGGGACGGCTTCACCGCGCCGACGCCGCTGACCGTCGCCACCGCGGATCAGCTGGCGGCGACGACACCCTCCACGATCCCCGACGCCTTGAACAAGCTGCCCCAGTTCGCCGGATCGGCGACCAATGCGGGGTCCAGCAACGGGACCGGCGGCGGGCCGCCGAGCGTCCTGGTGGGCAATTTCCTCAGCCTCCGCTCCCTCGGCCCCGTCCGCACTCTGGTCCTGATGGACTCGCGTCGCGTGCCGCCGACGACCCTCAACGGCCAGGTCGACACCAACACCCTGCCGGAGATGCTGGTCCAGCGGGTGGATGTCGTCACCGGCGGCGCCTCGGCGGTCTATGGCTCGGACGCCGTGGCCGGCGTGGTGAACTTCGTCCTGGACCATAAATTCACCGGCCTGAAGGCGGAGGCCCAGACGGGCCTCTCGGACCATGGCGATGCGCCCTCGACCAAGCTGGGGATCGCCGGTGGCGACGACATTTTCGGCCGCGGCCACGTCATCTGGAGCTACCAGCACTACCAGAACGCGGGCGTTAAGCTGCACGAAGACCGCGGCTACAGCGCGGCCGTGCCGGTCTATACGGGGGCGGGCACCGCGGCCAATCCGTTCGTGTTTACAGAGGACGCCCGCCTGTCCACGGCCGCCTATGGCGGCCTCGTGACCAGCGGTCCCTTCAAGGGCCAGCAATTCACCGGCGCCACCACGCTGGCGCCCTTCAACCCAGGCACGCCGACCAAGACCAACGGCGTCGCTGTGGGCGGCGACGGCGCCTACTATAACGGCCTGTCGCTGACGCCGCCGCTGCGCACCGATCAGGGGTTCGGCCGTTTCGAGTATGACATCACCGACAACCTCAAAGGCTATGTCCAGGCCAACGCGTCCGAGGAGCGGACCGCGAACGAGCGCAGCGCCAACGCGCCCCCGTCGCCGTTCACGATCTACAGCGGCAACCCCTTCCTGCCGGCCAGCGCCCAGGCGCAGCTCACCGCCGCGAAGGTTCCGAGCTTCACCGTGGCCCGGCTGAGCCGCGATCTCGCCCTGGACAGCACCCTCAACCAGACCATCAGCACCTCGAACGTCACCGCCGGCCTGTCGGGCACGGTTCTCAAGGATTTTGTCTGGGAGGCCTATTACACGCACGGCGAAGCCCGGGTCCGGTCGGACCAGTACAACAACATCAACTATCCGAACCTCTACGCGGCGCTGGACGCGGTGCGCGACCCGAGTGGAAACACCGTCTGCCGGGTGTCGATCACCAATCCGGGGCTTTATCCTGGCTGCACGCCGATCAACCTCATGGGCGTGAACACCGCGAGCGCCGCCGCTAAGGCCTTTATCTACGGCACGACCCAGTGGCAGGCGCTGAACAAGATCGACGACGTCGCCGCGACGATTTCAGGAGTCGTGTTCCAGAACTGGGCCGGTCCGGTCTCGGTGGCTTTGGACTACGAGTTCCGCTCGCAGAGCCTGGACGAGACCACCAACGCCAGTTCCCTCACCGCGCCCGTCACCACCGGCATCCGGCTGGGCGCCGCGCCCACCACCAACTGGGCCTACGCCACCCAGGCGGCGCAATCGGGCTCCAACACGGTCTGGGAAGTGGGCGGGGAAACCATCTTCCCGCTGCTGCGCGACCTGCCCTTCGTCGACAAGCTCGAGGTGAGCGGCGCGGTTCGCTACACAGAATACAGCTCCAGCGGACCCGCCACCACCTGGAAGGTCGGCCTCAACTACGAGCCGATCGACGAGTTGCGGTTCCGGTTCTCGGAATCGCGCGACATCCGCGCGCCCACGCTGGCGGACCTCTATTCCGGCACGACGATTTCGATCCTGAACGTCAACGATCCGCACACCGGCGTGAACGGCGTCATCCGGGTGCAGGGCGGCGGCAACCCCAATCTCGTGCCGGAGATCGCACGGACCTCGACGGCGGGCGTGGTCTACACGCCGCACTGGCTTCAGAGGTTCTCGCTGTCGCTCGACTACTACAATATCGTGCTCGACAACGCGATCGGGTCGATCAACGGCGCCAGCACCGCGATCCTTCAGGAATGCGAAAACTCCGGTGGGACTTCGCCGCTTTGCGCGACGATCGTGCGGCCGCTGCCGTTCAGCGACCACAGCGCGGCCAACTTTCCGACCCTGGTCTACAACCTCAATCAGAACATCGCCGAGACCTATACGCACGGCTACGACGCCGAGGCGCGCACCGACTTCCAGCTGAGCGACTTCAATGCGACTCTGCCCGGTCATGTCGCCCTGCGGTTGCTCTATTCTCACCAGCCGGTCCTCAAGAGCCGCTCCTATCCGACGTCGCAGCTCACCAACGCGGCCGGGGCGGCGGGGCTTTCGGCGGACCGGGTCACCGGGACGGTCGGCTATGACGTCGGGCCGTTCTCGGCCTTCTGGCAGGCGCGCTATCTGAGCGCCCAAAATCGCACCGGCAATCCGCTGCAGGTCTATGCCGATCCCGCCCTGCCGGCGGTCTGGTACCACGACCTCAACCTCACCTATCGGCTCAAGGCCGGCGGCCGCGATCTCCAGGCGTTCTTCATCGTCAACAATCTGTTCGACCAGGCGCCGCGCGTCTCGCCCTCGACGACCTTCACCGGCATCCCGGGCTTCGGGACGCCGTCGGTCATCGGCGACGATCCGGTCGGCCGGTATTACACGGTGGGTCTGAGGGTGAAATACTGAGAGCACCGGTCGCGCCACCCGTCGTGGTCGGTGGCGGGGCCGTGTCGCCCCGATGAATCGCCGAGGCCGGCGTGGCCCAGGACGGGGCGAGCGAGATGTTCCTGGCCGCAGCCCTGGGAACGCTTCGCACCGGCGATATCGCCCAGAAACCCTACCGCGCGCGCCTGGCCGGGATGACGAAGATTCTGATCGCGGGCCTGACGCGAGACCCTGGGTCGTGACTCGACGTTGGGCTGGCAGGACCCGGTGACCGGGCGAACTTCAGATCCGGCACGCTAGCGTCATGGACGCGAAGAGCGGGGCGAGACATGGCGCCCGCTCGACGCCCCACGCATGAGACAGGATCGAAGCCCGCTGGGCGTCGGAAGCGAACGGGCGCAACAGCCCGTGGAACTTGTCCTCAAGCTGACCATCGGTCACCGGCACGCGGGCGCCGCCCGGCACGTCCAGCACCTCCTCGGTGAGCACGTCGCCGGTGGAGAGCCGCACCGTGACCCGATTGGGGATGTACCTGGGGAGCATCGCGGTGAGCGTCGGGTCCTCTGTGACCGAGATGCGTCCCATGAAGGCAAGCACTTCGTCGGACGGGTTCGCCCGGGTCCCGAACGCTGCGGTGTCGATCGAGAAAGCGCCGGTGATCTGCTTCATGAACCCCATGTCGCCCTCGAAGATCGGCGAGGGTCCGGTGAGGCCGTGCCTGGCGAGCGAGGCGGACACGATGCCGTTGCGCGCCGCGTTCGGCCCCGAACAGGCCTTCCAGTGGGAGAGCTTGCCGGAGCGCGCCTGCCGCATGGCGATGTGGCTGTTCATGGCGATGTTGATCGCCTGGGTCAGCTGTTCTTCCGAGAGGCGCATCAGTCGGCCGGCCGCGACGGTGGAGGACAACAACAGGTAGTTCACATGGTCCCAGCCGCGGCGGTGCAGGTTGGCCGCATCCTGGAACCGGCACTGGATCTCGTAGGCCAGGGCCGTCGCGACGATGAGGTCCTCGCCGGTGGCGGCCTCGGATTCGGCGACGGCCAGGCAGGCCGGGATGTTGTCGCTGGGATGTCCGGTTTCCAGCCCGATGTAACCGTCGTTGAAGTCGAAGTAGCGCACCATGGCGCCATTGACGAAGGCGGCGACATCCGGGGTCGTGCCCAGGATCGTGGATGCGCCGGAGGGGTGTTCCAGGGCGAAGGCCCGAGCGTTCCGGACAGGTGCGGCGGCGAACGCCCCAAGCCCGCAGCCGAGACTATCGACGAGACGCTGCTTGACGGAATGCACCGTGCGCTCGTCGAGGTCGGCATAGCCTAGTGACAAGGCGTACCGACTGAGCTCACCGGCCAGGTTCATGGTCATCGTCCATCCTTGTTCATCGACCTCGCCGATCGCCGGGCCTCGCGCCCGGGCTCTGCCGAGAATGACGGCGCGCGATCGAGACGTGCGCCGATCTCGGCAGCCGTCGGTGACGCCACAAGGCGCCCTGGGTTCGTCGGGCAATCCAGGCGCAGCAGCTATCGATGACGAAAATCGGCGTCAATCTTGACGGAACGAGTCCAGATGTCCGAACCCGCCCGGCGAACCTATCGGCGAGACTAGGCCTTCGCCCGGCCCCAGGGCCCGACGCCGAAGCCTTCGATGCGGGAGCCTTCTTCGACCAGGACCGGATGCAGGGCGCGGTAGAGGCGGGCGTAGTTGTAGAACGGCACGCTGGGCCACAGGTGGTGCATCAGGTGCAGGTTCTGCTGCAGGGTCAGGAAGGTTCCGCCGGCCCATAGGCTGATCCGCGTATTGCCGTAGCGGTCCGTGCGGTCGAACGGATAGTGCGGCAGCCACTGGAAGAAGATGTTGAGGATCAGGATGGCGATCTTGGTGGGGATGAACCACAGGAACAGCCAGTCCAGGACGTGCCCTGTGGCCACGGCCGCCACCAGCAGGGCCAGGGTGACCACGGTGACTGCCGAGACCTGGATCACATCGGCGAGGCTGAACACGCTGCGCAGGCGTTGGTAGCGCCCCGGCGCGATCGGCTTCATCAGGGCCATCGGGATCAGGTTAAGTGGCACGCTGACCGCCCATTTGCGCAGGAGCTGGGCCAGCGTCCCCTTCACGAAGATGTCCGGGTCGCGTTCGGTGTTGGTGTGGGAGTGGTGCAGGACGTGGGTGCGCTGCAGGGCCGGCCAGCCGACGCCCAGGCCAAGGGACCCGATCCAGCCCACCACGGTGTTGACCCACGCCCAGGCCGGTTTGCCGGCCACCACATTGCCGTGGATGCTCTCATGCACCAGCGTGTAGTGGGCGTAGGACACCAGGGACAGGATCGCCGCGCAGGCGGGGAGCGGTGCGCGGCCGGTGAAGCCGAGGGTCACGATCGCCGCGAAGGTGGCCGGCAGGATTACCGCCAGGGCCAGGGTCGGCCAGGCCACGGAGGGTGACAGCGCCTTGGCGATCCGCTTCTCCTCGGCCCGGGAAATGCCGGAGGTCGAACGGTCGGATGCGGCGGGCGAGGCTCCCGAATCGGCGGGCATGGCGGCGTTCCAGCAAGGGGATCGACGCCGCGGACCGGCGTTCGTCGAGACCAGGAGTAACCGCTGATCACTCATGCGGCAATAGAAAATGACGCGGGCGTCATCTTTGTCGCATCGATAGTTCGCGCCTAGGCTGACGCCGCGTCCTGGGGCTGCCGGTACATCCGCTCCGGTTTCATTCCGGCCGATTGGCCCCCGTCGATCGGCAGGACGACGCCGGTGACGAAGCTGCTCTGGTCGGAGGCGAGCCAGAGGACGGCGTCGGCGACCTCCTGCGCGGCGCCGACGCGGCGCATCGGTGTCGCCTGGGCGGCCTGGCGCTGGGCCTGTTCGCCGGCGGCCTCCAGGTGATGGGTCAGGATCGGGCCGGGCGCGAGGACGTTCACCCGGACACCACGGTCGGCATAGTCGAGGGCGGCGACCTTGGTGAGCGCGATGACCCCGGCCTTGCCGGTCACGTAGCCCGCGAGATTGGCCACACCCTGGACACCGGCCAGGGAGGCCATGTTGATGATCGAACCGCCCCCAGACGCCAGCATGGCCGGGATCTGGTGTTTCATGCCGAGGAAAGTCCCGCCGATGTTCGTGCGGATGGCCCGGTCGAAGTCGCAGGCCGCCATGTCGGCGAGCGCCTGAGGGGTCGTGCCGTCGGTCGCATTGTTGAACGCCACGTCGAGTCGTCCGTAGGCGTCGAGCACGCGGGTGATCAGGATCTCGACAGAGCGCTCGTCGCCGGCGTCGACCGTGGCGTAGCGGGCGTCATGCCCCGCCTCGCGGATCTCGCGGACCACCGCTTCCAGCGCGCGGGCGTCACGGGCCGCGAGCATCACCTTCGCGCCGGCTCGGGCCAGGGCCTTGGCCGTGACCGCGCCGATGCCGCGGCTGGCGCCCACCACCAGGGCGACCTTGCCCGAAAGCAGACCGGATCGACCGTCATTGAGGGCGTCGCTCATCGTTCCGTCTCCTGAGGGGCCTGCGCGTCTGGCTCGGGTGGTGCGGCGAATGTGGTGGCCAGACGGGTGAGGAAGGCCCGCATCTGTCCCAGCTCCGCTTCGCTGAAACTGCTGCGCAGGCGCTTGTCGTGCGCCGCGGCGGCGCCGCGGAGGCGGTGGAATTTCGCGATGCCGGCGGGGGTGAGGCTCGCCACCTGCACCCGGCGATTGTCCGGAAGCCGCTCGCGCACGACCAGGCCCTGGTCGGCCAGGGCGTCCAGGTGATGGGTGAGGGTCGGGCCCTGGATCCCGACCCGCTGGGCGAGCTCGCCGTGGCTCAATTTTCCCGCCCGCATCAGCGACATCAGGATCAGCCACATCGGCAAGGATCCGCCCGAGTCCGTCAGGGCGTCGTCGAAGGCTCGGCTGAGCTGTTTGGCGGTCCGGCTGAGCAGCAGGCCGAGCGGAGTCTCTGAAGGCGGTCCCATGGCCGTAATATATAGTGATCAAAGATTTCGATGTCTATATATTATCGCGCCCTCGATCGGCTGGGCGGCGCCGTCAAAGCTCGGAGTAGGACCTCATCGACGGCCCTGGATCGTGATGGGTTGAGGCTGACCCACCTCCCGGTCATCCCGGTATTCACCGGGATGACCGGCGGGAAAGGACCGTTCTACGCAATCGTATCCGGCTCTAGGCAGTCCGGCGCCCTGCGGCGCGGCGCGGCGCGCGTCGCCCACGCGCCGACGGCGCCTCCGGCTGCTCATTGGGAAGCACGCCGTTGTAGATCGCGTGCGGGCGGACGAGGTCGCGGCCGTGGTACTGCTCCATGGCGTGCGCGATCCAGCCGGCCATGCGGCCGAGCCGAAGCGCCAGCCCCCCCTGGCCGGCGGGGCCGAGCTTGCGCCCCAGGAACAGGTTCACCAGGGCGAAATCCGGGTGGAGATCGGTGACCTCCAGCACGACCTCGGCCGCCGCGTTGAACCGCGCCAGATCGCGGTCGCCATCCAGGCTGTGGTTGAGCGACGCCAGGAGCGCGTTCGCGCGGGGGTCCGACCCATCGTACAATCTCGATCCGAAGCCGGGCAGGGGCTCGCCTTCGCGGATCCGCGCCAGGACGACCTCCTTCGGGTCCGCGGCGGTGAGAATCTCCTCCAGCAGCCGCGACAGGGTGTCGACCCGGCCATAGCTCAGCCGGCGGCCCGTGGCGGCGACAAGGCCGGCGATGACGATGCGATAGGGATTGACGCCGGCATTGGCCACCGCCCGCACCGCATAGGTGGTGGGGTCGAGCTCGTGATCGGCGGAGAGCACCAGCAGCCGGCGCACCGCATCCTGCAAGGCGCCGCCCTCCGGCGCGCCGCGGGAGATCTGGATATGCAGCGGTTCGGCGCTGGCCAGATGCGACTGGGTCATGAACGCCGCGAACCAGCGCATCACATCGACGGCGGAGCGGGTGAAGCCTGTGGGGGTGAGATCGAAGGCGCGGGGGTTCTCGCGCTCCAGCAGGGGAAAGCTCGCGATGGCGCGGTCGCTGGGCCCCATGGTCTCGAGCAACGGCCAATAGGCGCCCAGGCTCTCCGGAGCCTTGGGCGGCTCGGCGCCGAAGGTGGCCGCCTCATCGACCTGCCAAAGCAGCGAGGCCACCGCTTCGAGGGACTCGGTCTCGGCCAGCACCAAGGCGCTCCGTCCCCGGTAGAAGGGGCCCTGCTCGGTGAGCACGGTGATCTGCGACTCCCGGACCAGGACATCGGGGCCGGGCTCCGCAGGCGTGGGTTGTTTCAGTCGGACCCGATCGATGTCGGCCCGCCAGTATTTGGCGGTGCGGGAGCCGGACGGCTTGTGGGAGCGGATCAGCCCGCGGCTGACATAGGCGTAGATGGTGGTGACATTGACGCCGAGCGCGGCGGCCGCGTCCTCCGCCGAGAGATAGAGCCCGTCTGCATTGATGTCGGTCAAGAGTCGCGCGCCCACTTCATGTTCACATCACCCGTCAACATATCACGGAAGGTCTCCCTTGTGTGTGAAGCATAGGCCTGCGGCAAGCTGTCGTGTCGATATTCGCCGCGAGCGCGCGCAATGTTGTACATATTGACGACATTATCGCCAGATATGGATTAACGTACATCTCGATGAACTTTGTGCGGATGGTGAGCCCGTGACCGACATGCTCTATCTCACCGCCGAGGAGGCGGCCGAGCGGCTGCGGGTCAGCGTCACCACGGTCTATGCCTATGTCAGCCGCAAACAGCTCCGGGCCCAGCGTGCGGACGGCGCCGGCCGCAGTCTCTACTGGCGCGCCGACGTGGAACGGATCGCCCGCAAGGGCCAGCCCAGCCCGACCCTGCTGGCCCAGGCGCTGGTCGAGTCGACCGAGCTCACCTTGCTCACCGAAGGCGGGCATTTCTATCGCGGGCGGAGCGCGATCGCCCTGGCGGACCATGCGACCCTGGAGGACGTGGCGGGCCTGCTGTGGAACGTCGATCCCGGGGAGTATTTCGCCGCAGAGGCGCCCGCCCTGCCGGCCGCCTACGGCGCCATCGTCGGCGAGCGACCCCAGGCGACTCCGCTGCAGCTCGCCATCCTCGCCCTCTCCCTGATGGAGCTGGAAACTCCGCGCGCCTTCGACCTGAGCCCGGACGGCTATGTCCGCTCGGGCGTCGCCATCGTGCGCACCGTCGGCGCGATCCTGCTGGGCGCCGGCCAGCCGAGCGCCGAACCCCTGCACGAATTCATCGTGCGTCGAACCGAGGCGCCACGGCGGTTGGCGGATCTGGTCCGTCGCCTGCTGGTGCTGGCCGCCGATCATGAACTCGACCCCACGGCTTATGCGGTGCGGGCCGCCGCCAATACCGGGGTCACCCCCTATGCGGCGATGATCGCCGGACTGGTGTCGTCCTCGGGGCGGCGCCTGACCTTCGGCCGCGCCGACCAGCTGGCGCGGTTCTTCGAGGAGGTGATGGCCTCGTCCGACCCGCGCGACGTGGTGTTGGGGCGGGCCCGCGACGGCGAAGCCGTCCCGGGTTTCCAGTCCAAGAACTACCCGCACGGAGATCCCCGCGCGCGCGCCATGCTCGCCGCCCTGCGCGACGAGCTCGGCGACGATCCCGAATTGAAGATGTTGGATCGGCTGGTCGCCGCGGTTTTCGAGACCTCGGGCGCGCACCCGGACTTCGTGCTGCTGAGCGCCTTCCTCAGCCGCAAGATTGGCCTGGATCGGCGCCACGGCAGCCTGGTGCGGGTGGCGCGGGTCGCCGGGTGGATCGCCCATGCCCTGGAGCAGTATCATGGCCGGGATCTGGTCCGCCCCCACGCCCCCTATGCCGGCCGATTGCCGCCCGGTCCGATGGCGGCGGACGCCTAGAGCACGATGCGATTAGGCGGAATCGCCTAATCGTTGAATCGTGCTCTAAATTCAAAAGTCTAGAGTTGGATTCAGGCTTCGAGAGAAGCCATCC
>FSUX01000208.1_pt1 | contig 11952 bp, 11 predicted proteins | sample 1637501 | NCBI WGS metagenome assembly FSUX01 (sample SAMEA3914816, study PRJEB12502) | metagenome | biome: forest; material: soil | place: USA | collected 2011-09-16 | depth 0.3 m
ACCGCCAGCACCGCGCTCGACATGCCGATACCGGACTGCCGGGCGATGAGCGGGATCCAGTTGATCAGGAAATAGGTCAACAACAGGCTGAGGAACAGCGTCGCCCACAAGAGGAGCGTACCCGCCGCCCTCCCCTCGGTGAACAGCGCCGCCACCGGGGAGCGGCCCGGCTGCGAGGGCGCGACGGACAGGTCGCCGTCCCAGGCCGCCGCCCACTTCATCCGGCGCAGGATGGCCGACACCCGCACACGGTCGTGCTTCATGGCGAGGAAGCGGATGGACTCCGGGACGAGCGCGACGACGCCCGGGAGCAGCAGCAGCGGGATGGCCGCGCCGATATAGAAAATACTGGTCCACCCGAATGCCGGGACCAGGCGGGCGGCGGCGACGCCGCCGATCACCGCCCCCAGCGGGAAGCCGCAGAACATCACCGACACCAGGGTCGATCGCAGCCGCGTCGGGGCGTATTCGGAGGTGATGGAGATGAGGATAGGCAAGGCGCCTCCCAGGCCCAGCCCGGTCACCAGCCTCACGCCAATGAGCGGCCCGACCGAGGTCGTCAGCGGAGTCGCAAGGGTGACGCCGGCGAACAGCAGCATCGCGACAATGAGGGCCGGCTTGCGACCGACCCGATCGGCGGCGAGGCCGAACAGGAAGGCGCCGACCAGGCTGCCGAACAGCCCCGCGCCGAACACGACGCCGAACGCCTGAGCCTTGAGCCCCCAGGCGGCGACGATCACCGGCGCCACCAGCGCGATGGACTGAGTGTCGAACCCGTCGACCATCGCGACCAGGGCGCAAATCCCGATGATGACCAACTGCCGGCCGCCGAGCGGGCTGGTGTCGATGATGGACGCGAGATCGAGCTTTTCGGGTTTCATCGGCCGCCCCTCCCCGGGCAGGTCTGGCCTAGCGAGGGACGTAGCTGAGCGAGCCGTCGGCGTTGCGGCGCCAGTGCTTGAAGTAATCCCACTCCAGCTGCGCCTGCCGCGGATCGCCGCCGTGGGTCAGGTCGCGCACCCAGACGAAGCTGAACAGATTGAGCGGCGTGGGGTCCGCGCTCAGGTAGGGATAGATCTTGAAACGGCCCTGCGGGTAGCGAGCGTCGATCGCGTCCGAGACCGGCTTCACGCCGGGGACCAGGATGTCGTAGGCCGCCGCCGTGGGACTGTGGAAAGGCCTGGTCGCATCGGCGGCGCCGATATGGTTGTACGCCTTCACCTCGTCTATGGCGCCGCGCAATATCCCCTGGGATGGGATCTCGCCGTCCACCGATCCGCCGCGGTCGGCGTCGCCATAGACCATCAGCATCGGCGTGCGCGCGTCCGACCTGGACTTGACCTGGGCCATCCGCGCCACGACGTCCTTGGGCATCGGCCCGATGCCGCTGTTCGGCGAAACCGCCGCGAACAGCTCCGGATGCGTCAGGCCCATCATGTAGGTCAGGCCGCTGCCGAACGAGAAGCCCTGCATGTAGACCCGGGCCGGATCGGCGCCGTAGTCCGCCTCGACGGCGGCGATCACCTTCAGGATGTACTGCTGGTCCGGCCCGTCGGGGTCCTCGAAGGTCCAGGCGTCCCGCTGGCCCTGCAGGTAGACGGTGATGAAGCCTTCCTTCTCGCCGACCTCGTGCAGCTTGATCTGGCTGAGATACATCCAGGCCGGAAAGCCGAAGCCGTGGGCGGCGAGCACCACCGGCAGCTTCTGCCCCTGGCGGTAGGAGGTGGGGGTTTTCACGTAGTAGCTGTAGGTCCGGTCTCCGACCGCGATGGATCGCACGTCGAAGGCTTTGTCGACTTCGGCGTGGGTCATCAATCGGCCGAGGTCGCCATTCGGCGACGACGTCCAGCGGGCCACGCGCGCGAACAGATTGTTCCAGATTTCGCTCGCCACACCGGCGTCCACAGGGGCTGACGCCGGGAGGGTCGTCACCCGCACCTGTTCCGCCGGATTGTCCCGCGAGGTGAAGACGGCCGTCTGGTAGCCGCCGGCGGCGTCCGTCGTGCCCGTCGCCGCCACGTGGTCGGCATGCTTCCAATAGTCGGCTTGCCGCGCCTCGGCCGGGGTCGGGGCGCCCCGCGTGAACAGCCATGCCGCGACCGGCACGTCCTTCTTCTGCTGTTTCCAGATCGGGACCAGCGCCTTCTCGGGCCAGATGTGGAGATAGGCTCCGGCCGCCGGCTGCTCGCCCTTGGCATAGGCCTCGTCGTAGGCGGCGCCATCGATGGTCGCCACCGCCGCATAGAGGCCGGGGTGGTTCATCACGAAGGACTGCGCCAGGGTTCCCCCTGCGCCGACCCCGGTCAGATACTGGAACGGCGCCCAGGTGCGAACCCGCGGGGGACCGCGGCGCGCCGTATCGCCGTCCGCCGCGCCCTCGCCGGGGCCGGGGCCGGGGCCGGGGCCGGGGCGCGGGCCACCGGCTGCGCCCGGCGGCGGCGGGATGACCATGTGGGTGCTGGCATGGGCGAGCACGGCGCCCAGATAGTCGTCCTCGCCGCCGGCGCTCGGGCCCCACGCCTTCTGCGCGGTCTCCGGGAAGACGACGATGAAGCCGTTTTCGGCCGCGACCTTCGCCCACCCCGACCTCGCGGCGAACTGCTGGGCCGTCTCGCCATTGTCGTGCAGGGCGTAGACCACCTGGTTGAAGCCCGCGCGGTCCGCCCTGGGCGGCACGAAATAGTAGTAGTCGCGCTCCTGTCCGCCGACGGTCACCGTGTTCTTGGTGAGCGCCGGGCCCTCCGCGGCCGTCTGGGCCGTCACCGGTCCGACGCCGACGGCCAGAGCGGCGACCGCGGCGAGCGGCGCGGCCAGACGGAGCCCCGGGAAGCTCCTTCCATGGGTCGGTTCAATGGCTCTCAACATGTCTTCCCCGCGGCGTCGCTAATTCGGATTGGAAGGTCCCGGCCTGGTCGGGCGCTCAGGCCCGCTGTCGCCGTCGTCACTGTTCGCAATAGGCCTTGGTCCCGTCTGGCGCGGCGGTGCAGCGCCAGGTCACCGACCGGGTCACGCCGTTCCAGGTCACCTTGTCGGGGCCGCGCTTGACCTCGGCGACGACAACCGTCTCCCAGGCCAGATTGCCCACGGCGAGGGCGGTGGCCTTCTGCAGCCCCTCGATCGTGGCCGGCTTGCCGGGCGGGCTCAGCCTGGGCTGAGCGGCGACCGGTGGGGCGGCGATGGGCGGCTCTGAGGGCGATGACGCCGCCTCGGACTTCGGCGGCGGTCCAAACGCCTTGCCGTCGTCTGGCGGCGCCTTGCCGAAATCGCGGCCGTTCTCCTCGCCGTCGTACTCAACCTGCTCCCAGTCGGGCCGGCGGTAATAGGTCTTCTCGGTCGTCCAGGGTTTGGTGAAGGCCTTGGGGTCCTCCACCGTGATCGCGTCTTTCAGCGTCTTGGCGTCCGACGCCCAGAACCGCTCCGTCACATGCATCTGGTCGCTGTGACCGCCGCCGCCCGGCAGCCGCGTGTCCGAACGGAAGCAACAGGTGTCGACCACCAGGACCTTGCCTTCCCAGTGGCCAATGGAATGGCCCTTCGAACTCGGCAGGGTTTCGGGCGAATGGACCCGTCCGTCGGTGTAGATCTCCCGCGCCCCGCCGTTGGCGCTCATGATCACCACTTCCCGGGGACTGACCTGGATATCCATCGGGAACAGCATGATCATCATGGCCGGCATGCTGCCGTAGAGCCCCGCCCCCTTGAAGACTCGTGGCCGGCCGGCCAGGGCGTCAGCGCGCATCTCGGCGCGCCGCGCCTGATATTCCTTCATGTAATCGGCATTGAAGGGCGGCAATTCCGGCTCGCCCGGCTTGAACGGAACGCGGTCGTCCCAGACGATGTCGCCGCCGCGCTCCCAAAGGCCGCCCCAGTCGGGCAAGGCCGACCATGGCGGCAGCTTCGGGCCGCTGGCCGGATACCTGGCCTGTTGCGCGTCGGCGGCGCCGGCGATCAGGGCGCCCACGGCGGCGATGCATCCGGCTGCCGCCAGCACGGCGCGGCGTGGTCCAACTCTCGTCTTCATGACATTCCCCCGTCGCGACGCGCGCGACCCCTGCGATCAGTTCGGCGTGGGCGACTCGGTGAGAACCGTTCCGTCGGCCTTGGTGGCCTTGACGAAGGCGCCGCCCACCCCGCCGTTCTTGAGGGGGCTGATCACCACATTGATCTTCTCGCCCGGCGCGAAGGTGTGGAGGCCGAAGCCTTGCCGGACCAGGGTGAGCACGCTCGCGCCCTCGATATTGACCTCGACGGGGCGGCCGTTCTTCACGGTCTCCAGCACCAGCCAGCTGTGCGGGTTGGTGAACTCCCAGGACTTGACCGTGCCCTGGAGCGCCACCGGATGCTCCTTGTCGAACATCGCGAACGAGTGATGGGCCGAGGCGGCGGGCGCCGAGACCGCCGCGGCCGCGAATGCGGCAAGGCCCACGAGGCCGGCGCGTAAAGTTCGCACTCGCGATCCCGACATAGGTTCCCTCTCCCGCGCTTGAAGCGCTTTGGTTCAACTATTGTTAGACTTAGTTAGAGCTATGGAATTGTTACGTCAATAAACCAGGCCTCCATTTGCGTAATTTTTACTGTCACTTTAAATTATATTCAGTGACGATACATGTAGTTGTTTACGTTCTTGTTCCACGATCTATCCGATAAATTCGAAATGATACAAGCCGACACACTTTGACGCTTTCGCGGAAGGCGTAAGGGCGCTAGTTTTCAAGCCAGCGCGCGGACCCTGGCGGCCAGACAACCGCGACGCGGGGATTGGGGAAGGAGCGCGTCGCGTCCGGCGTCACCGCCGAACGGGACCGAAGGATGCCAATGGGAACCAGTATTCCGTCGGACGCGTGGGCGCCGACAGAGCCGGCGGCGCAGTCCCTTCAACGGACCGTGTTGATTGTCGATGATGACGAGGACATCCGCACTCTGGCGGCGGAGCCGCTGACCCAGGCCGGCTTCCAGGTGGTCACCGCGTGGGATGGCCCGTCCATGTTCGCCGTGCTTGGCGGCCAGCCGGTCGATCTGATCGTGCTGGACCTCAACCTGCCCGGGGAAGACGGCTTGTCGCTCTGCCGCCTGAGCCGCAGCCGTCGCGACATCCCGATCATCATGCTCACCGCCCGCAGCGATGCGATCGACCGGGTCATCGGCCTCGAGGTCGGCGCGGACGACTACATCACCAAGCCGTTCGAGCCACGCGAACTGGTGGCGCGCGTCCGTAGCGTCCTGAGGCGCGCCTATACGCCGATCGGCCTGCAGGATTCGGCGCCGGCCAGGCGGGCGGTCTTCCAGGGCTGGACCCTGGACTTCGAGAACCGGCGGCTGAGCGACCCGAAAGGGCGCGTGGTCATCCTGTCGGGCAATGAGTTCAGCCTGCTCAGGTTCTTCGTCGAGCACGCCAACGAGGTGCTGACCCGCGAACAACTGCTGACCCTCACTTCGAATCCGACCCTGATCGACGGCTCGCCCCAGCGCGTGGCCGACCTGCAGATCAGCCGCCTGCGGCAGAAGCTGGACGACGACGCCCGGGCGTCGCAGCTGATCATGACGGTGCGCGGCCAGGGCTATGTGCTGGCCGCGGCGGTGACCTTCGAATGATCCTGCAGCGCTACTTCGACTCCATGGCGGGACGCCTGTTCCTGTTCCTGCTGGTGGGCGTCATCGGGTCGTCCAGCCTCGCCCTGGCGCTGGCCGATGTCCGGCGAAAGTCGGACCTGGAACGGATCAATATCGTGCGCCTGGTCGATCGGGTTCAGGATCTGGTTTCGCTGATCGACAGCGCCCCCAAGCCGGTTCGCGCCAGGATGCTGTCCGAAGGGATCCTGGGCTTGCGCCCCCCCAAGGGCGGCGAGCGGATCATCGAGCCCGACCCCGAGTTCAGCCGCGTGCTGGCGTCTCGGCTCGATCCCGCCAGCCGCGCGCAGAAGGCTGTCCCGCAAACCTGCATCCAGCCGACGCGCACCTCCTTCTATGCCCAGCTGAGCTGCTGGGTGATCTCGACCCGGCTCGCGGACCACTCTTCGATCACCCTGGTCGCCATGAGCCCGCGGCCGGACACCTTCGACCTGCCGCGGCTGGACCCCATCTTCCTGTCCATCCTCACCATCACGGTCAGCGTCCTGGCGTTCCTCGCCTCGCGCATGGCCGCCGCCCCGCTACGCGACCTGTCCCGCGCCGCGCGCGAGCTCGGCAGCGATCTCGACCGCACGCCGTTGCCCGAGCGCGGCCCCTATGAGGTGCGCGACGCCATCCGCGCGTTCAACCTGATGCAGGCCAAACTGCGCGACCATGTGGTCGAGCGCACCCGCATCCTCGCCGCCATCACCCACGACCTGCAGACACCCCTCACCCGGCTGCGCCTGAGGATCGAGAAGGTCGAAGATCCCGCCCTGCGCAGCCGCCTCGTCGATGATCTCGGCGGGATGCTCGCCATGGTCCGCCAGGGTCTGGACTATCACCGCGGCAATGAACTGGAGGAGCCGTTCGTCCGATTGGCGCTGGATTCGCTGCTGGACAGCGTGGTGGAGGATGCGGCGGAAGGCGGCCGCCCCGCGACGCTCGTGCGGCGCTCAGGCTATGACATCGAAGCCAAACCCAGGGCGTTGCAACGGTGCCTGGTCAACCTGCTGGACAACGCCCTGAAGTACGGGGGCTCCGCCGAGGTGTCGGCGACGATCGAGGGCGGCGCGGTTCGTATTCGGATCCGCGACTTCGGGCCCGGGATTCCCGAGGGGCAACTGGCGTCCGTGTTCGAGCCCTTTGTACGGCTGGAGACCGCCCGACCTGCGACGGGAGGCGTCGGCCTGGGCCTGACCATCGCCCGCGACCTGGCGCAAAAGAGCGAGGCGGAACTCGTCCTGGCCAATCACCCCCACGGCGGGCTGGAGGCCTGCCTCACCATCCGCCGTGGCCTGATTCCCAGCGCAAAAGCGGCGTCACACGCGGCCGCCGTCTAGAGCTGTTCCCGTTTCGAATGAATCGAAACGGGGCTCCAGAGTCTTTGCTGGTCGCTCTTCCTGATCGGCTGAATTGGATCAATCCAGCCGGGAAACGCTCTAGCGCCGCGAAGTCTCCGGTTCGACCTGCGCCAGCACCATCTGCGGCGAACGGCTGGCGCTTGGCCCGAAGTGGGACTCGGTGGTGAAGCTCACCATGCGTCCGCAGGCGACGACCGCGATCCAGAAGACCAGCGAGAGGCTTGCGGCCACCTTCGCGGCCCGAGGAGCCGCCGCGTTGTGGTCCCACGCCTTCACCCCGGAATAGGTGAAATAGTGGAAGATAAGCATGTTCGCGCCGGCGGACGCCAGCAGCAACAGTTTCAGCTGAAACGGTAGATCCACGGCGTACTTGGCGGCCGCCGAGATGAACATCAGCGACCCCGCGATCGCAGCGATGGCGAAACAGGCCCAGGTCCATGGCAGCACGTCGTGGGCGACCTCGGTGACAGGGCGGCTCGTCCACGACACGCCCAGCAGCCGAAGATCGAGCACGGCGATCGATCCCACCACCAGGGCGATGGCGAGCACATGGACGGTTTCCGCCGCCGGAAACATCCAGGTCGACTGGGCGATCGCCCGCGCGGGGCCCGTCGCTTCGATCCAGTTGGCGATAGAGGCGATCGACATTCCTCAGACTCCTCGGTTCTCAGCGGTCCGTCCGCTCAGGTGGAATAGGCGACGAGGCGCCCGCAGATGGCGATGCTGAACCAGAGCGCCAGCGAGACGCCCGCCAGCATCCGGAGCGGCGCGCTCGGGCTCGCCGTTCCGGAAGAGGTCGTGCCGCCAACCATGGCCTGGAGGCCGAACGTCACGGCGAGCGCGCAGGCCAGCAGCAACATCTTGATCTGGAAGGCGGGATTGAGCAGGTCGCGACGCGGCTCGCCGATCACCAGGATCGCGCCGGTGATCGCCATCAGGGGCACGGCGCTCCAGATCCAGGGGAGGAAGTGGGCGGTCATGCCGGACAGGGTGGTCCGGCGCCCGCCGACGCCGAACACCCGCAAGTCGATTGAGACAACCGAGAACAGCACGGCCGCGAGGCACAGGATGTGGACGATCTGGCTCACAGGAATGATCCAGCCGACATTCTGGATGCCGGCGCTGAGCGGGGTCTTCTCGAGCCAGGCGCACAAGGATTCCAGCATGTTTCCCCACTTGCGCAGCCGTTGACCGCTGCGTTGCTTCAGGTCGCGTCGCCGCGGCCCGACGTCAAACATAGCGCCAATCTGGCAAGGAATTGAAGAACAAAATTACGTCAATTTGTATCGAATTGAGTTACATTGATACAAACTTCTCCAATAATCCGTTCAACATCATCAAACTCCCTGCATATCTACAATTATATACACAACAACCATAGAATTTTACTTTAGTTTTCCTTGACACGTCTGCGCTTTGCCCTAGGAAATCGCCCCATAAGCACGGGGAGGAAGCATGCCGTCTCGCAGGGACGCAAATCTAATGCGACGCCTGTGGGCCACAGTCGTCCCGCGTCATCCTGTCGGTCGGCTGCTGGTCATCGCCGCGGCGATCACGCTCATCTGGGCGGGGGCCGGCCTGGCGACCTCGAGCCGGCTCGCGGCGCAACTGGTTCGCGGCGATCCCGATACCGTCGCCGCCCAGGCCCCGCTGATGCGCTTCGCCGTGGCGCGCGGCGCGGAGGTCTTCCAGACGCAATGCGCCAGCTGTCACGGCGCCGAGGGCAAGGGGGACAGCTCCCGCGGCGTTCCGGACCTCACCGACGCCGACTGGCTCTATGGCGCCGGGCGGGTGCGGGACATCGAGAAAGTCGCCTATTACGGGGTCCGCGCCCACAATCCGCGTAGCTGGAACCTGGCGGCCATGCCGGCTTTCGCGCGCCCGGTTCCGTCCGCCACCGAGCAACTGTCGCCCCTCAGGCCCGACGAGATCGCCGCGGTGGTGGCCTTCCTGCAGTCGCGCGGCGGCCGGCCTGCCGATCCCGCGGCCGCCGAAGCCGGAGGCCGCATCTTCGCGGGCAAGGGCGGCTGCTATGATTGCCACGCCAACGACGCCAAGGGCGATCCCGCGATCGGCGCGCCCAACCTGGTCGACAGGATCTGGCTGTACGGCGACGGCGGCCGTCAGGCGATCTTCGACTCCATCGCCTATGGGCGACAGGGGGTGTGTCCGGCCCGGGCCGGCCGGCTGTCGGCCCTGCGCCTGCGGGAGGTCTCCCTCTTCGTCTTCGCCCTGTCCCATCGACGCGGCCCGCACCCGGACAAGTCCATCCCATGATCACGCCGCCCGTTCCGGCCGCCGCGCCGTCTCCCTGGGATCCGCGGCAGGTCAGCCCGCGCCGCTCCATGTCGCTCCTGGCGGGCGGCGCCTTGGTGGGCCTCGCCCTGGCCGGCTATGCGCTGTTCACGGCGCGGGGCACGACCACATTCCATGTGCCGGCCGAAGACGTCGCCCTGGTCAATCAGCAGCCGATCGCCCGGGTCGATTTCTACGCCCAGCTTCAGGCCGCCTATGGCCTCGACGACGCCCACGCGACCCCGGCCCAGCGCCGCAAGGTGTTGGACGACATGATCCGCGAGGAGCTGTTCGTGCAACGGGGCAAGGAACTGGACACGGCCGCCACCGACCCCGAGGTGCGGACGGCCATGGTGAACGCCGTCGAGCAGATGGCGGCGGCGGACGCGGTCACCTCCGTGCCCGGCGACAGCGCCTTGCAGGCCTATTTCAAGGCGCATCAGGACCGCTATGCCCAGGAGGGCATGATGATCGTGCGCGACCTGGTGTTTCCGCAAACGGCGGACGTCGCCGAAGCTGCGGAGGCCTTGGCCGCCGGCGCGCCGCTCGCAATGGTGCTCACCCGATTCCGCGGCCGCGACACTGGCCGGGAGACCGGCGAGGACTTCTACTTCGCGGCGAAGATCCACCTGGGCGGCGCTCTGTTCGACCTCGCCCGAGCCCTGCCGAGCGGCGGCGCTTCGCCGCCCGTCCCTCAGCCGGATGGCGTCCACCTGCTCTATATGGTCCGCAACACCCCGCCCACGCCGGTGGCCTTCGAAGAGGTCCGCGCCCAGGTGCTGTCGGATTTCCGGAACGACAAGGTGAAGCGGACGACGACCCAGTACCAGGGCTTCCTGCGTCAGCGAGCGAACGTCCTGATCGCCGGCGATCTGCGCTGATGGGCCGGGTGCTCCTGACCGTCCTTGGGTTCGCCCTGGGGCTGCTGCTCGTCGCCCACCCGGCGGCGGCCCACACGCGCAGCGAATCCCACTCGGTCTGGGAGATCAACGGCGCCGATGTGGACCTGGCGATGACCATCCCGGTTCTCGAGGCCCAACGCCTCGGCGTCGGCGGAGCGGCGCCCTCCGACGAGGTGGTGACCCGCTACCTCACGGCGCGGGTCTATCCGATCCCCGCCGACGGGCGGTGCGCCCTGGTCCCGCCGGTGGAGACCCGGTCCGCGGCGCCCGGCTACCGCAAATACGACTTCACCTTCCGGTGCCCGGTCGGCGACGACCTTCAGATCCGCTCGGCCGCCTTCTTCGACCTGGTCCCGAGCCATACCAACTTCGCCGAGATCCAGGACGCCACCACGGGCGCCTTCGCCGAACAGCTGATCACCGCCGAACACCAGACCGTCGTCGTTTCCGGGAAGGCGGCCGAGGGTCTGAAGAGCGCCAGCTTCTTCGAATTCGTCGGCATGGGCGTGATGCACATCTTCACGGGCATCGACCACATGTCGTTCCTGCTGGGCCTGGTGCTGATCTCGCGGCGCCTGCGCGACCTGGTCTTCGTGGTCTCGGGTTTCACCATCGGGCACAGCCTCACCCTGGCCCTGGCGGTGACCGGCGTGATCCGGCCGCATCCGGAATTCATCGACGCCCTGGTGGCCCTGACCATCGTGCTGATCGGCGCGGAGAACATCGCCGAGCAGACCCGCCGCCCCCTCCCCGTCGCCCTGTTGTTCGGCGTCAGCCTCGCCCTGATGGCGCTGGCCAGCGCGCTCGGCTTCGGTGAATTGCCAAGCCTGCTGCTGCTCGGCGCTGGCCTGTTCACCAGCAACTATCTGATGATTTCCGGAAGGCTGGCCGATCCGGGCCGGTTCCGAATGATGATCACCCTGGTGTTCGGCCTGATCCATGGCTTCGGGTTCGCCTCGAACCTGTTGGAAATGCAGCTCCCCACCGGGCGACTGGCGGAACTGCTGGTCGGTTTCAATCTTGGCGTCGAGATCGGTCAGCTGACCCTGGTGCTGGGCGTCACCGCCCTGGTGCTGCTGGTCTCGAAATTGAAGCTGGCGACGCCACGGGCCATCACCGTCGATGTGGCCTCCAGCTTCCTGGTCGGCCTGGGCGCCTTCTGGTTCGTCACCCGCTGCTTCAAATGAACACCCCGGAACCTGCGCCCGAAGCCGGACCCTTTATGGCGTCCGCCGCTTCCCGCCGCTCAAGCCGTCAGAAGACCACCCCGCTGATGGCCGCTTGCGTCCGGGTGGCGCCGCCCAGCTTCGAAAACACCTGGGTGAGATGGTTGCGGACCGTCTTCTCGGAAATCCCCAGGCGATCGGCGATGTGCCTGTTGGTGAGCCCCTCTCGAACCGCGGACAGGATTTCGGCGTCACGGGCGAGATTCGCAAGCACGCCCGGCGCGACGTCACCTGGGCCTTCCTGTTGAACGGATCGCCCGCCGCGGTGAATACCCTGCCGCCGATCCAGGAACTGGTCGGAGCTCTGAACGTCGCCGCGCTGGCCTGAGCAAAGTCTGGTCCATCTCAGCTATGACATACCGTCAGCCAACCCCCAGGCGACGCCGCAGAAATCTTGGTGGCTGGACTCGCGATCAACTCGCCGCCTTGCGAAGCGCCGCGACCTGCTTTGGCGTGACGTTCGAGGGTTTGGCGCCGAACCGGGCGGTGACGTAGTTGGCGACGGCGGCGATCTCATCGTCGGTATAGGCGTGGCCAAAGGCGGGCATGAAGGTCAGG
>FSUX01001527.1_pt1 | contig 11908 bp, 8 predicted proteins | sample 1637501 | NCBI WGS metagenome assembly FSUX01 (sample SAMEA3914816, study PRJEB12502) | metagenome | biome: forest; material: soil | place: USA | collected 2011-09-16 | depth 0.3 m
GGTCTGGATGTCGTCCCAGAGGTCGTAGAACAGGGCGCTGCGCACCTCGAGCTTGCGATCGAAGAACCGGAGCTTGGTCCCGATCTCGAAGTTCTGCAGCCGGTCCGGCTTGAAGACCGTCAGCAGGTTGTTCGGCTTGCTGATCCCCCCAGAATTGAAGCCCCCCGGCCGCGATCCCTCCGACGCCAGCAGGTAGACCAGGTCGCCGTTGGCGAAGTCGTATTGCAGGCTGGCTTTGGGCGAGATGTGGGAATATTCGGCGGTCTTGACGAAGGCCCGGGACTTGCCGGGGGCCGGGGCCACCACGTTGGAATCCGTGCGCAGGTCGATCCGCGAGACCCGCGCCCCCAAGGACAAGGTCCAGCCCGGCGCGAAGACATAGGACGCCTCACCATAGAGCGCGAGGTTGGCCAACCGGTCGCTGCGATGCTCGGTATAGACCGCCCGCAGGGCCGCCACATTGGCCGGATGGGAGAAGAGGGTTGAAGGCGTCTTCTCCAGGGTCAGAGCCCCATAGGCGCCCACGAGCCAGCGCAGGGGGCCGGAGCTGGCGGAGGAGAGCACGGTGTCCTGGGAGAACATCCCGATCTTGGCCGCCTCCCGATATACGCCGAAGTCGAGCGCGCTCTCGCCGAACAGGGAAAGGGCCGCGGTGGCGTCGAACTGGCTGGCGAAGTCGTGGCGCACATAGGCCGTGGAGGAGCGCAGGCGGCCCCAGGGCACATCGCCTTCCAGGGTGAGGGCGGATTCCAGGAAATCGTTGCTGTGGGTCTCGTGCGAACGGTTGGCCCGGGTCAGGCGGCCGGTGGTCGTCACATACTGGGTGTCGTTGGAATCCAGGTGCTGGATCGCGGAGGACAGGGTGGCCGTCCAGTTGTCGCCCAGCTCACCGCGCACCGCGATGCGGCCGCCCTCGCGGGTGGTCTTGTCCACATTGCTGAGGCGAAGGTTCACATCGTCCAGATAGCCGCCCTGAATCTCGTAATAGCCCACCATGCGCACCGCGATCCGGTCCCCCAGCAGGGGCAGGTTCACCATCGCCTCCAGCTGCTGGCTGGGCGATCCGGACTCGGTCCAGGCATAGAGGCCGGTCACCGAGCCTTCGAAGATCCCCAGCTTCGGCTGGCGGGTGACGATCCGATAGATGCCCGCGAGCGACCCGGCGCCATAGAGCGCGCCCTGAGGACCGCGCACGATCTCCACCGCCTGGACGTCGGCCAGGCGCAGGTCGGGATCGGGGGCGTTGTAGGTGATCGGGGCGTTGTCGAGATAGGCGCCGACCGTGGAGCGGGTGCGGCCGGTGAAGGTGCCGTCCGACAGGCCCCGCAGCAGGATCTTGTCCCGGCCGGCGCCCAGATTGGTGATAGTGACGCCGGCCACCTGGCTGACCGTACCGGCGGCGTCGATCGCGCCGGTGGCCTCCAGCTGGTCTGCGCCGACCACACTGACCGAAGCCGGCACCCGGTCGGCCACATCCACGCGCTTGGTGGCGGTGATCAGCACCTCGGAGACCGGCGGCGCGGCGGTGTGGCCGGGATCGACCTGGGCGGTCGAGGGCGGGGCCAGGGCGAGGCGGGGCAGGGCGCTGATCCGCACGGTTCGGGCGTCCAGCACGTCGAACCGGCAGAGGCCGCCGGTCAGGGTCTGCAGGCCCTCGCGCACCGTGTGCGGGCCGGTGAGCCCGGGGCTACGTCCGACGCAGTGGGACACGCCACCGATCGAGATATCGGCCTGGATGGCGAAGGCGATCAGGGCCTCGGAGGCCGGCTGGGCGGGGATGTTGAACCGGCGCGTCAAAGCCGCCGCCCGGCCGGAGCCGGGCAGGGCGAGAGTCACGACGACGCAAAGCGTCGCGGCGCAACCAATGGCGCGTAGGCGTGACGGAATGGCTGCGGTTCCCGAACGTCGGAGACTACTTGGGCCGCAGAAGTATGCCGTCTTTCGTGTGAGTGGAAGACACTGGCGCAAGAAGCGTCAGGCTTCGCACCACGCCGTCGCCCTGATCGGTGGTCAAAACCCCCGAAAAGGCGATCTGGCCGGTGCGGGCATCAGCGAGACGCACGGGCTCGGAGGTGTAGCGATTGAGGTCGGCGACCACATTGGCGAGGGGTTCGCCGCGATAGATCAGCCGCCCTGTGCGCCAGCTCTCCGCCTCTTCCGGCGAGGCCGCGCGCAGCTGCGAGTCCGCTGCGCCCTCCACATGATCCAGCCGCTGGCCGACCGTGAGCCGGAAGCGTTGGCCCGCGCCGGCGGCGGGGGTCACCTCGACCACGCCACGGCTCACCGTGACGGACTGCACGCCGTCGCGGCGGCGAACATTGAACTGGGTGCCCACCACCCGCACCGTGCGGTCGCCCGCGGTGATCAGGAACGGGCGGCTGGCGTCCTTGGCCACATCGAACACCGCCTCGGCGTCGTCCATGGTCACCCGGCGATCCTTGCCGCTGAGCCGGACGCTGAGGCGCGAGCCGGCGTTCATGTCGATATGGCTGCCGTCCGCCAGGGTGATCTCCCGCCGCTCGCCCTTGCCGGTCTGATAGACCGTGGTGCTGGCGGTGACCTCGGTCCAGGGGACGATGGCGGCGACGAGCGCCGCGGCCGCCAGGCCGCTGGCCGCGGTCCAGCCCCAGGTCGACCGGCGTCCGCCCCAGTCTTCCGAACGTCGCAGCGGCCGAGCCTCGAGCTCACGCTTCAGGGCCGGGGCCGAAACTTCGATCTCGGACCACAGGCCGATCGCCTCGTCATAGGACCGCTTGTGATCGGGGGCGGCTTCGAGCCATGCATCGAAGGCCAGCCAGTCGGCTTCCCCGGTCGCAGGCGAGCTGAGACGCACGACCCAATCCGCCGCGGCGTCGCGTTCAGCGCTCACCTTCTCCTGCAGCTTCTCGGTCATCATTGCGCGCCAGCCTGACGGATCTCTCCGCCTCCCTGTCGCCTTGACGACGCCACAAGCCAATCCCCCCCGCTTTTCACCTGAAAATTGTGCCAAAGGCTTTCGACGACGCTCATCCCAGCCTCCCCATGAGCGCCTTGAGCGCCCCGCTCACATGCTTTTCAACGGCGCTGATGGAGATTCCCATCGCTCGCGCGGTCTCCGCGTGGCTCATGCCCTCCAGCTTATGCAACTGGAAGGCGCGTCTCATGCGCGGGGGTAGAGTCTCCAACTCGGCGACCAGCTTGGCCAGGCGCTGTCGGGACGCCAGGGCCTCATCCGCCGGAGGCTGATCGACCACGTCCTCGCCGCCCACCGTGGTGTGGGAGGTCCTGAGCCAGGCGTCTTCGCGCGCGGCGGCGCGGCGCTCCTGGCGCAGGCGGTCCAGCATCAGGTTGGCCCCCATGCGGTAGAGCAGGGCCATGGGGCTCTGGAGGTCCTCGATGGGGCCGAGAGCCGCGACCTTCATGTAGAGATCCTGGGCCAGGTCCTCGCTGGCCTCCAGCGAGCCAAGGCGCGCGGCGAAGAAGCGGACAAGGTTGGGCCGTTTCTCGAGATAAACGGCAAGAACCGGATTGGGGGGCGTACTGTCCATCGGTTTGCGCCGCAGCCGCACGCCCTGCCTCTTGGCGCACCTTGCGCCGGCTGAAGCTAGTCTGGCCCGGGCTCCGGCTCAAGCGGGCGCCGCGCAGCGCGCGAACATTGCCATGGATCATGGTTCGCCGACCGGCGGTTGACGATCTCAAACCCCCGCCCCAAGCTCGGCCTTGGGGATGAAACGGACGGGCCGCGACGTGCGCGGTCGCCCATGGGGATATGAAGATGAGTGTGGAACTGACGATGCTGGCCTATTCCGCCGGCCTGCTGTTCGTATTGGTGATCGTCCAGGCCCTGGCCGGGATCCGATCCGTGGGCGTCGTGCCCCTGGCCAATTCCCGCGATGGTCTGCCCGAGGCCAAGGGCTTTCACGCCCGGATGCTGCGGGTGGTGGACAATCATCGGGAGGGGCTGACGATCTTCGCGCCGCTGGCTCTGACCGCGGCCGTGGCGCACATCTCGAACGGCACGACCGTCCTGGGCGCGCAACTGTTCTTCTACTCCCGCGCCGTGCACGCGGTTCTGTATCTGCTGGGGGTCCCGATGATCCGACCGCTGGCCTGGGCCGTGGGCCTGATCGGGACGGCCATGGTCTTCGCAGCCCTGATGGGCTGGGCCTGACAGAGCAGGGCCGGCGCGCCGAGAAGACCCGGCGCGCCGCCTGCCATCAACGATTAGCCGTTGACGGCGTCCTTCAGGCTCTTGGCCGGTTGGAACGAGACTTTCTTCGAGGCCGCGATCTCGATCGTGGCGCCGGTCGACGGATTGCGGCCGGTGCGGGCAGGCTTCGCCTGCACCTTGAACTTGCCGAAGCCGGGGATGGAAACTTCCTCGCCCTTCTTCGCCGCGCCGCTGATCGCCGCGAACACGGCGTCCACGATGGACTTGGCTTGGGCCTTGGTGAGCTTCGCGTCCGAAGCCGCAACTTGGTCGATGAGTTCAGAAATGGTCATGGAACGCCTTCCAATAAGGGAATCGAAGCCGCGACCCTGCCAACACCGAGGGCCGATGTCACGTGCGTGACGCCGGATCGGGCGTTCTGACGCGGGAAAAATGCGCCTTCACCACGTCTGGTCGGTAAAAACCGGCGGAATCGGCGATCCGGAGCCCCGTTCACCGACCCTGTTCGACTGGTGAAGCCCCGCTTTCCAGGCCCGACGCAGGGGCGATTCCCCCTGGCCATCGGCGTCCACAGCAGAAAACGGCGCGGCGGGGGGCCGGGCCTTGGCCACGCGAGGCGGCGCCCGCTAGGCTTCCGGCATGATCGTCTGGGTCGCCTCCTATCCGCGTTCGGGGAACACCTTCCTCCGCATTGTCCTGAACCGGCTGTACGCGATCCGCACTTCGGTGGCCTACGACGTGGACGGCGTCGCCGAGCGGGTGGGCGGCGCCTTGATTGGGTTCGAGGAGCGGCCAGCCAGCTATGCGGCCCTGCGCGCCTCGGACCAGACCTATTTTATCAAGACCCACCGGCAGCGGGACGCCGATATCGACGTGGCGGACCCAGCGATCTGTCTGGTGCGCGACGGGCGCGACGCCCTGGTCTCCTGGGCGCGGATGAACAGCGAGGCCGATCCGTCGCAGTTCGAGCCGCAGCTGCGCGCCATGATCGCCCGGCGGGGCGCGCGCGGCACGGGCGGCTGGGGCGACAACGTGCTGAGCTGGCTGCGGCCGCCGGCCGCCCACCGGGTGGTGCTGCGCTATGGGGACCTGGTCGCCGACCCGCGCCGGGTCGTCCAGGGCGCTCTGGCCATCGTCGCGCCCGCCGTCCGGCCGGCGCACGGAGCCGAGGTCCCGAGCTTCGCCGAGCTGCGCGAGGTGGACGACCGCTTCTTCCGCCGGGGTGAGAGCGGGTCCCACCGCGACGAACTGCCCGACGAGATCCAGGCCCTGTTCTGGGCGCGGCCGGAGAATGCGGCGGCCATGGAATTGCTGGCCGGATTGGAGGATCACCAAGGGCGGTAAAGGCGAAAGGCGGCGAAACCGATCCCGAAATGGCGTGGAAGCCCTGTCGCGCGCGACGCCGAAGCCGCTTGAGACCTGTCTGGAAGCGCCGGAACACCCCTCGCATCGACTGTCCGTCGCCTCGATGAGGGATGGGACGGGGCAAGAGCGAAAAGCAAAGAGAATTCAGCATTTTGGCGGAGGGCGGAAATGCGTGCCGTACCAAGTGCTGTACCGCGGACCGTTTCGCATACGGGCGAACCGGGCGACCTTAGTTGATCAGACCGGCAGACCGATGCCCTGAGCGGGGTTGCCCGCTCTGTCATTGATCCGGCCGGTCCTGGCGTCACCGGGACGCAGGCTGGGTCTTCAGTCCTCGCGTCCATTGGCATTGGTGGACATCCCTTAGTCCATGACGCCGGCATCGCCGCAGTTATGAACCAACCGGTTGGTTGAAGTGCTTGCGGATAGCCTGTAGCGTACGCCCGTCCGTTCCCGGGGGCGCAACGACCTACGACAACCCTGTCGGCCAGGGATGACGGCGCGGCCGAGGCGAGCCTTAGATCGCCGAGAGCGCGCAGCTCTCAACTTGGCGACGCCTTGGAGATGGAAATCCGGCTGCCCCCCCCAGTGGCGGGTGTGCTGATCGGCCTTGAGCCGGAATAGTTGAGAGCTTGGAGAGCAAAGAGTGCTGGATCCCATAGTTGAGCCGCCGGGGTTGGCTTCGGCAGACGGTGTGATCGAGCGGCTTCAGGGCCTGCTCGGCGAAGTCCAGGACCGGAGCGCCGAGATCGAACGGGATCGAGGCCTGCCCATGGACTTGGCGCAACGCATGGCCAGGGTGGGGTTGTTTCGAATGCTCACGCCGCGGGAGGTCGGAGGCGGCGAGTTGCCACCCATGCAGGCCCTTGAGATCATCGAGATGTTGGCATCGGCTGACGCGGCTGTGGCCTGGTGCGTCATGGTCTGCGCGACGACGGGGATGCTGGCCGCCTATCTGGACGTCGAGACGGCGAGGGAAATCTTCGGCGATCCCGCCGGCATCGTCGGCGGCGTCGCCGCGCCGCGAGGCCGGGCGCAAGCGACGGGCGATGGTTTCATCGTCTCTGGCCAGTGGGACTGGGCGAGCGCCAGCCGGGTCTGCACCTGGTTGGTGGGAGGTTGCTTCTCGGGCGCGGGTGCGGCGAGGGAGCAACGGATCATGTTCGTTCCCGCCGCATCGGTGACCTTGACGGACAATTGGCGCGCCATGGGCCTGAAAGGCACCGGTAGCGGTCTCATGAGCATCGACGAAGTCTTCGTGCCGGAGCGCCGGACGATCCTTCTGTCGCGCAGACCCCCCGAGCCATCGCGGCCCTACGGTCCTCTCTATGCGTTTCCGCCACAGGTGATGGCCGCCTTGGCGATCGCGGCGGTCGGATGTGGCATCGCGACGGCGGCGTCGCAGGACTTCGTCGCCGTCATGGCGGAGAAGCTCGATCGGAGCTGGCCGCCGGAACCTCGGGCTGTGGTGCAAGCCGAGGTCGCCCAGGCGACAGCGCGGCAGAGGGGCGCTCGCGCCCTGCTTCAGGAGGAAGTCATCCGCGCCTGGGAGATCGCGGTTGCGAAAGGGCGGCTCTCGCCTCCGATCCTCGCCCGTCTCAGGCTCGCCGCCACCCACGCGGCTCGGGTCTCGGCGGAAACCTGCCGACTGGTGCAGGATTGGGCGGGAGGGGACGGGGTCCCGCTCGCCGGTCCCTTGGAGCGAAGGCTGAGGGACGCCCAGACGCTGACGGCGCATGCCCTCGTGTCGCCGCGAAATTTCCAGGAACTTGGCAAGGCGATGGTTTCGGCCGAGGCCGCGATTTGACGTCGGCGCGGCGTAGATTTCCACAGGGTCGGGACAACAGGGGATCGAGCTTGTGGAGCGCGCAGCACGGTCGTCACCTCCCATCTGAGCGTGGCGACCCGGCACGCCCGATTGGTCTTTGGTCCGAGGGATCGATGATGGGTTTCAGCGCCGGCGATGGTCGCGCATGCACGGGCGACATCGAATCGACCAACCGGTTGGTTGACTCGCTTGCGAGTTGGTTGTAGCCCAGTCTCAATCAATGGGAGGGCCTGGATGCGTTATCTTTCCGCCGCGGATACCGGGGGCACGTTCACCGATTTTGTCGGCATCGCCCCCGACGGCCGGAAGCTCCTCTATTCCAAGAGCCTGACCACCTATGATGACCCGATGCGGGGCGTCCTCGACGGCGTCGCGAAGGCCGGCGTCACTGTCCCCGAGATGGACACCTTCAAGCTTGGCACCACCCTGGTGATCAACGCGCTTCTGCAACGGAAGGGGGCGGTCACAGCGCTCGTGGCCACCCGCGGCTTCCGGGACACGCTGGAGATCGGTCGCGGCAATCGGCCCATTCCGTTCGACGTCAGCTACCGCCGCGACCCTGTCCTGGTCCCCCGCGATCGTCGGTTCGAGGTGCGCGAGCGGATCGGGGCGAGGGGCGAAATCATTGAGCCGCTTTCGGAGGCCGACGTGGAGGCCGTCGCCGCCGAGATCGCCGCGCTCGGTGTGGAAGCGGTCGCCGTGGCCTTCCTCAACGCCTACGCGAACTCCGCCCATGAGGACCGGGCCGTCGCTGCGCTACGGGGGCGGCTGCACGGGGTCTATGTGACCGGAAGCGCGGAGTTGACCCGCGAGTGGTACGAATACGAACGGACGTCGACCGCCGCGGCCAACGCCTATGTCGGGCCTCTCCTGCAGCGATATGTCGATCGCGTCAGGGCCGGACTCGCAGAGGGCGGGTTCCGGGCCAACAGCTACATCATGAGTTCCGCAGGCGGCGTCTTCTCGCTGGAGGAAGCCGAGCGTCAGCCCGTGCAGTTGGTGGAGTCCGGGCCGGTTGGCGGGTGTATCGGCGCCGCGGCCTACGCGCGTCGATTGGGCTATAACAGGCTCATCGCGTTCGACATGGGTGGGACAACGGCTAAATGCGCCGTCATCGAAAACGGCCAATTCGAGACGCGGTCCCCCTATTTCGTCGGCGGCGAGACCTTCGGCTTCCCTATCCGCGGCTCGGTGGTGGACATCTTGGAGGTTGGCGCCGGGGGCGGGTCCATCGCGGCGGTGGATGAGGTGGGTCGCCTGGCCGTTGGCCCGCAGAGCGCGGGTTCGACCCCAGGCCCAGCCTGCTACGGGCTTGGCGGTGAAGAGCCCACGATGACCGACGCCAATGTCCTGCTCGGCCGGATCAACCCAGGATCGTTCCTCGGCGGGGAGCTGTCGATCGACGCGGACGCGGCCAGGCGAGCGGTGTGGTCACGGGTCGCCGAACCGCTGGGCTACAGCCTTGCGGACCTGGACCGGGTTTGTCAGGGGATCGTCGACCTCGGCGCCATGACCATGAGCAGCGCCATCGAGCAGATCACCGTCGAGCGCGGGTTGGATCCCCGCGAATTCGTGCTGTTCGTGTTCGGTGGAGGCGGTCCGCTCCACGGCGGCGCCTTGGCGCGCCAGATCGGCATCCCGCTGGTCATCGTGCCGCCCTGTCCCGGTGTGTTCTCCGCCGTGGGAATGCTGATGTCGGACGCCCGGGCGATCGAGGCGCGGACCTTCCTGCGGCCGTTGGCCGACGCGGCCCTGAGCGAAATCACCGGGGCGTTCGCAGAGATGGAAAAGATCGCACGGTCACGTCTGCCGTCGGGCTCAGGGGCGGGCGGCGAGAGCCGCGTGCTCCGCCATGCGGAGCTGCGCTACAAGGGTCAGCGCCATGCCATGAAAACCGATGTGGGCGGAGCGCGGGACGCCGCCGCGATCCGGGCCGCTTTCGAGGCCGCCTATGGCGCCCGCTATGGCCATGCCGACGCGCTGGCCCCCGTGGAGATTGTCGCCCTCAGCGTCACGGTCGTCGCGCCGGCCGACAGCGTCAATCCGGATCTCCTGACGCCGACCTTCGCGGACGCCGGCATGGCGTCGCCCACCCTGCGGTCGGTCTATTTCGGCGAGATCGGCGCTCGCCGGGACACGATGATCTATCAGCGCACCGACCTGGCCATCGGCTCGGTCCTCCAGGGCCCAGCCATCGTCGAGGAATATGGGTCCTCAACCGTCGTCGGGCCGCAGGACCGGGTCGAGGTCGGCGAACTAGGGGAGCTTCTTCTGTGGGTGAACGGACATGACTGACGGTAAGAGCGATGCGGCCATCGACCCCATCACCGCGGAAATCATCCGCCACGCCTTGGGGGCGATTCCCGGCCGGGTCGACGCCAACATCGTGCGCACGGCCTACAGCCCCCTGGTCTACGAGTATAAGGATTACGCCGTAGGCATCGTCGACCATCAAGGCCGCCTCGTGTCGCAGTCGCTGGGGGCCCTGCCGATCTTCATCGCCAACGCCCTTGGCGTGGCGGTGCGAGACGGCCTCGATATCTATGGACCCGACGGCTTCGAGCCGGGCGACGTCGTGATCTCGAACCACGCCGGCACCCTGGGCCAGCACCTCAACAACGTGGTGATGTACACCCCGGTCTTCATCGGGACCGAACTTTTCGGCTTCGTCGCCATCGTCATGCACTGGCTCGATGTCGGCGGCGCCTTCGTCGGGTCGATCTCCCCGGATGCGACGGAGATCTTCCAGGAGGGCGTCCAGTTTCGAAGCCTCAAGCTCTTCCGGGGCGGCGAACTCGATCTGGGACTGCGCAAGACCATCGAGGCCAATTCGCGATTTCCCCGGGAACTTTGGGGGGACGTCGCCGCGCAGATCGCCGGTTGTCGCAAGGGTTCGGAGCTGACCGCGGCCGTGGTGGCGAAGTACGGCCTGGAAACCTGCCGCAAGGCGGTCGACTGGATCTGGGATCGCTCGGAGCGGGCTGCCCGGGCGGTGATCTTGGCGATCCCGGACGGCGTCTATGCCGCCGACGCGGAGCTGGACGATGACGGGATCGACCTGGAGCGACGGATCCCGATCGGCGTGGACATCACTGTGCTTGGCGACCAGATGACCATCGACCTGTCACGCACCTCCGACGCCGTGCGCGGGTCTATCAACGCCGGCCGTGAAGGTGGTGCGGTGGCGGCTGCGCGGATCGCGTTCAAATATCTGGTTCAGCCCAATGAACCCGCGAATGAAGGCACCTTCCGCCCCCTCCATGTGGCGATTCCTGACGGCAAGCTGCTGAGCGCAGGCCCGACGGCCGCGATGGGCAGCTACAACGCAGCCCTGCCGATCACCGTCGATTCCATCCTGCGCGCGCTCGGACCGGCGATCCCGGACAAGGTCGCCGCTGGCCATCACGGCACGTTCAGCGCTCATCTGTTCATCGGCCGGCAGCCCGGAAGTGGTGAACTCTATCAATGCCTGGAGACCGGACTGGGGGGATGGGGCGCCACCCGGGCGCATGACGGCATCGGGCCCTTCAAGACCATGGTCCATGGCGACACCCTGGACGTCCCCGTCGAAGCCCAGGAGGCCCTCTATCCGCTGCGTATCGAATCCTACGCCTTCCGCCCGGACTCCGGCGGGCCGGGCCGGCTGCGAGGCGGACTCGGCCTGACCAAGCGTTATGTGGTCGAGGAAGCCTGCCAGGTCATCGTGATCCAGGATCGCGAGTACTGCCCGCCCTGGGGACTGGAGGGCGGTCTGGCCGGGGACCCGCCGTCGACCGTAATCATCAGCGCCGACGGGACCGAGACCCGTGCGCGCAAGGGCGTGTTCCAGCTTAAGGCCGGCGATCGCCTGGAAGTACGCTCCGGTGGGGGCGGCGGTCATGGCGACCCATTGACCCGGGCGCCTGAGGCCGTTCGGGCCGATCTCCGCAAAGGCCTGGTGAGCCCGGGGCAGGCCCGTGATTCCTATGGCTTCGAACGCGATGGGGTGGGGGCGCCGGTCCCCGCCGTCGCCGGGTGACGCCCTCGCCCCTGTCCTATCCCCACAACCGATCCCGGTGCGTTGCCTTTTCAACCTCCAGGCGCCACAGGGGCTGTGTACTGAAGATGGCGAACAGCGCTCATGCCCCTGACCGATGAACACGGCTCCGCCCGCGACCGACTGGTCGCCATGGCCATCGAGGAGTTCGGTGACAAGGGCTTCGAGGGGGCGCGGGTCAACGAGATCGCGGCGCGCGCGCATATCAACAAGCAGCTCGTCTACCACTACTTCAAAAGCAAGGACGGCCTCTACCGGGCGGCGCTGGAAGCCGCCTATCTGAGGTTCCGCGGGGACGATCAGGCCCTGCGCGCGCAGATTGACGGGGTCGATGCGGAGACCGCGCTTCGCCAGCTGACGGCCTATCTGTTTCGGCCGTCGGAGTTCAGCATCTACTTCCAGCGCATGATCCAGGACGAGAACCGTCGTGGCGCGAGCGCCCTTCGCGACCTGCCGGACATCAAGCAGGCCTATCAGGGGCTGTTGCGCATCGTGGCGGAGGTCATTTCCCGGGGGGTCGGAGAAGGGA
>FSUX01001481.1_pt1 | contig 11781 bp, 7 predicted proteins | sample 1637501 | NCBI WGS metagenome assembly FSUX01 (sample SAMEA3914816, study PRJEB12502) | metagenome | biome: forest; material: soil | place: USA | collected 2011-09-16 | depth 0.3 m
CCTCTCCCAGGCCCAAGGCGCCGGAGAGCATGTTGGCGATGCGGTTGGAGAGTGCGTGCAGTTCGCGGAACGAATAGCGGCGGTCGCGCTCGGTGTTGACGAGCGCCGGTGCGTCGCCGTGCTGCTCCACCAGCCTGCGGAAGATCCGTGAAAAATCCACCTTCATGGCCATGCCTGATCTCCGGATACGAAGTGCGCAATCCTGCGGAGCGCCGCCCGGCGAACCCAGATTCCGGAAGACAGGCTAGGAAATGACCGCTCCCACCGCAGGTCATTGCCGCCAAATCGCCGGTCCCTGGGGATGGGCGTCGCCTGGGCCGGGAATGAGGGCGCCGACCGGGCCAGGCGTCTGCCGATCATGGGCCCCGCCGCAGGAGGCGGAGAGGAGTCGCCGCGCGGCCTGACGAGCTGTCATGCTCCTGGGCTAAATGCCGATCCGGGCCAAATACTGAGGAGAGCGGCATGGCCGCCGATGAAGCGTGCGACCTTGCGGTGGTGGGGGCCGGGATCGTCGGCATGGCCTGCGCCCTGGCTGCGGCGCGGCAGGGAAAAAGGGTTGTGGTGATCGACCGGGACGCTCAGGCCAATGGCGCCTCGATCCGCAATTTCGGCTTCGTGACCGTGACGGGCCAAGCGCGCGGGGACATGTGGCGGCGCGCGCAGCGAACCCGGGACATCTGGTCCGAGGTGGCGCCCCAGGCCGGCGTGCCGATCCTCCACCGGGGCCTGCTGATGACCGCGCGCCGGCCGGAAGCCGTGGCGGTGCTCGAGGCTTTCCTCGCCACCGAGATGGGCGAAGGCTGCCGACTTATCGGTCGCGACGAAGTCCGGCGTCTCCACCCACACCTGGCCGGAGCCGGGCTGCAGGCGGCGCTCTGGAGCCCTCATGATCTGCGGGTGGAGTCGCGCGAGGCGATCCCGCGCCTCGCCGCCTGGCTGCAGGCGAGCCATGGGGTGAGGTTCCTGTGGGGCGCGGCGGCGCTGTCGGTGGAGACCGGCAGGGTCGCGACGACCCATGGCGGCATCGCGGCTTCGGCGGTCGTGGTCTGCCCGGGCGACGACCTCTTCACCCTGTTCCCCGAGCGCGTCGCGGCGGCGGGCGTGACGCGATGCAAGCTACAGATGCTGAAGCTGGCCGACCCCGGATTCCGGCTGTCCTCGGCGGTGATGTCCGATCTCGGGCTTGGCCGCTACGCCGGCTATGCCGCGCTGCCCGAGGCCCGGCAGCTGGGCGAACGCCTGGCCGTCGAACAACCGAAGCACCTCGCCCATGGGGTCCATCTGATCGTCGTGCAGAACGCCGATGGCAGCCTGGTGGTGGGCGACAGCCATCATTATGCGCCGACCCCCGATCCCTTTTCGCACCAGCAGGTCGATGACCTGATCCTGGAGGAGTTCGCCGCGGTGTTCGGCCGAGCCGCCCCATCGGTGACCGAACGCTGGACGGGGACCTATGCGTCCGCGCCGGACCGCACGGTGCTGGTCGATACGCCGATGGCAGGCGTGCGGCTGGTCATGGTCACCACCGGCGCCGGGGCCTCGACGGGTTTCGCGCTGGGCGAAGAGGTCGTCGCCGACCTGATGGGCGAAGGAGCCGCGAAATGACCGACGGGCGGGCGTATGACCTGGTGATCTTCGACTGGGCAGGCACCATGGTCGACTTCGGCTGTTGCGCGCCGATCGCGGCCTATGTCGAGGCCTTTGCACGCCGCGGCGTGGTCCTGGCCGAGGCCGCCGCGCGGGCGGACATGGGCATAGCCAAGGTCGACCATGTGCGCGCCCTGCTGGCCCGTCCGGAGGTCGCCGCCGCCTGGGTCGCGTCGCAAGCCAGACCCTCCGGCGAGGCCGACGTCGAAGCGCTGATGGCCGACCTCGGCCCGTTGATGCGCGACGCGGCGGCGTCGGCCTCCGAACTCATCCCCGGGGCCGCCGCGACGGTTCAGGCGCTGCGCGGGCGTGGGCTGAAGATCGCCTCCTCCACCGGCTACACCCGGGAGATGATGGGCCCGGTGCTGGCCCGGGCCGCCGAGCAGGGCTACGCGCCCGACCACGTCGTCTGCGCGGGGGAAACCCCGCAGGGCCGGCCCTCGCCGCTGATGGTCTACAAGGCCTGCGCCGAGCTTGGCGTCTGGCCGCTCAATCGTGTGGTCAAGGTGGACGACGCCGAGGCCGGGGTCGCCGAGGGCCGCGCCGCCGGCTGTTTCACCGTGGGTGTGGCCGCCTCGGGCAATGCCGTCGGCCTGTCGCTTGGCGCATTCCGGGCGTTGGATGACGCCGAGCGGGCGCACCGTGTGGCCAAGGCGCGGGCCTCGCTGATGAAGGCCGGCGCCGACGCGGTGATCGACAGCGTCGCCGACCTCCCCGACCTTATCTAGAGTCGCGATAGCGGTTCACCGCGTCGCCCAGCGCCGCTTTCAGCGGCTCCAGCCAGGGCGCGTACGCCTTCCACTGGTCCAGACCCTCGCGGAAGATCGGCTGGCGCACCTGTTCGGAGCTGGGGGTGCGCACGCTGCGTTGCGTCTTGTGGAAATCGACGCAGGCCGGCTCGAACGGCAGGCCGCAATGGTTCAGCATCCGCCGCACGCCGCCCTCCAGGTCCTCGACGATGTCCTCGTGATGCACGCGCAGAACGCGTCCGGGCAGGACCTCGTCCCAGTGGGCCATCAGATCGAGATAGGTGCGGTAGTAGCGGGCGATGTCCTCGACGCTGTAGGTGAACTCCTGGCCCTGGGCGAACAGCTGCTTGAGGTTCGAGAAACAACAGGCCATCGGCTCGCGCCGCGCGTCGATGATCCGCGCGTTCGGCAGCATCAGGTGAATGAGGCCGATGTGGCGGAAGTTGTTCGGCATCTTGTCGATGAAGACCGGCTTGTCGGTGCGATAGACCCTGGTCTCCGCCAGATAGCGTTCGCCCAGCACGCGGAAATCCTCTGCGCTCATCTCAGCCATCGCCGCGGGATAGCGCGGGTTGTCGTCGTCCGGATCGGGGCCCTGGATGTCGAGCACGGTCCGCTGGACGTTGGCGAGTTCCTGGGTGCCTTCGACCTGGCTGTGCGAGGCCAGGATCTGCTCGATCAGGGTCGATCCCGACCGCGGCAGGCCCAGGACGAAGATCGGGTCGTGGGCCGGGACGCCCCATCCGCTCCGGGCCGCGAAGAACGCCCGGGTGCAGACCGCCTTCTGCAGGCGGGTATTGGTCTCGAAGTGCTCCGGCCGGTAGCGGCTGTCCGAGCGCTTCAGGGCGTTGCCGCGCGCGTAGTAGAGCCAGGACTCGGCCCGGTCGCCCCGGTCCTCGAAGGCTTTGCCGAGGGCGAAGCAGAGATGCTGTCGGTCGATAGGTCCCGTCGCCTCGGACGCCTCCTCGGCGCGCATCCGCGCGATCTCGTCGTCGGTGAACCGATAGAGCTTGAGATTGGCCAGGCTCCAGTAGGCGTCGCCGAAATCCGGGCGCGCCGCCGCCGCGGCGCGGTAGGACCGGATGGCTTCCGGGACCTGCCCGACGGTCTTCAGGGCGTGGCCCATCCAGAGGGGCACGTCCCAGGACTGCGGAAAGTCCCGCAGCATGTCGCGGTAGAGCTCGATCGCGCGCTCATTCCGCCCGAGGCCGATGGCGGCGGTCGCCGCCAGGATCCGATAGTCGGCATTGGCGGGCTCGAGGCCCAGCAGCTGGTCGATCTGCTCCACCGCCTCGGCGTACTTCTGGCGCTTGATCAGGGTCTGGGCATAGTCGTGGCGGGCGGCCGCATAGCCCGGCGCGAGGCCCAGCACCGCGGCCAGAAGAATCTCCGCTTCATCGAGGACGTCATGGGCGAGCGCGATCCGCGCGAGCAACCGCATCGCCTCCGGGTGATCGCCGTCCCGCAGGAGGTAGGCCCGGACGATCTGTTCGGCGGGCGCCAGGTCTCCGTCGGAAAAGAGGCTGGTGGCCGTCACCACCTCCGGCGGCAGCTGCCGGAGCATCGCGACGTGCTCGGCCGCGGTGGCGGCGTTGGCCGGGTCCGCGACCATGCCGTACAGCCGCTGCAGCATGGCCCAGCTGGCCGGCAGCGCCGGGTTGATGTTGACCGCCCGAAGCAGGGCGTCGATGGCGTTCGGCGCGTCCTTCAGCTGCACGTAGCAGAGGCCACGTTCCTGGTGGCCATGACTGAAGGCGGGCTGCAGACGTTCCAGCCGGTCCAGCATCGCCATGGCCTCGGGCACGCGCCGCAGGTGACGCAGGCTGGTCGCGACGATCAGCAGGAGGTCCCGGTTTTCGGGCCGCTCGACGAGCCAGGCTTCGGCCGCGGCCAACGCCTCCTGGTGGCGGCCGTCCTGCTGCAGCCGCCGCAATCGCGTGACGTCCCCCTCGACGGAGGCGGCCTGCGGAAGGTCTGTCTGGGTCTGCATGAATTCCAGAAAGAAGGGGTCATCGTCGCCGACCACCCCTTCTCCCACTCCCGTCGGATGATGTCGGCCTCAGTAGGTCGCGCTGATCCTGAGGCTGACCGTTCTCGGGCGCAGGGGCACCTCCGCCTTGATGAACTGGGCGGTGCTGGTGAAGGTCGATGCGTCCGAGTTGCCAAGGTTCGTACCCACCAGCTGAACCGTCCAGTTGTCGCGGGACACGCCCAGGGCGGCGCCGAGCGTGGTGTAGGCCGGCAGGCGATAGCGCAGGTAGGTCGTATCCGGGATCGGGCTTTCGCTCGGATCGCTGCCGGGCGTGTAGTTGGCCGGCTGGGTGAACATCTCGCCCGTATAGCTGAGGTCGCCGGAGGCGAAGGCCTTGAAGCTGTTGACCTGCCAGTCGTAGCGCCCGTGCAGATTCGCCTGGACCTTCGGCGAGAAGGCCGAAACGCCGCCCTTGACGCCGAACGGGTTCACGAAGGGCTTGCCCTTGATCTCGGTGATGCATTTGCCGAGCGTCGGGGACCCTGGCTCGTTGGCGGTCAGGCAGGGCGAGTTCGACTGGGTGTTGTCGTTATAGGCCGCCGATCCCTCCAGGGTGAACTGGTCGGTCACCCGCGCGATGAACTGCGCCTCGACGCCCTTGATCACGTAGCTCGGTCCGTTGACGAGGAAGGTCGTGTTGCCGAGACAGCAGGGTTGATAGAGCGCGATCTGCACGTTGTCCCACTGCATGTAGTAGGCGGAAATGTTCAGCTGCAGGCGGCGGTCGAAGAACTCCTTCTTCAGCCCGATCTCGTTGTTCGTCAGCGTATCGGGGGTATAGGCGAGCGGCGTCTTGTATTGCGGCACGCCGTTCGCATCCGGCGCCTTGTCCCGCGCGGAGCGGCTGAAGCCACCCGGGCGGAAGCCCTGCGAATACGTATAGTAAAGCATCGTATTTTCGGCCGGCTTCCACTGGAGACCGAAGTGGCTCTTGAAGCCTGAATATTTGGCGTGGAGGTTCTCGGCGTCGATGTTGGTGTTATGCCCGCAGACCAGGGTGTTCAGGCATTTCCCATTGGTGCTGTAGACGGACCCCGTTTCATCCTCGCTGTAGCGATAGTACCGCGTGCCGGCGGTGACGGTCAGGAGGTCGGGGATGATGTCGTAGTCGACCGATCCGAACAGCGCCGTCTGGTCGTAGCCGCGCTGCACTTGCTCGCCGAAGCCGGTGTTGTCGGGACGAGGACCCGGCTCGTTGGTCGTCGAGCCGGGGAAGGGTTCGTCATTGCCGAAGCAGGGCGCGCCGCCTGCGAGCGCGGCGGCGAGGTTGTTGCCCTCGCGGCAGGCCGGCACGGTCTTGTAGTTGAAGTCCATGGTGTCGAAGATGCGGAACTTCTCGTAGAAGGCGCCGCCCACTGCACGCAGCCGCCAGGTGTCAGGCGTGCTGAAGCGGATTTCCTGGCTCAGATGGGTGTTGCGGACCACGTCGTGCCAGCTGGTGACCGGCGAGTAGCAGGTCAGCGGCGTGCCCTTGCCGAGCAGGCCCGCCGATCCGCCGGTGCATTCGTAGTACTGCCCGTAGAGCGTGCGCGAATAGTTCGTGTAGTCCATCTGCTGGTTGATGTGCCGGGTCATATAGCCGCCGGTGTAGATCACCTTCAGATCGCCAACCTTGCCGTTCACCGTCCAGGCGGTGTTCTGGAAACGGTCCTTGTTGTAGGTCGGCGAGAACACCGTGGTTTCCAGCGGCTTCAGTGGCTGGAAGTCGGAGCCGACCGGCAGGGTGGTCGACAGGCCTTCCGCATCCATGTCCTGGAAGCTCTCGGTGATCAGCACGTCCCAGTCGTTGTTGATCTCGTAGAGCGCCGACAGGCGCGCGCCGTCATGGGTGACCGGGTTCCAGTTCTTCCGGGCCAGGGCGAAGTTGTTCGCCTGCGCCGCGTTCGGAAGGGTGCAGAAGCCCGTCTGCTGCCCCGGCGGCAGGCCGTTGGGACATTTGCCGTTGGTGGGCGTGATGCCGAAATAGACGTTGTTGTCCGCGTTCGAGCGGGTGAACGTGCTGGGGACGTTGTCGATATAGCCCCCCTGGCGATCATTGTAGATCACGCCCCGCACGGCCAGCTTGTCCTGGATCAGCGGGACGTTCAGCATCGCGCTGAAGCCTGTGCTGGGGTCGCCGCTGGCCTGGACGCCGTAGCTCGCGTCGAAGCTGCCCTCCGACGCGTTCAGCTTCGGCTTCTTGGTGATGTAACGCACAGCGCCGGCCTCAGCGCCGCCGCCGAACAGCGTGCCCTGCGGCCCTTCAAGGACTTCCACGCGGTCCATGTCGGCCAGGTAGAGGTCGACGTTGCGTGCGGGGAACTGCATGGACTGATCGTCCAGATAGACCGCCACGTTCGGGAAGTTGCCGACGGTCGCGCTGGACTGGTTGCCGGCGAAGCCCGCGCTCAGGCCGCGCATGAAGATGTTGCCCTGACCGGGGCCGTTCTTCGCGAATTCGATGTTCGGCGTCAGCTTGATGAGGTCATCGAAGGTGGTGATGGCCCGGGCCGCCAGGGTGTTGCCTGAAAACGCCTGGATCGTCATCGGGACGTCCTGGATGGACTGGTCGCGCCGCTGGGCGGTCACGATCAATTCCTCGATGTTCGCCGGCGGCGCGGCGGCGTCCGCGGCGGCGGCCGCGCCAGCATAACCGCTCAGCAGAGCGGCCATGGCGCAGGAAATCCTCAATCTGGCTTTCACGTGTATCCCCCTCGGAAGTCGGCGATCTGACAGTCGAGCGGGTGGGGGCATCGGGCAGGCAGGCTGCTTCCGCCAGAAGCCGCCTGCGCCAGCCAAAGAACAGCGACCCATTTCCCCACTCGCCTGGAGCAATCAGGCTAGTGACGCGCCGTGAACCTTCGATGACGGTAGAATTTCAAGCCGATGAAAAGATCAGTACACGCTATTACTATGATCTTGACCTCAACGGTCCGCATACCAACGAACTGAGACCTCAATTCGCGGCAAAGGATTCCTCACCGGCCCGGGGCCCCGCGGCGGCCGTCCCACAACTGTCACAGGCCGGCAATAGGAAGGGCGATGGCCGTGGGGCCCGCGCCGGGGGATCAGTTGAGCGATCGATTTCAGCGGGCTCTCGCCAAGAGCAACCCGGTGGTGTTCGCCGCCGTCGCCGGACTGGCGGGGTTCTGCGCCTATTTCTCTATGTATGCGTTTCGCAAGCCCTTCGCGGCGGCGACCTTCGAAGCCGTGCCGGGCTGGCATCTCGCCATCGACTACAAGATCGCCCTGGTCCTGGCCCAGGTCGCCGGATACGCGCTCTCCAAGTTCATCGGCGTCAAGGTCGTCTCCGAGATCCATCCGCGCCACCGGGCGATCGGCATCATCGGACTGATCGGGGTGTCCTGGCTGGCCCTGGTGGCCTTCGCGGTGATCCCGGCCCCGTGGAACGTGATCACCTTGTTCTTCAACGGCCTGCCGCTGGGGATGATCTGGGGGTTGGTCTACGGTTACATGGAAGGCCGCAGGACCTCCGAGGTGCTGGCCTCCATCCTGTGCGCCAGCTTCATTCTCTCCTCCGGCGTGGTCAAATCGGCGGGCGCCTGGCTGATGCAGGCCTGGCATGTGGACCGGTTCTGGATGCCGGCGGCGACGGGATGCCTGTTCATGCCGTTGCTGCTGGTCTCGGTCTGGGTGCTGAGCCAGTTGCCGCCGCCGAGCGCCCAGGACGAGGCTGAGCGGGTCAGGCGCGCGCCGATGACCGGGGCCGCGCGGAGCGCCTTCCTCAAGGCTTACGCGCCGGGCCTGGCGGCCATCGTGTTCGCCTATATCCTGCTCACCGCCTTCCGCGATTTCCGCGACAACTTCGCCGCCGAGATCTGGGCGGCCCTGGGCTATGGCGGCGAGGCGGCGATCTTCTCCGCCAGCGAGCTCCCGGTGGCGGTGATCGCCCTGATCGGCATGGCGGCCGTCATCGCCGTGCGCGACAACCGCCGCGCCCTGATGATCATCCACGGCATGGTGGCGGGCGGGTTCGCCCTGCTCGGCCTCTCCACCCTGGCCTTCCAGCTGCACCTGATCCCGCCCCTGGCCTGGATGATCCTGGCCGGGTCCGGTCTTTATATCGCCTACAATCCGATCAACGCCGTGCTCTTCGACCGCCTGGTGGCGGTCAGCGGGCGCGTCGCCAATGCCGGCTTCCTGATCTATGTCGCGGACTCCTCCGGTTATACCGGCAGCGTGGCGCTGCTGCTCTGGCGCAATTTCGGCCAGGCTCAGCTCGACTGGCTGCAGTTCTTCATCCTCGGCGCCTATGCGACCGGCTTGATCGGGGTGGCCGCCACGGGGTTGGCGGCGATCTATTTCTACCTTCGCTCGGCGGATCGCCGTGTCGACGCCGAGACGGTCGTCGCGCCGCACCCGGCCGTTCTGCGTCCAACCGAAACCTGACCTGGACGGGACCAGCATCGGATGACGACTGACCCCGACGACGTCATCGGCTGGATCGCGGACATCTTCGAACGGCGCGGCGCCGAATCCTATCTGGGCGAAGCGATCACCATGGCCGAGCACATGTTGCAGTCGGCCGCCCTCGCCCAGGCCGAAGGCGCGTCGGAGGCTCTGGTGGCCGCCGCGCTCCTGCACGACATCGGGTACTATACCGGCGCCTTGGCCGAAGACCCGCTCGAGGACGTCGTCGACAACCGCCATGACCTGGTCGGAGCCGACGCGCTGGAGGCCTGTTTCCCACAGATGGTCACCGAGTGCGTCCGTCTGCACGTGGCGGCCAAGCGCTATCTGTGCGCCACGGACCGAACCTATTACGCCAGACTCTCCCAGGCCTCCCAGCACAGCCTGTCGTTCCAGGGGGGCCCGATGAGCGAGGCCGAGCAGGCCGACTTCCGCCGCTTCAGATTTCACCGCGAGGCGTTGCGGGTCCGCCGGTGGGATGACGACGCCAAGGCGGTGGGCCTGAAGGTCGGCGGATTCGAGGACTTCCGGGCCCTGCTGCAACGGGTCATTTCATCTGCGCGCGTCACCCCCCCGAGGCGACACGGCCGCGAGCCGATCGTTCCCCGATGAAACGCCGATGACGCGGTTTCTGTCGTCGGCGGACGCCAGAGTCCGCCGGCCGGCCTGACCCGAAATCGACCCAGGGCGGAGGTCAGGTTTCCGTGGACGCTTTCGTTGACCGCGACCAGACCTGACGAGAGACGAGGGGCTCGGTCCGTTCAAGCCACCTCGCCCGCGGACGATCCGCACCGAGACCCGGGCGGCCCCGGCGCCGGGGCGGGCGCGGTCATCGGACCGCCCTCGCCGGCTGGGCGCCGCCCCGTTCAGCCCTGGCGTAGAGGGCGTCGACCAGGGCGCGATGATCGGGCAGATCGGCCATCGCGCGCGCGGCCACCTGCGCCACCATCGCAAACTCGCGCCGGGCGTCTTCCGGCCGCGGACAGGCTGCGGCGAAGCCGGACGGGTCGGTGGCGAACTCCATGCCGTAGAGTACGTATTGCCAGCTCGAGGTCGGGTACATCTCCAGGTCGGCGAGGAAGTCCAGCCGATGCGGCGGTCGGGCGCGCCACATGGCCAGCTTGTCCGCGAGGCTCGGCGGAATGGTGGCCGGCTCGGCATTGTCGGTCCAGAAGGCCGAATCCCGCCGCTGACTCAGGCAGTAGTGCAGTTTCAGGAAGTCGACGATCCGCGCGTAGCGGGCGCTCATCAACTCGTTGTAGAGCCTGGCCACGGGGGCGGTGTTTCCATCGAACGGGAACAGGTGGCCGATCAGGTAGGCCGCCGTCTCGATCAGGCCGATGCCCGAGGATTCCAGCGGCTCGAGAAAACCACCCGACAAACCGACCGCCACGCAGTTGCCGACCCACGGGGTCTCGCGATAGCCGATTTCGAACTTCAGCAGTCGCGCGGACAGCCCCTCGTTCTCCGGGCCGATATAGTCGCGCACCACCTGTTCGGCGCGGGCTTCGTCGGTATGGGCGCTGGAGAAGACGTAGCCGACCCCGCGGCGCTCGCTGAGCCCGATGTCCCAGGTCCAGCCCGCCTCGTGGGCGGTGGAGATGGTGTAGGAGGCGATCGGCCGGTCCGGGCGGGCATAGGGGACCTGGATGGCCAGCGCCCGGTCGACGAACAGGCTGTCGGCCACGCTCTTGAACGGCGAGCCCAGGGCTCCGCCGATGAGGGCGGCGCGAAAGCCTGTGCAGTCGATATAGAGGTCGGCGCTCAGCCGTCCGGCCTCGCGGGTCACCACGGCGGCGATCGCGCCCGCCTCGTCCAGTTCCACCTGCTCCACCGTCGCGGTCACGTGCACGACGCCCAGCGCGCGGCCCTCCTCCGCCAGCAGGCCCGCGAACCGCACGGCGTCGAAGTGGTAGGCGTAGTTCATCGGCCCCTGGTAGTCGGGATCGCCTTCCCGTTTGGGCGCGCGCGCAGCGTCCGCCGTACGCTTCTGCATGGTGGCGGCCTCGGCGAACCCCACGCCCTCGCCGGCGGCCCCCATCAGCCAGTAGGGCAGGAGTTCGAGCCCGTCGCCGCGATAGCTGGGGGTGCTGAAGGGGTGGAAATAATGATCGGCGCCTTGCGCGCCCGGCGGCCTGACCCAGTGGGCGAACTTCACCCCCTGCTTGAAGGTGGCGTTGGCCCCCTTCAGGAACCGCGCCTCGTCGATCCCGATCGCCGCCAGGGTCCCGCGGATGGACGGAAAGGTCCCTTCGCCCACCCCCAGGATGCCGATCTCGCGCGACTCGACCAGGGTGATCGAAACGCCGCCGGCCTTGGTCGCCAGGGTCCGGGCCAGGTAGGCGGCGGTGAGCCAGCCCGCCGTTCCGCCGCCCACGATCAGGATCGATTTGACGCCCATAATCTGCTCCTCCCGCCCTTTTTTGGACCTGTTATTGCAATCTAGCCACAACTCGGTTACCAATGACAGCGCTGTCGGTAAGCGCTGTCATTTTCGCTGATCAGCGATTTGCGCCTGCCGCATGGTGGAATTCGACAGAACGGCGACCGTCAGTGTGGCCGACAATTGGGGAAGGGCGAACCATGCTTAGGAAACTGGCGTTCTGCACGTCTGCGGCGGCCGTTGCGCTGCTGGCGGGCCAGGGCGCATCCGCCGCCGAGGCGGCGAACACATCCAACACGGTGGCGGAAGTGCTGGTCACGGCCACCAAGCGCACCACCGCCCTGCAGGACACACCCCTGGCGGTCACGGCTATCGGCTCGGCCACCCTGGACCAGGAGCACGTGCAGACGGTGGCCGACGTCACCAAGCTGGTCCCGAGCTTCCAGGCGACCACGGAGGGCGACCACGGGGTGATCACCCTCACCATGCGCGGCATCGGCAATGACAGCGCCAAGACCGAATATGCCGACCCCGAAGTCGCGCTGTTCGTCGACGGCATC
>FSUX01000989.1_pt1 | contig 11701 bp, 13 predicted proteins | sample 1637501 | NCBI WGS metagenome assembly FSUX01 (sample SAMEA3914816, study PRJEB12502) | metagenome | biome: forest; material: soil | place: USA | collected 2011-09-16 | depth 0.3 m
CCAGGACCTCAATGGGAGCCGGCGGAGCCATAGGATCTGCATCCCGGTATTCACCGGGATGACCGGTCGGAGGGGGCGGTTCTATGTCATCGCATCCCGCTCTTGCGACTGCGCCGCGACCCCGCCGGCGGACCTCCAGCACATTCATATTATCTGGCGGTGGCCGGCGGCAGGAAGGCCGGCGCGTGTAATCTGGGCGGGCCAAGGAGGCCTCGCATGCGCGACCGACACATCTCTTCCCCGATCGGCGAGACCCCGGCGCCGGCCACCGAGGGCGGTATGCATGGCCTGGACTTCAAGCTGCTGCCGGTCTGCGCCCTGTCGCTGCGGGTATCGGGCCGTGACGTCGTCGGTCTGACTCCGGGCGGCCTTCGTGCGGTCGGACACCTGGGCGAGGGCAAGGTCGAGGGACCCAGGCTGAAGGGGATCGTCCTGCCCGGCGGCGCGGATTGGTCGTGCCTGCGCAACGACGGGATCATGGAGGTCGACGCCAAGCTCATGATCCGGACGCACGACGGGGCCATCATCCAGATGAGCTATACCGGCGCCGTGGACCTGGGCGAGGACGCCTTCGACCGGGCTCTCAAGGGCATGCCGCCAGCCGGGCCTCCGGTCTCGCGGACGGCGCCTCGCATGGCGACCAGCGCGCCCGCCTACCTCTGGGTGAACCGCCGGCTATTCCTCGGCGTCGGGGCGATCGACTACGGCCCCGTCATCACCGTGCGCTACGACATCTACGAGGTGCAGTGAGCCGCCACCCGGCGGCCCGCCAGAGCAGGACGCGATCAGACGGAATCGTCTGATCGTTGAATCGTGCTCTGAATTCAAAAATTCAGAGCCGGATTCAGGCTTCGAGAAAAGCCATCCGGCTCTAGTCCCGATAGCTGGTGTCGTCCCGGTCGAGCTGGCGAACGAGCGCCGCCCACTCGATCGCGCCGCCGTTGGGGATCGCGTTGGTCGTGGACCGCGGCGCCATCATTTCCGCGGACAGGGCCTGCACCTCAGGGCTGGGAAGCACCAGGTCGGTGGTCGCCGCCATGGCGTCGACCTGCACCTGACACGCGACTTCCAGGCGCTGCGTCAGGTGGAAGGCTGATGGGATCGAATTGCCGCAGACGAGCAACCCATGATTCCTGAGGATCAGCGCGTCGCCCTGGCCAAGATTCTCCGCCAGCCGCTCACGCTCCCCGAGGCTTGTGGCGGGACCTTCATAGTCGTGGTACCCGACCCGGCCCAGGAACCGCATGGCGCTCTGGGACAGGGGCAGCAGGCCGCAACGCATGGCCGACACAGCGACACCGGCGCGGGTGTGGGTGTGGATCACACAGGTCGCGTCATGGCGCGCGGCATGCACCGCGCTGTGGATGACGAACCCGGCCCTGTTCAGGCCGTAGTCGTTGTCCGGCTTGGTGATCACCTCGCCATCGATGTCGATCTTGTAGAAGCTCGAGGCGGTGATCTCCGAATAGTCGAGACCATAGGGATTTATCAGAAACTGATCGTCAGCCTCCGGCGATCGCGCGGTGATGTGGTTGTAGATCAAGTCGGTCATGCCGAACTTGTGGATCAGGCGGTAGCAAGCGGCGAGCTGGACGCGCGTCTCCCACTCCGCGGCGCTCACCCTCTGGCGCATGGTCGGCTCGGTTCTGGCCGGCAGACTCGACATCGCAGGGCCCTCCATCAAATCCGGGCTCAGCCCATGTCGGGCTATAGTTGGGAACGCGGGGGGGCGCCAAGCCGCTAGCGCCGCGCACCCCGCACTTCGCACATATGTGGGACGGCCAGGCGTTCCCCGCCCCGCCCCGATCATGCATAAATCTCGCAGCCTGAAAGGTTTGGCCCGCCTTCTTCAACGGCGCCCGGGGAACGGGACATGAGCGGAATCTTTGCGGCCGACGCCCTCAGCGGCAAGCGCGTCCTGGTGACCGGCGGCGGCACCGGACTCGGCCGCGCGATCGCCGGCCGGGTCGCCGAACTCGGCGGCGCCGTGATCATCTGCGGACGGCGCGAAGCGGTGCTCGACGAAACCGCCAAGGCGCTCAAGGACGAGCTCGGCGTCGCCATCGAGACCATCGTTTGCGACATCCGCGAAAGCGAGTCGGTGGGGGTGATGATGGACGCCATCTGGGCCAAAGCGCCGCTCGATGTCCTGGTCAACAACGCCGGAGGCGCCATCCTCGGACGCACTGAGACCTTGTCCCCGCGGGCCTTTGACGCCGTGCTCAAGGTCACCTTGCAAGGCACGATCTACTGTACGCTGGAGGCCGGCCGGCGCTGGATCTCGGACAGGCATCCGGGGGTCGTGCTGTTCACCATCGCTTCCGGGGCCGACCGCGGACAGCCGTTCACCGCGCCCTTGACCGTCGCCAAGGGCGGCGTGCTGACCTTGATGCGGACCCTGGCGGTGGAATGGGGCCCCAAGGGGATCCGCTGCGTTGCGATGGGGCCGGGCAAGTTTCCCACCGCGGCGGTGGCCGAGCGGCTGGCCAGGACCGAGTCCGACGCCTCGCTGCGCCGCGTGCCGTTGCGCAGGGCCGGTATCCCGGGCGAACTCGCCAACCTCGCCGCTTTCCTGATGTCGGACGCGGCGGCCTATATCAACGGCGAGATGATCACCATCGACGGCGGGCGTTCGCTTCAGACACAGGAGACCGTCGACATGTTCGACTGGAGCGACGAGCAGTGGGACGCGATCAGGCCCAGGCGGTGAGGACATAGATGCGGCGGTTTCGCCGCGCGATGGCCGCAGAGCATCGGAAGGAATGTGGGATGAGCCAGATCCAGCAACGGACGGAAGCCGACCTCACCGACCCCGCGCGGCGTCGCGCCCGCTTCCACTATCCGAAGGTCGCCTTCAATCGGCCGATCCCCAGGGTGGCGGCCCACGCGTTCGTCGTGGAACGCGACCTGGCCACCTCCCCCAGCGCGCCGACGGGGTTTGTGCCGCTCGACCGGAGTGAAGCGCTGAATCTTCCCTGGCCGGCGACCTTGCCCACGATGCTCGCAAGGTACCTCGTCATTCGCCCCGGCGAAACGTTCCCGCACGAGCTCCAGTCGACGGGGGAGACCTACTACGTCCTCACCGGCGAAGGCGTCAGCGAGAATGGCGACGATCCGGTGCGCTGGCGCGAAGGCGACGCTTTCTGTCTCGCCGGGGGGCGTCGGACACAGCATCGGGCGATGACCCATTCCGTGCTGTTTCTCTGCACGAACGAGCCGGAGCTACGTTACGCCCATGCTGGGGTGAACCATGGCGACCCTGTCGGCGTCCGGCCGACCCTCTTCGGCAGGGCCGAGGTCGCGGAACAGCTGAAATCCATCCAGGCGGCGCCGAGCGACGACGCGGCCGGCAAGGCGGTGATCCTGGTCACCGAAGCCATGAGCGACCGGATCGCGGCGACCCCGACGCTTTCGATCACCTTCAACAGCCTCGAGCCGGGCGGCGACCAGCGCGCGCACAAGCATAGCTCGGCGGCGCTCACCCTGAGCATCGAGGGCGATGGCGTCTATTCCATGGTGGATGGAGAACGTGTGGACTGGGTGCCCGGACTGGTCATGCTCACACCGCCGGGCGCGCCGCACTCGCACCACAACCGCGGCCGTCAGACCATGCTGAGTTTCGTGGTGCAGGATTCGCCGTTGCACGCTCAGATGCGCACGACGAATTTCCAGTTCATCGCGTGAAGGCGCCTGCAGGCCCTCGGCCGCGGCCCCCGCGTCCCGCGCTCATTGCGGCTCTGGTTCCGACGGGATCCGGGCATGTTCGGCGGTAAGGCGCCGGACCTCCAGCTCGCTGCGGATTTCCGTCGTGTGCTCCCCCAGGGACGGCGGATCGCGCCGGATCGTCATGGGCGTCTTGCTGAACTTCATCGGCGAACGAATGGCGTAGTAGTCGCCCGCCTGCGGATGGCTGCGTCGCTCGAACAGCTTGACGGCGCTCAACTGTTCGTCGGCCAGCAGGTCGCTCAGCCGGTTGACCCGCGCGTTCGGCACCCCGATCGCGCCCAGCAGCTTAATCCATTCGTCCGTGGTTTTTTCGACGGAGATCTGCGCGAGCATTCCGTAGAGGTCGTCGATATTCCGGGTGCGCATCGCAAACGTCGCATAGCGTGGGTCACCCTCGATATCTATGGCGCGCCCCGAGAACTCGAAGATGCTCTGCCACTGTTCCGTCGAATAAGGCAGCATCGCCACATGCCCATCCTTGGTCGGAAAGGGCTGCCTATTGCGGCTGAGCACGCGGGGATATCCCCAGTCGCCGGTGGGCGGTGAATAGACCTGGTTGAAGAAATGTTCGACGAGGGCGAACCCGGTGATCGTCTCAAGCATCGGCACCTCCACGAACTGCCCCTCGCCGGTGGACTGCCGATGGTAGAGCGCCGCGAGAACGGCCTGGGAGAGGTACAGACCGGAAACCTTGTCCGCGACGAGGCTCGGCAGATAGCTGGGGCCCCCGCCGCCGACACGGCTGTGAAGATCGGCCAGACCGGACCGGGCCTGGATCAGGTCGTCATAGGCGGGGTCGGCGGCATGGGGACCGTCGGAATCATAGCCCGCGGCGTGCGCATATATGATGCCCGGATTGACGGCGGCGACTTGCGGGTAGCCGAAGCCGAGGCGCCCCAGCGCAGCCATGCGTACGTTCGAGACGAACACATCGGCGGTCTCCAGGAGCTCGTTCAGGGTGGCCCGGTCCTGTTCCAGGGTAAGGTTCAGGCAGATCGACCGCTTGTTGCGGTTGAGATTCATGAAGATCGGACCGAGGCCCTCGGCCGGCGAAGATCCGGCGTAGCGCATGTTGTCGCCGCCATCCCCTTTCTCGTTCTGCTTGGGCCCTTCGACCTTGATGACGTCCGCGCCCATGTCGCCGAGGATCTGGGTCGCGTAGGGGGCAAACACGACGGTTGAGAGATCGACGATGCGCACGCCATTGAGGGGCCCTTTTTGCGGGGGCCCAGAACTATCCATTACCATTAGACCGCAGATCTCCAGATGTGCTGAGGCGTCGTCGACGACCTCTGAACGCCGCCCCGGCCGCCGGCGGCGGCCGCTCTCCCCGTCGCGACGCCTTAAGCCCGCGCGATCGCCCGGCTGGAGAGCGGGATGACCTCACCCTCCGTGTGGGGGCCCAGGTACCGATCGATCGACGACAGCAGAATGTCCACGAGTTCCTGCTTGCGGCCGATCATCACCTCGGAGATGCCGCCGATCCCGACCACCATCGGCTGTTCTCCGGCGTGGAGGGGCAGCGGCGCGGCCAGAATCCCGCCGCCCTGGGTGACGCTGTTGACGCTGAAGGAATAGCCGTTCTGCCGGATCTCGTGGATCTTGGGCAAGAGCTCGGAGATCTTCACAAGCTTGCTCTCGTCGTTCGCTTGCGCGTTGATCCGCATCACAAACCTGACGATGTCCTGATCGCGCATCATGCTCAGCTGCGTGTGGCCCGCGCCCGAGGCGGCCAGGGGCCGGACGGTGCCCAGCGTGATGTGGTAGCGCGCCGAGCTGACGGCCTGGATGACATGGACGTATTGCGAATAGAGGCCGTTGCGCACCGCCAGGATGATGGTGTCCCGGGTGAGGCGATTGAGCTCCTTCATCATCTCGATCACCCTGCCCTCGCGCACAAACTCCGCGCTGACCCAGCTTCCAAGCAGGGCGACGCGGACGGAGGTGCCGTAGGTGCGGGCGTACGGATCGTGCTTCAGATACCCCAGCTTCACCAAACTGCGCAGCAGGGCCGACGTGCTGGACTGCGGGTATCCGAGGGCTTCAGACACTTCGACGACGGTCGCCGAGCGCCGGATGTCATCGAAGAATTCGAGGATCTCAAGCACACGGCCAGCCGACTTGACCACGCCGTCGCCGAACTCGGGACGCGCGACAATGGCGTGCGGGTCAGCGTGGATGCGCTTCATCTTGGGCATGCTTCCTCCACTTTCTTCTTGTTCCGCCCATTCTAAGGGCAATCCTCCGTTTGCGAAGCGCGATCAGGCTCCAGCGCCATCACATATGTGATGTCCGGCCTCGCCCTTTCCTCGCCTGGAACCGACGGACGGCCGGCGGACTCGTCCCAATGACCTTCCAGGTCGGGTCCCGGCGTGTCCCCGGTCGATTGACACCGGGAGGGCTCCAATGTCCTAATGTTATAATGTCAAACAACGGCAAGCGCGGTCTGCGTGAACCGAAGCCGCGCAAGGGATCCGACAGCGGCGGATCCGATGGACCCCTCCCGATGTCGGCGATCGCTCTGCAGCCTATCAACCGGACCGAGGCCGCCGCGGCGCGGCTCTCGATCTTCGACGCCCCGGGTGGTCGATGACCGGCGTCGCGGTCGACCGGGCGCTGGGCGCCCCGTTGCATCATCAGATCTACATGGTGCTCGCCGATGGCATCGCCGTTGGCCGCTATCGCCCCGGCGAGCGGCTTCCGACGGAGGAGCAACTGACCCGGATGTTCGGCGTCTCCCGCATCACGGTGCGTCGGGCGATGAGCAGCCTGCATGACGCAGGCCTGACCGATCGCGACCCGCGGCGGCGCACCGTGGTGCGCGAGCTCGGCCAGGCGCTCGAGGTGCGCGCCGCGTCCGTGATCGAAAACATCGCCGCCTATGGCGCGGAGACGGTGGCCACGGTGCTTGAGTTCGACTACCTGCCCGCGCCGAACTTCCTGCGCGACCATCTTTGGGAGGCGCATGACAAGCCTGTCCAACGCGCGGTGCGCGTCCGGCGGCAGGACGGCGCGCCGGTGATGTACCTCACCAGCTATGTTCCGTCGGGGCTGGGCATGACGTTCACCGCCGAAGACCTCAACCGAATCCCCATGTTCAAGCTATTGGCGCGCGCCGGCGCACATATCCAGGGCGGCGAGAAGATCATCTCCGCGGTGCTGGCCGATCCGCTGGTCGCGTCGCGGCTGGAGATCAAGGTCGGTGCGCCGCTGCTGGAGATACGCAGCACGATGTCCGACCAAGCGGGCCGCACGGTCGAATATGTCGAGATGCTGGCGATCCCCGACCGGCTCAAGCTGCGCCTGCAGGTGCGCGACGATCAGTTGTCGCCGCTGTCCCTCCCCGCCACGCCCAAGCCGGGGAATCCCGCGCGAACCTAAAGGAAGACCCCATGTCCAACGCTGCTCAATTCCGCGCGCTGCTCGCCACCAGGAAGATCATCGTGGCGCCCGGATGCATCGACGGCATCACCGGCCGCGCCATCGACCAGGCCGGCTTCGGGGCGGCCTATATGACCGGGGCCGGCGCCTCGGTCGCCCTGGGCTATCCCGACTACGGCCTGCTGACCATGACCGAGATGGTGGGGAGCGCCTCGCGCATTGTGAACTCGATCTCGATTCCGCTGATCAGCGACGCCGACACCGGCTACGGCAACGAAATAAACGTGTTCCGTACGGTTCAGGAATTCGAGCGCGCGGGCGTGGCGGCCATCCATATCGAGGACCAGGTCTTCCCCAAGAAATGCGGCCACCTGGACAACAAGGAGTTGGTCAGCAGAGACGATTACATCGCCAAGATCCGCGCCGCCGCCGACGCGCGCCGTTCGCCCGATTTCTGCATCATCGCGCGCACCGACGCTCGCGCCGTCGTGGATTTCGAGGAGGCGATCGCGCGCGCCAACGCGGCCCTGGCCAATGGCGCCGATATCGCCTTCGTCGAAGCGCCACAGACCCTGGAGGAGATCGCGGCCGTGCCGAAGCGCGTCAACGGACCCTGCCTGCTGAACGTCGTGCGCGGCGGCAAGACGCCGTTGATCGAGCTCGAGGTGGCCGAGCGCCTGGGCTACGCCATCGCCATCCTGCCGGGCCTGCTGCTGGAAGGCGTCATGTCGGTCTGCGACACGCTGCTGGCCGATCTCAAACAGGGCCGGCTGCCTCCGGTCACCAAGTCACCGGCCCTGGGGTTCGCGCGCTTCGGCGCCGCCGAATGGGACGCGCGGCGCACCGCCTACCGCGACCCGGTCAATGCCGCCGCAGAATAGCTCGTCCCATCCGGAGCGCACGGAACGGTCCGACAGTGGTGAACTGGGCGCCGGCCCCTCGCTTCCGCCCGGACGACGGACCTGAGGCCTGCGTCATGAAGGATAGTCCAATGGCCGCCAAGACCCTGTTCGAGAAGATCTGGCAGCGGCATGTCGTCGTCGATCGCGAGGACGGCTACGCCCTGCTCTACATTGACCGCCACCTGATGCATGACGGGTCTGCGGCGGGCTTCGCGGCCCTGCGCCAGCGCGGCCTCAGCCTCAGGCGGCCCGAGCGGGGGTTCGCCACCCCCGACCACAGCGTGCCGAGCGGCAGCAGTCGGGTCGCCGACATCGCCGACCCGCAGAACCGGCGGCTGGTGGACCTGATCCGCGAGAACACCCGACAGAGCGGCGTGAGGCTGTTCGACATCGGCGACGCGCGGCAGGGCATCGCCCATGTGGTCGGGCCGGAGCAAGGGGTGACCCAGCCCGGGATGACGATGGTCTGCGGCGACTCGCACACCTCCACCCACGGCGCCCTGGGCGCGCTCGCGTTCGGGATCGGATCTTCGGAGGTGGCGCATGTCATGGCCACCCAGTGCCTGTGGCAGCGCACGCCCAAGACCATGCGGGTGAACCTCGACGGCCGGCTGGGCGCCGGCGTCACGGCCAAGGACCTGATCCTCGCCGTTATCGCAAAGATCGGCGCGGCGGGGGCCGGGGGCTACGTCATCGAATATGCCGGCAGCGCGATCCGCGACCTGTCGATCGAGGGGCGGCTGACGGTCTGCAACATGTCGATCGAGGCCGGCGGCAAGGCGGGCATGGTGGCGCCTGACGATACGACGCTCGACTATCTCCACGGCCGGCCCTTCGCGCCCAAGGGCGCGGATTGGGACAAGGCGGTCGCGTTCTGGCGTACGCTCCCCACAGATCCGGGCGCCGCCTTCGATCGCGAGGTCAGCCTCGACGCCGCCGACGTCTCGCCGATGGTGACCTGGGGCGTCAGTCCCGAGGACGCCGTGCCGATCACCGGCCGCGTGCCCGATCCTGCGTCGGCGTCGGACGTGGTGAAGCGCGACAGCATGGTCCGGGCGCTCGACTATATGGGTCTTATCCCGGGAACCCCCCTGGATCAGATCGCCATCGACCGCGTCTTCATCGGCTCCTGCACCAACAGCCGTATCGAGGACCTACGCGAGGCCGCGCAGGTCGCCCGCGGACGCAAGGCGGTGGTCCCGACCTGGGTCGTCGCCGGCTCCGGCCTTGTCAAGCGCCAGGCCGAGGCCGAGGGTTTGGACCGGGTCTTCCGCGCCGCCGGCTTCGAGTGGCGCGAGCAACCGGGCTGCTCCATGTGCGTGGCCATGAACGGCGACACCGGCGAGCCGGGCCAGCGCATCGCCTCGACCTCGAACCGCAACTTTGTCGGCCGCCAGGGGCTCGGCGTGCGAACCCATCTCGTCAGCCCGGCGATGGCGGCCGCGGCCGCGGTCTGCGGACGGTTCACCGACGTCCGTCGGCTGCTTTTTTCCTAGGAGCCCTGCATGGAGCCCTTCACCACCCTGGAGGCGGTCGCCCTCCCCCTCGACCAGCCGAACATCGACACGGACCAGATCGTGCCGGCCCGCTTCCTCGGCGGATCGCGCGAAAGCCAGGCCAGGGCGTTGTTCCACGACCTGCGCCTGGCCGCGGACTTCGTGATGAACCAGCCGGGGTTCGCCGGCGCCCGGATCGTCGTCGCCGAGCACAACTTCGGCTGCGGCTCTTCACGCGAACACGCGGTCACCGTCATGATCGACAACGGACTGCGCGCCTACATCGCCCCGAGCTTTGGGGACATCTTCTTCAACAACTGCTTCCAGAACGGCGCACTGCCGATCCGCCTCGACGCCGAGCGTGTGGCCGAGCTGCGCGCCGCGCTGCACGCCGCTCCGGGCGCGGTGGTCAGGATCGACCTGGCCGCCCAGACCGTCATCGGCCCGGACGGCAAGACGGACCGCTTCGACATCGATCCGTTCCGCAAGGACTGCCTGCTGAGAGGCGTTGATGAGATCAACTTCACCCGGGGCTATGAGGCCGACATCGCCCGGTTCGAGGCCCGCCAGGCCGAGGAGATGGGCTGGCTCTGAGCCGCCACGCGCCGCCCGGCGAGGATCGCCGGATGACCTTGCCGGGACCGCCCCCCCTTCAGGGACGGACGTAGGGATGGGCGGGCGCGCTCGCGTCGATGCTCGCCAGCAGGATCCGCGTCGTGCGGTCGAGCCAGCGCGCGAGAGCGTCGGGAGTCCGCAGATCCTGGTCTGTCGCGGCCGAGATCACCGCCTCGTTGAGCAGGCAACCGTACATCATGGACGCGGCTGTCGCGAGGAACAGGTCAGCGTCCACGCCTGACTGGAAGCCGCCGTCAGCCGCGCCCCGACGGAGGATTGCGGCCAGCTTGGCGGAAACGGCGGGCTGGGCGGAGCGCAGGAGACTGCGGACGCCGCCCCGCGCACCCTGGACCTCGAGGCATTGGTGGAGGCCGACGCCGTTCGATATGGTCTGCGATATCTGGGCGAACATGTCGCCGATCATCGCCACCAGGGCGGCGCGCGGGGCCAGTTCGCCATAGTCGCGCGACAGCAGGTCGTCGATCACGTCGAGCGCATTCTCCTGCGCCACCGCCAGATGGAGACCGCCCTTCGAGCGGAAATAATAGTAGATCAACTGCCTGGCCACCGATGCGCGGGCGGCGATCGTCGCCAGATTCACGCCGGCCGCTCCGTTCGACGCGAACTCCTCCCGCGCCGTATCGACGATGCGGCGCACGGTGGGGTTCATCGGCCGTCGCGGCCGGGGCTGCGCAGCGGACATCTGGTGCTCCTGGGCGCTCCTGCCGCGCCCCGTCGAGGGCTCGCGGGCGGCGCCTTAGATGTGAGTAAAACGATCCCGGACCGGCGAAGGCTCGAGCGGGCTATGCTCGCGGAAGATTGGAGCATCCAATGATCATCTGCGTCACACCCGAAGAGGTCAAGGCGAGGGTCCCTATCACCGGCGGCCAGGGGACCACGGTCCATGAGATCGTGGGAGACCGGTCCACGCCCTGGGACGGGCCATGCGGGCATCTCGTAACCCAGGCTCCGGTCGATGTCGTGCCGCCGCATTTCCACGAGGCCGACCAGTACCAGGTGTTTGTCGCGGGCTCGGGGCGCATCGGCGGCCATCCGGTCGCCGTGGGGACCGTGCACTACAGCGATGGGTACAGCGGCTATGGGCCCATCGTCCCCGACGCGGACGGCTGCGCCTACCTGACCCTGAGGCCCACCTTCGACACCAGTCATCACAACCTGCCCGCCGACGCGGCCCTCGCCCGAGGTCGCAAGGGCCGCCAGCAGATGACTTAGATCGAATACGCCCCGGTGGCGCCTGGGATCCGCACGCTCTTCCAATTGCCGGATGGTGTGGGCGCGTACCAGCAAGCGGCGCCAGCGGGACAGCCCCTGGACGACGTGGCGCCGCCAGGGGGCCGGTACCTGCTGGTGATGGAGGGCGACGTCGTGATCGACGGAAAGCGGTACCCGCAGGGCAGTTGCCTGTGGGTCGGAGAGGGCGAACCGATGCCCGGCGCGATCGCCGGCGCCGATGGGACCCTGGTGGCCACGGTGTGCTTCGCCAGCAAGCAAAGTCGCCAGGCGCGGCAAGCGGGCTGGCCCAGAGCCTAGAGCGGGATGGGTTCTGGCTGACCCACGTCC
>FSUX01000139.1_pt1 | contig 11269 bp, 8 predicted proteins | sample 1637501 | NCBI WGS metagenome assembly FSUX01 (sample SAMEA3914816, study PRJEB12502) | metagenome | biome: forest; material: soil | place: USA | collected 2011-09-16 | depth 0.3 m
CGGTCGAGGCCCGCTGGTAGCCGTTGACGGCGAAATAGCGCTCGAGCTCGGCGATCTCGACGACATTGCCAACCTTCGCCGACCAGGTCGCCCCCTTCACCGCCTCGCGCGGCGGCGTGCGCTGCATGGCGGCCGGGACCGTGGTCACCAGCAGTATGGGCGTCTTGGGATCGAATCCCTGGGCCAGGCGGGCCAGGGTGGTCATCCGCTCGGCGGCGACCCCCGGCGAGGGCCCGACGCGGTCATAGGGCAGGCAGTCCCAGGAGGGGAAGCGCAGCACCTGGGTTCCCGGCGCGAAGAACCGGAAGGCGTCCGCGAAGGCCGACAGCCGCGAGCCGTCCCGGGCGACGAACACGCTCAAGCCCCCGCGCGCCTTGACGATGTCGGCCATCACCAGCGCGTCGAAGCCCTCCGGCGCCCCCACCAGGTCCAGCCGGCCGGGGTCGGTGGCGATCCGGCGAGTCTCTGCGGGGCTCGGCGCCCGCGATCCGTCAGCCGCCACGGGGCCCTCCTCGAGCCTCGAAGGCGTCATAGCGGAACTGCTTCAGCCGGCGCATCACTGAGCCGTCCCATTCGGAGGGCGTCGCGGTGCGCTCCAGGATCCATTCGTAGAGGTCGTGGTCCGGAACCTCGAGCAGGGCCTCGAACACATCGAGCTCGGCGGCGTCGAGATCGGAGACATGGCTGTCCGCGAACGGCCCCAGAATGAGGTCCGCTTCCCTGAAGCCCCGATGCCAGGCCCGGAACTTCAGCTTTTTCAGCCGCGTGTCTTCAATGGTCATGATCAGGAAGCCGGGGATATAGAGGGCGGGCGGGCGAAAGGCTAGGCGAAGAACGATACTCCGCCGATGGGGGCTCCGGGCTTCAGCCCTCGGCGGCGCTGTCGCCGCTCGCTGCCTGGGCCAGACCGGCCGCGAGGTCCACGCCAAAGGTCTCGAGCTCGAAAGGCTTCTGGATCATGGGATGGCCGCCATAGGTCGCGGTCAGCGCCGTGCGGCCGTAGCCGGTGACGAACACGAAAGGAATCGCCTGCTGTTTCAACGTGTCCGCCACCGGGAAGACGCGCTCTCGTCCCAGGTTCACATCCAGCACCGCCCCGTCCAGTCGCGTCTTCGCCACCAGCGTCAGCGCGTCCGACACGTTGGAGACGGGACCCACGACGTCGCAGCCCAGGCCCCGCAGCAGGTCCTCGACCATCATGGCGACGAACATCTCGTCTTCGACTACCAGAATCCGCCGCCCAGCAAGTCCCGACGCGCCGATCCCGGCCGTCACTCCGCGACCGCCTCTGCGGGAAAGTCCATTTCGCAGACGAGCCCGTCAGGTTCGAATTTCAGCTGCGCCGCGCCCCCCAACTCGTGGGGCAGACCCCGCTCGATCAGGCGGGCGCCGAACCCGGGCCTCGGCCGCGGGTCCACCCTGGGTCCGCCCTGCTCCCGCCAGACCAGCCGCAGCCGGGAGGCTCCGGCCTCGGTGGCATACGCCCAGCGAATGCTGACGGTGCCCCGATCGACCGACAGCGCGCCGTACTTGGCGGCGTTGGTCGCCAGTTCGCCGAACGCCATCCCCAGCGCCACGGCGGTCTTCGGGCTCACCTGCGCATCCGGCCCCGCCAGGTCGAACCGGGCGCCGTCGGCGCGTTCGTGCGGCTTGAGCTGCTCGACGATCACGTCGCGCAAGCGCGCGCCCGCCCAATCGTTTTGGGTCAACACATCGTGGCTGTGCGACAGGGCGACGAGCCGTGCATTGAAGGACCGGGCGAACGCCTCCGGACTCTCTGCGGCGTTCAGGGTCTGAATGGCGATGGATTGCAGGGTCGCCAAGGTGTTCTTCACCCGGTGGTTCAGTTCATGCATCATCAGCATCTGGCGCTGCTCGGCCGCCTTGCGCTCGCTGATGTCACGCACCGAGTCCTGCAGGGAGATCGCGACGCCCGCAGCGTCGAACAGCACCCTGGGCTGTCCCTCGATCCAGATCCAGCGGCCGTCCTTGTGGCGGACCCGGTACTGGATGGCGACCGGCGCCTGGTCCCGCCCGGCGGCGATCTGGGCCTCCACGATCGCCAGGCCTCTGCCCTGATCGTCCGGATGCACCAAATCCAGCAATCGCTGTCCGACCATCTCCTCAGAGCGATAGCCCAGGACCCGCTCGCAAGCCGGCGTGACGAAGGTGATCACGCCCTGGAGGTCCAGCTGGGCGATGATGTCGGTGATATTCTCCGCCAGCAGGCGATAGCGGGCCTCGCTCTCGTGCAGCACAAACTCCGCGCGTCTGGCGTTGGTCACATCCATGGTCACGCCGGAGACCGCGAGGGGCTCTCCATCCGGCCCGCGCTCAATCGCGCCCCTTATGGCCAGATATCGAATCTCGCCGTTTGGCCAGATGATCCGGATGTCGTCAGCGTAGTTCACCGTGTCGCGGTCGATACCGTCCAGGACGGGTCTCAGGACCGGCCGTTCGTCGGGGTGATACCGCCGGCGCACCGCCTGCATCCCGGGCACCCCCAGCGCCGGATCGAAGCCGTAGATGCGGAACATTTCGTCGGACCAGACCGATGCGTCGGTCTTGATCTCCCGCCGCCAGTGTCCGACCCCGGCCACGTCGGCGGCCATATTCGCCCAACGCTGATGCTCGAGCACGACAGCCTTGGCCTGTGCGGCCCGGGCCTCGCTGGCCGCGAGGGCTTCCAGGGCATGCCTGCGTTCGATCGCAATCGCCGCGATGTGCGCGGAGGTCACGATGGTGCGGATATCCTCGTCGGTCGGTCCCCGTGCCTCGTGGTGGTACAGGGCGAAGGCGCCAAGCACCCGCCCCTCGGCGCTGCGGATCGGCTCGGACCAGCACGACGCCAGCCCGGCTCGTCCGGCCAGTGACTTGAAATCCGCCCAAAGGGGGTCTGCCTGGATGTCCCTGACGATGACCCGCTCGCCGGTATATGCGGCCGTGCCGCAGGATCCCGCGGAAGGGCCGATAGCCGTGCCGTCGATGGCCCGGGTGTAGAATTCCGGCAGGCTGGGCGCGGCGCCGTGCAAAAGACGCTGACCGGACTCATCCAGCAACAGAATGCTGCACAGCGCGCCTTCATGCTCAGCCTCGACCCCGCGCGCGATGGCCTCGAGGACCTCGTTCATCGAAGCGCCCTCGGCGATCAAGGCCATGGCCCGACTCGCCAGGGTCCGGCCGGCCCTGGTTTCCACCTTGGATTGCCGATTTCGTCGCAGACCGGTTTGTTCTGCCATTTCAAATTGTTCCGCAGAAGGAACTCGACGGCGCACCATACCCGCAACCCCCACGCCGTCGCCGCGTCAAAATGACCGGCAGGGCCTTGTAGCATTAGCCGGCGCGCGCCGCCGCTGCTCACCCCCAGCGGGCCGGGATCTTGGGTTATGGTCCGGCCATGCGCCCGGAGATTCTCTTTCCGCTCTATGCCTCCATCACCTCGCTGAAGGGGGTGGGCGTGCGCGTGGCGCCGTTGCTGGAGAAGCTGGCGGGGCCGATCGTGCGGGACGTGGCCTTCCTCAAGCCGCATTCGCTGATCCGCCGGCGCAATTCCACCGTCGTGGAGGCCGTGGAGGGCGAGGTGCAGACCTTCCTGGTGGAGATCGACGCCTATTACAAACCGCGCGGCCCGCAGCAGCCGTGGAAAATCAAGACCTATGACGGCACGGGAACCCTCGACCTGGTGTTCTTCGGCAGTTTCGGCGGCCAGCTGGAGGCCAAGCACCCGGTGGGATCCAAGCGGCTGGTCTCGGGCAAGGTCGAGCGGTTCGGTCTGACCCTGCAGATCGCGCACCCGGACTATATGGTCCCGCCGGACCGCGCCGCCGAGATCCCCGAGGTGGAGACCGTCTATCCCGCCACGGCGGGTCTGCCGCCCCGAACGATCCGCAAGTTCGTGCTGGAAGCCCTTGAACGCACGCCGGAATTGCCGGAATGGCAAGACCCGGCCTTCCACACCCGCGAGCGCTTCCTGCCTTGGCGAACAGCCCTGGCCAGGCTGCACGCGCCACAGGGTGAGGCCGACCTCCTGCCCCAGGCCAACCACCTGCGCCGTCTGGCCTATGACGAGCTCCTCGCCCACCAGCTGGCCATGGCCCAGCGCAAGGCCGAGCGGCGTAAGGAGCCGGCCAGCGCCATCCCGCCCGCCGCGCTCAGCGACCGCATCCAGGCCGACCTGCCCTTCCGCCTGACGAACGCCCAGGTCCGCAGCCTGGCGGAGATCCGCGGCGACCTTTCGGCCGGCGAGCGGATGAGCCGGCTGCTGCAGGGCGATGTGGGGTCGGGCAAGACCGTGGTGGCGATGCTGGCGATGGGCGATGTCGCCGCGGCCGGCGGCCAGGCGGCGCTGATGGCGCCTACAGAGATCCTGGCCCGACAGCACTTCGAGACCCTGGCCGAACCCCTCGCCGTCCACGGAATCACCGCCGTCCTGCTCACCGGCCGGGACAAGGGCGCGGCGCGGGCCGAGAAGCTGCGGGCGCTGGCCTCCGGCGCCGCCCAGGTGGCGGTGGGCACCCATGCGCTCTTCCAGGACGAGGCGGTCTTCCATCGCCTGCAACTGGCCGTGGTGGACGAACAGCATCGGTTCGGGGTGGCCGAGCGCCAGCGGCTGCAGGCCAAGGGCCAGGGCGTTCACCTGCTGGCCATGTCGGCCACGCCGATCCCCCGGACCCTGGAACTCACGCTCTATGGCGACCTTGATGTCAGCCGCATCGACGAGAAGCCGCCTGGCCGCACGCCGGTCGCCACCCGCGCGGCGCCCATGACCCGGGTGGCCGAGGTGGAGGAGCGGCTCTATTCCGCCGTCGAGGCGGGCGCCCAGGCCTTCTGGATCTGCCCGCTGGTCTCGGAATCCGAGCTGATCGACCTCAAGGCCGCCGAGATCCGCGCCGCGGAGCTGCGCCGCCGGCTGGGTCCGGGCGTCGGGCTGGTGCACGGCAAGATGCCGGGCCCGGAGAAGGACGCGGTGATGGCCGACTTCGCCGATGGCAAGGTGCGGGTGCTGGTGGCCACCACGGTGGTCGAGGTCGGCGTCAACGTGCCCAACGCCACGATCATGGTCATCGAGCAGGCCGAGCGCTTCGGCCTCGCCCAGCTGCATCAGCTGCGGGGCCGGGTGGGGCGCGGTCGCCGGGAGAGCGCCTGCGTCCTGCTCTATGACCCACCGCTGTCGGAGACGGCCCAGAAGCGCCTGGATATCCTGCGCCACACCGATGACGGCTTCCAGATCGCCGAGGTGGATCTGGAATTGCGGGGCGGCGGGGATGCGCTGGGGCTCAAGCAGTCCGGATTTCCGGCCTATGTGTTCGCCGATGTGGGCGGGGCGCACCGCGACCTGATCGCCACCGCCGGCGACGACGCCCGGCTGATCCTGGCCCGCGACCCGGAGCTCAGAAGCTCCCGCGGCGAGGCCCTGAAGGTGCTGCAGGAACTGTTCGACTGGCGCCCAGGCTCGCCGCTGAAGGACGCGGGGTAGCGCGAAGTTCGCCTGCCCCCCGGTCACTCCGGCGAATGCCGGGGTAACCGGTGTTGGAAGAAATCCAATGCCTTCGGAGCTTGCCCTAGCTGGCCGGCGGCGCAGGCGCTTGATAGCCCGGGCTGGCGATCAGGGTCGCGACCCGCGCCTTCGCGTCGGCCTCCAGGTCGGCATAGAACAGGTTGTAGGCCGGCGCCTTCTGGCGGTCGGCCCAGCTTCCCGAGGGTTTCAGGCTGGCCGATTTCGGCCGCGACACCCTGAGCACCCCGTCATGGCACTGGGCGGAGACCACCCGGGCCAGGAAGGCCGGGCGCGCGCCCCATTCCAGACCCGTGGCGTTGGTGGCCCCCAGGCCCAGCTTAGCCGCCGCCGGGGCGTTGGTGGTGGCGCCCAGCAAGGGATTGAAACATAGCGGCTGGCGGCCGTGCAGGTTTTCCAGCTCTCCGCCCTGAGCCCAGACCAGGGAGCGGTCGCGAATGTCCTTGGCGGCCTGGAGGTCGTCGGCGAAGGCCGAGGCCCAGGCGGCCAGGCAGCCCGCCTCGGCGCGCCTCTGGCAGGGCGGGATCGGCGGATCGTCGGCCGGGGTCACGGCGTCGATCATATAGGCCCCGGCCAGGCGGGCCTTGAGGGCGGGATTGGCGTCGATCTCCTCGGCCAGCAGGCGCGCGGCCAGGGTGCCCCCCTGCTCCACCCCCACCACGAAGAACGGCCGGCCGGCGTTATAGGTCTTCACATAGTCGCGGAACGCCGCGGCCACATCGCGATAGGCGAACTTGCGGGCCTCCCGCGCGTCCTCGCGCAGGGTCGTCAGGGTGTAGAGGCTGGCCTGCCGGTAGCGCGGCGCGAACAGCCGGCCGACCCGGACGAACGGCCCGGCATAGTTGGGCGCCATCACCCGGCGGAACAGCCGGTCGGACTTCACGTCGTCGATGGGGGCGTTCCACTGGCGGCCGCCGTCATAGGTGGTGGGCGCGATGAAGAACACGTCGGCCGGCGGGTCGGCCGCGGACCAGGCCTGGGGCTGGCCCGGCATCAGGAACCAGGCCTGCCGTTTGGCGTAGTCGGGGGCGGGCGGCGGGCGGTAGATCTGGAACGGGGTCTTGGGGTCGAGGCTGGCGCGCAGGATGTCGTCGCGCCAGATCATCGCCGCCGCCAGGATCAGTCCCAGCAGGATCGCGCCGACCCCGATCACCCAGCGCCGAAACCTCAGGTCCGCCATGGGTCCTTGCTAATGCGTTCCGGGGATCGGGGGAAGCGGCTCCCTATCGATACGAATCGCTCGTCGCCAGGTACTTGCCCACATAGTCGGCGATGCCGTCCTCTAGCGCCGTGAAGGGCTGGTTGTACCCGGCGGCGGCTAGCCGGCCCATGCTGGCCTGGGTGAAGTACTGGTACTTGTCGCGGATCGCCGGCGGCATGGGGGTGTATTCGATCTTGGCCGGCTTGCCCGCCGCGTCGAACACCGCGCGGGCCATGTCCTCGAAGGTCCGGGCCGTCCCCGAACCCAGATTGTAGACCCCGTTCACCTGCTCGGACCTGTGCAGCCAGGCCACCACGTCGGCCACGTCGCGGACATAGACGAAGTCGCGGGTCTGGCCGCCGTCTGGCACCCCGTCGCGATAGGACTTGAAGAGCTGCACCGTGTGGCCCTCGCGGACCTTCGGCCAGATCTGCGAGGCCACCGACTTCATGGAATGCTTGTGCTCTTCGTTGGGTCCGTAGACGTTGAAGAACTTCAGCCCCACCCACTGCGGCGGCGCATAGTCCCGAGCCGCCTGGCGCGCGGCGAAGATGTCGAACAGGGCCTTCGACCAGCCATAGGTGTTGAGGGGCCGCAGCGCCGAGAGCGAAGCGAAGTCGTCCTGGTCCTCGAAGCCCAGGCCCCCGTCCCCGTAGGTCGCCGCCGAGGAGGCGTAGACGAACCGGCGTTGGTGGTCGGCGCACCAGCGAAAGAGGTCGCGGCTCAAGGTGAAATTGGCGTGGATGATCTTGTCGGCGTCGGGCTCGGTGGTCGACGAGACGGCGCCCATGTGGACCACCATCTCCACGTCGCGCCAGCGCTTCTCCAGCCACTCCCACATGGCCTCCGGCGCCACGAAATCGCCGATCGGGTGCTTGGCGATATTGCGCCACTTGCCGAGCTCGGCCTCGTGCAGCCAGTCGCAGACCACCACGTCCAGGGTCGGATCCTCGGCCAGCCTGGCGACGATGTTGGAGCCGATGAACCCGGCGCCCCCGGTGACGAAGATGATCCGGCGTTCCATCAGCTTTCTTTCTCCATCATGCGCAGGATGGCCGCCGACGTCGAATAGCCCTCGACGATCTCGGCCAGCTTCACGTCGCCGCCCCAGGACCGCACCTCGGTCGCGCCCACCACGTCGCTCTCGGCATAGTCGGCGCCCTTGATCAGCACCTCGGGCCGGGCGGCCTCGATCAGCTTCAGGGGGGTGTCCTCGTCGAAGGGAACCACCAGATCGACGAAGGCCAGGCCGGCCAGCACCATGGCGCGGCTCTCCAGGTCGTTGACCGGCCGACCCTCGCCCTTCAGCGCCCGCACCGAGCGGTCGGAATTGATCCCCACCACCAGCCGGTCGCACCAACTGCGCGCCTGGTTCAGATAGGCCACGTGGCCGCGGTGCAGGATGTCGAAGCAGCCATTGGTGAAGCCGACCCGCAGGCCCTTCGCCCGCCAGCGGGCGATCTCACTGGCCATATGCTGCGGCGTGGCGATCTTGGCTTCCGCCGGCGCGAGGTGGGCGGCGATCGAGGCCTCGATCATCTCCTCGGGCGAGACGGTGGCCGTCCCCACCTTCCCCACCGCCACCCCGGAGGCCAGCATGGCGAAGAGGATGGCGTCTTCGACCGGGGTCCTGGCGGCCAGCGCCAGGCCCAGGGCCGCGATGGTGGTGTCGCCGGCTCCGGATGCGTCGAACACTTCCCGAGGCACACCGGCGAAGTGGCGCACGGGTTCGCCACGCACCGCCAGCGAGATGCCCTTGGCCGCCCGGGTCACCAGGATCGCCTTGGCCTCGCAGAGCGACAGGGCGTGTTCCAGGGCCGCGGCGATCTCGTCATTGGTCGAGGTGACCATGCCCGTGGCGTAGGCCAGCTCCGCGGCGTTGGGCTTGATCATGTCGACAGGGCCATACTGGCCGAAATGACGGGCCTTGGAATCGACGATGACCATCGCGCCGGTCTCGCGGCAGGCCGTGATCACCGCGTCGGTCACCACCCCCTTGCCGTAGTCGGAGACCAGGATCACGGCCGCGCCGTCGCAGGCGTCGCGCACCGTGCGCACCAGCCGCTGGGCCACCTCGCCCTCGGCTGGCCGGCTTTCTTCCAGATCGACCCGCAGGAGCTGCTGATTGCCGGAGACGAAGCGGGTCTTCAGCGTGGTCGGCCGCGAGGCGTCGGTCACCAGGAAGCCCTCGATCCCGGACTCCGCCCCGATCAGCCGCATCGCCTCATGGCCCTCGGCGTCGCCGCCCACCAGCCCCACCAGGGCCACGTCGCCCCCCAGCGCGGCCACATTGCGCGCCACATTGCCGGCCGCGCCCAGCATGACCAGCTCGCGGGTGCGGGCCAGCACCGGGATCGGCGCTTCCGGCGAGACCCGGGTCACGTCGCCATAGACGAAACGGTCAACCATCACATCGCCCACGCACACCAGGCGGGCGCCGGAGAGGGAGGCCAGAAGCTGTTGAAGCGCCGAGAGATCCATCTGCCAGCCTGTGGAACCTGATGCCGGGTGGGTCAAGCGCGCCTATCGGGCCGCGTGGATGGCCTTGAGCGTCCGGAGCAGGCTTTCCGCCCCCGCCAGCGGCAGGGCGCTCGGTCCGTCGCAGAGCGCGTCGTCGGGGCTGGGGTGGAATTCCAGGAACACCCCGTCGGCGCCCGCCGCGATCGCCGCCTTGGCGATGATCGGCACGCCCTCGCGCCGGCCGCCCGTCGAAGCGCCCTGCGTCCGCGGGTCGGCGCCCGGCAGCTGCACGGCGTGGGTGGCGTCGATGGTCACCGGCACGCCGAGCTTATGCATCTCGGCGATGCCCAGCATGTCCACCACGAGATTGTTGTAACCGAAGGTCGTGCCGCGTTCGCAGAGCACGCTGATCTCGGCGCCGCCCACCGCCTCGCGAACCTTGTCCACCATGTGCCTGGTGTCCCAGGGGGCCATGTTCTGCGACTTCTTCTGGTGCAGCCAGCCGCCGCGGGCGTGGGTGGCCCGGGCCGCGGCCACCACCAGGTCGGTCTGGCGACCCAGGAAGGCCGGCATCTGCACCACATCGGCCACGGCGGCCACCGGCTCGGCCTGGTCCTCGGTGTGCAGGTCGGTGCAGATCGGCACGTCGAACTCCGCCTTGATCGCGGCCAGGATCTCGAGACCCTTGGCCATGCCCGGCCCGCGATAGCTGTTGATCGAGGAGCGGTTGGCCTTGTCGAAGCTGGCTTTGAAGATGAACGGCAGCCCCAGATCCCGGGTGATTTCCTTGAGGTGGCGGGCGGTCACCCGCGCAAGTTCAAGGTCCTCAATGACGTTCAGTCCGGCGATCACCACCATCGGGTGGTCGTCCCCGATCGAGAGGTTCCACCTGTCCAGCGTGCGTAGGGCCATGGTCGAGAATCCGGTTGGTTTATGCGTTGGGCCTAAGTGGCGCGCGCGTTCGGGCTTCACAAGTCGCAATTCCTGACTGCATCCTGTCCGGAGTTGAGTACGTGTCGCTGGTGCGGGCGGACTTGCTCCCTCCGTGTGCGGCGCCAATCTTTCGTCGTAGACCCCGCACGGAGGCCTTCCGATGACCCTGGCCCACGAACCCTCCCTCGCCGCCCTGGCCGACTCTCCCCGCGCCTTCCACCGATTGCCGGCCCTGGCCGGGGCCCCGGCCTTCTTCCGATCCGCCCTGCGGACGATGGCCCGAAACTGGATGGCCGGCGACCTGACCTGGGTGATGCCCTCCGGTCGAAGCCTGCGCATCCAGGCCGAGGCGCCCGGTCCTTCGGCCCACATCATCCTGCGGGACTTCCGCTGCGTGCGCCGGGCCCTGGTGGCGGGCGATATCGGCTTTGCGGAAGGCTATATGGCGGGCGAGTGGGAGACGCCGGACCTCACGGCGGTGCTCACCGTGTTCAGCCTCAATTTCCGGAACCTCAGCCGGGTCACCGAGGGCAATCCGCTGGTGGGCGCGCTGAATTTCCTGTCCCACGCCCTCAACCGTAACTCGCGGCGCGGCTCGCGGCGGAACATTCACGCCCACTACGACCTGGGCAACGCCTTCTACTCCCGCTGGCTCGACCCCAGCATGACCTATTCCTCGGCCCGCTATCAGACCCCCGGCCAGCCCCTGGCCCTGGCCCAGGCCAACAAGTACCGGACACTGGCCCAGTCGATGGACCTGCGGGCCGGCCATCACGTCCTCGAAGTGGGCTGCGGCTGGGGCGGATTCGCGGAGTTCGCCGCCCGGGAGGTGGGCGCGAGGGTCACCGGCATCACCATCTCCCGCGAGCAGTACGACTTCGCCACCCGGCGGATGTTCGACCAGGGTCTGGCCGACCGCGCCGAGATCAAGCTGATCGACTATCGCGACGTCCGGGGTCAGTACGACCGGGTCGCCTCCATCGAGATGTTCGAGGCGGTGGGTGAGCGGTATTGGCCGACCTATTTCGGCAAGATCGCCGAGGTGCTGAAGGCCGGCGGCCGGGCCGGCCTGCAGATCATCACCATCCAGGACGAGCTGTTCGAGGCCTATCGCCGCCGCGCCGACTTCATCCAGAAGTACATCTTCCCTGGCGGGATGC
>FSUX01001957.1_pt1 | contig 11228 bp, 10 predicted proteins | sample 1637501 | NCBI WGS metagenome assembly FSUX01 (sample SAMEA3914816, study PRJEB12502) | metagenome | biome: forest; material: soil | place: USA | collected 2011-09-16 | depth 0.3 m
ATCCAGTGGCTGATGTTCCAGATGGCCGGGATCGGACCGATGTTCGGCCAGGCCACCCACTTCCGCACCTTCGCCCCCGAGCCCGCGCACGCCTACAGCCGAGAGCGGTACTTCCGCGAGGAAAAGCGGCTCTATCAGGTCGTGGAAAGCCGTCTCGCGCAAAGCGCAAATCTGGCCGGTCCCGCCTACTCGATCGCCGACATCGCGGCCTGGCCCTGGATGCGCAAGACCGAGATGCGTGGCGTCGATCTCGACCGGCTGCCGGCGGTCAAGCGATGGATCGGCGAGATCGGCGAACGGCCGGCGGTGAAGCGCGCCATGGCGGCTGTGGCGACCATGGGCGGGCCTGATGATTGGAGCCGCTTCCGCGAGGAGAACCCGGACAGCTATGACCTGTTTCTTGGGCGCGCTCGGCGCCTGCAGACTTAGGTGCGGAGCAATGTTGGTGAGCGAGCCGCCGACCTCAGGGGCAAGACCATGACCGGGCTGATGGAAGACGCCTATTCGATCGAGCGGATCCGGGACCGGATGCAGATCCAGGACCTGCTGTTCAGGCTGGTGCGCGCCGTGGACCGTCGGGACTACGAAAGCCTGCGGGCGGGCTTCCATCCGGGCAGCACGGACCACCACGGCGCCTATGTCGGCGACGTCGATGGTTACATCGCCTTCTCCCGCGAGCGCAATGCGGCCATCCCGGCCTCGATGCACAACCTGGGCAACATCCTGATTGAGTTCGTCTCGGAGCACCTCGCTCTGGTGGAGAGCTATGTCTGGAGCGTGCAACTCTATCCCGCGGAAGCGCGCGCGGCCCTGCAGCAGTTCATCTCGGGCCCGCCGCCGGCGGCCCCCGACGGCGTCAATTCCTTGGGTTGCGCGCGCTATGTCGATCGCATCGAGCGTCGCGACGGCGCCTGGAAGGTCATCCGCCGCACGGTGCTGATGGACTGGCGGCTGTTCGTGGACGCCAACGGGTCGCCGATTGAGTTCCCGATGTTCGAGACGAGCGCCCGGGGTCCCGAAGACTGGCTCTACCAGGAGCGGCGCGCCCTCGGATTGCAGCAGGGCTGATCCACGTCGCCGGGACAGGGCGACCGCCGCGTCGCCGACGCGGGCCTCCCCGAGCCGCCGGACGTGAGCGCCAAACTTCGGAGGCCGGCTTGGCTCAGCTGAGCTCCAGGGCCTCGCGGATGGCGTCGGCGACGATGGTCACCGGGTCCTCCTCGGGGGTGAGCGGAGACTGCATGCGATTGTGGCAATAGCCCACCGCCAGGCGGCGCTTGAAATCCGCCCACCCGAGGGAATTCCCCGCGCCTGGATGGCAGATGGCAGTCGGCTCGCGAACGGCGAAGCGGCCCGGGAAGGGATTGCCGAGCCAGAAGCCGCCGATGGTGATCGGCAGGACCGAGTTCAGGAGGACTGGGTCAGGTTCATCGGAACCGACCCGGGGAATGTTGAATGTCTCCACCCGATCGGCCGACAGCAGGCGCACGCCGTCCAGCGCCCCGCCTTGCGCGAGCATCGCCCAGAAGCGGGCGGAGCTTTGCGCGTTGAACACGCCACCCACCGCCGGCACCTCGGCGCGACGCACGTCCTCGCGCCCGAACACCTGCGGCGCGAGCGCCACCTCCGGCGGCATGGCCGCGTAGAACAGGGGCGGCCGCTCGGCGGCCGAGGCGGGCGCGCTGAACAACGGCGCCGCGCGCGGTGCGGCGTCGTCCGGCAGGCCGATCCAAAGATCTTCGATGCCCAGCGGTTCGGCGAGTTCCTCCCGAACGAACGTCCCCAGCGAACGGTGCGCCGGATCGGTCCGGCGCACGAGTTCCCCGACCATCCAGCCAAAGGTCATGGCGAGATAGGTGGTGGTGCTCCCCGGCTCGACGATGGGCGTCAGGTCCGCGATCTGGCCGACCATGTAGTCCCAGTCGCACATTTTCTCCGGGGTCATGCCGGGCGGCATCTGCGGCACGCCGGCCCGGTGCGAGAGGATGTCGCGCACGGTGGTCTTCGCCTTGCCGTGCTTGCCGTATTCCGGCCAGTGCTTGACCACCAGGTCGTCGTAGGCGATGCGCCCGCGCTCGGCCTGGATATGCAGCGCGGTGGCCGTCACCGCCTTGGTGACGGAGAAGACATTGAACAGGGTGTCGGGCTGCACCTTCTGGTCGCTGGCGGGGTCGATCACGCCACCACAGGCGTCGGCCACCTTCACCCCGTCGAGGTAGGCGACCACCTGGACCCCGATCTCCAGGCCCGCCTCGACGACGTGATCGATCGCCTTCTGGGCGGCGGCCTGGGCCGAGCGCGTCTTGACGGCGGAGGAGGTCATGATCTTTGCAGCCTTGTCGGTCTGTGCGGTGCCTGCCGGCGCGTCGGTTCAAAGGAATACCAAGTCCGCCGGCCCGGCGAGGTCGGAGCCCGCGGTGCGGGCGAGATTGCACAAGTGTGTAGATGGGAGCCTCGGCGCCCGCGGCAGAGTGGACGTTTTGCGGCTCGCCAGGTCATCGTCATTGCGGGACGCGGCGCATCTAGGCGGCCACCTCCTTCATCGAAACGGCCGGATTCGCCAGTCGTTCGAGCGATAGCGGCTTGCCCGCGGCGATCAGCATCTTGCCCATCAGGAATTCCGGCGCCGCGTTGACCGCTTCGACCGCCAGCAGGCGTTGGCCGAGCAGATGGAAGACGGCGAATTTGGCGCCGGCCGGATCTCCGCGCACGACGGCGCGGTCCGCATTGAACGGCACGCCGGCGATCTGAAGCTTCAGGTCGTACTGATCCGACCAGAACCATGGCGTCTCGGGTGCGGGCGCCGGCTTGCCGCAGATGTCGGCCGCCGCCTGCTTTGCCTGCTCCAGGGCGTTGGGCACGCTTTCCAGCCGGAACATCCGATCGTAGAGGGGCATCGGCCGGTGGGTGACGTCGCCGATGGCGTAGACGGCGGGATCGGCGGTGCGCGCGGTCAGGTCGACGACGACGCCATCGGTGCAGTCCAGGCCGGCCTCGCGCGCCAACTCGTCGTTGGGGACTGCGCCGACGCCGATCAACGCCACATCGCAGGGCAGGAGGCGACCGCCGGCCAGGCGCACGCCCGTCACCTGGCCGTCCGCACCCTCCAGCGCCTCCACGCTCGCATTGAGTTCGAAACTGACCCCGTGGCTGCGGTGCTGGTCCTGGAAGAAACACGAGAGGGTTTCGCAGGCCACCCGCGCCAGGATCCGGGGCTCTCGTTCGATCACCGTGACCGTCGCGCCGAGGCTACGGGCGGAGGCGGCTGCCTCCAGGCCCACATAGCCGCCGCCAATCACCGCGAGATGTTTTTCTGGGCCGAGCTGGGCCCTCAGGGCCTCGGCGTCCGCCACCGAACGAAGGGCGAGCACGCCGAGGAGCCCCATGCCGGGCACGGGCAGTTTTCGGGCGCGGGCGCCTGTGGCCAGGATGAGGATGTCGTAGGGCACGGTCTCGCCGCCCTGCAGGGTGACGGCCTTCGCGCTGCGGGTCAGGCGTTCGACACGGACGCTGCGCCGGAGCGTGATGTTCTGTTCGGCATAGAACCCTTCGGACCGCAGCAGCAGATCGGCCGCACTGGCCTGGCCCTTCAGCAGCGCCTTGGACAGCGGCGGTCGCTGATAGGGGGGGAGGGGCTCCTCGCCGAGCAGGACAATTTCGCCCCGGTGTCCGAGCTGTCGCAGAAACGCGGCGACAGAGCCGCCGGCGTGGCCGGCGCCCACCACGACAACCCGCGCCTCCAGCCTATCCACGCCGGGACGGCCGACGGTTCCGTGGCAACGGAAACCACGCAATCTGCCTGAGCGAAATTGATGGTCGGATCGATTCCAGTCCCTGGCGCGTGGACTTGCCTAATTCGGAAATGTCAGACCGCAATACTTGCATCCTCTTCCGCGATGAACCTCGCGATCGCCTACCCTTGGGCGGTCAGTCTAGCCAACTCGCGTCCAATGGGATGGCGCATAAGAGCCTGGCGCTCGAAATCGCACATATCTGTCGCTTCTCGTTGAAGGCCCAGGCGGCCCCACAGCCGGCAAATCCCACCTATGTGTTAGGTAAGCCCCGTCTCACCCGCTTCGCTTGCGCTTTTCCACCAATTCAGAAAGCTACCAAGTTCTGATGCGGAGAAAGTCGACGCGCAGAGAATAGAGTCACGGCGTCAGCGAGCGGGTAGTAAAAACATGAAGAAATGGATGTGCATGAACTGCGGCTATGTCTATGAGCAGGAGAAGGGCGATCCGCAGGCTGGCATCGCTCCCGGAACCGCTTGGGAAAGCGTGCCCGACGAATGGCTCTGCCCCGATTGCGGGTCCGCCAAATCCGATTTCGACATGGTCGAGATCTAAGGCGGGCTGGTGTGGCGCTGCGAGCGCCACGCAGGCCGCCCTTGGTCCTGAGCCGCTTAGCCGCGCGGCATCCCAAGGCCACGTTCGGCGATGATGTTGCGCATCACTTCGTTGGTCCCCGCAGCGATGGTGCCGCCGAAAGAGCCGACATATTCCATCATCGGGTCGAAGGTGGTGTCCAGCTCGCTGGGCTGGAAGACCTGGCTGTCCACGCCGTCAAGGCGCAGGCGCAGGGCGTTGTACTTCTGCCAGAGCACGCTTCCGGTCAGCTTCACCAGCGGCGGCAGGAGGGAGAAACTCGCCTGCTCATGCGGCTCTTTGAGGACCTGGCGGACCATGCGCCGGCCCGCCTGCATCTCGCCGAACAGGGTAAGATACTCGCGGCGTAGCCCGTCGTCCTTCAGCCAGTCCGCGTCGGTCCGCACGGCGTCGCGGTAGACGTTCTCGAACACGTAGCGCTGGCGCTCCTGACGCTCGAACGCGAGCAGCCCCCGTTCGGAGGCGAGGGTGGCCTGGGCCACGGCCCAGCCCTGATCGACCTCCCCGACCACGTCCTCGACAGGGATGCGCACGTCGGTCAGGAACAGTTCGGCGAACTCGGCATGCCCGGTCGATTGTCGAATGGGGCGCACCTCCACCCCAGGCGCCTTCATGTCCAGGATGAAGTAGGTGATGCCCTCCTGCTTCTTGGCGCCGCTGCTGGTGCGGGCCAGCAGGATGCAGTAGTCGGCGAACATCGAATATGACGACCAGATCTTCTGGCCATTGATGACGAAATCGTCGCCGTCGCGCACGGCGCGGCACGTCAGCGAGGCGAGGTCGGAGCCCGCGCCGGGTTCGGAGAAGCCCTGGCACCAGACGACCCCTTGGGAGACACCGGGCAGGTATTTCGTCTTTTGCGCCTCGGTGCCCCATGAGATCAGGGTGGCCGGAATATGGTTCAGGGCGATCACGTACAGCTTGGCGTTGGGGGCCCCGGCCCGGGAGATCTCCTCCGCCAGGATCGCCTGGTGTTTGAGGCTGAGGTCGGCGCCGCCGTACGCCTTGGGCCAGTGGGGGGTGGCCAGCCCGACCTTGTTGCGCTCGGCCATCCACCAGCGCTCGAAGGCCTCGAACTCCGCCGCGGTCGCCGTCGCCATCCGTTCGGCCCAGCCCTTGGGGTTCACCTCGGCCAACCAGTCGCATACGGCCTGGCGAAAGGCGTCGAGGTCGCCGATCTTGTCGAGGACAGAGACGGTCATAGCGGCAGCTCCGCGGTCGAACGGCCTGCGCGCATGGCCCGGGTGAGCTGGTCCCCCGCCATGTCCAGCATCGCCGTATTGGGGGCCACCAGCGCCTCGTTCAATCGCGCGCGCTTGAGGAACATGTGCGGGTCGAACTCCCAGGTGTGGCCGACCCCACCATGCAGCTGCACGCAATCGGCGGCGACGAAGCTCGCCGCTTCGGTGGCGCCGGCCTTAGCGAGGGCGGTCCACAGCAGGGCGTCGGCGTCCAGGGCGACGGCGTCCACGGCCTGGGCCTGAAGGTAGTCCTGGATGGACAGCTTCGCGAAGATATCGGCGGCGCGATGCTTGAGCGCCTGAAAGGACCCGATCACACGACCGAACTGCTCGCGGGTTTTCATGTATTCCACCGTCTGATCGGCGATCGACCGCGCCGTCCCGAGGCTGTCGGCGGCGACCGCCAAGGCGAGGTGCTGGGCGAGGGGCGCTCCGCCGCCCATCACGGCGCCTTCAGGCAGATCCTCCACGTTCAACGCACACAGCTGGCGCGTGCGGTCCCAGGTGGGAATTGGCGTCAGCCGACCCGCGTTGGGTTCCAGTTCGACCAGGCGCATCGCGCCGTCCGCGGCGGGCAGCACCGCCAGGGCGGCCTTGTCCGAGCCGAGCATTCTCAGCGGGACGCCCGGCTTGGCCGGGCCAAGGACCGCGGGGACCGCCACGGTCATCTCGCCGGCGAAAATGGCCGGGAGGTACCGATCCTTGTCTGCCCGTCCACCGACGTCCGACAGCCATTGCGACGCCGCGAGGGTCGAGAGGTAAGGCCCGGGCGCCAAATGCTTGCCAAGCTCGCGATGCAGCAGGTCCAGCCCGGCCGCTCCCAGGCCCAGACCGCCGTCCTCGGCCGGCGCCGCGCACGCCAGCCATCCGAGTTCGGCGGCCTGCGACCAGAGGCGGGCGTCGAGGTTGGACGCGCCGTCGATGAAGGCGTGCACGGAACGGCGCTCGCAGGTATCGCGCAGCACCGCGGCGATGCTCTGCTGAAGCGTATCTAGATCCGAAGACAAGGCGTCCATTCCTTCGTGAGTCCGTCTCGATGGCGCAGATGGGCGATGGCGGAGGCGAGCGACCGAGGCGTCCTCGGCGGGCGCCACCCTGGTCCCCGGAGGTCCTGGTCCGTGGCAACGTAGGGCCCGGATGGTGAGGTGCAACCCGGTTTCCGGGCGCAGGCCAGGGTCGGCAGAAGATAACAGGAATGTGGCATTTTGCGCCGAGAGTTGACCGTCGGGTCTGGCGAGGCTTAGTGCGGACAGCCGCAAGCAAAATATATAATCGAGCTCGGAGAGGGGAGGAGCACTGAGATGGCGATCAATGCCCAGTCTACGCAAGAAGAGAAAAATACTCACTACCGAGAAATTCTTAAGGCCTATGTCGACAGCATAGCCAAAGAAGATGTTGACGCGATTTGTGCGCTCTTCTCAAAGGACGCGGAGGTGGAAGACCCCCTCGGCGGGCCTCGCGGCGTTCTAAAGGGGCCGGAGGCGATCCGCCTCTTCTACGAGCTCGCGGTGGCCCGGCACGTGAGGCTTGAGATAACAGGTCCGATCTGCGGATCCAGAGGCGACGCCGCCGCGATGCAGGTCCGCATTCGACTTCTCGGCCAGGAGCTCGACTGCATCAGCGTCGCCCGTTTTACCGAGCAGGGTCTTATGCGTCGCTATACGGCCCACCATGGCCCGGGGGATTATCACGGCGACGGGGACCCTTCAAAAGCGCACCTGCAGAATCCGGAATTGGCCGCGCTCGAGGCCCGGTTGAAAGTTGTCGCCGCTCAACATGCGTAAAGCTCCGATGACCGAGGAATACGAGACCTTTGACGTGGTCGTCGCCGGAAGCGGCGGCGGCGGGATGATGGCGGCGGTCTATGCGGCGAGCCGTGGCCTGAAGGTGCTGGTCGTCGAGAAGGACGACGTCGTGGGCGGCACCAGCGCCCTGTCGGGGGGCGGCGTCTGGGTGCCCTGCAACCGCATCATGGCGGCCGCCGGGGTTGAAGACAGCCCGGAGAAGGCTCGCGAGTATGTCGCCAATGTCCTCGGCAACCTGATCCGGCCGGACATGGTGGAGGCCTATCTGGCCAACGGGCCGGAGATGATCTCCTTCCTCGAAGACAGCACAGAGGTGAAGTTTCACATCAGCGCATGGGTCACCGACTATTATTCCGACATCGGCGGAGCGGTTGAGTTCGGCCGCAATCTGTTCGCAAAGCCTTTCGATGGCGGACGGCTCGGCCAGCACCTGGCGAAGTTGCGGCGGCCATTCCATCAGTTCCAGCTGTTTGGCGATATGAACATCGACTCCATGGAGGTCGTCCATTTCCTCCACGCCCTGAGGTCGCCCGACCACCTGATCAAGGCGCTGCGGCTTTTCGGACGCCATGTCGGCGAGAAGTTCGTCTTCGGCCGAGGCGTGCGCCTGGCCCTTGGCAACGCGCTGATGGGCGCATTCTTTAAGACCGCGCTGGATCATGGCGTCACGATCTGGACCGGAGCCGCCGCCGAGGCGCTGACCGAGGTGAACGGCCGGGTCACCGGGCTTGAGATCAGCCGCGAGGGTCGACGGATCGTCGTCCAGGCCAGGCGCGGCGTCGTGTTGGCGACCGGCGGCATCGGCCACGCCAAGGCGTTGCGCGAGCGCTTCCTGCCCGATCCCGACCATATCTCCCTGACCGTTGAGACCAACGAAGGCGACGGCGTCGAGCTTGGCCTTAAGGCCGGCGGCCGGATCGGCGATCCCCTTTACCAGAACTTCCTCGGACAGCCGGTGTCGGAGGTCAGGCTCAAGGGGCGCCCGCCCCAGAAAATCCTCCACTATGGATTTGAGCGGTCGAAGCCCGGCGTCATCTGCGTCAACGAGAAAGGGCAACGCTTCCTGAACGACGCGGGTCCCTACAACGACTTCACCCGCGACATGGCTGCGGCCGGGGTGGAGCGCGCCTACTTCATCTGCGACCACCACCACCTGCGGAAATATGGTTTCGGTCCCCTGCGCATGGGGCCGGCCTGGTTGCGTCGCGTCAAGCCATTGATCGACATCGGCTATCTGCACCGGGCGCCCACCTTGGCCGCCTTGGCGCTCAAGGTGGGGATCGATCCGGCAGGGCTCGAGAGTTGCGTCGCGCGCTACAATCAATTCGCCGCTGAGGGCGCAGACCCCGATTTCGGCCGCGGCGACACGCTGCACGACCGACGGTCAGGGGATGGCGAGAACAAGCCACACCCTAACCTCGCCCCGCTGGTCAAGGCGCCGTTCTACGCGATCAGGATATTCGAGGGCGACGTAGGCACCTGGGTGGGCCTGAAGACGGACCCGCAGGCCAGGGTGGTGCGCGAGGACGACAGCCCGATTCCCGGCCTCTACGCTTGCGGCTTGGACGCGCACTCGGTGTTTTCCGGGCAGTATCCGTCCGGAGGATCGTCCTTGGGGCCTGCGATGATATTCGGCTATATTGCCGCCAAGCATATGCTCGGAGAGTCGGCGCCGTAGCCGCACCCCGAAGAGGCTCGAGCGGCATGATCGGGGTGCAGCCCAAGCCGGCGGCGCTGTCGATCAGTTCGGCGGTCCGTCGCCTCGGCTTCGGCCCAAGCAAGAGCGTGCGACACCGCAGGTCTGCCTGCAACGCCTGCAACGCCTGCGACCGGAACCTCATGGCTAAGATCCGCCGCTTAGCGTCGAACTTGATCCTCGCGCGCCCCATGGAGATGCCAGCGCGATCGGTGAAGTCGGCGATGCGGGTTCTCGAAGTTTTCGAGTTGCTGAATGAGGTCCGCCAGCCATTGACCATAGCCGAGATTGCGGCGAGCCTCGGCTACCCCTTTTCGAGCACCGCAGCATTGGTTCATACGCTGACCAAGTCGGGCTATCTGCTCACCGACGGAACCCGCCGCCGCTATCTGCCCAGCCTCCGGATCACCGTGCTGGGACATTGGCCCAATCAGAAGTTTGGTTGGAACGACCGAATTCTTGCCTTGATGGAGGAGCTTTACGAGACCGCCAAGCTCTCGGTCACGCTCCATTGTCGAAACGGCCTCTTCAGCCAATTCGTGCACGTCGTCGAAGATCCCGATCGAACGGAATGGCATGTGTGGGCCGGTATGGTGCGTCGCCTCACGGCCACGGCGAGCGGGCGGGTCCTTCTGAGCGTGCTGCCACAGGCAGAGGCGATGCGCATTATCCGCCGGCTGAACGCCGACGCGACGGAGGCGGCCGAGGTCGTGGATATTCCCGCCCTCGCCGCGGAAATGGCCGAGATCCGGCGCGCGGGTTACCTCTACACGCACAATGTCAGCCTCCCGGGCACCGCCTATATCGGCGTCCCGCTGCTGTCTGCCGATGGCGATCAGCCGCTGGTCGTCGGGCTGGGCGGGCATTCCGAACAGATCGATCCGCGGCGCGATGAGCTGGTGGACACCCTGTTGGCCACCATCGCCCGCTATGGGCGGCGCTGAGGCCCACGAGGGGCGGGGATGTGCGGCCCAGAAGGAGCACCCTTTCCAGTTCCTCGGGTCGGCGGCCGGCGACCGCGGGCCGGTTCCCGGCCCGCTTCAAACTAGGACAATCATGAGATGGCCATTTCCCGGGACTCCGCGTTCCAAAGGTTCAGCTTGGAGGGGCACGCCGCTCTGGTGACCGGGGCCGCCTCGGGCATCGGCAAGGCCACGGCGCGCCTGTTCGCCGCGGCAGGGGCCCGCGTGGCGGTGGCGGACATCAACCTGCCCGGCGCGCAGGCCGTCGCGGCGGACCTGCGCCAGTCGGGGGTCGCCATCGCTATCGCCATGGACATCGCCGACGAAGGCTCAGTGCAGGCCGGCTTTGAGGCCGTGCGCGCGGAACTCGGACCTGTCGACCTGTGCATTAACAATGCGGCCTACAGGCCCAAGGCCCCTTTCATGACCATGCCGGTCGAGGAATGGGAGAGGATGCACGCGGTGATCGCGCGGGGCACTTTCCTGTGCATGCGAACCGCTATCCAGGGCCTGCTCGATGCCGGCCGCGGCGGCGCGATCGTCAACATCTCTTCGGTCACCGCGATCACGCCCGGGGGGCTGGGCAACGTTCATTACGAATCGGCCAAGGCCGGTGTCGACGCGATGACCCGCGCCGCCGCCGCGGCCTACGGCCCCAGCGGCATACGGGTGAACGCGATCCGACCGGGCGCCACCGAGACCGAGGGATCCAAGACCCTGCGCGCTGACACGACCCCGGGCGCGCCGAGCAAGTTCTCGCCGGAGGCCGGCCGCGTCGTGCTCGCCCGCAAGGCGGACCCATCGGAAATGGCCCATGCCATCCTGTTCCTGGCGAGTCCGGCCGCCAGCTACATCACCGGCCAGTGCCTCAATGTCGACGGCGGTTTCAGCGTCGGATGAGCGCCCTTGGGCCGGCCGCCGTTGACGGTCGGCTGGGGACGCTCGCTCGTTTCGACCTATATGGCGCAGGACAGATGGAGCGGCGGGACGCGCCGCGACGGGCGCTCACCGCGGCGCAAAAACGAAGGTAGGCCGCGCGCCTAGGCCCGTTCGAAGATCGCGGCGATCCCCTGGCCGCCGCCGATGCACATGGTCTCCAGGCCGTATTTCCCGTCGCGGCGCTGCAGTTCCCGCAGCAG
>FSUX01001519.1_pt1 | contig 11207 bp, 8 predicted proteins | sample 1637501 | NCBI WGS metagenome assembly FSUX01 (sample SAMEA3914816, study PRJEB12502) | metagenome | biome: forest; material: soil | place: USA | collected 2011-09-16 | depth 0.3 m
GCGATAGCCCCAGTCGTGCTTCAGGACCTCGTTCAGCAGGTGGTCGTTGCCGCAGGCATAGGCGCCGTTCACCAGGTTGTAGGCGCACATCACCGCCCCGGGCTGGCCGCGGCCGATGGCGATCTCGAAGGCCAGCAGGTCGCTTTCCCGATGCGCCGCCTCTTCGATCCGCGCATCGGCCCAGTTGCGCAGGGTCTCCTGGGCGTTGAGCGAATAGTGCTTGATGGTGGAGATCACGCCCTGGCTCTGGACACCGCGGATCGCCTCGCCGTCCAGGGTCCCGGCCAGCAGCGGATCCTCGCCGAGATATTCGAAGTTGCGGCCGTTGGACGCGTCACGGGCCAGGTTGACCCCGCCGCCCAGCAGCACGTTGAACCCCTTGGCCCGGGCCTCGGCGCCGATCATCGCGCCGCCGGCGAAGGCGATCTGGGGATCGAAGCTGGCGGCCAGGGCCAGGCCTGAGGGCAGGGCGGTGGCCACGTCGTCCTTGCGCAGCATGAAGGGATTGGCGACGCCCAGGGTGGCGTCGGTCTCCCAAAGGTCGGGCACGCCGAGCCGGGGAACGCCCGGGACGAACCCCGCCGTCGGTCGGCGGCCCTCCAGGATCGGCAGGGACCCGTGCAGCAGCTGGAAGCGCTCCGCATCGGTCATCTGGGCCTCGACGGCCGCAGCCCGAGTGTCCGGATCCTGCGCGGCCGGCGCGGCCGGCGCGGCGCCCGACAGCAACAACAGCCCGGCCACGCCCAGGCCCAGAAGGTCTCGTCTCGCCACGTTCCCGCTCCCTCACGAGAGGCCACGGTTAAGGCGACCGGGCCAGGCTGTCACGGGGGTTCCGCGCAACCTCAGCCGGCGACGTGCGGCAGGTCGAGGACCACCACCCGCCAGTCGAGGTTCTCCTCGATCATCCGCTCGGCCACCTGGCTCGCCAGGCTGGTCACCTGGGCCAGCGGCGCGCCCTGCTCGTCGCCCGTGGCCCGATCCCGCAGCTGGGTGATCTCCGCCTCGAAGCGGCCGAACACGTCGGCCATCGCCCGCGAACGCTTGGCCAGCCGCGCGAACTCCCCCTGGTTGTTGATGTTGGCCAGCGCGGCGCCCAGCGCCGGCGCGACGGCGGAGATCAGGATCAGCCAGCCGCTGCTGCCTCGGTTGATCGCCTCGATCGTACGTTTCGCCTCGCCCTGCGGCGCGATCGGCAAGATTAGGGCGAGGTGGACCACGATGCCGACGATCGAGATCCAGAAGAGGAACAGCGCCGCGCGGTGCAGCCGGTCATGGATCTTTTCGGATCGCTCATAGGTCGCCCGATGGAATCCCAGTTGCCCGGCCTCGGGGCCGGCGGTCACATCCGCCAGGTAATCCAGGCATTCCAGCCGATAGGCGATGGTCGCCCGCGCCGTGGGGATGCCGGCGGCCCGCGCGATCGCGCGCATCTGCCAGTACATCCAGCTGCGCACCGGATCGCCATAGGTGGCGAGATGCGGCGGGCTGCGCGGCAGGGGCCGGCTGCCGCCCATGGGGATCAGCAGCCGAAGCTGGCGGATGAGTTCGGCCAGCACCCGGTATTCCAGCCAGCGTTCATGCCAGTCGCGGCGGATGTTGAGCAGGAAGACCATCATGCCGAGGATGGCGAACTCGGCCACGATGCTCGGCACTTCCCAGTCGTCGCCGCCGTGCTCGATGCCGATCGCCATCGGCAGCAAGGCCATGAACACCGCCGCCGAGGCGAACACCGACGCGATGATGAAGGCGCTGCGGTGCATGTCGGCATAGAAGTCCGCCAGCCTGTCCGACCAAGCATAGTGGACCCGCAGGCGCGCATTGACCCAGTGGGCGACTGAGGCCGGTCCCCCGGTGTCATCGTCGGGGTCGGCGACCGGCCAGGCCTTGTGGATCTGGGCGACGAAATCCCCGACGCGCAGCTTCGGCAGGGTCAGCTTGCCCGACCCGATCAGGTCGCGGAACGATTTCCAGATAAAGCCGAGATTGGCCTTCGGCTTGTGCTCCGCAAAATAGTCGGCGACGCGATCGCGGGTCTTCTGGTGATGCTCCTCCGACGGCGCCTCCTCGGGCCGGACGAACTCGGCCGTCACGATTTGCGCGATGGTCTCGGCGAGCCGGCCGCGATCCGTGTCCGAATCCAGGGCGGGCCCCGGCGCGACGCCGAGCGAACCGTCCTCCAAGCCCCTGAGGTCAGCGACGTCGTGCAGCAGCCGGCAGCCGAAAGGCGCGCGTGCATCGATCCACAGCACCGGCACGTGGAAATCGATGGCCTCCCTCAAGGTCGACACGGTGCCGCCGTCGCCCTGGGCGTCTGCGCCGTCCCACACCACCACCAGGAGGTCGGACTGGTTGAGCACCACCCGGCCCGCCGCTCCGTAGGCGGCGGCGACGTCGCGTCGCGACCCGTCGAGCTCGAACTGCGTCAGGCCCGGTCCGGTCGCGGCCTGGTCGAGCAGGCCCCGGAAGCGCTCGACCGAGCCGGACTCCAGGCTGTCCGGGCCCTCGAAGTCCTTTTCATACTCCTCCTGGGCGAACGGCAGGGGGCTGCAGAGCGCGTAGCCGAGCCTCAGGGCCTCCTCGACGAAGTCGCGGTCCGCGCCCTCGGCCATGGCGGAGATCGCGCGGAGCTGCGGAGGATGGGGCAGGTAGCAGGCCGCGTCGGGATGGGTCGCCTGGAACGCCGTCACGGCGGCCTTGGCCGCCTCCAGCACCTGGGCCAGGCGCGCCCGAATGGCCTCGCGGCCGACTTCGTGGGTGGGCAGGCGATTGGGCCGATGGCCGACAATGCCGACCCGGAAGGTCAGGGGCGCGCGGGGCGGCGATCCGGAGTGGGGCGTGGTGGTCATGGGCGGGCCCGGTGATTGCGGCTTCGGCGACGAGTTTCGCAGGGCCCGGGCCTCGCACCTAGACCTCGTCGGACGGGGCGGGCCCTGAACTGCGCGGCGAGTCCGCAAGGCGCGCATGGCGCCCATGGCGTCATCAGCGAGGTCGCGGCCAAGCCCTTATCCAGCACCCGACAAATCCCCGTCTCCCCCGCCGCCCGTGATATCGCGCCCAGCCCGTGGCGGCGCAACCTCGAACCTCACGATCGCAGGAGCCGGGACCCGGGCGTCGCTCCGACGCCGGCGCCGTGAAGCCCGGCGCCGCCGCCGCGGGGCTCGTCGGTCCGTCGTTCATGGTTGCGCTCCGGCGTGGGGCCGGTCATCTAGCGATGGCGTCTTGCGGTCTCCCCACCGTGCGCCCAACCCGCCAGAGACGTCCGCCAGAGAAACCTGAGTGTCGAGAGCCACGATCATAGACGTCGCCGCCGAGGCCGCGGTCTCGATCAAGACGGTCTCGCGCGTGCTGAACAGCGAGCCCAATGTTCGGGCCGACACCCGGGCCCGCATCGAGGCGGCGATCGCCGCCCTCAACTATGTGCCCAGCCAGTCGGCTCGAAGCATGGCCGGCGCCCGCTCCTACCTGTTGGGCCTCTTGTTCGACAATCCAAGCCCGGCCTATGTCGGGGGGCTGCAGATGGGCGCCGTGCGCCGTTGCCAGCAGGCGGGTTATCACCTGATCATCGAGCCCCTCGACATCGAGGCGCCGGAGGTCGGGCAGACGGTGGCGGACCTCGTCTCCACCCTGCGTGTCGATGGACTGATCCTGACGCCGCCCGTGTGCGACCACCCCGGCATACTGGCGGTCCTTGACCAGGCCGGGACGCCCTATGTCCGCATCGCGCCGGACCGCGATCCCCATCGCGCGGCCAGGGTGCACATGGACGACAAGGCGGCGGCCTGCGAGATGACCCGGCTGCTGCTGGCCCAGGGCCATCGCGACATCGGCTTTGTCCGGGGCCCCCGGGAGCATGGCGCCAGCCATCTGAGGTTCGAGGGCTATGCCGACGCCCTGGCGGCGCACGGCGTGGCGATCCGGAGCGACCGGGTCGTCCCGGGGCTCTTCTCCTTCGCCTCGGGGGTCGACGCCGCCGAAGTGTTGCTCGCCGGGCCGGAGCGGCCGACGGCGATCTTCGCCAGCAATGACGACATGGCGCTGGGGGTGATGAGCGTCGCCAACGCCAAGGGGCTGAGCGTGCCGCGAGACCTGTCGATCGCCGGCTTCGACGATACCCAGACGGCGCGGGTGGTCTGGCCGCAGCTGACCACCGTGCGCCAGCCGATCGCCGAGATGAGCGCCGCGGCCGCCGATCTGCTGATCGCCGGCGGCGCCCGGGAGGGCCAGGCTCGCCTACTGCCCTATGAGATCATCGTCCGGGGATCGACCGGGCCGGCCTGAACGCGCGCGTCGGAGCCGAGCCCGACCTGCAGGTCGGGCCCGACTCACGGACGGGATTGATTCAAGCCGATCCGGCCGTGTTCCAGCGCACGCGCTGCGCCCACCAGCGCGGCGTGCGGATGGGTGATCACCCGGGTGGGGATGGTCTCCATGAAGGAGCGGAAGCGGCCCTTCGCCTCGAAGCGGCGGCGGAACGCGCTGGCGGCGAGCTCCTTCAGCAGGGTCGGGGCGATCCCGCCGGCGATGAACACCCCGCCGCGGGCGCCATAGCTGAGCGCCAGGTCTCCCGCGATCGAACCCAGCAAACCGCAGAACATCTCGATGGCGTCTCGGGCGCAGGGATCGCCCTCGCGGGCCAGGCGCGAGACATCCTCGCTGGATGGGCAGACGGCCGGCGTCCGGCGAATGTCGCTGAGCGTCTGATAGAGGTTGAGGATTCCGGGCCCGGAGATCGCGCGCTCGATCGAGACGCGTCCGAACCGCAGCGCCAGCCGACGCACGACCTCCATCTCGAGCTCATCCACCGCGGCCAGGCTGGCATGGCCGGCCTCTCCCACCATCACCTGGTCACCACCCGTCGCCCGCAGGCAGGCCGAGGCGTTGAACCCTGTCCCGGCGCCCACCACGGCCAGCGTCCCGCCCACGGCGCCGGTGCGGATGCCGCCCAGGACGTGGACGTCCTGCGGTCCCAGCGCCGGCGTCGACCAAGCCACCGCCTCCAGGTCGTTGATCAGGCAGGCGCGCTGCAGTCCGAGGCTGGTCTCCAGGCCGCCGCAGGAAACTGTCCAGCTGAGATTGGTCAGCGACACCTGACCGGCCTCGACAGGACCCGCGCAGGCCACCATGGCGTGGCGCAGGCGGGCGGGTCGCCCGACCTCGGACAGATAGGCGAGGGCGGCGGCTTCGGCGGTGTCGTAGTCGGCGGCTCGCAGGTTGCGTGGATGGATGAGACGCGGTGTCGGGTCGTCCCCCAGGGCGACCAGGGCGAAGCGGGCGTTGGTGCCTCCCAGATCGCCGAGCAGGCCGAATTCAGGCTGGGAGGATGGGGCGTCCATGGTCTCACACTCGGGGCCAGATCTGCGGGCGGCGCTCCGGTCAGGTCGCCAGCGCCGGCGCTATCATTGACAACGTTGTCAGGAGGTGTCCAGCCTGGGCGGCCCATATCGGTTCGCCGGAGGATCCGGCGCGGTCCTGCGCTCGCCCCGCTTCCGCCTGGCCACGGGCGCGACGGCTTGGCCGGCGGCCTCGCCGTCACCTTGATCCGCCCGGTGCGATAGGCCTGCGGGAGCCCCTGGCCCACGGGGGTTTGTTGCGTAGAGTGACCGCCTCGCGGATTCGGAGCGCCAATGCGGGCCGTCACCATCGTCCATGTCGCCGAGAAGGCCGGTGTCTCGCTGAAGACCGTGTCGCGGGTGCTCAACAACGAGCCCAATGTGACGCCGCAGACCCGCGACCGGGTCATGGCCGCGGTCGACGAGCTTGGCTACAGCCCGAGCATGGCCGCCCGGCGGATGGGCGGGTCGAGATCCTATCTGCTGATCGCCTTCAATGATCGCCAGCTCACCCTCGACAACTGGCGCAGCGAGCGGGGCAACAACTGGATCGACCAGATGCTGTACGGCGCCATGCTGCGTTGCGAGCGGTCGGGCTATCACCTGCTGTTCGAACTGATCGATCTCCAATCCGATGGACTGGAGCGGCGGGTGACCGCGATCCTTTCCTCCCTGCAGCCCGACGGTGTGATCCTGACGCCGCCGAACAGCGAGAACGAGACCGTGCTGCGGGTGCTGCGCAAGCGCGAGATCCCGTTCGTCAGGGTGGGTTCGTCCGCCCGGGGGGCGGGGCACAAGGTCTATATGGACGATCGGGCCGCCGGCGAGGCGGTCACCCGCCACCTGCTGGAGCTGGGTCACCGCAAGATCGGCTTCATCTCCGGCAGTCCGCGCTTCCAGGCCAGCCTGCAACGGGCCGAGGGCTATGCCACGGCCATGGCCGCGTCAGGTGTCAACCGGCACGAGGCCTGGGTCCAGCCCGGCGACTTCACCTATGAATCCGGTCTCGCTGCTGCGGACGCCCTGCTCGCCCTGGAGGACCGGCCCACGGCGATCATGGCCAGCAATGACGAGATGGCGCTCGCGGCGCTGCACGTGGCGCAGCGCCTGGGCATCGCGGTGCCGGCCGACCTGTCGATCGTCAGCTTCGACGACTCGCCCGGCGTGCGGTTCAGCGTCCCGCCGCTGACCGCGGTGCGGCAGCCGACCGCGGAGATGGCGGAACGCGCCGCCGATATCCTGATCGCCGCCAGCGCCGAGGGCGGCAAGCCGGCCACATCCCGGCATCAGCTGCCCTTCGAGCTGATCGTCCGGGGCTCGTCCGGCCGGGCGAACTGAGCGCCTCTACCGGCCTGGCCAGGTCGCCGGCAGGGTTCGCGCGGCGAGCGTGACGGTGGCGTGCGAGGTCAGGCTCCGCGACGACGCGCCCAGCGAAATCTCGTAATCCCCCGGCGCGATCCGCCAGACCTGCGCCGCGGAATCATAGGTCGCCAGCAGCCGCGGATCGACGGTGAGGGTGACGTGCTGCGCGCCGCCGGGCTTGAGATCGACCTTGCGCCAGCCCGCCAGCCGTCGCGGCGCTTCCCAGCCGCCGGCCCTGGGTCCGACATAGACCTGTGGCGTGTCCTTGCCGGCCCGGCCGCCGACGTTCCTGACGTTGAAGGCGATGGTGACGGCGGCGCCCTCGGCCCGGGCCCGCAGGCCGTCATAGGCGAACCGGGTGTAGGACAGGCCGTATCCGAACGGGAACAGCGGCTCCAGGCCCTGGCGGTCGTACCATTTGTAGCCGACGGCGGCGCCTTCGGAATAGTCCACCGCGAACATCGCGTCGGGCGCCTTCGGGTCGCCGTCGAGCCGGGGCCGCGGGAGCTGGTCCTCGCTTCGGGGAAACGAGATCGGCAGCCGGCCAGAGGGGTCGACCTCGCCGAACAGCAGCCGGGCGATGGCCTCGCCACCCCGGGTCCCCGGGTACCAGGTCTCCAGAACCGCGCCCACCTGGTCAAGCCAGGGCATCAGGATCGGCCCGCCGGTTTCCGCGACCACGATGGTGCGTTGGGTGGCCACGCCCATGCCGGCGTCGGTCTCCCAGAGCGGCGGAACGCCCAGGCGCGGGATGCCTGGAACATAGCCTGCGGAGTTCGGACGCGCGGCCTTGGGGGGCGTGTACTGGCCCGGCTGGGTCCTGCCGAAAGCCCCGATCACCAGCCGCAACTTTTCGTCCTGGGTCATCTGCGCGACGAGCAGGGACGCGCGCCGATCCGGACTGAGCGCGGTGTTCGCCCAGGGATGGGTGGAGGGCTTGCCGGCCGTGGCGATCGCGGGGGCGGCCGTCGCGAGCAACAGAGCCAGGATTGGCGCGCGCCAGTCTTTCCAGTTCATCTTCGATTCCGCCCTATATTTTGCGCAACCACCATCATCCGCGCGCTTGCCTGCGGAGCATGGGTGAGGCGGCTGTTGTTTTATATCTGTCACTACGAATTCCGCCGGCGACACCCGGGACGGCGACCCGCGCGGCCCGACAGGTTCAAGTGGATACCGAGTCGAGTTGACAGCGTTGTCAGTTGGCTGTCCATTCGTGGCCAGCCACAATGGCCCCGCGGCGCTCCCGTGTGAGGACCGAGGTCTGAGGAGGGGCGCTGGGAGATGAGATCGACGTCCGCGCGTCCGGGAGAGGTCCGAGGCCAGCCGACCCTGAAGACCTCTTCCCCGGCGCGCACTGGCCCCGGCTGCGCCTCCCCCTTGGCGCCGCCTGGGCTTTCTCCCTCGCCTGACGGGTGGGCCGCATGACCCTTTCCGGTGAAGTGCTGAGGGATCGCCGCAACCTCGCGGCCTTCGCCCTGGGCTGCGTGGCGGTCACCGCCGGGGTGCTGCTGCACCTGCCGATGTTCCTGATGGCCCGGGACACGGGCTACCGGCTGGCGGGAATGGCGATGGACACCGGCATGCTGGCCGGCATGGGCCTGATCGTCGGGGGCATCGCGCTGGCGGGCTATGGCCTGCTGCCGGCGGCCCCGGCCGACCTGGTCCGCGACGCCACGATCCTCGCCCCAGCGGAGGATGCGCCGCTGCGGCCCGCGCACTGGGGAATGATGGCCGCCCTTTCGGCCGCCCTGGTCATCGACGTGATGAAGCCTGCCAGCCTGGGCTTCGTCGCCCCCGGCATGGTGGTCGAATACGCCGTCCCCAAGGCGACGGTGGCCTGGGTCCCCTTCGCCGCCCTGGCCGGCACGGTGCTGGGCTCGCTGGTCTGGGGCGCCCTGGCCGATCTCTACGGGCGCAAGGCCGCGATCCTGCTCTCGGCCATCATGTTCGTCGGCACCTCGATCTGCGGAGCGATGCCGTCCCTGGCCTGGAACATCGGCATGTGCTTCCTGATGGGGGCCGCGGCCGGCGGCATGCTGCCGGTCGCCTACGCCCTGCTGGCGGAAACCATGCCGACCCGTCACCGCGGCTGGAGCCTGGTCCTGGTGGGCGGACTGGGTGCGGCGGGGGCCGGCGCCCGACCCGCCCCTGGCGGGCCGGACCCTGGCGCTCAGCGTCGCGGCCCTGGCCTGGGGCCTGATCAATTTCGGTCTGCTGCTCTGGCTGCCCGGGGCCCTGGTGGCCCGCGGCTATTCGATCGCCCTGTCGAGCCGGCTCCTGGCCCAGTCGGCCCTGATCGCGGTGCCCACGGTGTTTGTCGCGGCGGCGATGTACAGCCGCTGGAGCACCAAGGGCACGCTGGCGACCATGCTCGGCCTGGCGTTCCTGGGCCTGGTGGGCGTGCTGCGCCTCGACCTGGCCGGCGGCGGCTCGCCGGTGGGACCGGTGGCGCTGCTGATCATCGGCGCCAATGGGGTGCTGGCGATCCTGCTGCCCTATGCCGCCGAGAGCTATCCGGGCGCGATCCGCGGCCGCGCCACGGGCTGGGTCGCCGCCTGCACCAAGCTGGGCGGACTCTTGGCCCAGCTCCTCGGCATCCTCGGCGCGGTTCCGGCGCTGGGGATCGCCGCGGCCTGCGCCATGGTCCCGACCCTGGCCGCGTTGGCCCTGGTGGTGAAATATGGCGCCGAGATGCGAGGGCGCGCGCTGGACCCGGGTCCCGCCGTCGGCCTGGACGACGCAGGCCGCCTTGCCCGCGAGGGCCTGCCAAGATGAAACGGGGCAGGCGCGTCCTCGCCCCATCGACCGAGACCCGGCGGGCGCCGCCGCGCGCCGCCGCGAACAATTAGGGGAGAACCAGTATGGCGCTGCAACCGACCACGGTCTCGACGACGGACCCGATCCCCGCCGACGACAGCGCGGCCGCAGGCGTCAACGCGCCGGACCTGCGCTTCTTCGTCTATGCGCTGTTCTTCATCTTCGGCGGCATCACCAGCCTGAACGACGTGCTGATCCCCAAGCTGAAGTCGCTGTTCACCCTCTCCTATGCCGAGGTGATGCTGGTCCAGTCGGCCTTCTTCGCCGCCTATTTCACCATCTCCCTGCCGGCCGCCGCCCTGGTGAAGCGGATCGGCTATATGCGCACGGCCGTGGTCGGCCTCGCGACCATGATGGCCGGCTGCCTGCTGTTCATCCCGGCCTCCGCCTCTGGCGTGTTCCCCCAGTTCCTGCTGGCGCTGTTCGTGCTCGCCGCGGGGATCACCACGGTGCAGGTTGTGGCCAATCCGCTGATCTCGATGCTGGGCGAGCCGCGCACCGCCCACAGCCGGCTGACCTTCGCCCAGGCGTTCAACTCTCTGGGCACCACGATCTTCCCCTATGTCGGCTCGATCCTGATCCTCGGCTCGCTGGCCACGGTCGATCCTACGGCCCTGCGCGGCGCGGCGCTCACCGCCTTCCGCAGCCAGGAAACCCAGGTCATCGTCCAGACCTATCTGGGCCTCGCCATCGCCCTGGCCGTGGTGGCCGCCGTGGTCTGGACCCGCCGCAAGCGCCTGGTGGAGACGCCGGCGGAGGAGACCCGCCTGCTCGCCGCCTTCGGCCTCCTGCGTCGGCCCAGATTCGCCTATGGAGCGCTTTGCATCTTCCTCTATGTCGGCGCCGAGGTGGCGATCGGCTCGGTGATCGTCAACTACCTCATGCAGACCAACGTCCTGGGTCTGGCCCAGCAGGACGCCGGCAAACTCGTGCCGTTCTACTGGGGTGGGGCCATGGTCGGCCGTTTCATCGGCGCCTACCTCCTGCGCATCTTCTCCCCCGGAAAGGTGTTGGCGTGCGTCGCCGCGGTGGTGATCGCCCTGCTCGCCGTCTCGGCCAGCACCACGGGGGCGGTGGCCGGCTGGTCCCTGCTGTCGATCGGGCTGTTCAATTCCATCATGTTCCCGACCATCTTCTCCCTGGCCTGCGAGGGGCTGGGACGCCGCGCGGCCGACGGTTCGGGGATCATCTGCGTGGCCATCGTCGGCGGCGCGGTGGTGCCGCTGGTGACCGGCTATGCCGCCGACCTGGCGGGCCTCAGGATCGCCTTCGCCATTCCGGCCCTGTGCTACGCCATCATCCTGGGCTTCGGGGTCTTTGCCCGCCGGCGGTTGTGATCCGGCGGCGGCTACGCGCCGCCCGGGGCTCAGCGAACCCCTCGAATAGGCAGGACGATGAGGCCCCCGACGGCGGCGGACGCGGCGGCGATCAGGAACAGGGCGCGCAGGTCTGCGCCCGCGGTCTGGGCGAGCCAGACCGCCAACAGCGGCGCCGTCACCTGTGGCAGGGCGTTCGACAGGTTGATCAGCCCAAGGTCCTTCCCGGCGTTCTCCGCCGACGGCAGCACCTGGGTGATCAGCGCCATGTCGACGGCGTAGTAGCAGCCCGCGCCGCAGCCAAAGAGCCCATAGGCCAGGAGGGCGATCGGCCAGGTCGGCGCCAGCGCGAAGGCCGCGATCCCCACGGCGATGATGAGCC